>Ga0070739_10003337_pt1 | contig 20110 bp, 13 predicted proteins | sample Coa_R1_7_FD_66445 | JGI IMG/M metagenome (GOLD analysis project Ga0070739, IMG submission 66445) | Surface soil microbial communities from Centralia Pennsylvania, which are recovering from an underground coalmine fire - Coalmine... | ecosystem: Environmental > Terrestrial > Soil > Unclassified ... | reverse complement strand
TGTCGGCGTAATCGGCCGTGTCGGTGAGAAACAACTCGTGGACGACGGTGAACAAATCGGGCCGAAGCATCCCCTCGACGATGCGTGCAGCGTTGGGGCTGGAAGTAACGGGATTGGAGGCGAAAACGTACAAGGAGCGAATGGGTGGATCTTGGACCTCGCCGAGCAGGACCATGCCCAGGCGATTCATGTTGACGCTCCGTCCACGCCGCGGGCAGTCGCGCCAATGGTTGATCGCCTCGCCGTCCCATTTGCCGTAGTCCGTGGTGCTGTACGACAGCCCGCCGCCGCGGACGCCATACTGTCCGGTCAGTGCCGGCAACGCACAAATGGCCCGCACATTCTGTCCGCCGTTGCGGTTGCGATTGATGCCGTCAGCGATCTTGATGAGGGCCGGCTGCCGCGTTCCATAAAGCCGCGCCAGCCGAACAATATCGCCCTCCGATACTCCCGTGATGTCGGCGGCGCGGCGTGGCGGATACTCGGCCAGTCGCTCGCGCAACTGCGGCCAACCGACGGTGTGTTCCTTCAGCCACGCTTCGTTGTGCATTCCCTCGGCAACAAGGACATGGGCCATCGCCATTGCCAACGCGCCGTCGCTGCCCGGACGCGGCGCAATGTGCCAGTCGGCTCCTTTTGCCGTTTGTGTGCGGTGGGGATCGATGACAACGACATGACAGCCGGCGTGCTGCGCCTGACGCAGAAACGGCATGAAATGTGGTGCCGTGCTGACCGGATTGTGTCCCCAAATAAGGACCAGCTTGCTGTCCAGGACTTCACTGTACGGCGGAGCCCAGCGTTTGCCGACGGTGGCCTTGACCGCCATCTCAGCAGCGGCGCAACAGATGGTGCGCTCCAACCGGCTTGCGCCCATCCGATTCCATAGGCGCGCGTTGGACACAACCAACTGCACCAATCCGAGCGTGCCGCTGTAGCTGTAGGGCAAAATCGCCTCGGGTCCGAACTCGGCGATGATCGCTTTCCAGCGGGCCGCAATCTCGGCGATGGCCTCGTCCCAACTGACGCGCTGCCATTGTCCGCCGCCCTTGGGACCGACACGCCGCAGCGGATACATCAAGCGATCCGGGTGATACACATGATTCAGATAGGGCCGGACTTTGGCGCACAGCCAGCCGCGCGTAATGGGATTGTCCGAATCGCCGTGGAACGAGACGGCCTCGCCGTCTTGCACTTCCGTGACGATACCGCAGGTATCGGGACAATCATGCGGGCAAGCCCCGCGAATGCGCAGCCGCTCCATAGCAGCCTGAGCCTCAACCGTTTGCTACAAAAAACACCTCCCTATCCAATCGGGCTTTTTGGACCGCGTCAAGACCAGTTGCGAAGCAGAAATCCAATTATCCGATGAGCTTGCGGTTAGGACCAACAGGGTTGCTTGGCAGCAGCTGAACTGGAGAGATCTATGGAATTGTTACAATCGGTTTCACCAGGTGATTCCTTTGAGTTCTGGTGGAAAGAGGGGCCGAATCGAGGTACGAGCGGCATCAAGGCCGCGAAAGAACTCCTCAGCCAGTTCAGAATCTTCCGGCGCAAGGGCCGCATCTTCTTCCATCCATTGCCGCAGCATGGCGATGGCAGCCGCCCGCCGCGCATCCAACGGCGGAGGCAGATGCTCATCGAGTAGACGCACTGCCACCGCCTCGGCCGGCTCTTTGCAGCGCTCGGCCTCTTGAAGCAAACGCTCCTGCAATTCCGGGGGTAGGTTGAGTTGCAACGTCATTCATACTCTTCGCTCAACCGTTTCGTGTACGAAACCCTCTTACCATGCTGTACCCGAAAAGTCCAAGTCCAAGCAGCGTCAGAACGATACCAAACGGATACAAAACGCTCAGACCGAAGCGATTACTCGGCGTGATGGGGGCCGGATCTCGCAATTGGTGAACCGCAGGCAAAACGAAACCCACACCGACGAAAATGGCCAGCAAACCCACAATCCAGAGCCATCGCCACATGATGTTCCCCTTTCCGCAAATGAGAAGGCCCAGCCGCTCCAACCACGGTACGGCTGCCGCTAGTTCGCTTCGTAGATGATCGGGTGCGCCAAACCGCTGCTTCGCCCGATCCACTGCCGATTGCTCATCGCGAAGTCGTTCCAGTTCCTCGTCGTAGAGGGCGCAGAGGTGGGCGAGCAACTCCTCGTGCATCTGCTGCCGGCGGGCAAGGGATGCAGGGAGCGATTCAATGGCCTGGCTTATGTGGGCGGTCAAGTTGTTCCAGATCGCATCGTTCATGCCGGTGCTCCGAGAATGCCGCCCAGAATGTTGACGAAATGCTGCCATTCCTCTCGTCCCCTGGCCAGGGCTTTCGTCCCTTTTGCCGTCAGTTGGTAGATGCGCCGCCGAGCGCCCCGCCTTCCTTTCGTCTCCTCTTCCCAGGTCGCCTCCACCAGGCCGGCATTTTCGAGGCGGTAGAGGGCGGGATAGAGCGACCCTTCCTTCAGGCGCAGCGCCCCGCAACCGGCCTCTTGCAGACGCCGAATTATTTCCAAGCCGTGGGCCTCGCCCTGATCCAACATGGATAGGACCAACGTTTCCAGATGGCCGCGCAGCAGATCGCCACGAATGTCTTTCATGTCTCTATATTTAGTCTGTCTATGTATTCAAGTCAAGTAGATTCTTGTGACAGTTGGAAAAGGAATCCTCAATCCTGTCGAGCCGCCGACGTGGACCAACGGCGTAAAGAGGTCGATTTTCTGCGATCGCTGGCAGTAGACCACAACGCATGAATTTCGCGCCAGCGCGGATCATCTCCCGGCAACCCGGCGGCGCGAACGATTCGCTCGACGTGGAACCATTTCACAGCTTCATCGCGGTCGATTTTCTGCATGTCGCGGACGAGGACGGAATAATTGAACCCCAGCCGGGGGCTAAAATCGCGCAGCGACTCCGCAATTTCGCCGATGAGCAAACGCAACTCGATGCCCAGTGGGGAGGGGTACTGTTTCCGCAGGTGTTCGCGATAGCGCTGTTGCCAGTCTTCATGCACATCGTCCCAATCGGCGACCTGGCAAGCCTTCGCGATGCGCTCCAGCACGCACCAAGGCGGCACTTCCTCGCCGCGGCTGACGGCACGCAGACGAGCCGCCCACAGTCCTTTCAACCCCAGTCGCTTCAGTTGGCGCGACAGCGGAATAAAGCCGCCCTCGCGGCGCGCCAGAAGCGTGATGAGCGCCTGCACCGAGGGCGGACGCTGCCAGGCGACGCGTTCGGCCTCGCGCTGCCCACGCTGTTGCAACAACGACTCGACACGCCGTTGGCCGGCGGCGTGGATAGCATCCTGAATGCGCTGTCGCGCCGTGTCCGCCAACGGTTGGACGCCGCGTTCGATTTTTTGATATTCCAGAGAGGTATAACCCAAGATCGGTTCCATGTCCCGCGGTTCGAACCCGTACAGCTCGCGGGCCAACCGGAGATCGATCCGCGTCTCCGGTCGATGACGGCGATGAAACTGCGTGCGCCGCTGTTTCCAAGCGGCCAACAGCGTAGCGCGTTCTCTCTCTCCGCCGGCCAGCAGCGCCGCGAGTCCGGCAGGATAAGCCTGTGCGGAATAGAACCCGTCTTCCTCGATGTATTTGATGATGCGTGCCGGCTTTTTGCCGCCAATGCCGAACAGATCGGCCAGCTCGCGGCGCGTGATACCCTGCTTTTTGCGCAGTTGCCGCACACGCGAGCCAAACTCGTCGGGCAGTCCGGTGAATTGACTTTGCTCCTCACGACGCCACAGCCGTTCCAGCGTCCGTACTTCCTCCTCCGTGCCTAATTGCCGAGCTACGCCGGCTACCTCATCCCAGGGCGGCAGCTCCAAATAGCGCATCCGGCGCACGGCAGCCGTCCCCATGCCCAAGGTTAAGAGTTGTTTCTCACTGTAGCCACGGCGGCCGCAGAGAACCCAGAACTCCACTAGCGGCTCGGGGTAGCCGCGCTGCCGCAACCGATGGCGCTCCGCCTCGTGCCATAGCTCCTCCGCGGGAGCAGCATCCGCATCGACTGCGGTACACATTTGCCGCAATAACGCCAACGGTAGGGGAAAATGGCCGCGACGGTACTCCCACAGTGTCGCCGCGCTGATGCCGACCCGTCGGGCTAGCTCGCGGGAGGAGCCGGCAAGCAATTCCAGCCGCGCGAGAAATTGTTCCAGCGTGTCGCCCGCCCCGGCGTAGAGACGGCGCAGCTCTTCCAGGTGTTCGTTCGGTACGCCTGCACGCTGGTAAAAGGTGAGGAGTTGCTGCAAAATGCGCCGCGTCGGCGTATGAATGCCCAACTCCAAGTCGCGCAGAGTACCACGACCGATGCCCGAACGCCGCGCCAATTCCAACCGGGTCAGGCCCAGGTGCTGCGCCCGAAGCGTGACGAGCAGGCGAGCCAACGGCGGCGCCGTTTCCGCGCGACGCAGAGCGCGTTGCCGTAGATGGGCATTGCGCAGAGCGTGTCCGGTCAAGAGTTGCTCAGGATGATGCGGATCGAGCGGCATAGGGCTGTCTCTCGCCTGGCCGCGGTGCCGGCTGGTTGTTGATAATCGAAAAACACGAGGGCGACGGACGGCAGGTATTTTGGTAGGCAAATCGAGGATGCCGTAGGCAGGTCGGACACGGCATCCGAACGTACTACTTGCATGGTATGGAGACGGCGCACATGTTTCAACAAATTTGTGAGAAAAATGTGAGACTCAGGATAGAACGCGGATAGATACTTTTTTCTGGAAACTGCATTTTGTTCTGCTATTCTCATGGGCAGACTGAGGCGATAGACCGTTTGCGGGGTTACATAATCACAGCCGATTCTTGCCGATGGCCGGCGAGAGAAGGCAGATCCCATACGAAGAGGCAGCGATGGAAAAGCCGGCGACCACGGGACAAATCCGAACCGACCTCCCAGCAACGTCACTTCCGACCGACGGAGCGGCGGACTTCCCCGCCACCGTCTCGCGCACCTATGCCTGGTGGCTGGTCCTGGGCCTGGTCGGCCTGGATTGCTTCAGCACGCTGGGCTATCTGCCCACCATCGCCGTCGAAGGGGCGAAGGCAAGTGCGCCGCTGGCGGCCGTGGCTGTGAGTGTGCTGATCCTCTTTGCCGCCCTGCCGGTTTACCTTTATGTCATCGGTCGTTCGCCGCACGGACGAGGGGCCACAGGATTGCTGGAAAGACATCTCCCCGGCTGGAGTGGTAAGCTCTTCATTCTTTTCCTGCTCGGTTTCGTCGCCACCGACTTTGTTATGACGCGCTCGTTGTCCACCGCCGACGCTTCCAAGCACCTGCGCGAGAACCCTTACGCAAAGTCCGGGGTCGAATGGCTCTTCAACCGCAAGGATGTCGTCCAGGAAGCATTGCCTCTCGCGCTACAGGGCGAATGGACGGATCAGTTCTTCGATTGGTGGAACGAGCAGCTGATTGTCACCGTGTTGTTGGTGATTCTTGGCTTTGCGTTGTATTTCTTCCTGTTGCGCGGCTTCACACGCGGATTTCTGTATACAGCCGCCGCCATCGTTGCTGTCTTCCTTGTTCTCAATGGCATCGTCATCGGCAGCAGTCTCCTTTATCTGAGCCGCCACCCCCAATACCTGTCGAACTGGATGGAGTTGCTCGGTTTCAATTCCCCATATCGATCGCCGCCGGATCTCCTTCTTGATATCGTCGGGTTGGCCCTCAAATCGCTGCCGGCGTTGGCCCTTGGCTTGAGCGGATTCGAACTGAGCATGACCGTTGCTCCACTGGTGCGCGGCCGGGCCGGCGACGACCCGGCCCTCCCGCGCGGCCGTATCCGCAACATGCGCAAACTGCTGACAGCGACGGCCGTGCTCATGGCCGTGCTCGTACCGACTTCGGTTACGAGCGTAAAGTTTCTTGTACCGCCCGGAGCGATGGAAGAGAACGGCCCTGCAAGGCATCGGGCTTTGGCATACCTGGCTCACGGCGGAAAACTGCAACCACCCGGCAGGCGCTTCGGCACCGATAATCCATCGGGCAAAACCGTAGAGAACCAAGACGAGGACGACGAAGAGATGGCGCCGCCTCCTAAAGAAGGCGGCGAACAATCGCCGGCTCGCTCGGCGGAATTGTACACCTCGACGAAGGCCACCTCTCTCAATCCGCTGTTCGGTCCCGCCTTCGGCACGCTTTACGATGCCAGTGCCGTCCTGATTCTTTTCCTGGCCGGCGCCAGCGTCACGATCAGCCTACGCGACTTGCTGCCGCAATACCTGGCGCGCTACGGCATGGAAATGCACTGGGCACGGCGCATCGGCGTCCTCTTGCACTTGTTCAACGCCATAGTGCTGATTGTCGTTCTTGCTTTCCATGCCAGTGTATCCGAACAACAGGGGGCGTATGCCACCAGCGTCCTTGTTCTCTTGGCCGGAGCGACGTTGGCCGCCATTATCGATATGCGAACGCGCTGGCGCCGCTATTTCTTCCGCCCCTTGGCGACTGCTCCTCTTGTCATCGTCGGCGTGATCTTCTTGCTCACGGCGATCGGCGTTTGTTACGACAACTTCGCCGCGGTCGTCATCGCTCTGCTCTTCGTCGTCGTGCTGTTCATCATGGCTGCCCTGTCGCGCTGGATGCGCAGCACCGAACTACGCTACTATGGCTTCACCTTCGCCGATGAAGAGTCGGGCATCCGCTGGGAGCAAATCCGCCGGCTGGAATTTCAAGTGCTGGTGCCGCACCGCCCCGATGATCGCACGCTCGCCGAAAAAGAGGCCGAGGTTCGCGCCCGACACCGCCTGGGGCCGGATGTGCCGATCATTTTCATTGAGGCGGAACTGGGCGATCCCAGCGATTTTCAGCAGCATCCACTTATGCAAATCGTCAAGGAGGACGGTCGGGAAGTGATTCGCGTTTCGCAGTGCGCCTCGATCGCGCACGTCTTGGCCGCGATTGCTTTGGAATTCCGTGAGGTTGGCCGGCCTCCGGAGATCCATTTTGCCTGGTCCGGCGAATCGCCGCTGGCCTCAAACCTGAACTTCCTGCTCTGGGGCCAGGGCAACATTCCCTGGCTGGTGCATGCCCTTATCCTCAAGACCGAGCCAGACCCGGCACGCCAGCCGCGCGTCGTGATCGGATGAACAGATTCTTTCCGAGCCGCGCACGCAGCGCAGCGGAGTAAGCGGCAGCGCCGAGCAACCGCTCACTCCGCTGCGCTGCGTGCGCGGCTCGGAAAGCCGTGAGTTCGTCTGGAGCGAAAATCCTCGTTGCATTCCCGAGACAAACACTCTACACTATATTGCAAGTGTATTTCGCCCTAGCGGTGTGCCGATTTCGCCCCAAGGCCAAGCCATGACGAATTTACTCCTCCTTGCACTCCTGGATTTCCTTCTCCTAGGGGGAGACGGATCCTAGGCGCGCCATCCAGCCGGTGTTATCCTCGCTTGCTGAATACAGCCCTAGGATCAAGAATCCTGGGGCTTTTTTGTTTGCCTGGAGCTAGACCATGAACGACCGTCTGATCATTTTTGACACGACCCTCCGCGACGGTGAACAATCGCCGGGCGCCAGTATGAATCTGGCGGAGAAACTCCAAGTGGCCCATGCCTTGAAGGATCTCGGCGTCGATGTCATCGAGGCCGGCTTCCCCATTGCCTCCCCGGGCGACTTCGAGGCGGTGCAAGCCATCGCTCGGGAAGTGCGCGGTCCGGTCATTTGCGGTCTGGCTCGCTGCAACTCCGCTGACATCGACCGCGCCGGCGAAGCTCTGCGCGACTGTCCGCGCCGGCGCATTCACGTCTTCCTGGCCACCAGCGCCATTCATCGCGAGTTCAAGCTCAAGATGGCCAAGGAAGAGATCCTCCGCCGCTCTATCGAGGGCGTTCGCAGGGCCAAGCAGTACACCGACGACGTGGAGTTCTCGCCAGAAGATGCGGCCCGCACCGAACTGGATTTTCTCACCGAAGTCGTTGAGGCCGCCATCGACGCCGGCGCTACCACGGTAAACATCCCCGATACGGTTGGTTACGCTGTGCCCAGCCAGTACGCCGCCGCCATCGCCCATCTGAAAAAACACGTCCGCAACATCGACAAGGCCATCATCAGTGTCCACTGTCACAACGATCTCGGCATGGCCGTGGCCAACAGTCTGGCCGCCGTCGTGGAGGGGGCACGCCAGATCGAATGCACGATCAACGGCATCGGCGAGCGAGCCGGAAACTGCGCCCTTGAAGAGATCGTCATGGCCGTGCGAACTCGGCAGGACTATTTCAAGGTTACAACGAACATCAACACCAAGAAGCTGTATCCGACCAGCCGGCTTGTCTCGCACGTCACCGGCATTCAGGTGCAGCGCAACAAAGCTATCGTCGGCCAAAACGCCTTCGCCCACGAGGCCGGCATTCATCAGGACGGCATGCTCAAGGAGCGCACCACCTACGAGATCATGAACCCGGAGGACATCGGCGTACCGCAAACGGAGTTGGTGCTAGGCAAACACAGCGGCCGACACGCTCTGCGCCAGCGCGTCCTCGATCTCGGCTATCATCTGACGGAAGAACAGCTGCAAAAGGTGTTTGATGGATTCAAGGCTTTGGCAGATCGCAAAAAGGTCATTTACGATGCCGACGTGGAAGCTCTGGCCGAAGCACAGATCCACAGCGGGCCGGCTTTATGGACGTTAGAGGCGGTCACCTGCAACGCTGGCTCGGCTACCATCCCCTCCGCGGCGGTGTGTCTGTGGCATCAGGACGGCACCATCATCCGCCAAGCAAGCCTCGGCGACGGCCCTGTCGATGCTGTGTTCAAAGCCATAGAGCAGATCACTGGCATTGAGGTGCAACTGCGGGATTACCGGGTGCGCAGCGTGACCGTCGGCGAGGACGCCCAGGGCGAAGCCCACATCGAAGCCGAGTACAATGGCCGCGTCATCAATGGCCGGGGCGTCAGCACCGACATCATCGAAGCGAGTGCCCTGGCGTTCTTGCAGGTCATCAACCGTATTGCTCTCCGAATGGCAGCCGAGCAGCGCATCCATTCGACGGAGGCGCCGCCGCGCGAGGCCGTCGCAGTGGGTTGAAAAAGAAAATCACCACGGAAAACACGGAAAGCACGGAAAAGAAGAGAAAAACGAGTGAAAAAAGTTATTGACCTCGTAACTATATTATACTGGTCTCGCAAGTATTGTTTTTATCTTTCTTTTCCGTGCTTTCCGTGTTTTCCGTGGTGATTTTTTGTACGTGATCCTCCGAATGAGAGGTGAGCGCATGCAGATTTTCCGCTCCGCGTCGATTATTGTCGAGCGCGATCCGGAAGGTGCTTTGGCTCTTGTACTCGATGTCCCCGGCCGCAGCGTTAACGTTTTGAATCGTCAGGTCATGGCCGATCTCGACGCCGCTCTCGATAGTATCGCGACCAGCAAAGCGCCGCTATTGATTGTCCGTAGCGGCAAAAAGAGCGGCTTCATCGCCGGGGCCGATTTGCAGGAATTTCTTGGCATTCAGGACGCGGCCAGTGCCGAAGCTGTCTCGGCGAGCGGCCAGAAATTGTTCGCCAAGCTCGCCGCTGCTCCGATGCCGACCATAGCGGCCATCAGCGGAGCCTGTCTAGGTGGCGGGCTGGAACTAGCTCTGGCCTGCGATTATCGATTGGTTTTCGATAAGCCGAACACGCAACTCGGATTGCCGGAGGTGGAACTGGGGCTGCTGCCGGCTTGGGGCGGCACGCAGCGTTTGCCGCGTGTGATCGGTTTGGAGCGAGCGCTGCGCGTGATTCTCGATCGCAAACGCCTCAGCGCCTCCGAGGCTTATCGCTGGGGATTGGCCGATGCCATCGCCGCGACGGAGAATGAGCTGCGAGAACAACTCGCCCGATTAGCCGTTCGCGCCGTCGGCGAAGGAAAACGCTCGTTGAACCGCCTTCCGCTGCGGACCTGGCGGCAACGCATTGTGGAATCGAACCCGCTGGGACGCCGGGTTCTTTTCAAGGCCACCGAACGCCTGATGCGCCGCAAGGTGTGGGACGACATGCCCGCACCGTTTGAGGCGCTGGAGGCAATCCGCACCGGTATTCAAGAGGGCATAACCGCGGGATTTGCTACGGAACGCAGTGCCGCGGGTCGTCTCGCCGTCAGCACGGCCTGCCGCAATCTCATCCATTTGTTCTTCCAGACACAAAAGAGCGATAAACTCCCCGAAGAGCTGCGCGGCGTTACCGCAGCAGAAGTGCGCCGCGTCGGCGTCGTCGGTGCCGGCACGATGGGGGCGGGCATTGCTCAGTTGGCTGCCTTCAAGGGCTGCAAGGTCGTCGTGCAAGATGTCAGCCAGGCGGCGCTCGATGCCGGATTGGAACGCATCGAGGGGTTATTTCGCAAAGCCGTCGAGCGCCGCTTGTTAACGGAGCCAGAATCGGTCGAGCGATTGGCCGCCATTCAGGGCACGCTGAGATGGGAAGGCTTCGAGAACGTGGATGTTGTCGTCGAAGCGGCGCTGGAAAACCTCGACGCCAAGAGGGCCATCTTCCGCGAATTGGAAGCACGGGCGCGGCCGGATGCGGTGCTGGCTACCAATACATCATCGCTGCCGGTCGAACGGCTCCAGGAAGGTTTGAAGCATCCCCAGCGCGTCGCCGGGATGCACTTTTTCAATCCGGTACACAAAATGCCGCTGGTCGAAGTCGCCCGCGCTCCCGCCTCCAGCGCCGCGGCTTTGGCTACCCTTATGCAGTGGTCCGTCCAGCTCGGCAAGACGCCGGTCCTGGTACGCGACAGTCCCGGCTTTGCCGTCAATCGTATCCTCATCCCGTACGTCAACGAGGCCGTGATCCTCGTCACCGAAGGATTGACGATTGAGCAAGTGGATCGCGTTATGAAGCGCTTCGGCATGCCGATGGGGCCGCTGGAAATGCTCGATCAAGTCGGCCTGGACATCGCGGCGCACGTCGCGCAATCGATGCAGCCGGTGCTGGCCGGACGCTTTGAACCGAACGCAGCGTTCGAGAAAATGCGCAGCGCCGGCTTGTTGGGCCAAAAGAGTGGTCGCGGATTTTATCTGCACAGCGGCAAAAAACCGAAAATCAATACACAGGCGCAAGAGCTTCTTCGATCCGCACAATCCTCTTCTCCATCTGCGACGCTGCCGATGGCTGCCCGTGTGACGGAAGCCCGCGAACGCATGGTACTCTTGATGGTGAACGAGGCAGCCCTAGGTTTGAGCGAGCAACTGGCCGCGAACGCGCAGACGCTCGATCTGGCTATGATCCTGGGTGCCGGCTGGGCCCCGCACCGCGGCGGTCCACTGCGCTATGCCGACGACCGCGGACTCCCCAATGTCGTGCAATCCCTAACCACACTGGCATCGCGCCACGGTCGGCGCTTCGAGCCATGTGCCGAGCTGAAGCGCCGCGCCGATGTCAAAGAACCATTCAACCACCCCCTACCCGCATTGGTATAAAGAAAACCACCACGAATCACACGAATGACACGAATAAGGACCAAGAGGAAACCAGCACCGACACAAACCATCTTCTTGTTTTCTTTGCCTTTTATTCGTGTTATTCGTGTGATTCGTGGTGGCTTCTTTTGGGGAACTGCGGAAGATGGCGTCGCAGTATGACCTAATAGTCGTGGGGGGCGGCTGTGCGGGGTTGACGGCGGCGATTGGCCTGGCGCGAGCCGGTTTCTCGGTCGCTGTCGTCGAGGCGGCAAAAGAGGTTGGCGGCGTCGGCCTGATCGGCGGAGTTTGTTACGCGGAGAATCTTATCCAGCCCGACATCTTAGGTTCAGAAGGAGTAGAGGCATCTGCCTGGGAGCGGCGGCTGATTGAGCGCGGCAGCTTCGCAACGGATGGCCGGCGGCTCGCCGGCTACATCTACCGCGATGGTGACGCCTTTTCCCCATGTTACACCGTTCTGCGATCACGATTTATCCCTAAGCTCGGTAATTCAGCGCGGGCTTACGGCGTCTCCTTGCGGACGGAAACGACTGTCGAAAGCCTCATCCGCGCGGGTCGCCGCATCGTCGGCGTGGCGACGACGCGCGGCCCATTGTATGGACGCTTGACCTTTCTCGCCGAGGGAGACGCCGGCCTTCTCGTCAGCCGGGAGGGACTCGACCGCTCTAGCGATCCGCGCGATCAGCCGGCCTTTCTCTACTGCCTCCAACAGGTTTTCGAATTGCCTCCCGGTGCCATTGAGGAATGCTTTCGCGTCGGGCCGGATCAGGGCGTCGTTTATGATTTTCTCCTGCGAAATCCGGCGACAAAACTGCTGAATGCTCGGGGACAGTTATGCACCAATCGGCAGGGACTCATCTTAAGCATCGTCCTTCCGCTGAGGAATTTGCAGCGCGAATCCAGCGGCGAGCCTCGGCAGTTTCTAGATTGGTTCGTGGACATGCCGATTCTGCGTCCGTGGCTGCGCGAGGGGAGGCGCGGCGCATGGACGGCGGCGCTTCTGCGGACGGGAGGGATGCGCGATGTGCCGTATCTGATTGAGGACGGTCTTGCCGTAGGCGGCGCGGTTGCGGGTTTGGGGATCGATTTTCCCGTTTTGAATTTGACCGGTCCGGCCACGGCAACGGGGTTGCTCCTCAGTCGGGCGGCGGCGCGCATCCGCGCCGAGAGGCGTGATTTTGACCGTGATTCCCTGGCACGTTATTATCTAGAACCGCTGCAACGGATACGCTACTGGCGTGACTTGGAATACTTACAGCGTTGGCCCGGATATTTGGAGCGAACGCACGTTCTCTTCGGACATGGACTCGTTTTGCTGCTGGATTCCGGGTCGGTCTGGGCGAGGCCGCGGCGCTGGTTGCTTTGGAAATTCTTCGCCTGGCTTCTCGTCCTGGCCCGCGTTTCCTGGGGAAGATGGAACGAGTTGCGTGACGAGATTCTTCAGCTGGCCCGCGTCCTTCGTTGGCGCGAAGTAACGGCTCGGCCGGCGCTGGCACGTCTGCTACTAGATGGTGCTTTGAATGCCTTCCGCGATCTGGCGCGGCGGCCGCGTCCGCATTTGCCGCCACATGGAACGCTGCGTCTGCACTATCGCGCTGCGGACGAGGAAGGACGAGCCAGCGCCGTACCCTGGTTGATTCGCCGCTGGTTCGAGCGCTTTCGCCCCGTCCTTGCAGCGATGGGAGGCATTCTTCATGCGAACAATGACAAGCCGTTGTCAGCAAAATTTACGGGTACTTTTGAGCTTCTTCTACGGCAAATTAATCTGCTCGATTTTCTGGCCGTTGCCGGCTTGCTTTTCCCGGTGGCGATGGCGACCACGATGCTCGCCGTCGGGAGTGGCTTCTTCCGTTGGCTTCGCCGGCGTCCGTCAGGAGAAGGTTTTGTAGGGTGGGTCGAGCGCAGCGAGGCCCACCACTCGCTCCCAGTTGACCTCGAAGACTCGACCCACCCTACACCTCCATTGATTCGTATTGCCTGGCGCTCGACGCAGCCGCAACAACAGGCTGCATCCGTGAGCGATTTGCCGCACATCTGCCCGGCTGGCGTCTTCGAGGTAACGGACGTTCCTCCAGAGACGGTGCGCGTAGCGATACATGCCGAGAGGTGCATTTTCTGCCAGGCGTGTTGGCGAACAAATCCGTTGGTGGATTGGGGAAGAAACGGAATAGGTTCTTCTCCACTCTCCTCCGTCGCCGAAGAGGACACGGCGCCACTGGGCGAGTTGAGATCTTTGCTCCATACACTCGAACGCAAGCTAGAGGAATTCGATTCGGCCCTCGGCGATGGTCCGGCGCTTGTAAACCGTCCGCATAACGATTACCTGGAGATGTTGGCGCGCTATGCTCGGCAACTGGCTTACCGTATCCGTGAAATCCTTAATTCGGATTACCAGACCCAAGGGGAGTCACGCCGTCCGATTCAGGAGCTGGCCGATGCTCTTGTGATTCGCGCGGAGGAGCGGACACGCCGCGCCTGGGAAGGCCGTTTTTCCTGGGCCGCCGCCGATGGCCGACTCTTGCGCCAACATCATTTGGCAGAGCTACGACGGTTGCTCGCTGTGCCGCCGCCGGCTGGAGCTTCGACGGAGCGAACGGCGGTGTTGGAGCTTGACTGGATTCCTGCCGTTGCTGAATCCCATCGAGAGGACGCAGGCGTTAAGCATCTGCTCGCTGACCTTGCGGCCAGGCGCTACCTGATGGAGACGCTCGAACAGTCTAGGCTTCGGGTGGAGCCTGACCGCGACGAGCTGATGACCGCACTTCGCGCCGATGTCCGCGACGGTTTCTCAGCGCGAACATCGGAATTACACTCGCTTCTTAACGATAAACCCTCCCCGCGTGTTGCGAGCAATCTTTCCTCCGCCGCGGAAGTGTACGAAAAACATGGCTGCCGCCTCCTTGCGAACTTGGAAGAGGCTCGAAAGCTCCTCGACGTAGCCGGCGAGTGGTCAAGCATGGCACAACTCGACGTTCTGCGCGCCGAGCGTCAGGAGCTTGCTGAGTCTGAACGGCGCTTGTTCGCCCTAGCGTCGGACTGGCACGACGCATCGCGGCAACCGGTAGACGATGAAATCAGCGCCGGCTTTGGCCGGCAAGCGGCCTACGTCTTGGCCGGCAAATTGTTGTTGTTGCGGACCTTCGCTCGCCTGGAAAGAGGCGACGATGCTGAGTTGGCCCTGGTGTTGCTGCGCGTATGGTTGGACCATGCCGCGACGCTGCTCGATGAGTACGCGCTCACCGTCCGCGAACGTCTTCACCCAACCGTTCGCCGCAGCGATCGGCCGCTCGTTGAACCGGACAGCGGGCCGCCGTTGCGGACCCAGGCTGAATACCTGGACGCACCCGCTACGTACACGTCCGGCGATTTCCTGCTCTTGCCTCTCGATCTGCTGCAACCGCGTCTGGTGCCGGAGATGGTCGCTGAAAAGGAAATCGTCCTCGTAGGCCCTAATGCCGTGGCCCTGCTGAGAATGTTAAAGGGCATAAAAGACAGAAATGAGCGTGATACTCCACTATCTGAGATGCTGTATTTGGCGGAAGCGTTGGCAGTCGAAACAATTGGCCGATATGCCGCTGATCCCTCCGCCGTGTTCGATCTGGAATCAGCTTGTGCTCGACTCATCCTTGCCAACCTGCGTCCGTCTGGCAGCGCCCTTCACGAGCGCTGCGTCATTCTGCGAAATCTGATTGAAATCGTTATCCCCCGTTGGTTGGGCGGCGAGATCGATACGAGAGCGCGTCACCTGGAGCGAGATGCGGTGGAATTGGAAGCGCTCAAGGCCGACTTTCGCCGGCGGTTGACAACTGGATGGCAGGTGTTTGGCAAGGCACTGGGGCGAAATGCCGACGTGCAAGCCAGCTGTTTTGCCCTCGCCGAAGCCGTATCGTGGTTGAAGGCCGCCGACAGCACGCTGGGCCGTATGGCCTGGCTCAGCCGTCTCTGCCAGGCGGAGGACCGCGAGGAACCCGCCTCCCAACAGGAACTGGCCCGGCGTGTGCTGGCCCACTGCTTTGCCGAAGTGCGCGATCGTCTTTTTCGCTTCGATGAAGATTTGGCGTCGCTCCGGCGCGGTTATTACGCTCCCCATGTCTACGCGGCAGCGCTGCTCTTGCGGCGAACGCAGCGGAACGAGGGCATCGCTCCTTGCGCTCCATAAAGTACGGGAATGAGAAGACAAATTCACAGAAAAAATCCCATTTTGCCAATCTCTCGCTATCTCCACAGCGTAGAATAAATAGAGAGGAACGGAGCAGAGGAGGCAGCGATGACTCCCCGAGAGTCTACGGCCTCACGGCCGTCCACGCCCGCAATCACCGACGTTCACATGTACGACACCCTTGGCTCGGCCAATCGCCTTTGGGTGCGTGGACGTTTGATTGTTCCCATCGAGTTGTCGTCCTCTCCGCAACGCAGCTGGTGGAAACGCTGGGGAAAAACAGCTGCTCCCGTGTCTCTACCTTCATCTCTTCATATCAACACGCAAGTCGGCGGCATCGATCTGCAAGCAGATGTGCCGCTGAAGCCCGATGGCTACTTCGAAGTTTCGTTCGAAAGTGAGTTGCCGCCGGCTCGCCGCGGTTGGCGTATGGCTCGCCATCGATTCACCGTCGCCGAGCAAACCCTGCGCGCCTGCAATGTAGTCTTGTCTGTGCCCGGTGGGGCTGGAAGCGGTCTCATCGTGGTGTTGCCGCTGAAATTCACCTACGACACGGAAGGTGTACAGCGCTTCCCAGAGTCTGCTCTGGCTCGGCGCTTGACCGAATTGCTGCGTGCCTTGCACGATGAGCATGGCCCCGAACAGCCGATTTACTACCTCGGCTGTGTTCCCGTCGAGGACCGGCATCGCCAACCGGAGTTGGCCTTGGCGGCGACCTCACTGGCTTGGCCGAGCGGACCGATTGTGCTGATGCCCACCCTTCTTGATGAAGCTGCCGCCGCTCTGGAAGCTGGTATCGATCGTCTCCGCTGGTTGTTCGCCAAGCAGCTCAAATTCGTGGTCATTAACCAAGAACCGGCCGCGGAGGCGAGACTGCGCGAGGCGGTGAAAGGACAGTTGGACCGGGCCGCCGTCGGTCATTACGCCGGCGCGCAAGAGGACATGAGCACGCTTCGCATCAACGGCGAACGGCGAACGCCACTGCCGGTGCGCTGGGTTGGCCGACCGACGCGGCAACGCAGTGTGCCGCGCCATCCCGTGGTGTTCTGTCATGGCATGTTGGCCATGACGATGTTGCGGATGCAGGTTCCGGAGGATTCCAACTATTTTTCGCATTTGCGACCATTCCTGCGTGAGCGCGGCATCGAGGCGCTGTACCCCAACGTCGAGCCGACAGGCGGCGTCGCCGCTCGCGCCGAGCAGCTCCGCGATCTGATCCGGCATTGGACCGACGAGCCGATCAATCTCATCACCCACAGCATGGGGGGACTCGATGCCCGTTATCTCATCACGCACCTGGGCATGGCCGACCGCGTGGCATCGCTGACGACCATTGCCGCGCCGCACCGCGGCACGAGTGTCGCCGACTGGTTTTGTCTCAATTATCGCCAGCGCGTGCCGCTGCTGTTGGCCCTGGAAGCGTTCGGCATCAACGTCGATGGCTTCCGCGATTGCCGTACCGATGTTTGCCGTCTATTCAACGAACGCACACCGGACGCGCCGGGGGTGCGCTATTTCTCCTATACCGCCTCGGTGCCGTCGTCGCGCGTCTCGCCGCTGTTGCGTCGAGCCTGGAACATCCTGACGCCGGTTGAAGGGGCAAATGACGGCTTGGTGTCGGTGCGCTCCGCCGCGTGGGGTGAAGTTATCGGCACGCTTTCCGTGGATCACTTCGCGCAAACGCCGGACGGTCTCTTTGTGCGTCCTGGCGAAAACTTCGATGCCGTGAGTTTCTATTCGCGGCTGATCGAAGATCTGGCCCATCGCGGGTTGTAATAAACCGCCAAGACGCAAAGGACAGAAAGGACAAAAGAGACAAGAGACTAATCTAGTCGGGATGGGGCTGCGCTTCTCCGGTTCTTTCTTTTTGTCCTTGGCGTCCTTTTTGTCCTTAGCGTCTTGGCGGTTCCTCAAATTTCGGATTTCCCGCGCCGCACCTTCCAGCTATGATGCCGTTGGGTTGTCGCGTGGAGGATCAGGTCATGCGTCACGTCGCCGGTCGTATCGCATTCGCCGTCCTGCTGGCGTTGGGAGCGGAGGGCTGTATGAACGGAAGCGCGGAAACGCCGGCGCGGAAGAGCGGCGACGTCTTCGCTGCCGACCGAGAAGAGCCGGCCAAGCCCGCCGACTTCGACGCCAAACGCGCCTTTGGCTATCTCGAAGAGCTGTGCAAGATCGGCCCGCGCATCAGCGGCAGCGAGGGCATGAAAAAACAGCAGCAAATGCTCGAAAAGCACTTCAAGGAGCAAGGCGGCAAGATCGAATGGCAACGCTTCACCGCCACGCAGAAAAGCGATCCCCGGCGACAAGAAGTGCCGATGGCCAATCTCATCGTCTCTTGGTTTCCCGAACGCAAACGCCGCGTCATCCTGTGCTCGCACTACGACACGCGCCCTCTGGCCGATCAGGAGCCTGATGCACGCAACTGGCGCAAGCCGTTTCTCAGCGCCAACGACGGCGGCTCCGGCGTCGCTTGCTTGATGGAACTGGCCCATCATATGAAAGACATGAAGATCAGCGTCGGCGTCGATTTCGTGTTCTTCGACGGCGAGGAATACGTTTTCGAGGAACACGACGAGTATTTCTTCGGCTCCAAGCATTTTGGTCGAAGCTATCGCAAGATGCGCGATAGGCCCGATTACGGCGCCGCTATCCTTCTGGACATGATTGCCGGCAAAAAGCCGCACTTTCCCATCGATCCCTATTCCTGGGAGCGTGCTTCCGATCTGGTGCGCGCCGTCTGGAATATTGCCCGCGAGCTGGAATACTCGGCCTTCGATGGCGGCGCCATCGGCCCGAACATGCAGGACGATCATGTGCCGCTCAATCAGAACGGCATCCCAGCGATAGACATTATCGATGCCAGATATCCACATTGGCATCGCTTGTCGGATGTGCCTGCCAACTGTTCCGGCGAAAGCATGGAGCAGGTGGCGAAAATCCTCAGCGTGTGGTTGCAGCGAGTGAAGTGATACGGCATTTCGCCGTCGAGGAGTCTCGTCGTGGACTGGCCGCAGATTATCTTTGGCGCCGTCCTGGTCCTGGTGCTGCTATTCGTTGCCATCCTCTACATCGTGCGGCAGGTTTTCGCGCTGCGGCGACTCCGTGCGGCGGAAGAGATGTCTTTGGAAGAGCGTGCATATCTCCACGGCCGCGCGCAGCGGCGTCTGGTCACATCGCTGTTGCTGTTTGTGCTGGGCGTCATGCTGGCGGGCGCGCTGATCTATCTCGAAGCCCCGGCACACCGACTCGCCGAAGAGCAGGCGGCGAAGAAACAGCAGGGCGACACGACGCCGCTGCCCCCGGAGATGCAGAAATTCGCACAATTCTACGGGTGGTTCTGGATCCTCTTCCTGCTGATCTTGATGGCCGTCGTCTTCCTGGCGGCTCTGGATTACTGGGCCACTCGGCGTTATGGAATCCGCCAGCATCGCAAGATCATCGACGACCGCCGAGCCATGATCGAGCGCGAAGTCTCCCGATTGCGCCAAGAACGCAACGGCCATTCGTAGATATCTGCTTATGCGACTGTTCGCTTATGAATACCTATCCAGTGGAGCAGCAGGAGATGCGTCCGCCCACCCTTCGCTTCACACGGAAGGCTGGGCCATGCTCTCGGCGGTGTTGGAGGATCTGACTCGCTGTCCGGGAGTGCAAGTAAACACGCTCTTGGATTGCAAACGACCATCACCCGGGTACCTGTCGGAACGTACTGTCATTCAGCGCGTGCAACCAACCGATGAGAAAGACGCTTTCCGTGCATTGGCGCACGCTGCCGATTGGTCACTGGTCATCGCGCCGGAGTTCGAGGGCATCCTCGCCCAGCGCAGCCGCTGGGTCGAGGAAGCCGGTGGACGCTTGCTGGGATCATCGCCCAAGGCGATTGAACAAACAGCCGATAAACTGCTCCTATCCCAGCTCTGGTCGCAGCAGGGCGTTCCAACACCGTCGGAGGAGCGGATATATCCCCTGGTATGCAAGCCGCGTTTCGGAGCCGGCTCGCAGGCCACGTTTCTGGTTCACGATGAGGAGGAGTTGGAGCGAGCGCGGAACCGGGCTTATGCGGAAGGCTGGACCGGCGAGCTGATGTTGCAGCGATACGTGCCGGGACTTGCAGTCAGTGTGGCGTTTCTGTCCGGTGAAGCAAGGAGACTGAGCTTGCCGGCCGTGGAGCAACGGCTCTCCTGCGACGGGCGTTTTCGCTATCTCGGCGGGCGTCTGCCGCTGCCGGATAAGCTGGATCGCCGTGCTCGTCGTCTCGCCGAACGTGCAGCGACATGCGTCGAGGGACTGCACGGCTGGTTCGGCGTTGATCTGGTACTTGGCGACGCTAAGGATGGTAGCGGCGACGTGGCCATTGAGATCAACCCGCGTCTGACCACGTCGTATCTTGGGCTTCGGCGACTGGCGCGCTTCAACCTTGCCGAAGCGTTGCTTGCGATTGGCACAGGTTCGCCTGTTCCATCTTGGGAGTGGGGGAACGACTCCATTATCTTTGAAGCAAATGAATGCTTATGATTTTCTTTCCCAACAGATGCTAATGTACTTTCTCATGGGTT
>Ga0070739_10003335_pt1 | contig 20120 bp, 17 predicted proteins | sample Coa_R1_7_FD_66445 | JGI IMG/M metagenome (GOLD analysis project Ga0070739, IMG submission 66445) | Surface soil microbial communities from Centralia Pennsylvania, which are recovering from an underground coalmine fire - Coalmine... | ecosystem: Environmental > Terrestrial > Soil > Unclassified ... | reverse complement strand
GCTCCGGAGCAGGGGGATCTCGCCGCGACAGGAGGGGTTCGAGCACGGCACGGTGCGCGCCCACAGGTAGCCGACGACCGGCCGCCCATCCTTCCCGGGTGGGTAGAGGTGCCCGATCTTCTCCCGCGCCCGCTCCAGGATCCAGTTCGCCCACTTCTCGACGTCGTGGACCAAGACGTTGGGAACGTGTTCCTCTCGTTCGACCTTCTTCCCGAACTCTTCGCGGATGATCTTCCGCTTCCCGTGCCTGCCGTACTTTTGCGGAAACTCGCAGGTGGCCCGCAGGATGAGGTAGGCCACCGGGTTGTAGTCGTTGGCGATGGCCTGGCAGCCGAGTCGCCCTGCCTCGAGGGGGATCGCCCCGCCCCCGGCAAAGGGGTCGAGGACCGTCGGGACTTCGCCTCCATACACCACCTTCACGAGCTCGCGGGCGATACGCAGCACCTCCCGCCCCTGGGGGCTCTCGGGATCGGAGGTCTCCCACTTCACCAGGGAGCGGTCGTCGAGCAGGTACCTCGGGTCCGGTTCCTTCTTCGCCTTGCCCGCCTCGAACGCCAGCGACTCGGGCGACCACTTCGCAATGAACATCAGCAGCCGGTTGCGCAGCGTGTCCGGCATGCCCTCGTAAGGCCGGTACGGGTCCTCGTCCCGATGCACCTGCCGCCCGCGGTGGTAGTACTTCAGCTCCGCCGACACGTGCGTCTTGAGATGGCGCTCCACCGCCGCCCGGAACTCCGCCGGGCAGCGCGGATCGTCGGGATCGGGCACGAGGGAGGCGAAGACCACCGCACGCGAAGCCGCCAGCGGCCGCCTGGCCCACCACAGGTGCAGCGTCGAGATGTGGCCGTGCCGCAGGCTCTTGTCCCGCACGCTCTCCGCCGAGATCTCGCGAATCGGCAGCGCAACTTCGATCAGGCGGGGGCACGGATTAACAGCGCGGGTTTTATTCATTGGCTTTTGCAAACTCCATGATCTTGCTGCACAGCTTCTCGAGAGACTCCGATTTCTTACCGGCTTCCCAGGCTATCTGGAGGCTCGATGCGATGTGCAGCGTGTTCTTCCGCAAATTCCCGGCATGGCCGTATTTCGTGTCAGCCTCAGACCGATACTTCTCCCAGTCCCCTTTTCCAATCTCTTGCTCAACGACTTGCCCAATGTCAGAGGGCCACATGACGACGGTGTCTCCCCAGAATGCATCGGCCGGGAACGGCTCAGGATCGGGTACATCGCATAACTTCAGGATCGCGCTGTTGTCTTTGCGGTGTTTCTCCTTGCTGCCACTCTTATCAGGCTTATCTCCGTCCGAATCGAAGACGACGAAGACCGGGATCTTGAGGGATTTTGCGACCGCCAGGGGCTGGAGCATTTCACTCTTTCCATCGGTAGCAACGATGTGACAGCCAAGTCTTCTGTACTCGTCCCACAGACCGAGAAGATGAAGGTAGGTCGTCAGATAGGCAGTGTCCTCGAGCCCCTCGACGAAGACGATCCTGGAAGCGAAAAACATTTCGCTGAGTCCAGGTTGAAGCGCCTGATGAATCTTGGCCAATTGACCGGAGGGCTTTCCGGGGCTCTCTCCTCGCGCCTCCGCGACTGCTTTTGCGACTTTATCGTGCGTCGTCCTCGTGACCGAAGTGACCCCGTCAGGCTTGCGAACCATCCTTACGCACTCGAAACCTTCACCCGACACGAAATACGGGCTATGGGTGGCAACCAGTATCTGAGAGTTTTGTTCGCTCAGCCTCAGCAGCAGGTTGTATAGGTGCCTTGCCTGTGGAGGATGCTGGTAAAGCTCGGGCTCCTCGCATGCAAGAATCAGTCGCGGTCCTGCCTCTACGTTGCTACCAGAAAGTTCCTGCAGAAGCGCCAGAAGAAAGGAGCGCTGAAGCCCATGGCCAAAGCGCGTAAGCTCTCCTTCAAAGCCTGCCTCGCCCAAAATGGCTTGCGCGAACGGCTCATCGACGCGCACGGCTTTTTCGGGATCTTGGTGCCATTTCAATCGCAGCGTTGCGTCCTGGTGCGCCCACCCCACAAGGCGTTCTTTCAGGGCTTGAGATATTTCCGCTAACTGTTCCTGGCTACTGGCGAGGAGCTCTTTGTACTTCTCCTGCATTTCTTTTCGAATAGCATCGAGTGGGTCCTTGAAGTTGACCTTGGAGCGAACGGTGCGCGCCAAGAGCTTCCCCAGGGCTGTGTTCTTGGACTCTGTCTGCTCACTCGCAGCATCCTTGACTGCGGGCACGTACACCCACTGGATGTATTTCTCGAGGAGGTTCTTGCCCTTCGAGACGCCGTAGAACTCGTCGGCACTGGGGAGCTCCTCGCACTTTTCCGGATGGTTTTCCTCATAGTCACGCAGAGCTTGGATCATCGCGTCCTTCGTGCCGGGACTCGGAAGATCGGGGTATTGTTCTCGCACCTTGCTGTATTCATCTTTGAGATCCGCGACCTTCTTCCCGGCCTTTTCAGCGTCGAAGAACGGGGCAAAGTCCTTGATGACCATCCGGTGACCATACTGCTTAACTACGGCCGTGCCCGTACCAGCATCAAATCGCGCCTCCACTGACACAATCAATTGGTCGTGGCGCACGTAATGGCGGAGTTCGTCTTTGGCTTCCGGCGAAAGGTCTGAAAAGGTGACGGTTATCTCGATAGGCTGGTCGCTTTTCTTGCTGTGAAAGTCCTCCTCGCCAAGAAAACGAGTATTGAGGCCCGGTATGTCCGATTCGCCGAAGAAGACGTTGAGGGCATGGAGCACATTGGACTTTCCCGAACCATTGGGCCCGACGAAGCACGTGTAGTCGTCAAGCTCGACGGTCTGGTCCTTTATAGAGCGAAAGTTTCGGATTCGGACGGATTTCATCCTCATCGGACCTGCGCTCCTACCGACACTTCCTCACCCTGGCTCGCCCAGTCGCCCTCTTCGACGAGGTACTGGATCTGCCGGTACAGCATCTCCGGGTTGAGCTTGGAGATCGCGTTCGGAATCAAATCTCTATCTCCTCCCCAGCACGGGCCGCGACCCACCAGTGTACTGGATGAAGAGCTCTGAAGCAGCTCTGAAGGCATCGTCTTCAGAGCTCGTTGCAGAGCAGCTCCGGCCGTCCACGGCGAAGCCGCATTCCGATTGGAACGGGCTATCTCAGCCATTCTTGCTGTCCTTCAGGACGTACACGCGATAGGGGTCCGTAGGACCACGTCCCACCTCGGCGACCAGCCCACCCTTGACCATGCCGAGCAACCGGCTGCGTGCGGTTCGCGCCGATGTTTTCCAGAGCCTGGCGGCCTCCTGCGTGGTGATACGCCCCTCCCTGGCAAGATACGCCAGGAGCGCCGATTGCCACTCGGGCTGCGCCAGAGTCCGCACGCGTTCGCTGAACAACGTGACCCGGAAATGGGCACCCAGCTCTTCGAAGCGTGGCTCGGCAAGGCCTGCGTTCCTGCACGACGACGCGATGCGGCCGAGCCCCGAGCCCCACTGCTCGATGAGCCCCAGCTCGCGGAACACGCGACCGATCACGCGGTTGCGCAGGCGGGAGACCCCGGCCAGCGCGGCCTCCAGCGTCAACCCGAAAGGGAGGAGGCCGGGATTGGTGATCTCGATGCGGTCGTCGAAGATGGCCACTTTCGCCCCGGCCCCGCCGATGCTGTAGTCGGCGTGGACGATGGCATTGATCACGGCCTCGCGCACCGCCTCAACCGGGTACTCCGGCACCTCGCGCCGCCGAACACGCCCGATCTCGATGCCCTGCCGCGTGTGGCGCTCGATGAACGCGACCACGCTGTCCACGGCCTTCGGCAGATGCTCCTCGATCTCGGTCTGGTCGAGGAACTTGGTCGTGTCCTTCCCGAGGAACCGCGCGCAGCGGATCGTGGCCGAGGGGAACAGGCGTCCTCGATTCTTCCCGAAGAGCAGCACGGCTCCAATGCTGGGAATTGCGCGTTCGCCCTGTGCGACGACGAGGCCGAGGGAGCGCTGTTTCGCAGGTGTCAGAGGCCTGGACACTGCCGCGAAGAGCTCGGAAGCAGCTCCGAAGTCGATGTCTTCCGAGTTCGCGTCGGGGCAGGGTTGTTCGTCGAAGAACGTGTTCCGCGCGAGGCGCTGGAGTTCCGCGAGCAGTTCCGGACCCGCTGGGCGATTGGTCGAGCCGAGGCGGACGTACACGCCCGATTCCGGTCCTTCGGCCCGCACGTAGAAGGGGCCGACGGCGTGCGGAACTGCGACGACGATCAGATGCAACTTCCGCCAGGCGTGGGTCTGGATGTCGGGGACGAGGAGCGGACGGATGCCGTCCGCGAAGGCGTTGGCCAGCCGCTCCTCCTCTGCGAGCGGATCAGCGACGCCGACCACCTCTTTCGTCTTGTCCTTCACGCCGATGACGATGTGTCCTCCCGCGGTGTTGGCGAAGGCGACGGCAGTGCGCACGATGCTGGTGAGCGGCCGGCAGTTTTCTTTGAACTCCAGCGTCTTGCCTTCGTCGCGGGCAAGGAACGACTCGATCATGCTTCCCCTCCCAGAGGCAAGACTTGCTCGCCCTGCTGCGCCCAGTCGCCCTCTTCGACGAGGTACTGGATCTGCCGGTACAGCATCTCCGGGTTGAGCCTGGAGATCGGGTCCTGGATGATGCGCAGCCGAGGGCGCTCGCCCTTGCAGAAGGTGACGACATAGAGCCAGGCCCGCTCGCCGAGCTGGCGGAGCTTGTCCACCTCGGGACCGGTCAGGACGATGGCCCCCGACTGGGCACGGCCCTTCACCTCGATGAATCGCTTCTCTCCGCCCGGCCCCTCGGACCGGACGTCGTAATGCTCCCCATCTCGGCTGACGTCTGTGGGCGACCACCCGCGGCTGCGCTCGTAACGCATGGTCACGTCCATGGCGATAGCCTCGACCTCGTCGTCGCGGCGCATCGGAACGCCCTTCGAAGGCGATTCTTCATCGCTCTCCACTGTCGCCACGGGAACGGGGGCGATCACGGCCTCCGTCAGGAGATCCGGGAGGTTGGCGGTAAGCTTCATCATGAGCTCCAGCTCTTTCAGCCGATCCGCTTTTCGCGTCTTCAATTCCTCGATCCGGCTCCGTAGCCGCTCGACTTCGTCGCGATTGTCCTCGCCGAAGAGCTGCGCGTGCTGGAGCTCATTCAGTTCTTCCTGCAGCTCGAGGATGAGGTCCGTGAAGGCTGTGTTCAGGTACTCCCGGCGCAGGTCGCACTCCTCGGATCGAACGACCTTCACCTGGTCGAGCTGCCGCTCGGTGATCTGCTCATAGGCCCAGGCCTGGATCTCTTCTCCGGTTCGGGATTCCACGTCTGGAACCGGCACGGCCGTTTCGGGAGCGAGGCAGTTGAGCAGGTACGAGGGCGAGGTCGTGCGAAGGCCCATGTGGTCTTGAACGATCAGGGCCAACCGCTCGTGCGCGGGCGGCTTGCGGCGGTCCTGCCGCCATTGCCGACGGCCGTCTTCGATCGTCGAGCGGACGAGCCAGACCCGCTGCGGCTTGGCGATGTTCGGGTCCAGGAGGGTCGCCCCCTTGGCGAAGGCCTGCCGCGCCTCCCGAATCGCCCACTCGATCAGGGTGTCGAAGAGCAGATACCCGGGTCCCATGAGCTTCGTCCGTTCGGGGACACGCACCTTGCTCGCGACGCTGACGAGCTGTTTGTCGAACACGAAGGGGGTGTCGTAGGTGTCGGAGAGAGGCTGCCGGCGCTCGCGGGCGAGTTCGAGGAGGGCGGTCGGCGTCGAGCTGAGGTGCCACACCGGGAAGTGATCGTCCTTGCGGACCGTGCCTCCGCAAGCCGTCCACGCGCGCTCGAAGAACCGCTGGATGAAAAGGGGCTGCAGCCGGCGCTCGTCCGATGCATCTCGCAGCTCGCGCGCCGATCTCAAATCCAGCCGTGAGGCGAGAGAGGTCTTCTTCTGGAGTGCCATGAGCCTCGCGGCCCTCTCGTTGGATGCCGTCGTGAGGGCTGCATCGGTTTCCCGGGCGCTTGCGGACTCGTCGTCGTTGTCAATCGCGCTCTCGATCAGCCGCACCAGCGGCACGTCCTCCAGCCACTCGTCGATCACGTCGTAGACCCGGTCGGACCCCATCTGCTCCCGCATGACGTCCAATTTCGAGAGGACCTTCTGGAGGACCGATCCTTCCCGCGTGTTCTGGGCAACGAGGTTGTAGACCCACACGTCGTCGGCCTGACCGTACCGGTGGATTCGCCCCATCCGCTGTTCGAGCCGGTTCGGGTTCCACGGGATGTCCCAGTTGATGAGGTAGCGGCAGAACTGAAGGTTGATGCCTTCGCCCGCCGCGTCGGTGGCGACCATGATCTTGGCGCGCGTCCTGAACTGCCGCTGGGCCTGCTTGCGGGAGTCCACGTCCATGCCGCCATGGATCGTGGCGACCGTGTACCCCTTCTCCTCGAGGCGCTTGGCTAGGCTGTTGAGCGTGTCGCGGTGCTCGGTGAAGATCAGGAGCTTCTCGTCCTCCGCCCGGATCACGTCGGAGGAATCGAGAACGGCGAGGAGTTCGGCGAACTTCGCTTCCTTATGATGCTTCAGGCTGTCAGCCAGCCGGAAGAGCCGTTCGACCTCGTCCCGCTCCTCCTCGACCTTGTCCGGGTCATCCGTCAGGACCTGACGGAAGATCCGCTGGTCGATGCGCTCGCGCTCTTCTTCGGTCAGGTCCTCGTATTCCGTGATGTCGCGCGGATCGCTGGGATCGGGAGTTCCCCGGAACAGCCGCTTCTTCTCCGCCTCGGACCGGCTCGGATCACGCAGTATGGAGAGGACCTCGTTGAGCGCATGGAGACGGTTCTCGAGGGTCCGAGTGATCGCGTAGAGGCTGCTGGCGAGGCGGCGCTGCATGACCATGAGGGTCAGTTCGACGTTCCGGTTCCTTTTCGCCTTGGCCTCCTTGCGCTTCGACCGGACGTAGCTCGTCACCTCGTCATAGAGAGTCTTCTCCTCCGGAGTGAGGTCGTACCCGATCGTCTTTGTGTGGCGATCCTTGAAGAGGGCGTGGTTGTCCCAATCGACCATCTCCTCCTTCAGGCGACGAAGAAAGAAGCGGTTCCGCGCCTTGCTGATCGGGCGCTCGTCCTCGAAGTCCGGCTCGCCCGATGCTCCGTAAGGCGCTGCCTGCTCGCGAACCCGGCCGGCGACGTGTTCATCCTTCTGGAAGAGGTCCTCGTCGAGGAGCAAGAGGAGCCGGCGAAACGTGTCCTTTCTTCCTCGATGCGGCGTCGCCGTGAGGAAAAGCAAGTGGTCAGTCTTGTGGGCGAGCGCCTTCACGGCTTTGTACCGTTCGCTTTCCTCCAGCTTGGTGCCGTACTCGTAGGCTGAAAGCTTGTGGGCCTCGTCCACCACCACGAGGTCCCACTGGGTTTCCGAGGCGGCCTTGAGACAACCCTCATTCCGAGCGAGGAAATCGATGGACGTGACGAAGATGCCCTCTTCGTAGCGGGAGAACTGGCCGGGCTCGGCGTCGAAAGACGCGCGATTCACGAGCCGCGCGTAGAGGCCGAACTTCTCCTGGAGCTCCTCTTCTTTCCACTGCTTCGTCAGGCCGCCCGGGGTGATAATCAGGACCTTCTGGAGTACTCCCCGAAAGAGCAGCTCCTTGATCAAAAGCCCGGTCATGATCGTCTTGCCGGCACCTGTATCGTCGGCGAGCAGAAACCGGATTCGCGGCAGGGGGAGGAGGTAGCGATAGACCGCTTCCACCTGGTGAGGAAGCGGATCAACGATGCTGGAGTTGACGGCGAAAAGCGGGTCGAACTGGTGAGCGATCCGAATGCGCTCTGCCTCGGCTCCGAGAAGGAAGAGCCTGGCGTCGCCATCGAACGTATGTTGTTGGCCACGAACTTTGACGAGAGCCGCCAGCTCATCAGCGGCGAGGGGACGCTTCACCATCCGGCGCGACTGGAGCCCGACGCCTTCGACCAGCGTCTTGCCACCGAAGGGAGCGACGCGCTGGATCTCGACGAGCTCGGAGGCCTCCAAGCCCGAGACCACGTCGCCGGGACTCAAGGTGTTTTCCTCACTCATTACCGCTCGCGTCCTTTCGACTTGTTCGCCTGCGCCTCAATCTCTTCCTTCAGCTCCAGGAGGCGACGGACCAGGAACGGCTGTGGGATGCGCTTCCCGTTTTCCCAGTGGTTCACGGTGCTGTAGGTGACGCCGACCTTTTGAGCGAACTGCCACTGAGTCAGGTCAAGCCGATCGCGGAGTTCCTTCACGAGCGCGGGCATATCGTTGGTCTTCATGCTGTCACGGCGAGGCTCACCGTGATAGGGCGTGTAGGCGCCAACGCGATGTTATTCTACCTAGTGGACGTTGGCAAGCACGCAGAAACGCAGGGAGGAATAGCGTCGGACCCAGTGCCTTGTCGTGAGTCGCTATCTTTGGGGGGCTGGCTCACCCATTCGACTCGCCCTTTGAGGAACAAACGTCTCGCTCATGACAGGTAAGGCCGCAAGCGGAATCCGCCGTAACCTTGGCGGGGGCAGGGGTCCCCGACACACTGGCCTGCCGGCAGGCTGGCCAGGTGTGGGGAGGGGGCAAGCCGCCCGATGGTAGCTTAATCCGTGTAGAAGTGTGGCCGAAGCTGATCTTCCGGAACGAATCGGGACGCCTGTCGAAAAATGGCTCGCAATGTTCCGCTGTCGAGCTCGCGGTGCTTGGGGATGGTCAACGTCTGAGGGGTTCCTGTAGCACCTAGACGGCGTAATTTCACGTGGCTGCCTCGCTGATCATGAATGACGAAACCAAATCGAGCAAAGATCCCGAGGACCTCGTCGCCTGAGAGGCGCTTGAGTTTAGGCATGAACCGGTTCGAGTTCCATGGTCACAAGCAGGGTGGGGTTTGGCGCCAAACCGAAGTCGGCCAGATTTTCCCCTTGGAGGTGCAACTGGACCGCTTCTCGAAGATTTTTGACAGTTTCGTCCAAGGTCTGCCCCTGTGTGACGACGGCAACCTCGACACATTCGGCTACGTACTGCGACTCCCCTTTCCGAACAATGGCTTTAACCGTGTGCTGCAGGTTCATAGCGTCTTCTCCTTTCTGGTCCCAGACATATAGAAAAACTGCGCACAAATCAAGCTTTCACCTGGCTTGGTGGCGCGAGCCACAGCCACACCGTTTCAGGGGGGGGTGGTGACTGGGAGTCTGCCGGAAGCAGTCATCCGTGAACTGGCTGCGGCGATTTCCCTCGGCCGAGTCTCCAGGCGTGGCGGAAGCATGGGCAGTGTCCCCTCGCTTCGGCCTTCGGCGACGGTAGTTCGGCTAAAGCTTAGTCGCTCCGTAATAGTGTTCGGATGCCGGGAGATCAGGAGGAACGCTTGCTAGGCGACCGCGTACTCGAGCGATTTGGGGTTTTCGATTTGCCTGGACGCATTCAGGATCTCGATGCCGACGAGTTTTCCGAATTTATCATAATCGAGAATCACTCCGGGTTTGTCCTGATCGCTCTCCTCGACGGGAGCATCGCTGAACCGGATGGTCAGCACGTCCACTTCCTGGTCGTACTTCACTTTCATGATGACCTCCAATATTTGGCGATTTTGCCGGTACGGTACGCGGTCACAACCTTAGCGGGCTGAATGGTCTCATTCACCATGACCCGCAACAGGTACTGTTTCCCGTTGATCTCCACCCGCGATTGGTAGCACGTGACATTCTCTATCTCTGGGACCCTTTGCTCCGGCGATTGCAGGACACGCTCAAGCAAGTGACGAGGTATCTTGCGCGCTTCTAACTCCTCCAACACATGCTTGGAGAAGACAAAGCTCACAGCCTTGTTTCCCGATCCACGCTCTTAAAGGTCAAATCCTGTTGGCCCAGTAGCGGTGCCGGTTTCGAAAGGTCGCGCCCTCTGCGAATTCTTGTAACTGATCTGGCTTTACCGCTACGCATCGGTCACATAAGGTAGCATGTTTTGCGACTTTTTGACACTCAGGCAGTCTCCCGCGAACTCTTCAGGTCGTTCTTCTTTGCCTGATTCTCTTGGGCGGGGCTGAAGCATGGGCTGGCTGCGGCGAGCTGAGCCGAGACCAGAGACCCTCGGTGCCTGTGCAAGGCGAGTGGCCGAGGCAGAGCGCGCCTGGCACGCTCCCTTGCCAGCGCGAGGCCAATCAAAATGGGCTCATATCGTCAACCTCGCTGCTTCCTCTACACCTCGCTATGCGCGGTCCGGCGGCTTTTCATTGCTTCATCGAGTTCGTTGGCGCCGGATCATCCCCCCGTCGCATTGGCTTCTGATTCGACCGGCATGTGAAACCGCGGACCGGAGGCTGCGAAGGGGCTGGCCACTTGACTTATCTTCGGTACACCACCTCGACGCGCTCGATAAAGTCCAGCAGGGCGCCGGCGTGCCGGCGGATCTCCCGGGCATCGCGTCGCGCCGAGGCCCGTTCGAGCGCCGTGCCGATCTCGCTGATGGCGTGGAAGCCGTACCCCCCGCCATCGCCTCTCATCCGGTGGCCTAAGAGACGGATCTCTTCGAAATCCTCCCGTTGGAGGGCGGCTTGAATGGCAGTAAAGTCTTTGCGCCTGTTCTCAAGAAACCGAGGCACGAGGGGTTCCAGATCGGGGTCCAGGCGGACCACGATTTTCTCTTTAGGGGTCGGGTTGTGCCGGATCATATCACTTCGCGTCCTTTGTGCGTTGACAACATGTCGAGCAGCGTCGACTTCTTGATCGGTTTGGTCATGTGCGCGGTGCAGCCGGCCTCGAAAATCTTCGTCGCTTCCTCCTTGAGCGCCAACGCCGTGAGCGCGACGATCGGCGTCTCGGGGAGGCGCTGATCCCGTTCCCATTGGCGCATCGCGCGCGTGGCGGTATAGCCGTCCATCACGGGCATCTGCATATCCATCAGCACCAGGTCGTAGCGACCCGCCTTGAACAGTTCGACACCGATTTGCCCGTTCTCCGCCACGTCCAGCCTGTGCGGGGTGGGCTTCAAATATGATTGGATCAGCAGTTGGTTGTCGGGCGAGTCTTCGACGAGCAGAATGCGCAGCGAATCGGCGGGGCTCGCAGGTGCGGCGGGAGGCGGGTCGGGAGGCGCGGGCGACAGGCCTTTCGTTCGGCCGAGCGCGATGCTGATGGTTTGCAGCAGGTCCGATCGCCTGATCGGTTTCACCAGATATCCGCCGAGCCCCAGTTCATACGTGCGCGCGATATCGTCGGCCCACCGATCGGAGGCCAACATAATGGTCGTCAATTCCTTGAGATGCGGCATGCCTTTGACACGTTCGGCGACCTCGAATCCGTCCATATCAGGCATGCGGCAGTCCAACAACAGAAGCTGGTACGGCCTGCCGGCGTCGGCGGCCCGCTGAAGCTCGGCCAGGGCCTGCTTCCCGCTCTCGGCTTCCGTCACGACGGCACCCCACGCCGTCAAGGTTTCGCGCAGGATCAGCCGATTGGTCGGATGATCGTCGACCACCAGCGTCCGGAGACCGGCCAGATCGTGGGCGGCAGGCGGTTTGGGTCTCGACGGCTGCGGCGGCGCGGAGAGGCGGACTACGCAATGGAACGTGCTGCCTTGTCCCTCGGCGCTCTCGGCCCAGATTCTTCCGCCCATCAGCTTGGCGAGATGCCTGGAGATGGAGAGGCCCAACCCGGTTCCCCCGTACTTGCGCGCGGTGGACGCATGGGCTTGGGTGAAGCTTTCAAAGATGGCCTCGAGCTTGTCCTTGGGGATGCCGATGCCGGTATCGGTCACGGAGAAGCGAATCGCGCCGGCCTGGTTGATATCCGGGTCGTTGAGGATGCGGACGATGACGGAGCCGCGATCCGTAAACTTGATGGCGTTGCCGATCAGGTTGACGAGGATCTGATGTAGACGATTCGGATCGCCGACCAGGTGGCAGGGAACGTCAGGGGAAACGTGGCAGGCGAGCTCCAAGCCTTTCTCGTTGGCGCGCATCGCCAGGATCTCGATGGCTTTGTCGATCAGTTCAAAGAGATCGAATTCGATCGTCTCCAGCTCCAGATGGCCGGCTTCGACCTTTGAGAGATCGAGGATGTCGTTGATGAGCGACAGGAGATTGCCCCCGGCCCGCCTGAAAATGCGGACATATTTTCGTTGGTCCGGACTCAACTCCGTTTCCCACAGTAAATCGGCCATGCCGATGATGGCGTTCATCGGGGTCCTGATCTCGTGGCTCATGCTGGCCAAAAACTCGCTCTTGGCCCGATTCGCCACTTCGGCGGCTTCCTTGGCGATCCGCAGCGCCTGTTCCGCTTCTCGTCGCTCGGTCGCTTCCATGGCGAGCGTGGCGATGGTCGCCAGGGAACTGGCGAAGTGTTCTTCTTCGGCGGTCCACTGGCGGGGGCCGCCGACGTGTTCATGGCACAGCACCCCCACGACCCGTCCCTTTCGGCGGATCGGCGCGTCCAACATAGCGCCGATGCCGAGCGGCGTCAGGTAGGACTGGGAAAACTCCCGGGTCCTGACGTCCCGATGCGCGTCATGAGCGGCGAGGGCGCGGTCTTCGTGTTCCAACGCCGAAAAGTACGTCGGGTAGTCACGTGCAAACAGCGTGGCTTCGGAGGAATGGCGATTGTGGCTCAGTTCGTAGAGATCGCACAGCCGGATGCTCGAGCGGTCCTCGTCGTACAACCAGATGCTGGTCCGCTCGACGCCCAACGCGCAGCATCCGGTCCGGGTGACGGCTTGAAACGCTTGCGCGATGTCTCCGCCGTTGACGGCCTCGCTCTTGGCCAATTCAAGCAATGCGTGTTGGTACCGCTGCAAGCTGGCCGCCCGTCGCTGCTCGATCAGTTCGAATCGTTTTCGCTCCGAGATGTCGCGGGTGATTTCAACGTAACACACAGGCGAACCGGCGGGGTTCCGGATCGCAAACAGCGATACCTCGAAGGTTTTCTCGATCCCGTCTTTCGTACACCCGCCTACCTCACCGCGGTAATTCCCTGTCGTTGCCAGCCGCTGGAGGATGGCGGCAAAGGCTTCCGATCCCAAGACGATCGCTGGCGTCTTGCCGGCCAATTCGTGGCCGGCGTACCCGGTCAATGCGCCGTACGCGGCATTCTGGTAGGTAAAGCGCCCTTGCAGATCGAGAATCGCGATCGCATCCTCGGCGTGCGTGATGATCTCCCGATAGAGATGGAGATTGTCCTCGCTCCGCATGCGCTCGATTTCCGCCGCGGCCCGGGAAGCTAAGACCTTCAGGATCGGAGTGATGCGGTGTTCGCCGTCGATGGGCTTGTCGTCCATCATGCACAGGTGCCCGATCGTGCGGCCGGACCGGTCGACCATGGCGATTCCCAGATAACTGACTACCCCGAGATCGGCCAAAAACTTGTCGTCGGGAAACGCTTCCCGCACCGACTTCCGGTAATAGGCCTTGCCGTGTTTGACCACATTCTCGCAGGGAGTCCTTGTCGCGTCATATTCAACCGGGGAGCCCGGCCTGTCGCCCATCCAGGAGGCCAGGGTGCGCATCCATGACGATTCGCCGCCCACCAGTTCCGTGACAAATACGTATTTGACGCCGAGCGCGCGAGCCAGATGACGGACGAGCGCGGATAAGAACTCGTTTCCGGTCACGGAGGCGGTTCCTTCCACCACCGCCCGTTGCACACGGTCCGTCCACTCTTTCTCAGCGTCGTCGAGGCTGTCGTTGTCTCGCTTGCGCTTGCGGCGTTCCCCGTCCGGCTTTGCATTGCCCTGGCCCGCCTCCGCGGCGCGCGACCGACCGAGGGATGCGAATTCGGCGGACACCCTGCGCAGGGCCTCTTCGGCTCGCTTGCGGGCGGCCCGTTCGAGCCGCAATGCTTTCCTGAAACGATCGGAGGGCGTCGCGTGTTTCGGTGTGCGTTTCGAGCGGGCGGGAGTTACTTTTCTGGCCATCGTCCCGATTTCGCGGTTCTCGTTCGCGCAAGCCGATCGGCGTCTTTCCCGGAGCCCGCCCCGCCCGAGGATGTTCCCCGGGCGCCGCGCTCAGGAAACAAAGGATTCGCGCGGGACGCCGAAGCGATTCACACGTCCGCAGGCGCGCAAGCCTCGGGATAGGGCGAGGGACCGCCGTCGCGACAGAGCAGTGAGACATTGGAGATTCGCGATCGGCTCCAACCTGACGGCTCCGGTTTTCCAGGATCAGTCTGTGTGCGGATCCTCGACCAATGAGAGGAGGCTGGTCTGTTTGGTGCGGTTGCGACCTTCTTGCTTCGCCTGGTACAGCGCTTGGTCGGCCGCTCTAATCAGATCGGTCGGCGACGCTGCGCGCGTAGGGATCGTGCTCGCGACGCCCAGACTGATGGTGACCTGCTCCCCGGTCGAATGAGAAATCCCTGCCGTTTCGATTTTCCGCCGCAGTGTTTCGGCCACTTGGGCGGCTCCATCCGCGTTGGTGCCCGGGAGCACGACCACGAATTCGTCTCCGCCGTAGCGGGCGACCAGGTCGCCCGGCCGGTTGACCGCGCTGGAAATCACGCTGGCGACCTGCTTCAGGCATTCATCCCCCGCCTGATGGCCGTTGCTGTCGTTGTAGTATTTGAATCGATCGATATCGAGCATGATCAGGGAGAGCGGGGTCGCGTCGCGGACGGCGCGCCGCCATTCCTGGTCCAGGAAATCGTCGAACTGGCGCCGGTTCGTGATGCCGGTCAGGCCGTCCAGGCAGGAGAGGCGAAGGAGCATCTGGTTGGCTTCCTGGAGCTGGCGCATCACTTCGAGCAGTTCCTGTTCTCGTGCGCGGCGGCGGTCGATCTCGTGAACCAACCGCAGCACCGAGCGAACGCGCGTGAGCAGTTCGACCTTGTTAATCGGTTTCCCGATGTAATCCATTGCGCCGGCCGCAAACGCCAACTGGAGGTCGACCGGATCGGACTTCACCGTCACCATGATGATCGGAATGTCGCGCAGCCGTTCGATTGCTTTGATTTGGCGGCACGCCTCGATGCCGTTCATCTGCGGCATCACAATGTCCATCAGGATCAGATCGACACGGGCGACGGTTTGTCTCCCGCCGTCCAATCCGAGGTGATGGAATGCGGAGGCCGCCGAGTCGGCCACGATGATGTCTTCATACCCGGCTGCAGTCAGGATCGACTGCAGGAGGAGACGGTCGTCCGAGGAGTCGTCAACGATCAAAATGCCCATCGAGGTGCCTTGATCCGAGAAGTCGTCTTACGTAGGCACGTCCACCGAGCCGGATGGTAGCAGTTAGTGTTCATAAACACCAGGATAAAGCTTCTTGATGCAGGGGGTGCAGAGTCCGTGACTGAACTCAGCTTCCGAATGCTCCTGCAGATATTCCTCCAATTGCTGCCACGATCCGAGGTCATTCCGAATCTTCTTGCATGACGCGCAGATCGGGATCAAGCCGCGCAGAGTCTTCACCTCCCGGAGCGCCCGCTGCAGCTCTTCATTGCTGGCGCGGAGTTCCTGTTCCCTGGCCTTCCGGCAGTCCATCTCGCGTTTCAGGGCGAGCGCCGATGAGACCCTGGCCAGCAGTTCGACGCGGTTGACCGGTTTGTTGATGTAATCGGTCGCGCCCGCGGCGAACGCCTCTTGGAGATTCGACGGATCGTTCTTGGCGGTTACCATGATGACCGGGATGTCCTGCAGGTGCGGTCGGGATTTGATCAGACGGCAGGCGGCCACGCCGTCGATGTCCGGCATGAGATAGTCCATGAGAATCAGATCAACGGCCGGAGGGTGCGGCCCCGACGGCTCGGTCAACCGTTCCAATGCCGCTGCGGCCGATTCGGCCGTCACCACGTCCGCATAGCCGGCCCTGTGGAGAATGGTCTGGAGCAAAACACGTTGGTCCTGGGAGTCATCCACGATCAGAATGCTCATGCGCGCTGCTGCTCTTTGAACATGACCGGGGAACGCGAAGAGCCGGTGAAGCGGCGCTGGACACGGGAGAACGGCGCACTGAGCGTCCGGGTTTCCGGATCGCCCGACGCGACCAAGTTTCAGTAAGTATAGCAGGGCACGGCGAGACTAGCGAAGCCTCGACCGAACCAGGTCGCTGATCAATTTCCCATCGACGGCTTGGCCGGCCAAGCGAGCCATGACGGTTTTCATGACGGTGCCCATGTCTTTCAGCGAGGTCGCGCCTGTTTCTTGGACGACGGCATCGACGATCTGAGAGACTTCCTCCGCCGTAAGCGCGCGAGGGAGATAGCCCTGGATGATCGCGATTTCCTCGAGTTCTTTGCCGGCCAAGTCTTCCCGCCGGGCCTTTTCATATTGCTCGGCGGCTTCCTTGCGTTGTTTGATCAGCGAGGTCATGACGCGGGTCATCTCCGCATCGTCCAGGTGTTTCTTGAGTTCCAGTTCCTTGTTCGTCACCGCAGCCTTGATCATGCGGATGACATCCATGCGGAGCTGATCCTTGGCCTTCATGGCCTGCTTCAGATCTTCGGCGAGGCGGTCGTGAAGCGACATGGGACTCCTTGTTGGCTGTAGGTCTGGGGACATTGTCGACGTGGTCGGATGGCGGCAGAATAGCCCGGCGCTCCGATTCCGTCAATCGGTCGACTGCCACGGTCTTCGGCCTCGCACTGGGAGACGCTGCGCCGGCTTCGCGTAGTGTCCCGGAGAGCGTCGCGCCAGGTGTCATGGTTTTCCGTTCAGAAGGGGAGTAAGATGTATCTGAATCATAATATCTTGCAGTCGTGGCGGGCTGGAAAGGTCGATCGACAAAGGGGCGCGCGCCATGGCTCGGTCCCCGACACTGGCAGACTTGCTCCCGGGTATGATCCTGTTCGCGCTGATCGGATGCCAGACGCCTGTGCCGCCCGCTGCACCGGTTCCTGCCACCTACGGGGTCTTACCTCCTTCGTTCGTCGTGCCGATCGACGTCCAGCGGTTGGCCGTCTTGTATCCAAAGACGTCCAACCGCGAGTTGATGGAAGCCTACATGCGCCTGGAGAGCGCGGCGTTTCAGCTCAAAGCGCAGCGTCCGTCTCTCAGGATCATCGAACGATTCCACCTCGCGACGGTGCTGGGCGAGCAACGGTTCCAGTTGGGAGGAGCCGTGTCCGAAGAGTCGGCCATCCGGCTCGGCCGGTTGCTGGGCGTGGACAGCGTCCTAATTTATCGCATCGAAGGACCCACGCTGAGAGAGCGGCTCTGGGCCAGGCACCATGAGGATCTGCCGCCGTACACGGTGACGAGCAAGATCATCCGGGTCGAGAGCGCGGAAGTCGTGTTTCACAACGTCGTGACGGCGCGGGTGGAACAGCCCGACGGCTGGGGTTTAGCGTCGGCCGATTCCCTGGATTTTCAGCGGCTGAGTCGAGCCGCTTTGGAACGGGGCATAGCCGAAACGGTGGCGAATCTCCGACTGGCGTTTCAGTAGGCGGGCTGGCCGGTTCATCCCATCGTGAACCATGAACAAGGAGGATCGCTTATGAAGGGAGGCGCGCGAGAGTGGGCGCGAAAGATCGGGTCGTCGGTGCTATCGCTCGGTGTGTGTCTCTGGTGGGCGGCATGTGCGAGCGAACAACCGAAGGGGCCTATTCAGCCGACGCCTCAGCAGGTTCGCGGCAACGCCGATCGGGCCTTTGAGAAACTGAAGCAGGAAGAACAGGAACGAACCGGAAACGGCGGGGCGATGCCGCGGTAGACGTCATGTTTGACGGAGCTGGCCGCCGCCAGGTGTGAGAGCGTCTCTCGCAGAAGAGCGGAACGAGCACGTGGTCGGTGCGAATTCCCGGACAAGGTGGACAGGGGAAACGGGTTCGACAGCGCGCGGTTCACGGAAGGTGCCGAGCAGAGTGGCGGACACTGCCAGGCGGAGCAAGCCGGAAATCAGGAACACGAGCGGAAGGTTAGAAACCGGATGAAGCTCCAAGGGCAAGAAAGCGATGGAGGCGGTTGAGGGCGTCACGGCCGTCAGCCAGCTTCCGATCAGGGCCCCGACGATCCATCCCGCCGCATTGATCGCATTGGTCACGGCGACGCCTTTGGCTTTGTCTTCCGCGCGGACCGCGTCGAAGACGTAGTTCTGCAATCCGAGGGTCATACCAGCCCAGATTACGCCACCCAGGAAATTCACGGCCAGCAGAAACACCAGGTTCGTACTGAGCAGATACAGCATGGGCAGGAACGGCACCGCCCAGCCGGTCACCGCGATCACCCGCTTGTTGCCGAACCGGTCGCTGATGCGGCCCCAGGGCTTGAGCGCGACGAATTGCCCGCACGTGCCGGCGGCCAGCCAGGCGGCGTACTGCAGGTAACTGAGGTGGAGGTCGCGAAGCATATAGACGACGAAAAAGGGGCCGGCGATGAGGACGCACACGTGCATGAGTCCGGAGAACAGCAGGAAGCGTCTGAAATCTTGGTTCGATGATCGTCTGAGAAACTCGAGGAACCGGCCGTGGGTTTCCCGAGGCGCCGACGCCGCCCGCTCGTCGATCTGGGTCAGACAATAAGCGGACAGGCTGCGCGCCACCGCTGCCGCCAGAAAGATCAACGCGAACCCGATCCATGGAACCGCGGAAGATCGTCCGACATCGAGGAGGAGCCCCGCCGCAAACATCGCGCAGAAGCTGGCGACCGCCATAAGCCGCGCGCGCCGCGCGAAATACGCCCCCCGGCCGTTCGGAACGACGAAATCGGTAATCAGGCTGTTCCAGGCGGGAATGGCGAGATGCCCCATCGCCACCTGGAGGGTCGCCACGATGATCAGCAGCCAAGGGGCTGCCCAGGAAAACAGGAGCGGCAGGATCAGGATGGGTAGCCATAGAGCGGCCTGTCCTGCCGTTCCCAACAGGATCAGCGGTTTCCGATGAGACACGCGATTCAACGCTTTCACGGAAACCAGTTGGGCCCAGGTCCCGATGAGCTGGGGGAGCGACGACAGGATGCCGATCTGAACGGGGGTGGCGTGCAGGAAGAGTGCGAAGGCTGAAAGGTAGTTCTCTCCTCCCCCTTGAGCGACGGCCTGAAAGGCGCCCTCGCGGATGCCGTATCGCCGGTTGCGCTCGTGCGAAGGTTCCCGCTCATCCGCGGCAGCGCCGGCGAGCCTGGCGGCAGTTCGTACAGGTGTGGGTACAGTCGATGGATCCGTCACGGTACAGGCAAGGAAAGCACGGGGCTGTGGGGAAAGGTTAGGGTGCTCACGAGATCGGGATCCGGGTCGCTCTTGGGCGCGGCGGTGTTCATGGTGTCGTGAAAAAGCGCTCACGATGGCTGGTTCGATGTGAGGGGCCCGGCGCTGCTTTCGCGCCATTATAGCAGACCACTCCTCGAGGGCCGACGAACCATTGAAATGCCCGAAGGTATGCAGTAGGCTGATAAGGGTTAGCAGAACGTGTCACCGTTTGCCCGGTCGATCCGGGAAAGGGAAAGGAGGTGCGGCATGAACGTCACCGATCATGGCCCGACTCCGCCTGTAGTCCGTATGACGATGCTCGTCCTTGGCTTGGCCGCATTTATGATGGCAATCGGTTTCGCTCCGATCAGTCAGGCCAGAGAGTTGATGACACCCAAGGAACAGTCCGAAACAGAAGTGGACCCGACGACGGTCCCCTTGTTCGACAGCCAGAAAAAAGGCGTTCCGCAGTCTATTTTTGTCTGGATCAAGTTCGCCAAAGGGTTCGAAGAGGAATGGGATAGTTTCGGCCGGAAGGGATGGTACACGCAGGACCCACGGTTGAAGCCTATCGGGGCCGGCACAACGGTGTTTACGCCGGATACCCAGGCCATCTACATCGTGTTCGAGGTGGCGCCGCTCGAGGACCCCGCGCAGTTCAGCGCCCAGTGGTTCCTGGAAGAAGAAGGTGGAAAACTCTCCGAGACCCCGATCGGCAAGGATGCCCTGGAGGTGCCGGGTCACTCGCGGTACGGGTACCTGGAATTGAAGCGGCCCGACGGCGCCTGGCCCAAAGGCAACTACCTGGTGAAGATCTACATCACCCCGCTCGGCCAACAGCCGTTCCATGCGGCCAATCAGGTCGGCACGATGCGGTTTACGATTTCGGACCAGCCCGCGCAAGCCGCTCCCGCTGCTCAGCAATAGGACGGCCGCCGGACCTTTCTTTCTCCTTGGGACCTCGAATTCGGAGAGCAGTGATGCCGATCTATGAGTACCTGGCCGAACGATGCGACCGACAGTCGACTTGTTCTCTGAAAAAGGAATACCT
>Ga0070739_10003334_pt1 | contig 20128 bp, 18 predicted proteins | sample Coa_R1_7_FD_66445 | JGI IMG/M metagenome (GOLD analysis project Ga0070739, IMG submission 66445) | Surface soil microbial communities from Centralia Pennsylvania, which are recovering from an underground coalmine fire - Coalmine... | ecosystem: Environmental > Terrestrial > Soil > Unclassified ... | reverse complement strand
CCCCTCCTCCCCGGCCCTTCTCCCTGCAAGGCAGAAGGGAGAGCAGAAGCCGGATCATCCGCTTCCCCCTCTCCCGCAGCGTGGGAGAGGGGCGGGGGGTGAGGGCGACCCTACACCCTATCCCCTACACCCTATCCCCTACACCCTATCCCCTACACCCTGCACACGGGGCCGGGGGTGAGGGCTGATTCCCTACATAGGGGGCGGCGCGGAGGCTTCCGACGCGGCGTTGTGGACGACAATGAGGGCGCGGGCGCGCGTCAGGAGACCACCGCCGCCGTTGAGGGCGCGTATCTCGACGACGTGCTCACCGTCGGAAACCTGGCGCGTATCCCAGGTGTAGACAAACGGCGGCGTGTTTTGCGCGGCCACCACATGGTTATCTATAGCGTAGGTGACGGCGGCGATGGGGTCCGGCTCGCCGGGAGGGAGCTTGGCGCGCAGGGTCAGCAGGCCGGAGACGACCATGCGGTTTTCGGCGCGAGCGCGGGATACGGCGCCCGCCGCATACACCTGCGCCAGCCTCTCCACGCGCTGACGAACTGCCTCTTTCTCGTTTGCGGGGGCAGGCGGCAGTGTCACCAGAAAGACGAAGACATCGTCCTCGGTCGGCGTATAGGCCGCGGGAAAGGCCATCAGCGCCTCCGTGCCGGTCTCCAGGCGCACCGGGCAGCGGAACGGCGGCAGCAGCTCGCCAAAGAGGCCGCGTCCCGGTTCCAGGTTGGTAATGATGGCGGAAGCCTCCTGCATTCGCGAACCGACGCTCGGATGCCGGCGCTTGCGGCCTGCGCCGGATGGCAGGCTGCTCGTATAGGGACGCAGCTTGAGCGTCTTGCCGGGCGCGACGGCGAACGTCAGGGCGGCATTGCCGCTGCGCAGCACGCTGCCGGGCGTGGTCGCCACCTTGTCCGAAGCGAGCGCCGTGGCCGGATGCAGCACGCGGCCCACCAGAAAATAGTGGGCGCCGTCCGCGCTTACCTCGATCCGGCCGTACTGCCGGTTCTCAATACGCAGCCGATAGGTCTTCTGGAGGGAGGCGTCTGTCTGGCCGTTGGCCGCGGGCACTGCCATGCCGGAAAGGAGCGCGAGCGCCAGGAACAGCCCCGGCGCGGCCATCGCGATTCGCAATTGCAATTTCATCAGTCTTGCTCGTCGTTATCGGTCTCAGAGGAATTATCGGCAGGCGCGGGCAGGGCGGGCGCTTCCACCGATCTGGGCGGCGGCAGCGGATGGCGCGGGCTGACGCCCGGAGGCACGGTATAGATAATCAGGCGTGACGGGCCTTTGCCCTGCTCATCGCTCTGCCACACGATAGGCCAGGTCTGGATGATCCGGTAGATCGCCGGCTCTATGGCGGGCCGATCGTGGAAGGTGCTGCTTATGACAACATATCGGTAGCCGCCGGATAAAAGTTTCTTCAAAAACGGCGCGCTCGGCTTGCGGGCCGGGAGGGCGACCAGGTCGTCGTCCCGCGCGGGAACGCCCGCATAGCCGCGCACGTACCAGCGCGCATAGTCCTGCGGCTGCGGCCCGATCAGCAGCCGGTCTCCCGGACGCCAGCGCGCCGCCAGAAACCGCGCCGCCGCCGGCCAGCGGGCAAGCTGCTCACGCTCTCCGACGCCCGATAGAGTCTTGTGTTCGCGCCAGGGTATCCACAGACGCGGCTCCGGCCCGGCGATCAGCGGACGCGGTGCGCGCCAGGGAATCAGGTAGAGGCAGATCGCCGCTATCACGGCGATGCCGAGTGGCCGATAAATGCGGCTGATGGCCAGGAAGAACAGCCCCGCCAGCAGCGTCAGCGGCGGCAGGCAGTGGACGAAATACTCGGGGCCGAGGATATGGGCCTTATGCGCCGTCAGGAGGATGACGGCAGTGAAGATCAGGAGCACGCCGCCAGCAGTAGAGAGCTTGCGCCGCGCCAGCAGGATCAGGGCCGTCAGCAGGCCGAGCGCATAGCAGAGGAAGTAGGGGCGGTAGTCGTTCCAGTACCAGTAGAGATAGGCCCACTTCGGCGCTGGGGTATAGGTCTGACCGCCAATCGTGGCCGCTACCGGCAGGTTCGCCACGTCCAGCGCATAGTGCGTGAACATGCGCCACATCCCGCCCAGCAGGCCCGCCGGCCATATTATCCCGACGAGGACAAAGAAGGCGGCCAGCCCGGCAAGGGCCGCCGCCAGAAGCGGCTTGCGTTTTTCCGGCTGCGTGCGATCCGGCCACAGCAGCACGGGCAGCGCGACGACGACGGCCAGCAGCGCCGGAAAGAACATCTCTGACGTGACGAACATCGCCCCCAGCGCGGCCAGCGTGCCGGCAAGCCAGCCGGGACGGCGCGTTCGGGCGTATCCCAGCATCGTCCAGAGCAGCGCCATTAGCCAGAGAATGATAAAGGCCCAGGGGATCGCATGGGAGGAGGCACGCAGATGGGCCGGGGTGACGGCCAGCAGCGCGGCGCAGGCCACCCCAATCTCACGCCGCCCTTCGAACAGGGTCAGGCCGCATAGATAGATCAGACCGACGGTCAGCTCGCCCGCCAGCACGAAAGGCAGGCGCAGGGTGCGCTCGGAATTGCCCCAGTGACGCGCCACGCCGATAGCCAGGGCGGTCAGCGGCGGATGGTAATGGCGGAGGATAACGAGTGGACTTGGCTGGCCGGGCTTATCGGGAAGGTCCCAGCGATTGGCCTGAAAGCCATGCTCGCTCGCCAGCGCGTAAGAGCACTCATCGCCCCAGAAATCGCCCCGCGTATAGGCGTAGCTAAGGGGCAGCGCCGCCAGGAACAGGGCCAGAAACAGCGCCAGGTCCAGCCACCAGCCGACTCGCCGCTTGCCGGCGGCAGGCGGCGGCTCAGAAGAAGCGCGCTCTGGCGTCTCCACGGCGACGGCTGTCGCGGCCTCTGTTCCGGCCTTGCCATCCACCGGGGTCATTTGCAAGAACAGATACTTCATCAGAAGTTGTTTGGACGCCTCCGCGCGCGAATCCTCCTGAGGGGAGCGCCGGCAGGATCCTTCCATTTTCGCTCTACCGGGGGTAGATCAAGAGGGGAGCAAGGTTACAGGGGCATCTGGTGTCCGCCGCCGACGTAGAGGAGTTGCCCCGTGACCCAGCGGGCCTGTTCGGAGGCCAGAAAAACGATGACGTCGGCGATGTCTTCCGGCTGGCCGATACGCCGCAGCGGAATCGCCGGCAGGATGACCGCTTCCAAATCCGGCGCAATGTATCCCGTCTGGATAGGCCCCGGCGAGACGATATTGACCGTGATGCCATAAGGCCCCAGCTCGGAGGCCGCCGCGCGGCTGTAGCTCTCCAGAGCGTGCTTGCTCGCCCCGTAGGAAATTTCGCTGGTGAAGCCGGAGGCGCCGTCGGTACTGATGTTGATGATCCGGCCCCAGCCGGCCCCGCGCTCAATATGGCGGCGGGCATACTCGGCCATCATCAGGGCGACGGCGCGGCTGTTGACCGCAAAATGGCGATCATGGGTCTCGGCGGTGAGGGTCTCGATCCTCTGCCCATCCACCGCGCTCGCCTGCGGCCCCAGAACGCTGGCGGGAAGGAAGGTATCGGGCACGCAGTGAGCGGCGTTGTTGACCAGCACCTCCACCGGGCCGAACGCCGCCTCCGCCCAATCGAACAGGGAAGCGATATTTTCCGGAACGGCCAGGTCGGTTTCTCTGGCCTCCGCGCGCCCTCCCCGCTGCCGAATGCTCTGAACAACCTCGTCGGCGGACCGAGCCTGCTGCGCATAGTAGAAGGCCAGCCCCGGAGTCGTGATCGAGGCGGCTGCCGGCCCCCGACCTCGGGCCGGCAGCCGCAGATAGGTAATGGCGACCGCAGCGCCTTCCGCCGCGAAGGCTTTCGCCGTTGCCGCGCCAATGCCGTGATTGGCTCCGGTGACCAGGACGACTTTGCCCTGCAAGCCGGTATCCACGATGGCCTGACTCCTTAAATTCCCCAATCCTCACTCTCTGGCGCCCGGCGCTTCCTCCTCCATCTGGGCGATACGCTCCTCGGTGTGGCGGATGCGATCCTGGGTCAGCGGGTGATCGCTCAGGAACACCGGCAAGGTAGGGCTGCCTTTGGCCGCTTGCTGGAGCGTACGGAATAGGTCGAGCATGCCGTGCGGATCGTAGCCGGCCTCGGCCATGTTCGCCAGGCCGCCCGCGTCCGCCTGGTCCTCCTCGCTGCGGGAATAGCGCAGCGTCAGGAGCGTATCCACGCCGCCTGCCAATTGCCGCCAGCTCTGATTGGCATGCGCCAATCCCAGGATTATCCCCAGCCCTAGTTCGCGCTTGGTGCGTTCGGCAACCGCTTTGGCCCAGTGCTGCTTGCGGACATGGGTCATCTCATGGCCGGTGACGGCGGCAAGCTCATCGTCGGAGTGGATGCGGTCCATCAGGCCGGTGAACATGAACATATTGCCGCCCGGCAGCGCGAAGGCGTTCACTTCCTTGCTCTGGATCACACGGAAGCGATAGTCCCACGGCCCATGCTCCTGGGGGCTTAAAGAGTCCGCCAGCCGCTCGCCGACATGGCGGAAGTCGCGGGCGCGGCTGTCGCGGACTTCATGATACTGCTGCAAGACCTGCGCCGCCGCCTGCTCTCCCAGCCGCTTCTGGTCGCTGACGCTGGGCGTGAAGATATCCGCACTGGCCGACGTCTCCAGCAGCGGCAGCGTCGCCGCGGTCAGCCCGCCGACGAGCAGGCTGCGGAGAAAGGCCCGGCGTGAGGTCATATAGGCAGCGGTCGGAGCGGCCAGGAACTCCCCGGCTCGGTGGCAACGGCAGCCCGCCGCATGAACTTCTCCCCTGGCTCCGCACGTACACAGATCAGAGGGTTGTTTCTCTCTGCTCATCAGGTTATTCCTTTCTCGGAGCGGCACGGCCCCGATTCGAAAGAAACTTTGCCGGGCGCGTCGTCGTCTAAAAGCCAGCCTGCGCCCGCCTTATCTCGCTATCCTTCCTGCGGAGAGCGCGCCCTAAGCGGCCCTCCTGCAAACAGGACGGTCATAATCCGATTCTGGTTCCAGGCGCCTGTCGCCTGGCATCGTAGAATCAACGTCCTGGCGGCGAGGGCGTGACAGGATGCCCCCTCCGCAGGTAAGGATGCGGCGAGGACCGGATCGGGTGTATCCACCGCGCCGGGAGGACATTGCAGGAGGATAGCAATGGATACCGCGACTCCGGCAGGCGCCGCGTCCCCCTGGAGAGTGTCGCTGCACGGCGGGCACAGCGGCGAGTTCTGCGACCATGCCGTAGGCACCTTGCGCGAGATGCTGCAAGCCGCCGTCGCCGCCGGGTATCATACCTTCGGCGTCAGCGAGCACGCGCCGCGCAGCGAGGAGCGCTTCCTTTATAGCGAAGAGCGCGCTCGCGGCTGGGACGTGCCCAAAATCCAGGCCGATTTCGCCCGCTACACCGCCGCTCTGCCCGCGCTGGTAGAGGAATTTGCCGACCGGCTGATCGTGCTGCGGGGCTTCGAGGCCGAGGTCGTGCCGACCGCCGACTATGTCCGCCAGATGCGCGCCTTCCGGGGGCAAAGGCTGCCCGACGGCACGCCCGCCTTCGATTACTGCGTCGGCTCTGTGCACTACGTGGACGAGATTCAAATTGATGGCCGACCGGAAAAATACGCGCAGGCGGTGGAAGCGTGTGGGGGACCGGAAGCGCTGGCCGTGCGCTACTATGAGGCGGTCGCGCAGATGGTGGAGGCGCTGCGGCCCGAGGTCGTCGGGCACCTGGACCTGATCAAGAAGAACGTAAAGGCGGCGGGGTTCCCAACGGAGGCCCTGCACACGCCGCGCGCGCGCGCCGCCGCCGGGCGCGCTCTGGAGGCTGTACGCGCCCATAACGCCATTCTTGACCTGAACACGGCAGGCTGGCGCAAGGGATTGGGCGAGCCCTACCCCGCGTCCTGGCTGATGCGTCAGGCCCATGTGATGGGCATTCCCTGCTGTTTTGGCGACGACAGCCACCGCCCTGCGGAGGTCGGCATGGGCATTGCGGAGGCGCGCGCGTTTCTGCTCCGCTTCGGCATCCACACGATCACCGGCCTGACCCGGGAGGGCGACCGCATCCGAGGGCCTGTCGTCCGTCGTGAGATCCCGCTGGAGTAGCCCTCACCTCCAGCCAAGGAAAAATCATGAAATTTAATCGAAATCCTCAACGTTGGTGGGGCGCATTTATACTCACGGTACTGCTGGCGACGAGCGCCGGCCTGCCGGCCCGCGCCCAGCCGCCCAATCCAGAGGCCGCCGCGCAATCCGTCAAGCCGCCCCGCCTCAACTACCAGATGACCACGCTGCCCAACGGCCTCAAGGTCATCACGCTGGAAGACCACCGCGCGCCCGTGGTGACTCTCCAGATCTGGTATCATGTGGGCAGTAAGGACGAAGCGCCCGGCAAGGCGGGCTTCGCCCATCTCTTCGAGCACCTGATGTTCAAGGGATCGGCCCACGTTGGGCCGGAAGAGCACGCGCGCTACATCGAGCAGATCGGCGGCCAGTATAACGCCAACACCTTCTACGACCGCACGCTCTTCTTTGAGACCGTGCCCGACAACGCCCTCGACCGCGTCCTCTGGCTGGAAGCCGACCGCATGGCCTCGCTGCGCGTGGACGAGAAGAATATGCGATCCGAGCGCGCGGTGGTGGAAGAGGAACACCGGCTGGACGTGGAGAACGCGCCCTACGGCAGGATGATGGAGATACTGGACGCCATGCTGTTTCCGCCCTCCCATCCTTACGCGCATCCGACTATCGGCGTGATGGCCGACCTGGATCGCGCCACGCTCGCCGACGTGCGCGCCTTCCACAACGAGTACTACAAGCCCAACGACGCTACCCTGGTGCTGGTCGGCGACTTCAAGCGCGCCGAGGCTCTGGATCGGATTCGCCGCTACTTCGGGCCGATCCCGGCGGCCACAAAGCCGTTCACGCGCTACCCGGTCCCGCCCATTCAGCAGACGGCCGAGAAGCGCCAGGTCGTCTACGACAAGCTGGCGCCGCTGCCCATGGTCGTCATGGCCTACCGCCTGCCGCCCGCCGATAGCCCCGACACGCCCGTCTTGCGGATCCTGGCCCATATCCTCTCCACCGGGGAGAGCTCGCGCCTGTATCGCTCCCTGGTGCGCGATAAGCAGATCGCCACCGAGGTAGAAGGCTCTGTGCTGGCTCTCAAGCTCGGAGGCATCTTCTTCTTTTCTGCCATCGGCAACGCCGGGGTCGCGCCGGATGTCGTGGAGAAGGCGCTGGTCGAGGAGGTAGACAAGCTGCGCTCCAGCCCGGTCAGCCCGGAGGAACTGACCAAGGCGAAAAACCAAGCGCTGACCGGGCTGGTCTTTGGCCGGCTCTCCACCGAACAGAAAGCCAGCGCCCTGGGCCAGGCCGACCTGCTCTACGGCACGCCGGAAGAGGCCAACCGGGAGTATGAAAAGCTCGCGGCGGTCACCGCCGCCGACATCCAGCGCGTCGCGCAGACCTATTTCGGGCCGGACGAGCGCAATGTCCTCTATCTGCTGCCGGCGTCCATGCAGCCCAAAGCCGCCGTTCCTGCCGGCCCCTCTGTTCGTTCCATCGGTGCGAGCGCGTCCCACGAGGGAAGGAGATAGCCATGCCGCTTCGAGCCTTGTTTGCCTTGCTACGGCCCCTAAGGGTTCAGTGCCTTCTGCTGGCGCTGCTGCTGCCCGCCGGCATCGCTTCCGCGCAGCGGCAGGGCGCCAACCCGACTCAGCCGCCCCACCAGCCCGGCGCGCAGACCGAAACCGGCGGCGTTAAGCCCCCGCCGCTCGGTCCGCCGCCGCGCCTGCACCTGCCGCCCATCGTCCAGAAGACGCTGCCCAACGGCCTGCGGATCCTCCTGCTGGAAGACCACACCCAGCCTGCCCTCTGGCTGCGCCTGGCGGTTCCCGCCGGAACCATCCGCGATCCCAAAGACCGGGTGGGGCTGGCGGAGATGGCCGCCGACCTGCTCAATAAGAGCACGACCACGCGCACTGCAACCCAGATCGCCGATACGGTAGACAGCTTGGGCGCGACGCTGAGCGCCAGCGCCGAGGATGATTTCCTGATCGTGGCTGCCAGCGGCCTGAGCGTCTACACGGACGCCCTTTTCGACCTGGCCGCCGACATCACCCTGCATCCGACGTTCCCGGAGGCGGAGCTGGAACGCGCCCGCACCCGCACGCTCAATGCGATCCGCTATGACCTCTCGCAGCCGGCGACGATGGCCAGCGCCGCGTTCGACCGCCTGGTCTACGGCGCGCACCCCTACGGTAACTACACCAGCGGCACGCCGGCCACCCTGCGCGCCATCACCCGGGAAGACCTTCAGAAATTCCACGATACCTACTTCGCGCCCAACGCCGCCACGCTGTTCCTGGTCGGCGACATCACCCCGGAGCAGGCCGAGCAAAAGGCGCAGGCCGCGTTCGGCGTCTGGGAGCGCAAAGAGGTGCCCTCGCCTCCCTCGCCGCCCACGCCGGGGCCTGCCGCGCACGCCACGCGGCCCCAGATCACCTTGATTGACCGGCCCGGCGCCGCCCAGACTGAAATTCGTATCGGCACGCTCACGCCCGGCTACCGCGATCCCAACCGTATCGTCGGGACGGTAGCGACGGCGGTGCTGGGATTGGGGCAGTTCGAGGGACGCCTGACCAAAGAGATCCGGGTCAAGCGCGGCCTGACCTATGGCGTGGCAAGCTACTTCTCCCGCAACGCCCAGGCCGGCACCTTCCAGATCAGCACCTTCACCAAGAACGCCTCCACCGCCGAGGTCATCCAATTGGCGTTACAGGAAGGGCTGAAGCTCAGCCGGGAACTCACCCCGCCCGAGGAGTTGCAGGAGCGCAAGGACTTCTTAAACGGCTACTTTGCCGTCAGCGTGGCCACACCGCCCGGCGTGCTGACCCGCCTCATTCCCGCCGTGCTCTACGGCAACGGCCCCTCCGACCTGACGCAATACACGCAGCGCGTGCAGGCCGTCACGCCGCAGCAGATACGCACGATCATGTCCAGCCTCAACCTGGAGCATCCCCAGATCGTTCTGGTGGGCGACGCGAAGGCCATTGAGAGCGCGGTGCGCCCGCTCGGCTCGGTGACCGTCATTCCCTTCAATGCCGTCAACCTGCTCTCGCCTACGCTCCAGGGCTCACCCACAACCTCGGCCCTGTCCCGGTAGGGAGCGCTCTAACCCTCCCTGCGTGGGGCGCACCATCGCGTAGGAAAACATCGCTCCCCTCTCCCGCAGCGTGGCTCGCCAGGCGGAGGGCTGTGGCCAGGTGTGGCTAGGCGGAGGCAAGGGCCTCGCAAGGCAGAAGGCCCAACCATGGCAGGCCCGTTCCTTGCAGCACCTTGCCGACCCGAGCAGGGGCCCAACCATTGTAGGCGCGACCCTGGCAGTCCATTGCAGGGCCGACCCTTGCAGTAGGGGCCGGGGTGAGGGCTATGATGCTCCCTGGTGATCGCCAACCTGGTCGAGTAGAAAGATGGCTCTTGCAGTAGGGGCCGGGGGTGAGGGCTATGATGCTCCCGGAACGCAAATCGGGCGGCTCCGAGATGAGAGCCGCCCGATGTTTCTACCCTGGCAATTGTCAATAGCAGGCGAGCCGTTACTTGACTTCCGCCTCCTCCTTCTCCGAGGCCGTCAAGCCGGCTTTATCCAGGGCGCTCATAATGGCTTCGGGCGTGGCGGTGGGCTTGAGTCTGCCCGGAATGACGGCTTCTGCGCCAGGCGGCGCTTTTTCGGCGTGCGGCGTCTTGGCGGCTTCCAGCGCCGTCAGCAGCTTGCCCAGGCTTGCCTTGCCGCTGAGTTCCACAATAGCCAGGCTCTGCGCGTTCTTGCCGCCTGGCTTCGGCTCCGTGATGACGGTGACGCCCTCGACGGACTTCATTGAGCCGATCACCTGACCGGCACATCCCGCTCAAACGACGCCATCAACGACGAGCGTGTAAACTTTCGGCTTCTTCTCCGCGTCCTGCGCCAGCGTCGTCACGTTCGCCAGCAGCAGACCAGCCGCAATCAGAGATACGAGTTTCTTCATGACTCTTTCTCTCCTTTTTGGGTGACGCTCCGCGCGGGCGAAAGCCCTGCGGCTTCTTCCAGTGGAAACACTTGCCTATTTCCCTTTCCGCTCTCCGCGATTCCTGCCAATATCTGCAAATTTATGGGCAAATTTACGCCGTCAGCGCGTTTTTTCTTTACCCTCGGACTCTAGCCGTTAGCGGCGCACCACTCGAAGAGCGCTTTCCACTCCTCGCGCTGTCGCGCCACCAGTTCCGGGGCATTCTGGCCGCGGGCGGCAGCCACCTGATCCACCAGGGTATCAGGGTCCAGGTCAGGACGGGCCTGGCGCAGCGGGTGCGCGCTGGCCCGGCGCATCCAGTAGTGGCTGTTGGCGAAATCGCCCTCCCGGCGGTGCATGATGCCGTGCCAGTAGGCGCCGGCGGCATCGTTGAGGCCCTGGCTGATGGTATGGCTGCGCTCCAGGTTATCCACGTAGAGCCACAATCCGGCGGCAAGGTGGGGGCGGCTGGCCAACGCGGGATGGCGCAGGGCGCTCTCCACCAGTTGAGTCTGTTTGGGATGGCTGCCTTGCAGTTGGTCCATCGCCTGCTCCAGCGGAATAGCCTCAAACAGTGGGGCGCAGGCGGCAGCGATCTCTTGCGGCAAATTCAGCATAACGTCTCCTCCTCGGACGATATATCTAACCCAAGTTGCTACCTAGGAACACGTTTGAGAGAGAATCGCTCTGGAAACCGGCTTTTGCATCACCGTTTGCCTTCTCGAAGAGGCAAGGTAGCAACTTGAGTTATCTAAATTCTAGCACGATCGGCGCTGTTCTCATGTTCTTTCGCCGCCCGGAAAGAAACCGGAAGGACCCTGGCCCGGCCCGAAAGCGGCAGGCGCTCCTATTTGCTCTCCGCTTTCTTCTCCTCCCCGGCAGGCTTGTCGGCACGGTAGAGGATGACGGTGACCGCGCCGTCGTGCGCGTCCACCGAATGGATTAATTTGCCGTCCGGGCTCCAGGCTTTCCCTTTGCCATCGGCCCCGCCCGTGAAGATCATGCGGCCATCCGGGGAAAAGGAGATTACGGTGACGGCGCCCTTGTGCGCATCGTCAATGGTTGTCAGCAGCTTGTGCGTGTCGGTGTCCCAGATTTTGACCTTGCCGTCGGCCCCGCCGGAGACGAGTTCTTGCCGTCGGGCAGAACGGCCAGCGCCGTCACCGCGCTGCCCTGCGCGCCCTCGAACGTCCCCTGCGCCGCCTGGCTCCAGTACTTGATCTTGCCGTCCTTGCCGCCCGTGTAGAGCATACGCTCCTTCGGATGCGGTGTCATGCTGGTCAGGCCGCCCTCATGCTCGGTCGGAAACGATATGGTCGGGTTGCCCGCCGCATCCCAGACGGTCATCATTCCATCCGCGCCGCCGGAAATAATCATGTCGGCTGTGCCGAAGAGGCCGATAACCGATCCCTCGTGCGCCTCGACGGCTACCAGCGGCTTCTCCTGAAGCTTGCCGTTCTCCACCTTCCAGACCTTGACTTTTTTATCGGCCCCGCCGGAGAGGAGCTTGGAGTTGTCCGGCAGGAAGAACAGGCTGGTCACAGCGCCATCATGGGCGTCCAGGGTCTGGATCAGCGTGCCGTCGGTCGGGTTCCAGAGCTTGATCTTCTTATCCGCTCCGCCGGTCGCCAGCAGCTTGCCGTCCGGGCTGAGGACGGCCGCATTGGCTGCGCCATCATGGGCCTCAATGGTCTTCGTGACCGTGCCGTCGGCGATATTCCATATCTTGAGTTTCTTGTCTGCGCCCGCCGTGATGGCCGTATCGGCGCGGACGGGAAGCGCAGCCAGTCCCGCCGCTCCCAGGCAGAGCGCCAGCAGGGCCAGAGCACTTCCAACCCGAATCAGGGAACGAAATCCGTGTGACATACTAGCTCCTCCGTGTGGAAAATCAATGCTGCACCTGCGCGTGCGCGCGGGATGTGCTTACCATTGCCTGCCCTGGATGAGAATAGGCCGGAATAAGCCCGCAAGCGCAGGGGCAGGCCCGGCACTCCTTTGTTTACTTGTTTACGTCGCAGGTCGCCGTCAGGATGACATCGCCCAGCGCTGCCGCCTGGGGATAGAACGACCAGTAGACCTCGCCGGTGAACTCATCCACCTCGCCATTGGTGTCTACGATCTTGCCCGGCATTTTCACGATGAACGTCAGGGAGGGAGAGGGGGCCGAATTCGCGCCGGCTGCTGCCTCCGGTTTGGCTTGCGACTTGACCTTTGTTTGCGCCGAGTTGAAGGCGGCGGTCATGATCTTTATCGCTACGGCACGCCGCTCTTCCGGCGGAAGCTGTGCGCCGAATTTCTCTTCCAGCGCTTTGCTGACCGCGCCCCCGATACGACTCATGACGCGCCGCTCCATCAGATCGGGGCTCATCAGTATCTGGGCAAAAAAGGATATCATCATGGGGTCGCGCGGGCCGAATAACATTCGCAGAAACTCCCGGTTGACGATCTGGGCAGTCTCTTTAGCGTTGGCATCGGTAGCCAGGGCGGGCGGCAGCGCGCCCTTAACGGCGGCAAGCAACTGCGGATCTAACTCGGTTACTTCCTTGGGCAATTTGCCCTGCCAGTGCAGCACTTCCCGGTATTCGTACCTGCCGGGCGCCACCTGGCGCACGGTGACTTCGTTGCCCAGCGCGCTGGTCTGGGCCGCCTTATCTTCTCCCTTCCAGGCAATGTCCTGCTTCAGCGTCTCTCCGGCCTGCAGGGTCCGTTCAGCAGTGTAGGCGACTTCATCGCCCTTCTTTGCTCGTGTTACCTTCCACGTTACCCCGCTCGGCAGGAAGAAAACATCCTCCAGCTTAACGCCGAGATTGAATCCTTTCTCGTCGGAAGCCGTGGCGTGGAAGGCATCCTGCCGCACCCAGGAGCCGTTGGGATTGATGGTCGTCGTCACGGTAGACCGGGCGCACCCGCCCGCCAGCGCCGCACAAACCGCCGCCAATGCCAGCAGCGCCGAAACACCACGCCTTTTGCGCCGCACGTCCTCGATAAATACAGTTCTGTTCGTCTGCATTGTGGATTTGCTCACTCCCATGAAGGAATTATTGATTCGCGAGCCTTCCTGAAGCTCCTGCCTCTGGTCTTTCGCCAACCGCACAGAGATATTCCCCGTAAGACAGCCCCTCCCCTGCTAAACTCGTATTGCACCTAACCCCCCGGCCCCCACTGCAAGGGTCGGGCCTGCAATGGACTGCAAGACCTATATCCAGCGCACGCCTATCACCGTGCCCACCCCACTGCAAGGGTCGGGCCTACAATGGACTGCCAGGGTCGGCAAGGTTACGGCCCTTGCCTCCGCCTTGCCACAGCCCTCCACCTAGCGACCCTGATTCGCCGCTCACGCGGCAGCGAAAGGGGGGACCCGGCTTCTGCTCTCCCCTCTCCCGCAGCGCCGGGAGAGGGGGGCAGGGGATGAGGGCTTTAGCGAATGATGATCCTTACGCTGCAAATTATACGGCAGCGCCGTCCTTAGAAAACAGATCGTTGACTTAGCGCCTTCTACAGCGTATAATAAAGTGATTGAAATCTCACCGCAGTATCTTTTGTGGAACGCTGGCTTTTTTGTTATGGCACACATAGCAGCCAATAATCCGCCTTCTTTTGCAAACGGCCGGCTACATACGCCGCTCCTTCTTGCGCGCCTTGCCCTCGCGTGCGTCTCCTGAGCGGTTGCCCGACGTTTTGCTTATCCTTTCCAGGCCCGGCGACCGCATGGCGGTCCGCCGGGTTTTTTGCTATCTTCCTTTTTACCGAACAAGGGGTGGGGGGCGAAACGCCTCTGGCCCTGTGCCGGGGAGGTTCCCACCCATAACAAGGGGCGATGTATGATGAGTGACGACCACAACGACAACCGATACGATTTCCGCACTATTGAGGCCAAATGGCAGCGGCGCTGGGAAGCCGCGAACCTATTTCATGTAGAGAACAACAGCGACCTGCCCAAGTTCTACGGGCTGGATATGTTCCCTTATCCGTCCGGCGCCGGGATCAGCGTGGGCCACTGCGCAAAAAACTATATCCCGCTGGACGTAGCCTGCCGCCACAAGGTCATGCAGGGCTATAACGTCCTGCATCCGATGGGCTGGGATGCCTTCGGCCAGCCTGCCGAGAACGAGGCCATCAAGCAGGGGCGCAACCCGCGCGAGATGGTACCCGAATACGCCGCCAACTATAAGCGCCAACTCAAGCTGGTCGGCATCTCCTACGACTGGGATCGGGAGATCAACTCCAGCAGCCCGGATTACTACCAGTGGACCCAGTGGATCTTCCTGGTGCTGTACAAGCGCGGGCTGGCCTATCGCGCCACCACGCCTATCAACTGGTGCCCCTCCTGTAAAACCGGCCTGGCCAACGAAGAGGTCGTCAACGGGCGCTGCTGGCGCTGCGGCAGCCTGGTGGAAAAGCGCCCCATGCCCCAGTGGTACTTCCGCATCACCGCTTATGCCGACCGCCTGCTGGAAGGGCTGGATAGGATTCAGTGGCCGGAAGGCGTCAAGCAGATGCAGCGGGAGTGGATCGGGCGCAGCGAGGGCGCAGAGGTAGATTTCCCCATTGTCTTCCCGGAAGAGGGGCCGGCAGCGGAGGCCGAGCCGGAAACGATCCGCGTCTTCACCACCCGCCCGGACACGCTGTGGGGCGCGACCTTCATGGTGCTGGCGCCGGAGCATCCTCTGGTGGATAGGCTGACCACGCCGGAGCATCGCGCCGAGGTCGCCGAATACAAGGAGTGGGTGCAGCGCGTCTCTGAGATCGAGCGGCAGAACGTCGAGCGCGCCAAGACGGGCGTCTTCACCGGCTCCTACGCCATCAATCCCGTCAACGGCGAGCATATCCCCATCTGGATCGCCGACTACGTCCTGATGGGCTACGGCACGGGCGCGATCATGGCCGTTCCCGCCCATGACCAGCGCGACTTTGAGTTCGCACGTAAGTTCGGTATCCCGATCCGGCTGGTCTACCGCATCGCCGAGGATCAGACCGAAGCGGCCATGACCGAGGCGCTGCCCGCCGGCGGCACGATGATCGCCGGCCCCTTCGCCGGAGCGCCCAACGACAAGACGACCGTGAACAAGGTCATCCGGTGGCTGGAGGAGCAGGGCATCGGGGAGGGACGCATCAACTATCGCCTGCGCGATTGGCTGATCTCTCGACAGCGGTACTGGGGCGCGCCGATCCCCATCGTCTACTGTGAGAAATGCGGCGAGGTCCCGGTTCCCGAAGATCAATTGCCCGTGGAACTGCCGGACGTGGAGAGCTACCAGCCGACCGGCACCGGCGAGTCGCCGCTGGCGGCCATTCCGGAGTTCGTCAACACGACCTGCCCGACCTGCGGCGGCCCGGCCAAGCGCGAAACCGACACGATGGGCGGCTCAGCCTGCTCGTCCTGGTACTTCCTGCGCTTTACCGATCCGCACAACGCTCAAGCGGCGTTCAGCCAGGAGGCCGTGCGCTACTGGATGCCGGTGGATCTCTACGCTGGCGGGGCCGAGCACGCCGTCGGGCACCTGCTCTACGCCCGCTTCTGGACGAAGGTGCTCTATGACGCCGGGCTGGTTCCGGTGGACGAGCCCTTTATGCGCTACCGCAACCAGGGCATGATGCTGGCCTACACGCCGGGCCGGGAGATCCGTCGGGATGAAGCCGTTACTCCCGGCGACGAGGACGACGAGTCCGACGAGCCCATCGAGAACTGGAAGGTACTGCGCCCGGAGGAGCGGCAGACGATCCCGCCAGACCAGTGGGTCTGGCGCTGGGTCAAGATGAGCAAGAGCAAGGGCAACGTCGTCACGCCCGACGAGATGGCGGAGAAGTACGGCGCCGACAGCCTGCGCCTGTTCGGCCTGTTCGTGGCCCCGTTTGAGGAGACGGTGCAGTGGACGGACAAGGGCATCGAGTCGGCCCATAATTACCTCAACCGCGTCTGGCGCATCTGGACCGACCTGCGCCCCCACTACCGCCCGGATTGGCGGGAGGCGCTGGCAGGTATCGGCCCGTTTGAGCAGTGGCCGGAGGCGGAGCGGAGCCTGCGCCGCACGCTGCATCAGACCATCCGCAAGGTCGGCGACGACATCGAGAACTTCCGGTTCAATACGGGCGTGGCGGCCCTGATGAAGTTCACCAACGATCTCTCGCAGTTCCGCAACGCCCTGGGCAGCAAGGCACCGACGGACACGCAAGCGACGCTGCTCTCCGAAGTGCTGGAGACGCTGACCTTGCTGCTGTCGCCGATCACGCCGCACCTGGCCGACGAGTTCTGGGAGCGGTTGGGCAAGGAGGGCTTCACCTACAAGCAGCCCTGGCCGCAGTACAACCCGGAGATCGCCGCTGAGGAGGCCATCACCATCGTGGTGCAGGTCAACGGCAAGCTGCGCGACCGGCTGGTGGTTGCGGCGGAGACGCCCACGGCGGAGGTGGAGCGGCTGGCGCTGGAGAGCGAGAAGGTGCGGGCCGAACTCAACGGCAAGCAGGTGCGCAAGGTCATTGCGGTGCCTGGCAAGCTCGTCAACGTCGTCATCGGTTAGCGTCCACCCCAACGCAAGCCCGGCCTGTCGGGGCATTCCGACAGGCCGGTTTTTATTATAATGGCCTCTTGTGCGTTTGGCACTTGACGCCGCCGCTGCCTGCAAAGAGCCTCCAGCCGGGCCATGAATGACCCGCCTGTAGGGCCTGCGGCCAGGCGACTGCAAGGGACGGCGCTACCACTGCTAGGGTCGGAACTGCGCACGCTCGACTGCCAGGGACGCCGCTCAACGGTTCGCGGCTCTGCCTGGCGATCTCCGCCTGGCGACACTCGCGCCTCTGCCTTGCGACTAGCGGACGCTCCGTTGCGGACGGCTCTTTCCGCTCTACGAAGGCAACCCCCCTGCCGATAGGCCGGTTGTTCCGTCCGCGAGGACGGTTGGCGGCGTAGCCGCCCTACAGACGGGTCATTCATGGCCCGGCTAATAGCGTGGAATCCTGCCGTTGTACGCGCGTGCCGAGCTCTGCCGAGAGCGCGATCATCCGGTCGCAGATCTCCGCCAGGTCCGGCCCTGCGGCCCGGTTGACCTCCGCGTAGCGCAGGCGTACGGGAACCATGCGCAGCGCACGAACGCCGCCTTTATCCACCTCGGCAAAGAAGATCAGCGATTGGTCGTTGCGCAGCGTTGGGTCTACGGCATAGTCGTCCAGGAAATCACCGGTATCGTAGAGGATGGGCTTGCCCGCGTAGATCTCGACGCCCTGGAAGATATGCGCCGAATGCCCGTAGATCAGATCGGCACCAAAATCCAACGCATCGTGGGCAAACTCCTGAAAGTGTACGGGCGGACGCAGGCGCATGTTTGGCCCCCAATGCAGCGAGAGGATCACAAATTGGGCGCCCTGCGCACGGGCCTGCGCAATCGTCTCGGTCAGAAGCCGCATGGTTACGGGGTCGCGGCGAATGGCAAGGTAGTTGATGCCGGGACGATCCGGCCCCGCCTCCCAACCCGGCTCGTTATCGGTGCAGGCGATCAGGCCGATGCGTAGGCCGCCAGCCTCCACGATAGCCGGACGACGCGCCTCTTCCCGATTCCGCCCGGCTCCGGCATGGGCGATGCCGGCGCTGTCCAGATAGGCCAGCGTGTCGAGCAGGCCCTGCTCTTCAAAATCGAGCGTATGGTTGTTCGCCAGGGAAACCAGGCGGATGTTGGCAGCACGCAGGACCTCTATAGCTCCGGGCGGCGCGCGAAAATGGAAGACCTTTGGCGAGCGCGACCAGGGATGGGGATAGGTGGTCACGGCGCACTCCAGATTGGCCAGCACCAGGTCGGCTTCACGCAGCAGCGGCAGCGTGTCGCCCCAGAAGCTCTGCGGGGGCCGCCGTACGATCTCATCCCCCACGCCCCGGCCCAGCATCACATCCCCCAGCAGCGCCAGCAGCATGGCGCGCACCTCCCTCCAGATCTCGTAACGGGAGTATCTGACCGCTTGCAGGTAAGTTGGCTTCTATTCAGCGAGAACGCAAAGATAACGGCAACCGATCCGACACTCCGGTGATGGAAGCCCATTCTTGAGGAACAGGACGGTTCTATGCGCCGTCCTGTTCCCGGCCCGACCCGCAGATCGGCGCTCGGTATCTCGATTCAGGAAGCGAGGAGCAGCAGTAGTTTAGTGTCCACCCGCGCCGCCTGCGAGCCTCCCAAATCTCGATGTAAGAAGCGAGGAGAAGCAGATGCCTGCCGTTGTCATTACCCAGAACGATGCCATTGAGAAGGCCATCAACGCCGCGCTGGACCCTATTCCCCTGGAGGGGCTGGTACGCGGCAAGCGCGTCGCGGTCAAACCCAACGATACCTGGGCCTCGGAAAAAGACAAGACCGGCGTGACGCAGCCAGACACGCTCCGCGCGGTGCTGCGCCGTCTGAAAGCCTATGGCCCGCGCGAGCTCGTCGTCAGCGGCGGCGCTGGCGCCGCGGAGACGGAAGATGTGTTTCGCATTGCCGGCTTGATGGAGGTCGTCGAGCAGGAAGGAGCGACCTTCTTCGATCACAACCGCCCGCCGTTTACGGAAGTCGCGCTGGAGTATGCCCCGAATAAAGACGTGGAAGGCCAAACTGGGGGGGGGCGATCCTCCCCCCCAGCTAAAAAAGTATGCCCCGAATAAAGACGTGGAAGGCCCGCAAAGGTCGATCATGGTCAACCCGCGCGTGCTGGAGTATGAAACGCTGATCTCCCTCAGCCAGTTGAAGCTGCACGAGACAGCCACCGTTACCCTGGCGCTCAAGAACATCGCCATGTCCTTCCCGGCGGCGGACTACTACGGCCATCCCCGCTCCACGAAGAAGCACGAGAACTGGTTTTTCGCGGATATGCACTCCTTCATCGCAGCGATGGCAAAGCGCTTCCCCATCCGCCTGGCGATCACCGTCGGCCATCCGGCCATGATCGGCGCCGGGCCGCTCGGCGGCCATGTCGTCGAGACGGGGCTGGTCATCGCCAGCACCGACCCGCTGGCTGCCGACGTGGTCGGCGCTAAGCTGCTGGGCTTCGGGCCGCAGGCCGTGCGCCATCTCTGGGAGGCAAGCCGATTGGGGCTGGGCGAGACCAGCCCCGACAAAATGGAGTTCCCGGCCATGAGCCTGCGCGCCGCCATTGAGGCATTTACGGAGGCCGCCTACGGAAAGCGGCTTACCTTTGAACATGCTTAGACGGCTCGGAATCTAGCTCTTTTAACGGTCTCTTTAGCTCCCTCCTGCTCCGTACCAGGACGCTGCTTTAGCAAATTCCCTCTTCAAATGGATATAGGATAGGAGTAGTCCGTAAGGGGCAGCGCCCTACAAAATGGTGCTTGCCTCTCGAACGCCCAATCTCCCACCACGGTGGAATGCAGGGCTACCCATCAGAAAAGGGGAGGAAAAATGGCTACGAAGCTATGCCTGTCGCCTTCACAGAAGGAACACATGGAGCAGAAGCTCGCCGAAGTTGAAAGGCTACGGTCGCAACCGTTCGATGAAGCCGAAGTGGAGCGCATCCTGGCCGATATGCAGTCCGACGACGAAGTCACCCGCGCCAAAGCGGTGCGGCAGATCTGTCCTTGCCGGATGCCCTGGGAAGTTTTCTACCGATTACGGCAAGCGGCCAAACGGCTGCAAAAAGACCCCAGCCCTATGGTGCGCGCCCACGCCCGGCACATCGAAGAAGATGCCCGTGAGGTTGCCAGCCTCGAATCGCTGTCCGAACGACTGCAAGAGTTTCAAGATACGCATGAGGTAAAGCAGGAGGGCACGTATCGGCCTGGCAAACGCCGCAAGAGACGGCCCTAGTAAGGAACTTCCACGCGAGAGACAACTTCGTTCCTGTTAACCTCGTCTGTTGATGCGGTTAGCGACGAAGAGGCCGCAACGCCCTGAACCAGACGGCTCCCAATAGCGTACAGAATAGGGTCATTCCCTCCGCAAAGTGACGGCAGCATGGATAGCCATCCTGGCGCGCTTTCTAGAGGGTGTATGCCCTTTTTTGCCTGCTTCGAGAGAAGACCTTGAGGCTGATGACCGCTTTGGGCTCGCTAAAAGGGAGTGGCTAACCTCTTGCAGGTGAGTGCGGTTCTGTGCAGTCA
>Ga0070739_10003331_pt1 | contig 20140 bp, 18 predicted proteins | sample Coa_R1_7_FD_66445 | JGI IMG/M metagenome (GOLD analysis project Ga0070739, IMG submission 66445) | Surface soil microbial communities from Centralia Pennsylvania, which are recovering from an underground coalmine fire - Coalmine... | ecosystem: Environmental > Terrestrial > Soil > Unclassified ... | reverse complement strand
TAGACTTCTCCATGACCTGCCTCCTTGTTTTTGGCTCTGTATTGGAACGCAACATCCCAATATAACCCATGCTGACAAGGGGCAGGTCCTTTTTTTCAACTGTCAGCCATTATGTCTAGAATGCTTGAGGATAATGACTGGTTTCCCGATTAAACAGTCGGGAATGACAGACTAAGAAATTGAAGATTCCCCGCCGCAAGCAGCGGGGAATCTTCGACCCGAATGGTGATGAATCTATTTGTATTCGCGCGTCTAACCCACGCCCCAAGGGGCGGGGAATGCGACGCGCGTGCGTGTTCAAGCCGCTCTTACTGAATAATCTCTTTAATGCTGTAGATCGGTTTTTTCTGAGATTCGTAATAGGTGCGGATTTGGATTTCCGCCAGGATGCCGAGACTGAAAATCTGAAGCCCGGCCAGGATAAAGACCGTTCCCAAGAGCAGGAGGGGACGATTGGCGAGCTGCGCACCCCAGACGATCTTCTCAACGGCCAACGCGCCGTCCACGGCAATGCCGGCGACAAAGAGAAGAAGGCCGAACATCCCGAAGAGTTGAAAAGGGCGGTGCGAGAAGGTTTTGAGGAAGAGGACGAGAATCAGATCGATCAAGACGCGAGAGGTTTTCGACAGGGTATATTTGCTTCGGCCGAATTTCCGCGCGTGATGATTCACCGGGATTTCGGTGATCTGCGCGCCGTAGATGCTGGCGAGCGCGGGGATGAACCGGTGGAGCTCTCCGTAGAGGGGGACATTCTTGATGACGTCGGCGCGGTAAGCCTTTAGCGAGCAGCCGTAGTCGTGCAGCTTGACTCCGGTCGTCCGGCCGATCAGCCAGTTGGCGATCTTGGAGGGGAGGACTTTGGTGAACTTTCGATCCTGCCGGTCTCGCCGCCAGCCGTTGACGATGTCATATCCCTCTTCCATTTTCTTCAGCAGCTTGGGGATATCTTCCGGATCGTTCTGCAGATCGCCGTCCATCGCGATGATGATCGGACCGCGCGCATGGTCGAAGCCGGCCGACATCGCCGCCGTCTGGCCGAAGTTGCGGCGGAAGCGAATCGCCGTCACCATCGGGTAGTGCAGACAGATCTCGCGCAGCAGAACGTCGCTGCCGTCGGTGCTGCCGTCATCGACATAGATGACTTCGAAGGGATCGCCGATTTTGGAGAGCGAGGTGACGATCGCCTCGGTCAGCGGCCGGATGCTCTCTCGTTCGTTGTAAAGGGGAACGACTACCGAGAGGGCGGGTCTCTTTTCTTGAATCGGATCCATTGAACTCATCCTACGGTGTCGGCGGGGCGGAAGGGGGCCGATTGCTGCCGAGCGCATACGCCCCCCGCTGGTCGATGAGCACGAAAGAAGTCTCCTTCTGAAGCTCGGGGACCAGCTTGCTCTTGGTAATAATCAAACTCCGCTCCGGGGCCGCGAGAATCTTTTTTAGGGCCTCGAGCGCCTGCGGCTCATGGCGGATAAAGGGGACGATCGAATGCCGCGCGTAAAAAACGACGCTCGGCTTGTTCAAACCGTACACCACCAAGTTCTCTTCCCCGCGAAGTTGCTCCCCCGCCAGTTTCGCGTAATCGTGCAGCGGTCCTTGAACGGCCTCGGCCACTGCCGGACCCACCGTTGCGATGAGCGTCGCGGTAAAGAGGAGCATCGTGCCGACCATTGTAGCAAATGCGCGCTCTTTCTGAAAGGACTTTAAAAAGAGCGCTGCGGCGGTCATCCCAATCAGCAGCTCCGCGGCGATGATCTTGAGCGGTGTCATGATCTCGGGAAGAACATCGAAAAAAGGGGAAGGAGGAAGCTCGGCTTGGATTTTCATGGCGATCCAGGGGGCGATCAGAAAGCCGGTTCCGAGGAGAAGGCCGAGCGCGATCAAAGAGAAGGCGCTGTATTTCAGCGCGCGATCGGCGGCCGACCGCTCCTCCCACCAGAGGCCGACCAAGATCGCCATCGCCGGAAAAAGGGTGGCGATGTAGTTCGGAAGCTTCGTCTGAGAGGCGGAGAAGAAGAGAAAGATCACCGCGAACCAGAGGAGCGCGAAGAGGGTGATCTGCCGGTCGGGAGACTGGTCCCGAAGTCCCTTCAGATTTTTCGGAATCGCTTGGTAGAGCGCGGCGGGGAAGAGAGCGCTCCAGGGGAAAAAGCCGATCAGAACGACGAGAACAAAATAATAAAACGGACCGCGATGTCCGGAGACGACCTCCGTGTATCGGGTGAAGTGGTGTTTGATGAAGAAGGCTTGGAAAAACTCAAGCCCGTTCACCGAAAATTCCAGCAAATACCAGGGGAGCGCCACCGCCATGAAGAGAAGGGTTCCGGAGACCGGCCGGGCTTCTTTTAATACCACCGGCCATCGTCCGGTGAGGAGGACGAAGAGAAGAATGATCGCCCCCGGAAAGACGATTCCGATCAATCCCTTCGTCAAGACGGCGAGCGCCATCCCGATAAAACAGCCCCAATAGCCCCACCGCTTTTTCTCCGGTTCCGTCGCCGCATATCCTTGGAAAAAACCGAAGAGGGCGGCGGCGGTAAAGAAGGTCAGCGTCATGTCGGTGATGGCGGAATGGGCCAGGCCGATGATTTCAAGAGAGGTTGCCAAGATCAACGCTGAAATCAAACCGGCCCGATGACCGCGAAGGGAGCGGACAAAGCGATAGGTCATCCAGACGAGGGCGACCCCCATGAAGGCCGAACTGAAGCGGGCGCCGAATTCGTTGATCCCGAAGAGCCGATACGACAGCGCCATCATCCAATAGAAAAGAATCGGCTTGTCATAGCGGTTGACGTAGTTGTAGTGAGGGGTGATCCAGTCGCCGGTCTCGACCATCTCTCGCGTCGCCTCCGAGAAGACCGCTTCATCGACATCAAAGAGGTAGATCGACCCAAGCTTGAAGAAAAAAAGAAATGCCGCCAGGAGCAGAAGGGCGATCAGCGCGCTTCGCTCCGAGAGAAGCGCGCGATCCGATTGCGGCGCCGCCATTAACCGACCCCTCCGCGCAGTTGCCGCACCGATCGGGTGATCTGCGCTTCCTTCAACGCAATGGTTGCCCGCCATTGAAAGAGGAGCGAGGCGGTCAAGAGTCCGAGTCCGGCGCCGCCGAAGACATCCGAAAGGTAGTGAGAGCCGTTATAGACGCGCGAGAACGAGATCAGCACCGCAACCGCGAAAAAAAAGATTTTCCCGCGTGGGAAGAAATGCGCCAAGACCAGGGCCAAGGCAAATGAAGCGGCGGCATGTCCGGAGGGAAAAGAATCGTATCCGGAGGCAAAAGACGGCCCGACCGGGAAGAGCGCGACCCCCGCCAATCGGGGGCGGGGCCGTCCGATAAGGTGCTTGGTGATCTGCACCAACAGGCCGGCGAGGGCGGTCGCATACATGCCGTAGCGGCCGGCCTCGATCGTTTTCTCTCGGCGATTCATGAGACCGATCAGGAGAACGAGGAGACTGATGACGAAGAGGATCTCCCCGGCGCCGACATAGCCGATCCCTCGCATGATTTGATACCAGGTCGGATCTTGGAGTGACTGAATTCCGTCGCGAATCCGGTTGTCCAGAAAAAACAAGATTGCCAGGATGGGCCAAAAAATGAGGATGAAAAACCTCCGTTGTTGCGGGTGATCAATCCGCCTCTATTAATAGCAAAGCGGAGCAAAACGATCAACTCTTTTTTACGGATCGATTCGGCAGAATGCAAGGGAGTGCAGGTCGCTATTTTTCGCGCCACGCGGAGAAGGCAAGCCACCCCGGCTCGCGCAGATGCTCTTCGTCGAGGCGCTTGCGACGGGCGGAGAGGGCCGCCGCGCGGCTGAGATAGCCGACCAATTTCTGAGGATCTTCCGGGTGGACGACCGGCAGCCGTCCGACATCGAATCGGAGCATCTTCGCCACAGCATCATGCAGCGGCTCTTCCGCCGTGGTGACGATCAGATCGCGGGTGCCGGCGTCGAGAACCGTTTTCCCCATCTCTCCCCGTCCAATGGCCCGCAGCACATCCCCGCGGGTGATGATGCCGACCAGCCGGCCGACCTCATCGACGATCGGCAGCGCCTGGTGCGGATGGACCTGGGGATCGCCTTCCGCGATCCGGTCGGCCAGCTCCGTCACGGTCATCTCGGCGGGGAGGGTCATCACCTCTTTTTCCATCACCTCGCCGACGGTGACCTGATTAAAGATATCGACTTCATAGTCCTGATGGATTCGCAGGCCGCGCCGCGCCAGCTTCTCCGTCATGATCGAGTTGCGCAGGAACCGCGAGGCGACGGCGGCCGCGATCACCCCGACCAGCATCAGCGGCAAGATGGCGTCGTAATTTCGGGTGATCTCGAAAGCAAAGATGATGAAGGCGAAGGTCGCGCGGGCCGCCGCCCCGAAGACCGCCCCCATCGCCACCAGCGCGAAGGCGCTCGGCGAGAGATGCGCGGAGGGAATCAAATAATTCACGCCGACGGCAAACGAGGCCCCCATCGCGGCGCTCGACATGAAGAGCGGCGCGAGCAGGCCGCCGGAGGTTCCCGAGCCGAGCGAGACCAGAAGCGCCAGCGATTTGCAAAAAAGGACCAAGAGGAGCAGGGCGATCGGCAGCCGATCGTTCAAAATATCGGTGATCGTCTCATAGCCGACGCCGAGCACCCGCGGGACGAAAAAGCCGATGATCCCCAACCCCAAGCCGCCGAGGGCGGGCCACCACATCGGGTCGATCGGAAGGCGTTCGAATTGATCCTCCGTCCAATAGAGCGCTTTCGTGAAGAGGACCGCCGCGGCCCCGCAGAGCAGCCCGAGGAGAAGATAGAAGGGGAGGCCCGAAGGAATGCCGAACGACATTTTTCCGACTTCGAACATCGGACCGGGACCGATCAGTTGAAAATGAACGGCCGTCGCCAAGGTGCTGGCGATGACGAGCGGAATGAAGGAGCGCGATTTGAATTCAAAAAGGAGAAGCTCGATCGCCAGGATTACCGCCGCGATCGGGGTGCTGAAGGTGGCGGCCATTCCGGCGGCGGCGCCGCAGGCGAGCAGCACCTTTCGTTCGGTCGCCGTCGTCCGGAGGATCTGTCCGATCAGAGAGCCGACCGCGCCGCCGGTCTGAATGATTGGTCCTTCCGCGCCGAATGGGCCGCCGGTGCCGATGGCGATCGCCACCGAGAGCGGCTTCAGCAGCGCAACCCGCGGCTGGATGCGGCTTCGATTCATCACCACCGCTTCCATCGCCTCCGGAATCCCATGCCCGCGGATCTTCGGCGAGCCGTACTTCGCCATCAGGCCGACGATCATTCCGCCGACGGCCGGCAAGAGGATCACCCAACCTCCCAACGTGTGGCTCACGGGGCTGGTGAATTCGAAGGAGAGCCGGTGAAAGAAGAAGAGATTGGTGAAGAAGCCGATGAGCATGTAGAGCGCGAAGGCGATGAAGCCGGCGGCGATTCCGATCGCCGCCGCGAGGATGGAAACAATAAAATTTCGAAAAGAGGCCTGCGCCTCCGGTTCGATTGATGGGGATTCCGTGCGGGGCATTTATCTCCTCCAAAAAAACGGTTTGACTCAATTATCTTCGCAAAGGAGGGATGAAGTCAAGAAAGTGGATCGAAATAGGGACCGTTTGATGTGGAATCAGTAGCTGATTGTTACCAGGCCGGCCGCTTTCAGCGCGCGGTCGCGCGCCTCGAAGGCATCTTGGCCGGGAGCGAGAACGACGCCGAGCCGACGGTTCTTTCGACAGTCGGGCTTTCCGAAGAGCCGGATCTGGATGCCGGGCTCCAGCAGCGCGGGGCCGATCTCGTAAGAGGGGGCGATCGCCTCCTTCTCCGCCAGAAGAACAGCGGAGCCGCCGGGGGTCCGGATGACCGGCGGGTGAACGGTGAAGCCGAGGATCGCCCGAACATGCAGGGCGAACTCGGAGAGATCTTGGCTGATCAGGGTGACCAATCCGGTATCATGCGGCCGCGGCGAGACCTCGGAGAAATAGACGTTGTCCCCTTTTACAAAGAGCTCGACGCCGAAGATTCCCCGCCCGCCGAGATTCTCGGTGACGGTCGCCGCGATCTCCTTCGCCTTCTTCAATGCGACCTCCGACATCGGGTGGGGCTGCCACGACTGTCGATAGTCGCCGTCGATCTGGATGTGACCGATCGGCGGGCAGAAGACCGTCCCATTCACGGCGCGGACGGTCAGCAGGGTGATCTCATAATCAAAGTCGATAAACGATTCGAGGATCACCCGTCCCCCTTTGGCGCGGCCTGCCGTCATCGCATACTCCCACGCCTTCGAGAGCTCCTTCTCACCATGGACGACCGACTGCCCCTTCCCGGAAGAGGACATGATCGGCTTCATGACGCAGGGGTAGCCGAGAAGATCGGCCGCTTCTTTCAATTGCTCGGGGCGATCGATAAAACGGAATTGACTGGTCGGAAGTTTCAACTCCTCCGAGGCGAGTCGGCGGATTCCTTCGCGGTTCATCGTGAGGCGCGTCGCGCGGGCGGTCGGGATGACGGTGAAGTTTTTCTCCGCCTCGATGAGATAGTCGGTGGCGATCGCCTCCAATTCCGGGACGATGAGGTCGGGGCGCTCCCGGTGGATCACCTGATCGAGGGCGCGCGCGTCGAGCATGTCGATTACATAATGTCGATGGGCCACCTGCATCGCGGGGGCGTTCGGGTATCGGTCGACCGCGATCACCTCCACGCCGAGCCGCTGCGCCTCGATGGCGACCTCTTTGCCGAGCTCGCCCGAGCCGAGGAGCATCAGTCGATAGGAGTTTTTAGAAAGGGGGGTGCCGAGCATGCCGGCCTCCGTCAGGTAAACCGATAATCGGCGAGAGGATACCTGGTTTTTTAAGGCGGGGTCAAGGGAATTTTATCTTCCATCGGACCCTTTGTTTGCAGGGAGATGATGGCGGAGCGCTACTCTATATGAAACGATTTTCCTACAATCGCCCTCTCCAAGGTAGGTGAACCGTCTGTCAGAAGGAACGCAGGAGTTCGTAAACGCCAGGGGAGCTTCCCTCCAAGCGCGCAGGCTCGTACGCCACTTCCTTCCTTCTATCCCCTACCCCGATAACCCTTTCCACACCCCTCCTCACGTCGCTTCGTTGAGAACATCGGGGTAGGGCTCGAAGAAAGTCTGCTCGTTTAGATATTCATTCTGAAATCGAACGATCCAGGAGCGGAGGATGCTCAGCGCTGCGCTGAGAGGGAGGCGGCCGCTTCGATAGGTGTCGATCGTTCTGAGGAAGAACGTTTTTTCCCGGCGGGTCAGCGCGTCTGAAAAGTAACCGAGCGCGTGCATCAAGACGTTGATATTGGAAGAAGACCGAGGCGGACGGATCAGCGCCTGTTGAAGAGAGGGGGCGTATTCGTTGAAGAGATCGGCGGCGGGCCGTTTTTCCGAATTCCCGACGATCCGGCCGAGACGGCGCATCTCCGATTGGCTGTAGGCCATTAAGAGGAGCTTGTGGCGGGCATGAAAGTGGACCAGCGCTTCCAGGGAATCGGTTTGCTTCGCTTCGCGAAAGCGGGCAAGGGTGAAGAGCTTTGTCAGAAAGTGGGCGCGGATCTTGGGATGGTTCAGCCGCCCTTCATCTTCGACCGCGAGACCGGGGAATTGATCGAGAACCGCCCCCGCAAAGAACCCCGCCCCTTTGCCGATCGGGATCTCGGCCTCCGTTGTCGGGAAACGCTTGACATCCTTGATCCCGCACGAAGGAGATCGACTTTTTAAAATGAAGCCGTCGACCTGATCAAGCGCAGAGAGAAACCGATCCGAAAAACGCCGCATCTTCTCCGAGAGCTCCCGGCCGGTGGCCGGTTGGATCAGTCGCAGCGTGCCGTCTTCCGAGACGATTCGGACCGGATTGCGCGGCACCCCTAGTCCGATTTCAACTTCGGGACAGATCGGGACGAAGGTGACATGCGACTCCAATTGCTTCACGAAGCGATCGGGAATCATCGCGCCGTTATAACGGCACGGCGCAAATTCGAGACATTTGCTCAGGACGACAATCGGTTTCACAAAGATTTTTCCTTATTCTTGTCCCTTTAATTTCGCGCGCGGCGGCAACGGTTGTCAAGGGCGACCCGTTGCGTCCGGCTCTTGCGGAAATGAGTGATCCGTATTTGTAACAGGAAAGGTCGGTTATGTAAGCGAGTGCACAGTTTTCGGGTTTTTCCTCCCTAAATTCATTCACCTTCTTCATGATCTTGATTCTTCGTTTTGGTTCTAAGCGATTGAAACAAAAAAGAAGAGTTGCCTCTCAGGATTGCTGGCACCGGAATTGCTATCTCAGCAGCGGCTACTGATGTTTCAATGACCGCAAGACTTTAATCGGACTGGGAAGCAAAATCAGTATCGATGATCACAGAAACAATTCTTGTAAAGGAAGGTGCAACGCTATGGTGAAACTCCAAAAATATTTGAATCCAATTTTGTATGGCTTCGTTTTTGTCTTTGAGCTGATCTTTTTGGTAGCCTGTGGTGGGGGCGGAGGAGGGAGCAGCAGTGGATCAAATCTTCCGACCGGAGAGATGGCGGTGTCGTTGACCGATGCCGCCTCTTCCGAGTGCGACTTTGACAATGTTTTTGTAACCGTTCGGAAGGTCCGTGTTCATGAGAAAGACACCGCCCTGCCGGGGGATTCGAAATGGGTTGAGATCACCCCGCCGAATGGTCCGGTCAAAGTCGACCTCTTGACCTTACAAAATGGAGATACGACCCCTCTCGGCACAAATTCCCTGCCGGTCGCCACCTACAACCAGGTTCGTCTGGTCCTCGTTCCCAATACCACGACGACGCCCCCCTTTAACAACTACGTCGTGGTCGGCGGGGTGACCTATCCGTTGGTGATCCCGGATGGGTTTACAGATGGAATTAAATTCCATTCTCAGGTTGGCATCACTGCCGGTGGAAGTGAAGAATTGGTCATCGATGTGGATGTCTGTCAATCGATCGTCAAGGGGAAGAATAATGTCTATCATTTCCGACCGCGCCTCTTATCGGTTCGCAAGGCGGTGGCCGGAGGGATTACCGGCAACATTAGCCCCGCCGGGACTAAGGCGGTGGTGAAAGCAGAGGTGATCGGGCCCGATGGGGGCACCCGCTATGTTTACAAAGAGACCCGGGTCCGAGCCGATGGGAGCTTCAAACTTTATCCCCTCCCCAACAGTACCCTGATTCCAACCCTCTTCCCGCATGATACGGCGGGAACGTTTGATATCGTCATTGTCTCCGATACAACGGCGACCGTTCTGATGACCGGCGTGCCGGTGACGGCAGGCCAGGATACCGCCATCAGCACCCCCACGGCACCGATCGCCTTAACCAATGCGACGAACATTGGTTCAATCACCGGGTTCATCGATCCGGTCAGCGCGGATGCGCGTGTCCGGCAGAAGATTAATGGAAATGACTACCAGATTCGGCGCCATCCGCTGAATCCTTTCGACGGCGGGTTTGATTTCATCCTGTCGCTCGACCCGGCCTTGTTCACCGCCTATAGCGCCGCCTCTCCGACCGCCCCCGTCGCCGATAACTCCTCGGCGGGAGTCTACGCCGTTGATACCCCGAATGACGACGGCCTCTATGCGATCACCAACCTGGATGCGATATTTACGGGAGCGCACAATATCGTCTTGTCGACGCTCAATGCGCCGATCAAACTCGCCCCGGCCAGCGGCTCGCCCGGTACGGTCACCGGGAATCTCACTTTCCCGACAAATGCGCAGGGAGAGGTCCTCGTCGTTGCCATGATGAACGATGAGGTCGTCAATGCAACTGCGGTGGCCTTTAACAATGAAACCGCTCCCAAGCCGTATACCATCGACGACTTGGCGGCGGGGAGCTACACGATCTTGATCTTGCATCGGTCTGGGTTGAAAACAATTACCCCGCCGACCCGGTCGGTGACGATCACGTCGGCCGGCGAGACCCTCTCCGGAAACGACTTCACACTGGCACCCTAAGAAAGAGGGGATGCGGCGTAGCCGCATCCCCTCTCCTCATCTCCATCGACATGAAGCAAACTCTTCCGCGCGTTCTTCGGTTGCATTCTCCGGTCGGCTGGTGTAACATCGCCCCGTTTCGGCAGAGGCATCTTCGGTATATCCAAATTAGAGGAGGGGCGATGAGAAGAACGGTTAGCTTTTTTGTTCTCCTGTTCATGCTGGTCTATCTCTTTCCGGAAACGGCCCAGGCGAGAAGAGACAGTTTCAGCCAAGATAATGCGATGCAGGAAGTCTTCGTGGACGGTTTGTTCGGCGGATTGGCGGGGGCGTTGGTCGGGGGGGCTTTTATGGCTTTTAAAAAGCATCCGGGAGATCATTGGAACGACGTCGCCATCGGGGCCGGGGTCGGAATCATCGCCGGAACGCTCTATGGGATCGGAAAAGCATCGCGCGCTTTTGCCGAAGTGCAGGACGGGACCGTGATGGTCCAGATGCCGACGATCCGGTTTGATCTGGAGGCGGCGGGCAAAGGGCTTCAACCCCGATGGTCGGCCGATCTTGTGCGGGTTCCATTCTAGAATCGTTCAGAGGGTTTTCTCGATCATGATCGGGAGGAGCCAAGTCGTCCCGCCGAAGTGTCGGACGAGAGCGACGGCGCGCTTCAAGCGGAAGGGATCTCTCCCTTCAGGGGATATTCAATCGCCTCCGCTTCCTTCTCAAATCCTTCTTTTCGGTAGGCCTTTACGAATCTCCTTCGCAGTTCGGCGCGGTGGCGCGTCTCTTCTTCTGGAACGAGGGAGAGCGCCCGATCGTGCCATTGTCGTGCCGTCTTGAGCGCCTCCTCGGCCTCTTTCCGTCGTCCGGAATCGCGGGCGTCGGCCGCCATTGCAATATAGAGCATCCCCAATTCATTCGTCCCATTGATATAGCGCGGATCGAGACGGATCGCCTGCTCGAACGCCACCAGGGCGGCGGAATAATTTTTCTGCCGCTTGTAGATCTCACCGAGATTGGCATAACAGAATTTGTTGTGCGGATCGAGCGCGAGGGCATGTTTGAAGAGGACCTCGGCCTCTTTCAGGTCGTTGAACTCGGTCATCGCGATATAGGCCCGGTTGTTCTCGGCCGATGATTTGAAGCGAAGCTCCTCCGGGGAGTCGCCGGGGAGCGACATGACCCGCCAATAGGCCTCAATCGCCTCGCGCGGCTTTCCGAGAAACTGAAGGGCAAAGCCGCGCGCCAGCCATGCTTCTTCCAGATTCGAATCGAGTTGAACCGCTCGTTCGCTCGCCTCTTCCGCCCAGGACATCCACGGCATCTTCTCATGTCCGTACCGATGGACCTGCTGACAATAAGCGCGCGTGAGGACGCCGAGCGCCAATGCTTTCAGTGTTCCCTCGCTCGCGTCGACCGCTTTGCGAAGATGGGTGATCGCCCGATCATTGTCGGTGGCGGTGAACCGGTTGTAGAGGAGGGTCCCAAGATTATAGTGGGCGAGAGCATAATCGGGTTCGATCGTGACCGATTGTTGATAGCGCTCGATCGCCGCCTCGCGCTCGGCGGTATTCCCGTTGCGAATGTAGCGGATGTGATGGGTATACCCGTCGATGAAGATGCGATATCCCCGCCAGGTATTCGCTTCACTCACCAACCCCCAGCGGCGCTTGACGATCTCAAAGGCCATGTCGTCGACCAGATCGAAGAGTTGATCGGGCCGCTCAATCGATCGGACCAAGACCATGGTGGTCGGCTTCCCTGGATCGGTCGTCAATGTCGTCGAGAAGCGAACGGTGGTCCCCACCTGGTCGATTCCCCCTTGGATCGTTCGGCGCGCCAAGAGGGTTCGGATTCGATAAGAAAGGGCAAAGAGGCTGTCGGGAGAGAAGCTGAACGGGCCGAAGCCGATCGGGCCGATTGCCTGACCCTGCATCGGATCGTCGAGAATCAGAATCTCGTGCTGCGGCTCGAGTACAGTATCGGGCTCGCTCCGTCCCAGATCGACCAGCATCGCCGTGTTGCCGGCCTTGGCCAGCGCTTGGGCTTCCCTCACCTGCCGACTTAGTCCTTGCCAGGCCGCCTCAATCTCGCCGAGTTGTTGAGCGACGATTTCATTGAGGCAGAGGCCGATCTTGTCGGCTCCGCGAAAGGGGAGGACGAGGGTGGCGCGGCCGAGCACGGCCCGTCCGATCGACCTGAAAATCATGGCGGTCAGAAGGATCACCGCCAGCAACGCCAGGATGGCGCCGATAACTTCCAGGAAACCGAAAAAGATTCCCGCCAGATTGCCAAGCCCCTCTCGCAACGCCTGCATCTCTCCTCCGACGAAGCTTCTCTCCAAACGCCCTAGCAAGGGAAATAGCCGGAATATATCAAACTGCGGTGAACTGAACAAGAAAAATGAGGCGCGGATGCCCCATTCCAAAGGAAAAGAGGCTCTTTGATGACCATTGAGGTGGTGTTTGTGATATTTATCACATTTTCAGGGATGGATTAGACCTCTTTGACCTTCTCACCGAGCAGATCTTCCAGATAGAGCATCTTTATGATGACTATGGCGCTGGCGGTCAAGGGGGATGCGAACGTGACGCCAAGGGGGCCGACGAGCACACCAAGAAGGAGCTGCATCGAAACGGTGAGCGCCGGGGGAAGGAGTACGGTTTTCCTTTCAGCCATCGGGGTGACAAAATAATTATCGATCGATTGGACCGCCAGGTAGAGGAGGGCGACATAGAGCAATGTCATCGCCCCCTCTCCAAGTGCGATGATCAGCGACGGAACGGCCGAGAGAAAGGGACCGAGATAGGGAATGAAGTTCAGCAACCCCGCCAGTAGACCGAGGGCCAACGCGGGTTGGATCCCGATATACCATAAACCGACCCACGTCAGGAGACTGATCACGATCATGGCAATCAGGCGGCTGATCAACCACCACTGAAGGGTATATCCGATCTCGTCGAGCACCTCAAGAACGCGCTTGCGCCGCGCGGGTGGGAAAAGTCGCGCCAACCCCGTTTTGTAGATTCCAGGGTTCACGGCGGTGTAGACGCCGATGAAGAGAACGATCACGATATTGGCAATGAGGCCGAAGGTGGTCGAAAAAAAGCCGGCGACCCCGGAGATCACCCCTAACAGCCGCGCCGCGCTCGACATTTGCGCGAGAATGCGACGGCCCCATTTGTATTGCCCGAAGCGCTGGCCCAGCTGATCGATCAGGGTTGGGATCCGTTGGATCAATTGATCGATTTGGCCGGCGATATTGGGCGCAAGGAGCCAGCTTCCCAATCCGATGAGACCGACCAGAAGAAAAAGGACAATTGCAAATGCCACTCCTTCGGAGAGGGGAGTATGCGCGGAGAGAACATTGCTTAAACTGCGCAAGAGCACCGCAACCAGGATGCCGGCAAAAATCAGAACGAAGACATTGGCGGCCGCCCCAATGATCAGAAGAGCCAGCGCTGCGGCGGCGGTGATTCCAACCACAATGAGCGTTTTTCTTACAAAAGTGAATGGGGGGGCTTCTGACGAATCATGAGGGGCCGAAGATCTTTTTCTTATTCTGGGACGATACTCTCCTCTCACGATGAAATTCCCTCATAGAACCGATCGGGTGAGTCACGTGACTATTATTATAGTTGAAACAGGGGAAGGGATACGAGAGGAGGTTCAATGCAGCGGTGGTGCGTAGGGGGTGATTAAAGCATTAAAATGACGGCGACAAGGATGATCATGATCCCGACCATCGCCACAAGAAAGACAGCGGGATGAATGCCGCTCAAATCGGGTTCGTCGTCACCGGTCGGAAGCATTGGATTCGGCGCTCAGATGAGTTTAGATAGCTTTATTATAAAAGAATAAGAGAGAAGAAGGCAATTGAAATTTCGGTAGAGGAGCGGCTCTTACGGCTGTTCCAGAATGCTGACCGTAATATAGGTGCCGGTGCCGGCGTGGCTGTGGATCAGCCCCCGCTTCGGATTTTTGATCTGGAGTTTCCCAACCCCGAGGTGTTTTTTGATCGTTCCCTGGAGTTGCCAGAAGGCGAAGACCGCCTGCATCAAGCCGGTGGCGCCGACCGGGTGGCCGCAGGCCAACAGCCCGCCGCTCGGGTTGACCGGAAGACGTCCCTGCTTGGGAAGATTGAGGCCGTAGTCGATCCCCGCCAAGAAGGGATTTCCTTGCTCGACGAACCTTCCTCCCTCGCCATATTTGCAGAGACCGAGATCTTCATAGGTTTGGATTTCCGAGGAGGTATAGGCGTCATGCAGCTCGATAAAATCGAAATCATCAATCGGGTTCTGAACCCCCGCCATCTCATACGCCTGCTTGGCCGCGGCGCGGCCTCCGCGGAAGGAGTGAACGCCGGGATATTTGAGACTCTTGTAGTCGCTCGCTTTCTCATGCGGCAGCAGTAGGACCTTTCCGTGGGGGCGGTCGGCCATTCGCATCGCGTCGCTGCCGGAGCCGACGCCGGTGATCTTCACCGGATTGGAACAAAGCTTCGTTGCGACCTCTTCGGAGGCGAGGATGCAGACGGCGGCGCCGTCGGACATCGTGCAAATATCGAGCATCGTCAGCGGGGTGGCGACCATCTCGGAATTCCGGACATCGGCGACCGTCAGCTTCCCCGGCCGCTGCGCGTAAGGATTGTAGAGGGCGTTGGCGTGGTTTTTAATCGACACCATCGCCAGCTGTTCCGGCGTGGTGCCGAATTCGTGCATGTGGCGCCGGACCATCATCGCGTAGTAGCCGGTGTAAAAGCCGCCGACCGGAAAGTCGAAATTGGTATCGGAGGCGAGGGCGATGAACTCGTTTCCCTTCCAGGTGTTGACCCGTGACATCGTCTCAAAGCCGAAGGCGAGACAGACATTCATTCGTCCGGAAGAGACCGCCTCCCAGGCGCTCTGGAAGCAGAGGCCGCCGGTCGCCCCCCCTCCCTCGATCCGCTTCGACGGCTTGGGACAGAGGCCGAGGTAATCCTGAACCATGCTCGCCGCTTTGAGCTGTCGGGTGAAGTGATCCGAGAAATACGATCCGACGGCGCCGTCGATCATCTCTAATTTTAGTTTCGGTAAATCGCCGAGGGCGTAGTCAAACGCCTCTTTGACCATGAAGCGGAAATCTTTTTCGGGGTTCGCTTTTTTGAATTTGGTGATTCCGCCGGTGATCATGTAGACGGGGCGCATCGGATCAACCTCTGGGTTGGGGTGAAAGGGACAAACTGAGATCAATCGTAGCGGAGGAAAGAAAAGCTGTCAAGATGAGGGGCGGATGGTGGAACCATGCAGGCCAGATTCGCCCCGACTACACCTTCGTGTGTCGAATAATTTTACCTTCAACCAAGTACACCACCATTTCGGCGATGTTGGTGGCGTGGTCGCCGATCCGCTCGATATATTTTGAAATGAAGCTGATTCGGATCGCGCGGGTGATCGTGGCGGGCTCTTCCGTCATGTAGGAGAGAAGTTCTCGGAAGATCTGTTGGGTGAGGTCGTCGATAAATTCATCCTCGGCGCAGACCTTGCGTGCCAAGGCGGCATCTTTATTGACAAAGGCATCCAATGTATCCCGGACCATTTTCTGCGCCGCCTCCGCCATCCTCGGAATATCGATGTACGGTTTGAGGAGCGGTTCCTCGGCGAGCTCGATCGACCGCTCGCAGATGTCCTCGGCCAGGTCGCTCATCCGCTCGAGATCGGTAGTGATCTTCATGGCGGTGGTGATGAAGCGAAGATCGCGCGCCGTCGGCTGATAGAGGGCGAGGAGCCGAATGCAATCTTCATCGATCTCCACATCCATGGCGTTGACCAAATGATCATTCTGGATGGTCTGCTTTGCCAGCGCGGTGTCGCGCTCGACCAGCGCCTTGATCGAGGCGGCGATCTGGGATTCGACCAAGGCCCCCATCTTCAGGATGCGCTCTTTCAGCCGCGTCAACTCTTCTTCAAAATGGCGATGCACCATTATCCAAATCTCCCGGTAATATAATCTTCCGTCCGCGAATCTTTCGGGTTGGTAAACATCTTCGAGGTGATATCGAATTCGACCAGCTCTCCGAGCAGGAAGAAGCCGGTTTTATCGGAGATTCGGGCTGCTTGTTGCATGTTGTGTGTCACGATCACAATTGTATAGCTCTCTCTCAATTCCCGCAACAGCTCTTCAATCCGGCCGGTGGCGATCGGATCGAGCGCAGAGGTCGGCTCGTCAAGTAGCAACACCTCCGGATCGACGGCGAGTGCGCGCGCGATACAGAGGCGTTGTTGCTGGCCGCCGGAGAGGCTCATCCCCGATTTATGGAGGGCGTCTTTGACCTCATCCCAGAGGGCCGCTTGCTTGAGGGCACGCTCTACCCGCTCATCGAGCACGTTGCGCTTGCGCATTCCGTTCAGCCTGAGGCCTGCGGCTACATTGTCGTAGACCGACATGGTGGGGAAGGGATTCGGCTTCTGAAAAACCATTCCAACCCGCCGCCGGATGACAGCCGGATCGATCCCTGGGCCGTAGATCGGTCCTCCATCGAGCCGAATCTCTCCCGCGACCCGCGCGCCGGGGATGACCTCGTGCAATCGATTCAGGCAGCGGATGAAGGTCGATTTCCCGCAGCCGGAAGGGCCGATCAGGGCGGTGACTTCCCGGGGCGCAACCGAGAGGCTGATCCCTTTGAGGACATGGACCTCTCCAAACCAGGCGTGGAGTTGGCTGATTTCAAAGATCGGTTTGCTCATCACGATGCCCCAGGTTGAAAGAATCTCCGGTGCAGGACCAGCCGAGCAATCAGATTGGCGACGAGAACCAGCATCAACAGAACCATCCCGGCGGCCCATGCCTGGCGATGCCAGTCTTCATACGGCGCGATGGCGTAGGTGTAGATCATCACCGGCAGGCTCGCGGTCGGCTCCAGCAACCCCTTGCTCCAGAATCGATTGCTGAAGGCGGTAAAGAGGAGCGGCGCAGTTTCTCCCGCCACCCGCGCGATATTGAGCATCACGCCGGTCATAATCCCTCGAAAGGCGGTCGGGATGACGACGAAGGTGACCATCTTCCACTCCGGCAGCCCGAGCGCGAGCGCCGCCTCGCGGATCGAGGCCGGGACGAGCGTCAAAAACTCTTCGGTGCTTCGCAGGGCGATCGGGATCATCATGATGCCGAGGGCGAACCCGCCGGCCAGGGTAGAGAAGTGTTTCATCGGCAGCACGATCAGGATATAAGCGAAAATCCCCATGACGATCGAGGGGAAGCCGTTGAGGAGGTCGGCGGCGAAGCGGACGAGAAAGCCGATGGTGGTTTCCTTGCCGTATTCGGAGAGATAGACCCCGCCGAAGAAACCGATCGGAATGCCGATGAGGCTGGCGAGCGCCAGCAGCTTGATCGTTCCGAGAATAGCATTCGCCATTCCTCCCCCGGCCTCTCCGACCGGTTTCGGCAGCTTTGTGAAGAAGTCCCGATCGAGCGCCGTGATTCCATGATAGGTAATATAGCCAAGGATAAAGAAGAGAATGCCGAGGGTCAAGAGGGTGAAGAGACCGGTCAGGGAGAGCATGACAATGTTGGTCAATCGGCGGTGGAGCGGAATCGTGGTGTTCATGTTCGGACCGCTCCTCGTTTTGTGGAGAGGCTGTAAATGAACAGCCGCGCCAGCGCGTTTACAACAATCGTCACGGCGAAGAGGACCAGACCGATCTCAATGAGGGCGCTGAGATAAAGATCGGAGGTCGCCTCGGTAAATTCGTTCGCGATGACGGACGCCATCGTATATCCCGGCTCGAAGAGCGAGGCGCGGACTTCGGGCCGGTTGCCGATCACCATCGTGACCGCCATCGTCTCGCCGAGCGCCCGCGCCAGGGCGAGAAAAATCGAGCCGAGAATGCCGGAACGCGCATAGGGTAGGACGGCGATCCAGACCATCTCCCATCGGGTCGCCCCCAAGGAGAGGATCGCCTCCCGTTGGGAGCGCGGGACGGCAAGGAGAATTTCACGCGAAACGGAAACAATGAAGGGGACGACCATGATTGCTAAAACAATTCCCGCCGTCAGCATGCCGACCCCATACGGCGCGCCTTGGAAGATCGGCAGAAAGCCAAGGGTCGTCCCTAAGATCGGCTCTAGAACATTGCGCATCCAGGGGACCAGAACGAAGATGCCGATCAGACCATAGATCACGCTGGGGATGGCCGCCAGTAGTTCTACAAGAAAGGTGATCGGATCGGAGAGCCGGCGGGGGGCGAGCTCCGAGAGAAAAATCGCGACCCCAAGCCCGACCGGAATCGCAATGAGTAGAGCGATGGCCGATGTTACGAGCGTTCCATAGAGGAAAGGAAGGGCGCCGAACTCCTCCATGACCGGATCCCAGGTCGATCGCGAGAGAAAAGCCCACCCGAATTTTTCAATCGACAGATGCGAGTGTAGGTAGAGCTCGAGGGCAATAATCGCGGTGATCAAAAGAACAGAAAGGGCCACGATCAACATCGTGACCCGAAAGACCCGGTCGGCCCAATGGAGACCGGGCCGACCGGAAACGAGGGGAATCGAAGGACTAATGCTTGATTTGCCCAATTGCTTTTTCTTCCATGGTAACCACTTCCTTTGGAAGCGGGGCGTAGCTGAGGGGCGGCGCCATCTTCTGACCGTCTTGAAGCATCCAATGTAGAAAATCGACGATCGCCTTTCCCTTCGCCGGATCGGAGATCTGCGCCGGGATCAGCAGCCAGGTAAAGCTGGCAATCGGATAGGCCTCTTTACCGGGAGGGTTGGTGATCGAGACCCGAAAATCCTCCGGCATTTTGGCCGAGGCCGCGGCGGCTGTGACACTTTCAAGATTGGCTTTCACCGCCGTTCCCGATGCGTTCTGGACCTTTCCGAAAGGAAGTTTATTCTGCTCGGCATAAATTAACTCGACATAGCCGATGGAATACGGCGTCTGCTTGACCAATCCGGTCACCCCTTCATTTCCTTTTCCTCCGAGGCCGACCGGCCATTTGACCGCGGTTCCGACGCCGACCTTCTCCTTCCACTCCGGGCTGACCTTCGAGAGAAAATCGACCCAAACGTAGGTCGTCCCCGATCCATCCGAGCGATGCGCGACGATAATCGGCTTATCGGGGAGTTTGCCGCCGGGATTGGCCTTGGCGATCTCCGGATCGTTCCACTTGGTAATCTTGCCGAGGAAGATGTCGGCGAGCGCCTGAGGGGTGAAGGTCAGATCAGACTGAACCTCCGGGACATTGTAGGTTGGAACGACGGCGCCGAGCACGGTCGGGAAGTGAAGAATCTTGACCTTGGCCTTCTGTAACTGCTCGTCGCTCATTGGACCGTCGGTGGCGCCGAAATCGACAATCCCTTCGGAGGTCTGGCGGATGCCGCCGCCGGAGCCGATCGATTGGTAATTGAAGTGGACATCGGGATGAAGCTTGGAATATTCGTCGAACCACTTCGAGTAGATCGGGTAAGGAAAAGTCGCGCCGGCTCCGTTGATGAGAAGCGATTCGGCCTGCGCCGCGCCGAGCAAGCTCATCCACAATAGACTGCCGATAAAGATTTTTCCAAACATCGATTCCCTTTCTTATGATAATAAAGAATCGGCGTTGCGGCGATGTAAACGCCTTGTAAATTTTTTGTTAACTCCTAGAAAGAGAGCTGCGCCCGCACGCCGATAATATTATCTTTGAAATCTTGGATGCTTCCATCCGAAGTCCGGAGCAGCTTCTGATCCAGAATGGTGTCGTCAATCGCGACGATCAGCTCCTTGAAAACATCATAGCTGATCCCGGCATTGAACTCGGTCATCTTGCCTGCATCGGTGTTGTGGTTCGGCTTCATCGTGTAGAAGCGGCCGAAGATCCGGACCGGCTCGATTCCCGGAATGCGGGTCCAGGCCCAGGCGCCATAGCCTTTTCCCTGATCATAGCGGGGTGAGCTGGTCGCAGGTCCTTTGGTTCCGCTCGCGCTGGTAGGTGTTGTCGGAACCGCAAGGACACCGGGAGCGACATTTCCGTCATCGGCCATGATATACTCGGCGGCAACCCGGAAGAGAGAATGGGTATACATCGCATAGAAGATCTCCCGTCTCGGATTAAAATTCTGGACCCCCTTATCGAGCGTTTCCATCAAGCCGAAAGCGGAGAAGGTGAAGCCGAAGGGGAGATTCAGGTCGATCCTTCCCTGACCGGCATAACCGCGTCCGTCGATACCATTGTTCTCGTACCCCATTG
>Ga0070739_10003326_pt1 | contig 20167 bp, 17 predicted proteins | sample Coa_R1_7_FD_66445 | JGI IMG/M metagenome (GOLD analysis project Ga0070739, IMG submission 66445) | Surface soil microbial communities from Centralia Pennsylvania, which are recovering from an underground coalmine fire - Coalmine... | ecosystem: Environmental > Terrestrial > Soil > Unclassified ... | reverse complement strand
GACCAGGCACGACATGCCCTTCTTCAGGTACGTGTTGCAGGTTTCGGCGAGCTTGTCCCACGCCACGCAGTCGATGTAGTCGGTCTCTTCCTGCTGCTTCGAGCGGCGGTTCACCGCGAGAGTGAACTTGCACACCGCCGCGCCGGATCCGACGTACCGGATCTCCGGGTCGCGCGTCAGGTTGCCGACCAGGGTGATTCTGTTGAAGCTGCCCGCCATTGCGTCTCTCCTCGTCTCGTCTCGATGTCGCTTCGCGTGCGTGCGCGGCGGCTCGTCGGCCGGTCTTCGCGCTCCGCGATGGAGATACTAGGAAGCCGGGGTGCCATGTGCCTGGCACCCGCTCGCGTGGGTCGTTCGTTTCGGCGATCGGTGCCCCCGATCGCGCGGGCTTATTCGCCCTTTTTGATGACGATGTGGCGCAGGACGGCGTCGTTCAGACGCATCAGGCGGTCGAGCTCCTTCTGCTCGGCCGCACCGGCGCGGAAGTTCATCGTCACGTAGTAGCCTTCGCGCACGTCGTCGATCTCGTAGGCGAGCCGGCGCTTGCCGTGTTTCTCCAGCTCCCCGACGACCTCGCCGCCCCGCGTCTTGACGCCCTCGGCGATCGCCGTTGCGCGCTCGTCGACCTCGGTCTCCTCGAGGCTGGGGCGCAGAATGTACGTGATCTCGTAGTCGGTAGCCATCGAACCCTCTTCGGACACCGGCCGGAACCGGCGGCCCGGCAGGATCGCCGGGCAGTGGGAATGCCCCCAGGGCGTCGCGCCGCCGGGAGAACCTCGGAATGGTACCATGTTCGCGTTCCGGCAACAAGGCGAAAAGCGGCGGCGGCCGGGGCGCTCGCGCCGCCGCCCGCCCGGAAGCTGGCGAACGCTTTGCCTCGCTGCGGTCTAGGCCTTGGCCCGCGAGCGCGGCGCCCAGGCCGCTCGGCGCGGCCCCTTCAGCCTCCGCCGGCGCACCCGCACAGGGGGGTCGAGGTGCGAGACGCCCGACGCGCGAACGGCGGCCACCCCATCGAGGACCTCCCCATGCACCCAGCCCTGGTCGCTGCAGCGGCCGCCCTCGTTCAGTTCGCCGCGATCGCCACGCCGGTCGAGGCGCCGGCCGGCCCAGCCTTCGATCTGCACGGCGCGACCGACGACGGTCAGCCGACCGACGCGCCCGTCTTCTTCGGCGACGGGACGAAACCGCACGCGCGCATCCGATTCGCCTCGCCGGTCGACGGCCAGTGCATCGTCGAGCAAGTCGTGCACCGCGACGGGAAACCGATGGCGGCACCGCTCGCGGTCTCGCAGCGGCTCTTGCACGGCGAGTCCAGCATGGTCGAAGTTCGTCTGTTCACGCCGAAAGATGCGGCCGATTCCAACGCGGCGATCGACGACTACACGATCGCGCTCGTGTGCGGAAATCCGGACGACTCCACCTCGAAGGCGATCTACTCGCGCTTTTACCGCGCGCCCATCGCGTCGCCGACGACCTGACCTCGCAGCTACGCGCGCGCGACGCTCCGTGAACTCGCGACGGCCGCTTTCGATCGGCCGTCGCTTTTTCGCGCGCATGGCGCCTGACCGAGCCTGGGCACCGGATGCCGCGTGCGACAGACGACGCGACCGTTCGCGGGGTTGACCAAACCTAAGCCTGGGTTTACACTACCGCTTGGGTAGTAAACGCCGGCCCGGTTCGCTATCAGTCCTACTCCGGCGATCACGCCGGCGCGCCGATTCCCCATCTGCACGCATACGTCGGTCGAGCGGAAGTGATCATCGAGCTTCTCCCAGACGGCAACGTGCAGCTTTCACATGCGCACGAAGCTCCGGTCCGCGGGCACGTGACGCGCCGGGAGCTGCGTCTCGTCCTGGAAAACGCGGTCGAAGCGTTCCCCGATTTGCTCGCTCTCTGGAAGGCAGCCACGCCGAAATGACCGCCGCGAAACAGCGTCGCGTCGTCACGACCGACGCGGAGATGGACGCGGCGGCGCGCGCGGCGCGCGAACGCGAGAACACGGCGACGAAGATCGTCTCTGTCCGGTTCGATCGCAAGCGGGACGTCGTCGTCGTCCATCTGTCGACAGGCGCAGCCCTCGTCGTGCCGCGCTCGCTGATCCCCGGATTCGCGCACGCCGATCCCGCGGCGCTCCGCGACCTCACGATCAATTCGGGCGCAGAAAGTCTCTGGTCGGACCGCGTGGACGACGGCGTGCTGCTCGAACAACTGCTGGAGATCGCCGCCGGCTCCCGTACGCTGATTGCGCTCGGCGGCCGGCTCGCCGGCCGTATTCGCACGCCGGCTCGCGCGGCCGCATCGCGCGCGAACGGCGCAAAAGGCGGCCGCCCACGAAAGGCCGCCGGCTGAACCGCGTCCTCTCGCACTCGCACATTGGCGCCGACCGAGCAAAGGAGCTTGACGTTGCCTGATTCTCCAACGTATTACGTCTACGAGAACTGGACGCACGAACGGACTCGCGTGCACCGGTCGTCATGTTCTCACTGCAACGACGGCAGAGGCTCTCAGGGCGGCTCTTCCGGAAAGAACGACACGTGGCACGGTCCGTTCGCGGACCGTGAAGAAGCCTTTCGGCACGCGTCTTCTCTCAGACGCCCGGACACCGCCGCCTGCGCGTTCTGCGCGCCGTAGTAGCCGGAACAGGCGATGTAGCAGACGTACGCATTCCTGACTCGGCGACATGCGTGCGCGTTGTCTCGAACCGGACGCATGCGCGGGAAGGCACGCGTCGTGCGCGCGCACCGAAGAAGCGTCTGAGCCGCCGGTCCACCGGCGGCTCACCTTGCGGTTCGGTCAGCCGAGATAGAGGCCCTCGAACATCGTGTCGATCTCGAACGCGAAAGCGGGCAGCGCCGGGTGCGTCACGGTTTCGCCCGGGCCGAATCGCGTCACGCCGTTGCGCGCATGCGCGATGACCGTGCGGTGCGGGGGATCGACGACGAACACGACGGCCGTTCCCGCGGCGAGATACGCGTCGACCTTCCACGCGAGGCGCGTCTCCGACTCGCCCTGCGAAAGGATCTCGACCGCGACGTCCGGCGCTCGCGGCGGCTGCTCGGCCGCGGCCGCGCCGAGTGCCTCCAGCGACTCGCGCGACAGGTAAGCCACGTCGGGCACCAGAGACGCGAACGCGTGTCCCGGCGCGGTGAACTCGTGACGCCACTCCGTTTGCGCGTCGCCCTCGCCGGCGGCCCACGCCTGGAGGGCGAGAACCCACCGCAACTCGAGCTGCTGATGGCGCCGCTTCGGGCTCATCTTCTGCACCAGAAGGCCGTCGATGAGCTCGAACGCGGGCTTCGTCTCCGGGATACTGACCATTTCTTGTGCTCCACGCCATGCTATCACGACGGGAGTCGCGAGCGTCAAGCCGAATTCACCGGCAATGAAGCGCTCGGCTCTCCTCATGGCCGCAGTGGCTGCGGCCATGCCGCTCACGTTCCGCCCCGCGCCGGCCGCGGCGAACGCCTTCTGCCCCGCGACGATCGCCGCGGTGGCCGACCTCGCCGCCGAGAATCATCCCGGCACGTGGGGCGTGCTCCTCGACGTCGACGAGGGGGACACCCGCTCCGTGCGCGTGCGCGTCGACACGAACCAGACGCGCTACGCGATCGACGTGAACGACGTGCCGCTGATGACGTTCAACGGCGTGCGGATGATCAAGTACTTCACGCTGCCCGCCGGCGAGCACATCGTCTCGGCATGGGTCAACTCGACCGGCGTCGCGCCGAATCAGCGGCTCGAGTGCCCCGTCACCTCGCCGTGGGCGCCGAACCTGCCGCCGCCGCGCACGCCCGGCGACGAGGCGCGCGTCGAGCGTGATCGCCGCTCGGTGATCGAAGGATTCTCCACGCGCACGCTGTCCGTGGTGGCCCCGATCGCGTTCGGCGCGGCGTCGCCCATCGCGTGCCCGCAGCCGAACGTCGCGGCGCACGCGCTCTCGGCGATCCGGCCGCCGTTTCCGCCGGAGGCCCGTGCGGTGAACGCCACGGGCGTCGCGCGCGTTCGCGTCGACATCGATGAGAACGGCGCGCTCGTCGACGCGCGCGTGGTGCGCTCCACCGGCTTCGCGCCGCTCGATCGCGCGGCGCTCGAATCGGTGAAGCGCGCGCGCTTCGCGCCCGCGCTCTTCGCCTGCCGTCCCTCGGCCTCCACGACCGACCTCACCGTCGGCTTCGGCACGTAGCGTCACCGCCGCCGCGCCCGGCGCGCCAAGCGGGCGCCCACCCCATAACAGCAGGCGCGGCGCAATCCAGCCTCAGGCGCGGTCCGTTGTCGGATCGCACGCACTCTTGGAGGCTGAATGTCCAGAAACACGATGGTCCCGATGCTCGCCGCCGCGACGCTGCTCGCGTGCAGCGTGGGGGCCGGAGCACAGACGATGCAGAGCTCGCCGATGCCGGGCGGCTCGATGTCGTCGATGTCATCCATGAAATCCATGTCGGGGCCCGATCACGGGATGCCGATGGGCACGATGGGCGGCGACGGCGTCGCCTATACCGGCACGCCCGATCTGCAGGCCGCAATCTCGCTCGTCACCGCCGGCGGCCCGGTCGGCCAGTTTTCGATCACGAAGGCGCTGACCGCGATGGTCGGTGCGGACAAGGCGAACGCCGAGGTGGCGAAGCTCACGAAGCAATACGGGAAAGGTGCGGTCGCGTCGTTCGTCACCGTGCAGAACTACGCCGTCGACGACGCGGTGAAGCGCGCGACGGCGGCCGGCGTGAAGTTTCCCGCGCCGATGCTGCATGGCGCCGAGCTCGCGAAGCGCGTGGTCGGCCTCGGTCTGGTCGACGGCACGTACTACGAAGGCACGCAGCTCGACCATCTCGTGACGCACGGAATCCACGAAGCCGTCATGGCCGACATCGACGCGAAGTACGGCGCCGCGGCGGATGCGAACTACCACAAGATCGCCGATCAGGCGCATTACGATCTCGCGCAAGCGCTCGGCGTGACGAGCGTGAAGCTGGCCGCGTACCACTGATTCCGCGGGCGATGACGCGCTAGCGCGTTCGGGAGGAGCCGCAGCGGGTGAGCGGCTTCCCCGGCCGCGGTTCGTCCGAGCGCGGTCGGGAGCCGGCCGGACCGCGCCGAAGCGTACCGGGTGAGGATTCTGGTCGTCGAGGACGACGTGAGGCTCGCCGGTCTGCTGCGTCGCGGGCTCGCGGAGAGCGGTCACGTCGTGGACGTTGAGCACGACGGGCCGTCCGGCGAGAGCGCCGCTGCGGCGACGCCGTACGACGCCGTGATTCTCGACGTCAAGCTGCCGCGACGAGACGGGATCGCCGTCGCACGGAGCCTGCGCCGGCACGGCATCCATACGCCGATCCTGATGCTGACGTCGCGTGATACCGTCGCCGACACGATCGCCGGGCTCGACGCCGGCGCAGACGACTATCTTCGCAAGCCGTTTGCCTTCGGCGAGCTCGAGGCGCGGCTGCGTTCGCTCGCCCGACGCCTCCCGAGCGCGCCGGTCGCGGAGCTGCGCGTCGGAGACGTCACGATGGACCTCGCCACGCGCGAGGTGACGCGCGGCGCACGCACGATCGCCCTGACCGCGCGTGAGAGCGCGTTCCTCGAATATCTGATGCGGAACGCAGGACGCTTGCTCACCCGCGGGATGATCGAGAGCGCGCTGTGGGAGCGCGACCGCGAAACGTCCTCGAACGTCATCGAAGTCTACGTCCGTCGCCTGCGCGCGAAACTCACTGTCGAAGGCGAGAGCGATCTGATTCATACGGTGCGGGGTGCCGGCTACCGTTTCGCCGATACTTCGGATGCTTAGCCCGCGGACGCTGCGCGGGCGCCTGACGATCGCGTATGCCGCGGCGCTCGCCGCGGCGTTGATCGCCTTCGCCGCGCTCGCCTTGACCGTACTCGACGCGACCCAGCGCGTCGCGCTCGACGCGCAACTCGCGACCATGGCGCGCGCGTCGGAGGCGATCGTCGACACCAAGCACGGCCGGCTGTCCGTCGACGCGAACGACCGCGTGCAGTTCGAGACGATATCGAGCGGAAAGGCCGCGAGCGCGGTATTTCGCGACGACGGAACGGTCCTGATGAGCACGACCGCGGTCCCGCGCGCGGTGGCCGCGCGGGCACGCGAGGCGAGCGCTTCCGTGTACCAGACGCTCTCGGCCGAAGGCGGCGAACGGCTCTACGACGCGCCGATCATCGTGCGCGGGCGACGGCTCGGCACAATCGCCGTCTGGCGCGACGTCGGATCGATCGGCGAGCTCGACCGCAGCGTCGGGTTGGCGTTCGCCCTTGCGATTCCGATCTTCGTCGGCGTGGCGACGCTCTCGGGCAGCGCGATCGCGCGGCGCGCTCTCGCGCCGCTCGAGCGCATGGCGGTCGTCGCTTCCGAGATCGAGGCGACCGATCTGTCCCGGCGCCTCGGGCCTGCCGGGGACGGCGAGCTGGGGCGCTTCGCCGCGATCTTCGACCGGATGCTGGACCGTCTGCAGCAGGCATTCGAACGCGAGCGCCGCTTCACGAGCGACGCCTCGCACGAGCTGCGCGCACCGCTTTCGGTGATCCGCGTGGAGGCGGAGCTCGCGCTCCGCAAGGAGCGTTCCTCCGCCGAGTACTGCGACGCGCTCGCCACGATCGCTGACGAGGTGGACGCGCTCGAGACGCTCACGGAAGATCTGCTCGCCGCTGCACGCGCCGAAGAGCTGCCCGGCGAGCTCGCAGAGACGGTTGATCTCGCCGCGACGGCGGACCACGTCGCGCAGCGACTGAGCCTCCTTGCCGCGGAACGCGGCGTACGGATCGTGCGAAACGCCATCGGCGCCGCGCACGTCGCCGGAAATCCCGACCGGCTCGCGCGCGCCGTCATGACCGTGACGCACAACGCGGTACGGTACGCGCGCGAAGGCGGTACGGTCGAGATCCGCGTCGCCGGCGACGGCGCGCGGGTGGACCTGCTCGTGCGAGATGACGGTCCGGGCTTCTCCGATGCGGCGCTCCGCCACGCGACGGAACGGTTTTGGCGCGACGACGACGATGCGCGCGCCGCGGGCGGCACCGGACTCGGGCTCGCGATCGCGCGCGCGATCGTCGAGCAGGCGAAGGGCACCATCACCTTGGCGAACGCGCCGGGCGGCGGAGCGCTCGTGCAGTTGTCGTTCCCGGCTCAGCCCCCAGGCGGGGCGAGCAGCTCGTAAGCGCCCTGCGTTGCAAGACGCTGCCCGGGCGCCAAGCGGCCGGAAACGACCGCGCGGCCGCCGTCCGCACCGCGCACGATGACCTCGCGCGACGCGAAGCTGCCGTCCCGCTGACGAACGAACACCACCGTGCTCCCGGTCTGCGGGTCCTCCACGATCGCGCTGCTCGGGACAACGATTCCCGCGACCCGGCCGAGCGCAATCGAGGCCGTCACGGCGTCGCCGGGGACGGCATCGGCGGGAGCGCCGCTGACGGTCACCGTCGCCGACTGGGTCGACGGATCCACGGCTGGCACGACCGCGGTGACCCGGCCCTCCGCGCGCTCGTTCGAGGCGGTGAGCTGCATCGTCGCACGCGCACCGACGCGGACGCGCCGCGCCGTGTCGCCGGGGACGGTGAGGGTGATCGCGCGTGCGGCGGCAGGCCCGATCTCGACCACCGGTGCGGACGGATCGACCGCCTCGCCGGGGTGCTTCAAGACCGCGTAGACGACGCCGTCGTCCGGGGCGCGCAGCACGCCTTGGTCGTACGCGACCTGCGCCGCGGCGAGCCGCGCCTGCGCGGACTGCGTCTGCGCACCGAGCACGGTCGTTTGCGCCTGCGCCGCGCGCAGCTCGTTCACCGCGGAATCGTAGTCCGCGCGCGCTTGGCGCAGTGACGCGGCGAAGCCGACGCTCGCCGATGCGACCTTCGCCTCGGCGGTGCGCACGTCCGCGACGTCGCTCGCGAGCTGGTTCCGCGCCGTCTGGACGTCCTTCGCGGCCACGACCCCGCCGGCGAGCAGCACGTTCTGTCGAGCGAGCGTCGCGCGGTCGGCATCGACCTTGAGCTGTGCCTGGCGCAGCGCTTCCTGCGCGGCGATTTGATCGCTTTGCGCCGACGGGCCGCCGCGCTGTAGCATCTGCAGTCGCGCCGCCGCTAGGTCGCGCTTCGCCTCGGCGCTGCGCACGGCCGCGGCCGGGACCGCGCCTCCGCCGTACGAACCGCCCGCGGCGCGTGCGTCCGCCCGCGCCTGCGCGACCGATGCGACGAGCGCGCTGCGATCGATCTCGGCGACCGGTTGCCCCGCCGCGACGACTTCGCCGACGCGCACGTCGACGGCGCGGAGGATGCCGGCTTCGGCGAAGGCCACCTTCGCGCTGCTTCCCGCGGGAGGTCCGACGCGTCCTTGCGCGGTCGCGTGCTCCTCCACCGAACCATAGCGGGCGACGGCGGTCGCCACCGCGGGCGTCGTCGCACGATCCCCGCTTGCGTTCGCCGCGGCGGGCCGATGCGTCGCGTGCCATGCGAACGCGACGAGCACGACGCACGCGACCGCGGCCGCAAGCGCGATGAGGATCCGGCGATTCACGGTCCGATCTCCAGGTGCAGCGTGGCGCGCGCCTTCAGCTCGTCGTACTCCGACGAGAGCGCGTCGACGACCGCCTGCGTGTAGGTGTCGCGTGCGCTGGCGAGCTCGAGACTCGACGACGCGCCGTTGCGGTATCCCAGCTCGGTCGCTCGCAGCTCCGCGAGCGCCTCGCCTCGCGCTTCGTCCGACGCGGCCGTCGCGCGGCGCGCGGCGGCGACGTTCCGCGCCGCGGCGGCGACATCGAGGGCGAGCTGACGCTCCTGCGCCTGCTCCTTCGCGACGCTTTCGCCGACCGCAGCCTCGCGCTGCGCGGCTTGCGCACGCGCCGCGCCGTTGAGCGGGATCCCGAGCGAGACGTTGATCGCCGGTCCGTGGACGTTGACGCCGCTGTCGACGCCTTGCGCGTACCCCGCCGCTACCGTCAGCGCCGGGAGCGCGCCGCGCCGCGCCGCGGCGGCGGAAGCGCGCGCCACGGCGACCGACGCTTCGGCGGCGCGCAGATCGGCGCGGTTCGCGCGCGCTTCCGTCACCGCCGCGTCCGGAGTGAGGTCGGCCAGCGGCTGCGCCGGCGCGGCATCGACGGTCGTATCGAGCGCGGTCGCGCCGGTTTCCGCTCGTAGCGCATCGAGCGCGTTCGCCTCCGCGGCCCGCGCCGTCTCGACGTTCGCGGTCGCCCGCGCAACCGCGACGTCGGCCCGGACGACGTCGAGTCGCGGCGCGTCCCCGGCGCCGGCTCGGATCGCGGCCGCCCGGCGTTGCTCCTTCGCGGTCGCGAGCGCCTCCTCGCGCGCGGACGCGATGGCCCGCGCTTTCAACGCGTCGTAGTACAGTGCGACGGCTTTCACGCGTTCTTCGCGCGTCGCGGCGGCGAGCGAGGCCCGCGCCGCGCGCAACGTCGCGTCCGCGGCGGCGACCAGCGGCGCGTACGCCAGCACGTCGCCGACCGTCGTCTGGACCTGCACCGTCGTGATGCGCTGCTGGATCGTCTCGCCGAGCGGGCCGCCCTGCGGCGCGACGGCGTACGTCGTGTTGATCGATGGTCCCAGCGCGCCGCGCGCGGACGCGAGCGCGGCGGCGTCTTCGCGAACGACGGCTTGCGCGGCGGCGACGTCGGGCGAGCGCAGCACCGACGCGCTCTCCGCCTGATCGAGCGAGAGGGCTGCGAACGCCGCCGGGATCGGCTCCTCCGCTGCCGCGTTCGCGCGCAACGCCAAGAGCGCCAGCGCGAGCGCCGCCGCGGCGCGACGCCTCACGAGGCCGGCACCGCGGCGACGGACGCCGGCGGCCGTGCGCCGACGAAAGCGGCGTAGAGCGCCGGGATGACGAGCAGCGTGAACACCGTCGCGGTGGACAGGCCGCCGATGACCGCGATCGCCAGCGGACGCTCCATCTCGGCGCCTTGCCCGACGCCGAGCGCGAGCGGCAGCAGCCCGCCGATCGCCGCGAGCGTCGTCATCACGATGGGCCGCAGGCGCGTTCGCCCCGCGGCGACCAGCGCATCCTCGATCGCCGCGCCTTCGCGCATGCGCTTGTTCGCGACGTCGATCAGCAAGATGCCGTTCTTGACGACGACGCCGACGAGCAGCAGGAGCCCCATGAACGACGAGACGTTGAACGGCGTCCCGGTGACGAAGAGCCCGAGCGCGACGCCGATGAGGGCGAGCGGGATGGCCGTGAGGATGACGAGGGGCAACCGGAACGAACGGAACGTCGCCAGCATGACGGCGAACACGAGCGCGACCGCGATCCCGATGACGTCGAGAAACTCCGAGAACGAGCGCGCCTGCGTGGCGGCCTGACCGCCGATGTTCGCGGTATAGCCCGGAGGGAGCGGTGTCGCGCGCAGCACGCGTCGCACGCCGGCGGTAACGGCGGAGAGGCTCGCGCCTTCGATGTTCGCCGTGACGCGCACGACCGTTTGACCGTTCACCGCGTTGATCTCGCTCTGCAGCCGCGTCGCCCGGATCGTCGCGAGCTCGCCGAGCGCCGTGGCCGTCCCCTTGGCGAGCACCGGCGCCGTCGGATCGACGCCGAGTCCCGCCACGCGTATGCGCACCGGAATCATGCTCTGCGCGCCCGGGACGCTCGTCGCAACGGTTCCTTGCGCGAGCGACGCGAGGGCGTCCGCGACGTCGCCGGCGCTCACGCCGAGCGCCGCGAGCTCGGCACCCCGCGGAGCGAGCCGGATGGACGGGTCGTCGTAGACCACGCCGTTGCTCGGGTCGACGACGCCCGGGATGCTGCCGATCTTTTTTGCGATCGTCGATGCGATGTCGATCAGGCGCTGCTGATCGCCGCCCTGCACGGTGATCTCGACGGGGGCCGGCGTCCCCGACAGATCGTTGATCATATCTTCGAGGATCTGATGGAAGTCCAGCAGCGCGGCCGGAACGGCGCCTTGCAACGCGTCTCGCAAGCGGTCGCTGACCGCGTCGTACGAGGCGCGCCTGCCGGTGACGAGCCGCACGCGCAGCAGTCCCTGATTCGGCTGGGTCGGGGAGTATCCGTTCGAATCGACGCCCGTGAGGCGACCCACCGCCGCGACGGCCGGATCCGCGGAGACGATTCGTTCCATCGCCGTCGCCGCGGCATCGCTCGCCGACAGCGTTGTCCCGGTCGGGATCGCGTACGCGATCTCGAACTGTCCTTCGTCCATCTTCGGCAAGAAGTCGCTGGGAAGGCGGCTCAGCAGCACTCCCGTGAGGACGAGAACGAGCGCCGATCCGGCGTAGACCACCGGTTTGTGCGCGAGCGTCCAGCGCAGGACCGGCTCGTAGCGCTCGAGCACCGCGCCGACGCGATCGCTGCGCGGCGACCGGTGGCGCCGCTTTCCGCGGAGCAGGACGCGCGCGAGGTTCGGCGCCACGAACAGCGCGAGCCCGAGCGAGACGACCAGCGAGGCGGCGAGCGTAAACGCGAGCGCGCGGAAGAAAAACCCGGAGACCCCGCTGAGCAGCGCCAACGGGACGAAGACCACGACGGTCGTGGCCGTCGACGCCGCCATCGCGCCGCCGAGCTGCGACATCGCACGCTCGATGATCGTCGCGACGGGCTCGCCGGGCGCGTCGCGCCGGTTTCTTTCGATGTTCTCGATCACCACGATGGCATCGTCGATGATGAGCCCGACGGCGACGGCGAGGCCGCCGACGCTCATCAGGTTGAGGGTGAGGCCGGCCTGCTGCAGCGCGAGCACCGCGATCGCCATCGCGACGGGGATGACGGCCGCCGCGACGGCGGTGAGCCGCAGATCGCGCAGAAAGACGTAGATGACGACGATCGCGAGGACCGCGCCGAAGAAGATCGCGTCGCGCAGCGCGCGCTGCGATTCGACGACGAGCGTCGTCTGATCCCAAAACGGATGTACCGTGACGTCGGCGGGGAGCCGCCGCTCCGCCGCGGCGAGCTTCGCCTTGAAGCCGCGCGCCATCGCGACGGCGTCGGCGCCGGGAATCCCGTAGACGTTCAGCATCACCGCGTGGGTTCCGTCGTACGAGGCCTGCACGGCCACCGGCGCGACCCCGAGCTTCACCGCACCGAGGCTGCCGAGCGGGACGGCGCCGCCGTTCTTGACGGGGATGGATGCCGCACGCAGGGCGGCGACGTCGTGCAGCGAGCTGTCGACGAGGATGGCGTAGCGCTGGTAGTCGCGCTCGGCGATCCCGACCGCCTGCACCTGGTTCAGATCGGCGACCGCCTTCGCGACGTCGCTCGCGCCGAGCCCCTGCGCGGCGAGCTGGGCGGGATCGAGATCGACGTGATACTCGACCGGCGGACCGCCCGTCACCAGCATTCGTCCCATCCCCGGAACGCCGTAGAGCGAGGGGAGCAGCGATGTGAGCGCGAGCTGGCGCAGCACAGCTTGCGAAAGCGTTGGGGACGTCAACGCGTAGGAGAGGACCGGCTCGCTGTTCGGATTGACGACCACCGCCGTCACGTCACGTGCGGCGCGGATCGACGGACGCGCTTGCGCGATCGCCTCGTCGACCGCCTGCAGGTCGACACGCGGGTCTGTCTTCGGGTCGAACGCCGCAACGAGCTCCGACGACCCCTGGCTCGAGGTCGAGCGTACCGACGTCACCGAGGGCAGCGACTGCAGCGCCTGCTCGAGCGGGCGCGTGACGGCGACGCGCACCTGATCGGGCGGGAGGTCACCCGCCTCGACCACCACGTCGATTCGCGAGAACGACATCGTCGGGAAGATGCTCTGCGGCGTGATCAGGTACGCGCGCACGCCGAGCACGGCGAGCACGAGCACGAGGAAGACGATGACCTTGTCGTTTCGCAGCGCGAAACCGGCAACGGGCAGGCGGTTCTCTCCGAAGGCGGCGATTCGCCGTCTAGGTTCTCACGCGCGGCTGAACGTCACATGAATGCGGCCGGCAGATCGCCGGCGGGCCGGCGCTCGTCGAGCGCGGTCCGATCCGCTTACCCGCTGACGCGGGCTTCGCGCTTGGTCACGCGCCAGACGTTGCGCACGTCGCGGATACCGCCGAGCTTGCGCAGCAGCCGGTGCAGATGGTCGAGGTCGCTGATCTGGACGGTCAGCGAGATGAGCGCGAGGTCGCGCTTCGTGCCGGCTTTGACCGACGTGATCTGCGTCTTCAGCTCGGCGGCGACGCCGAGGACGTCCTGCAGCAACCCGCCGCGATCGGTCGCCTCGATCTCGATGTCGACGGCGTGCGTGAGCGAGCCGGCCTGCAGCCACTCGGCTTCGAGGATGCGGTCGGGCGCCGCGTTCATGTACGCGGTGTTCGGACAGTCGGCCCGATGCACCGAGACGCCGCGGCCGATCGTCACGAAGCCCATGATGGGATCGCCGGGCACCGGGCTGCAGCACTTCGAGAGGCGCACCAGGACGTCGTCGACCCCGGCGATGCGGATCCCGCTGCTGCTCTTCGCGACGCGGCGCGTCGTCGAGGGCCGCGAGAGCGCGGCGAGATCGACGACGTTGTCGGTCTTCGACTCTTCGCGCAGCCGCTGCACGACGTGGTTCGCCGTCGCATCGCCGAAGCCGATCGCCGCGAAGAGATCGGCGACGGTCGTGTAGTTCAGCTTGTGCGCGACCTTCTCGATCGCTTCGCCGCGGGCGAGGTCGACGCGCAGCCCCGCGCGGACGAGCTCCGCTTCGACGGCCTCCTGGCCGCGCAGCGTGTTCTCTTCCTTGCGCTCCTTGCGGAACCACTGCTTGATCTTGTGCTTCGCGCCGCTCGTCTTGACGATCGAGATCCAGTCGAGCGAGGGCCGCGACGACTTGTTGGTCAGGATCTCGGCGATGTCGCCGTTCTTGAGCTGATAGTCGAGCGGGACGATCTTGCCGTTCACCTTCGCGCCCACGCAGTGGTGGCCAACGTCGGTGTGCACCTGGTACGCGAAGTCCAGCGGCGTCGCGGCGGCGGGCATCGAGAACACGTCGCCCTTCGGCGAGAACACGTAGACCTGCGAGTCGAACAGGTCGAGCTTCAGGTTCTCCATGAACATGCGCGCGTCGCGCATGTCGTTCTGCCACTCGAGCAGCGAGCGCAGCCAGGTGAGCTTTTGCTCGAAGTCGTCCTTCTTGCCGCCTTCTTTGTAGCGCCAGTGCGCCGCGATGCCGTACTCGCTGGTGCGGTGCATCTCCCAGGTGCGGATCTGCACCTCGAGCGGATCGCCGGCGGGGCCGACGACCGTCGTGTGCAGCGACTGGTACATGTTCGGCTTCGGCATCGCGATGTAGTCTTTGAACCGCCCCGGCAGCGGCTTCCACATCGCGTGCACGACGCCGAGCGCGCCGTAACAGTCCTTCACCGAGTCGACGATGATGCGGACCGCGGTGAGGTCGTAGATGGTCGCGAAGTCGCGGCCCTTGAGCATCTTCTTGTGGATCGAGTAGAAGTGCTTGGGGCGTCCGGTGATGTCGCCGGTGATGCCGACCTTCCCGAACTCGGACTTCAGCTCGCTGATGACGCGGCTGACCGCCTCTTCGCGCTCGTTTCGCTTCTTCGCGACGCGTTCGGCGATCTCGCGATACGCGTCGGGATCGAGGTACCGCAGCGCGAGATCCTCGAGGTCCCACTTCACGCGCCAGATGCCGAGCCGGTGCGCGATCGGCGCGTAGATCTCGATCGTCTCGCGCGCGATCGAACGCTGCTTCTCCGCCGGCAGCGACGAAAGCGTCCGCATGTTGTGCAGACGGTCCGCGAGCTTGATGATGATGACCCGGATGTCCTTGGCCATCGCCAAGAACATCTTGCGCAGGTTCTCGACCTGCGCATCTTCCTTCGACTGGTAGGGGATCCGCGTCAGCTTCGTGACGCCGTCGACGAGCGCCGCGATCTCGGCCCCGAACTGGTCGGAGACCTCCTCGTTGCTCAGCGCGGTGTCCTCGACCACGTCGTGCAGCAGCGCCGCCGCGATCGTCTCCTTGTCCATCTCGAGGTCGGCCAGGATGTCGGCGACCGCGAGCGGGTGGACGATGTAGGACTCGCCGGAGGCGCGTCGCTGGCCCTCGTGGGCGCGGTCGGCGACGTCGTAGACGCGCTCCAGCCACCCCGGTTCGAGCCCGGGGTCGTACTGCCGCACCTTGGAGACGAGGTCGCCGATGGTCATCGAGTAGTAGGGCCTATCCTATCCAGAACAGGCGGCGGAAGCAACGAGTTCCGTAGGTTCGGGCCGTTTCGGCGCGGCGCCGGGGTGTCGGCGTCGGGACTTGGCGTCAGTACTTGATGAAGCTCGTGACGTCGACGCCGTCGAGGGCGGCCCGGCCGTTCAGCGCTTCGAGCTCGATCAGCACCGCCGTCCCGACGATCTCGGCGCCGAGCTTCCGGAGCAGACGGAGGGTCGCGGCGATCGTCCCGCCGGTGGCGAGGAGGTCGTCGACGACGAGGACACGGTGGCCTTGCCCAACGGCGTCGGCGTGGATCTGCAGCGCGTTGGTGCCGTACTCCAGCGCGTATTCCTCGGTGTACGTCTTGCCGGGGAGCTTCCCGGGCTTGCGCACCGGGACGAAGCCCGCGCCGAGCTGGTACGCGACCGGCGCGCCGATCATGTAGCCCCGCGCCTCGATGCCGACGACGTAATCGACGCCCTTGTCGCGATACGCCGAGACGAACGTATCGATGAGCGCCTTGAAGCCGCTCGGATCGCCGAGCAGCGGCGTGATGTCGCGGAACAGGATCCCCGGAATCGGAAAGTCGGGGATCGACCGGATGAGCGACTCGATCTGAACGGCCACGCGCGCCCGTTCGCGTTCGCCGGAGCGGGGCCTGCGACGGCGAAGAGCGCGTGCGGTGATCGACCTCCGCAGCCACCGCGCGCGACTGATCGTCGCGTTCGCGCTGGCGATCGCGCTCCACGAGATCGTCCTCGGCTTCCTCCGCTTCCCGGGTCCCGCCCCTACGCACGAGCAGCCAGTCCGGGCGCAGCTGGTCGTCATCCGCGTTCCCCCGCCGACGCCGCGCCCGCGCGCCACGCCGCGGCCGACCCCGCGACCGACGCCCGTCCCGCCGACGCCGCCGCCGCACGCGACGATCCCGCCGCACGCGACGCCGGCGCCCGTGCGCCAGCTGGCGGGCCGCGCCGCCGGCCATCCCGCGCGGCGGCGCGGCGGCGGCGCGCACGCCGCGCTCGCGAAAGCGCCGGCCGGACACTATGCGAACCCGAACGCCGCCGGCGCCGGGACGGGCACGAGCAGCGGCCAGGGCAGCGCGAACGCGCCGGGGACCGGCGGCGGCAACGGCGGAACCGGATCCGGCGGCGCCGGCAACGGCAACGGCGCGGTGAACGCCGACACGCCGTGCGGCCAGGTCTTCTTCAAGCCCGTCGGCGAGCTGCGGATCGACCGCGGTACCGCGTACGAGCCGATCCAGGCCACCGTGACGTTCCCCGACGGCCATACGGAGTCGGCGATGTTCCCGTACAAATGGATCTATCCGAACGCGGAGCAGACCGATCCGTGGTCGGACACGAACCTCAAGCGCGGCGACTACACGATCTCCGTGCAGACGCCGCCGCCCGGCACCGATCCGAGCACGATGCCGCCGCTGATCCAGTACATCTTGAAGCACACGAAGAGCGACGGGCTCACCGACCTCCCCGACTGCCCGAAGGGCGCGACGCATCCGTGAGCGTCGTCCACGTCGCGGTCGAGGCGCACAACCTCGCACGCGACGACCGCGGGATCGGCCGCTACGCGCGGGCGGTCTTGTCGCGGGCGCTCCGCGACCCGCGCTTTCGCTGGACGTTCGTGGTGCGCGATCTGCTGCCGCGCAGAGCGCCGGTCGCGCGCGCGCTCGGCCTCGCGGCGGGCGACGCCGGGCTCGTGCGCGTGACGCGCCGCGTTCCGCGCGACGCCGGCGTCGTGTGGTTTCCGTGGAACGGGACGTTTCTGCAGACGGAGCTGCCGTCGGTGGCGACGGTGCACGACGCGGCGCCGTTCGCGTTTCCGGCCGCCGATCCGCGCCGGCGCGCCATCGAACAGGGCCCGTTTCTGCTGACCGCGCGAACGGCGCGGAAGATTCTCGTGCAGTCCGCGTTCACCGCGCACGAGGTGGAGACGCGGCTCGGCGTCGGCGCCGACCGCATCGTCGTCACGCCGCTCGCGGTGGACCGTACCGTGTTCGCGCCGGCGAGCCCCGCCGGCGGCATCACGGCGGAGGCGGGGAGCGAGGACGTGCCGCCGTCCGGCGTGGTACCGGCGGCTCTGCGCGGAAGACCGTACGTGCTGCACGTCGGCGCGCACGACGAGCGCAAGAACAGCGCGACGCTGATCGCGGCGTTCGCGCGCGCGTTCCCCGACGGCGAAACCGCGCTCGCGTTCACCCGCCGGCCGGCGTCGATGCCGTCCGGCGCCGTCGTGGCCGACGCGCCCGACGATGCGGCGCTCGCGGCGCTGTACCGCGGCGCCGCGCTCGTCGCGGTGCCGTCGCCGTACGAGGGCTTCGGCCTGCCGCTGCTCGAGGCGATGGCGTGCGGCGCGCCGGTGCTGGCCGCGCGCGCGGGTGCGCTCCCCGAGGTCGGCGGCGATGCGGCGGCGTGGGTCGACGATCCGCCGAGCGTCGAGGCCTGGAGCGGCGCGCTCCGCGCGTTGCTGGCCGACTCCGCGCGCCGGCGCGAGCTTTCCGAGCGCGGGCTGCGGCGTGCGGCGGCGTTCTCGTGGGACCGCTGCACGGCGCAAACCCTCGACGTGCTGCACGAGGTGGCGCGCGGCTGATGCGCGTGCTCATCGTCACCCGTGCGAGCGCGGCGGAACGCCCCGGCGGCGACGTCGTCGTCGCGCAGCGCGCGGCTGAGGCGCTGCGCGCGCTGAACGTCGACGCCGACCTCGTCGCGAGCGACGCGCCGGACGCGCGCGGCTACGACGTCGCGCACGTGTTCGGAATCTTCGAGCCGGCACGCGCGCGCGCGCAGCTCGCGGCCGTGCGCGCAGCCGGGATCCCCGCGGTCGTTTCGCCGATCTGGTGGGACCGCAGCGGCTTCTTCGCCGTCACCCCGTACGCCGAACGAATTCTCGCCGGACGCCATCTGAGCCGCATCGAGCGCGGTCTCGCGCGGCTGCGCGACGTCGAGAACGGGATCGCGCGCCGACCCGGACGCGGCGCGGAGCGCCGGCTCCGCGAACAAGCCGACGTCCTGCGCACGTGCGACGTGGCGGTGACGGCGAGCGAGATCGAAGCGTTCGCCTGCGCGACGCGGCTCGGCGCGCAGCACGTCCGCTACGTCGTCGCACCGTACGCCGTCGACGAGCACGGAGGCGGCGATGCGAACGAGCCGGCGCCCGTGCGATCGGGCGTGCTCTGCGTCGGGCGGATCGAGTCGCTCAAGAATCAGGCGATGCTGCTGCTGGCCCTGCACGACGTTGACGTCGAGGTGACGATCGTGGGGCACGCCTACGACGCGCGCTACGCCGCGCTGTGCCGCCGGCGCGCCGGCCGCCGGACCCGCTTCGTCGAACGCGTCTCGCGCGCGGAGCTGAACGCGATGATGCGGCGCGCGGCGGTCCACGCGCTGCCGTCGTGGGGCGATCTCCCGGGGCTCGTCTCGCTCGAGGCGGCGGCGTTCGGCGCGCGTGTCGTCGCCGGCGGACGCGGCTCGGAGCGCGAATATCTCGGACCGTATGCGGAGTACGTCGACCCGCTCGACCCCGGTGCGATCCGTGCGGCGGTGCTGCGCGCGCTCGACGCGCCGCCGCGGGCGCCGGGCGACGAGCTGGCGCGCCGGGTCGGCGCGCTGACGTGGCGCGCGCACGCCGGAAGGCTGCACGAGGCGTACGCGCTCGCGCTGCAGCGTCCGGCGCGGTGAACGGCGCTTTATGAAGGCGCTGCTCGTCGTGCGTCCCGATGCCGCGACGCGGCCGGGCGGCGACCTCGTCCACGCGGACCGGACGGCGCGCGCGTTGCGCGAGCTGGGCGTCGAGGCGACGATCCGCTCCGCCTCGGAACCCGATGCGCGCGGCTGCGACGTCGCGCACGTGTTCGGCATCTTCGAGCCGGAGACGGCACGGCGCCAGATCGACGCGCTCCGGGCGCAGCGCACGCCGCTCGTGATCTCGCCGATCTGGCTGGATCTCCGCGAGCTGTTCACGGTCGGCCGCAAGCTCGACCGCGCGCTGTCGGCGCGCACGCCGCGCGGCGTCGCGAAACGGCTCGAGAAGTTGCGGCGCGACGAAGCACGCCTTCCGTGGACCGGCCGCGCCGCGCGCGACGCCGATCGCCGCATCGCCGCGCAGAGCGCGCTCGCGCGCCGCGCCGACGTCTTGATCGCCGGCAGCGAGGTCGAAGCGTACCTCTACGGCGCCCGGCTGCGCGCCGGCGATCTCCCGATCGTCGTCGCGCACCTCGGCGCCGACACCGTCGCCGCGGAGCCCGGCGACGGCGAGCGAGACGCCGTGCAGGCCGCCGTCGAACGCGTCGGCGTGCTGTGTGCGGCCCGCATCGAGCCGAAGAAGAATCAGGCGGCGCTGCTGTACGCGCTGCGCGAGGTCGACGTCGACGTCACGCTCGTCGGCGACGCCTACGATGCGGCCTATCTGGCCTTGTGCCGGCGGTGGGCGACGCCGCGCACGCGAATCCTGCCGCATGCCGCGCACGAGGACGTCCGCCGGATGATGCGCGACGCGCGCGTGCACGCGCACCCGTCGTGGCTCGAAACGCCGGGCCTGGCGTCGCTCGAAGCGGCCTCCGCGGGCGCGCGCGTCGTCGCCGGCGACCGCGGCTGCGAACGCGAGTACTTCGGCGCCGACGCGGACTACGCCGACCCGTCGGACCCGGCCTCGATCCGCACGGCGGTGATGCGCGCGCTCGAACGTCCGCCGCGCGCGCCCGGCGACGCGCTCGCGCTGCGGCTGCGCGAACGCACCTGGCGGCGCCACGCGGAGGCGTCGCTCGAGGCGTACGAGCGCGCGATCGCGACCGCGCGCCGCGCCGGATGATGCGGCTGCTCGTCGTCGCCGAGCGCCTCGGGCGCGAAGGCGGGATGGAGCGCTATCTGGAGGTCGTTCTTCCCGCGCTCGCGGCGCGCGGCGCCACGATCCACGTCCTCGCAAAGACGATCGACGCGGTCCCCGCCGGCGTCGTCGCGACGCAGCTCGCGTGGGCCGACGAGCACCGCGCGCCGGACGCCGCCGCCGCCGCCGCGACCGAGCGCGCCGTTCGCGCCGCGCGGCCGGACGCG
>Ga0070739_10003324_pt1 | contig 20179 bp, 15 predicted proteins | sample Coa_R1_7_FD_66445 | JGI IMG/M metagenome (GOLD analysis project Ga0070739, IMG submission 66445) | Surface soil microbial communities from Centralia Pennsylvania, which are recovering from an underground coalmine fire - Coalmine... | ecosystem: Environmental > Terrestrial > Soil > Unclassified ... | reverse complement strand
AGCAAGGCCATCTGCCGAGCGAGGTGCTCGACGCCGCCGCGGTCACCATCCACAAGCTGTGGGAGCTGTTCGTCGCCGAGGACGCCACGCTCGTGGAGGTCAATCCGTTGGTGCGCACTCCTGACGATCAGATCCTGGCGCTGGACGCCAAAATCACCCTTGACGGCAACGCTGCCTTCCGTCAGCCCGGCCACGCCGAGTTCGAGGACCGCGATGCCACTGATCCGCTCGAACTCAAAGCCAAGGAAAACGATCTGAACTATGTCAAGCTCGACGGCCAGGTCGGCATCATCGGTAACGGCGCCGGGCTGGTGATGTCGACGCTGGACGTCGTGGCCTACGCCGGGGAAAAGCACGGCGGGGTGAAACCGGCCAACTTCCTCGACATCGGCGGCGGCGCCTCGGCAGAGGTGATGGCTGCGGGGCTAGACGTGGTGCTGGGCGACCACCAGGTCAAGAGCGTGTTCGTCAACGTGTTCGGCGGCATCACGGCCTGCGACGCGGTGGCCAACGGCATTGTCAACGCGCTGCGGATACTTGGCGACACCGCCACCAAGCCGCTGGTCGTGCGCCTCGACGGCAACAACGTCGAGGAAGGCCGCCGCATCCTGGCAGAAGCCAACCACCCGCTCGTCACGCTGGTTCCCACTATGGACGAGGCCGCCGACAAGGCCGCCGAGCTGGCGAGCTGACGTGGCGATCGCAAGCGCGGTGAAGCCGGGCGCAGCGGGTCGCCACTAGAGGCGTGGCGATCGCAAGCGCGGCGAAGCCGGGCGCAGCGGGTCGCCACTAGAGGCGTGGCGATCGCAAGCGCGGCGAAGCCGGGCGCAGCGGGTCGCCACTAGAGGAAGGACAACCGGGAATGGCAATCTTCTTGACCAAGGACAACAAGGTCATCGTCCAGGGCATCACCGGCAGCGAGGCCACCATCCACACCGCCCGGATGCTGAAGGCCGGGACACACATCGTCGGCGGCGTCAACGCGCGCAAGGCGGGCACCACCGTCGCCCATGAGGACAAGGGCGGCAGGCTGATCGAGCTGCCGGTGTTCGGTAGCGTCGCCGAAGCGATGAAAGAGACCGGCGCCGACGTGTCGATCATCTTTGTGCCGCCGAAGTTCGCCAAGGACGCGATCATCGAGGCAATCGACGCCGAAATCCCGCTGCTGGTCGTTATCACCGAGGGAATCCCGGTGCAGGACACGGCCTACGCGTGGGCCTACAACCTCGAGCACGGCAACAAGACCCGCATCATCGGCCCGAACTGTCCCGGCATCATCAGCCCCGGTCAGTCGCTGGTCGGCATCACCCCGGCCAACATCACCGGGCCCGGCCCGATCGGTCTGGTGTCCAAGTCGGGCACCTTGACGTACCAGATGATGTACGAACTGCGCGATCTGGGCTTTTCCACCTCTATTGGCATCGGCGGTGACCCGGTGATCGGTACCACCCACATCGACGCCATCGAAGCGTTCGAGAAGGATCCGGAGACCAAGGTCATCGTGATGATCGGCGAAATCGGGGGCGACGCCGAGGAACGCGCAGCCGACTACATCAAGGCCAACGTGTCCAAGCCGGTCATCGGCTACGTCGCCGGATTCACCGCCCCTGAAGGCAAGACCATGGGCCATGCCGGGGCGATCGTGTCCGGCTCGTCGGGCACTGCCGCCGCCAAGAAGGAAGCCCTCGAGGCGGCCGGCGTGCAAGTAGGCAAGACCCCGTCGGAGACAGCGGGACTCGCGCGGAAAATCCTGCAGAGCCTGTGACGCTCAATCCGCAGACGCCTGTCGTCGTCGGCGTCGGGCAGGCAGCGGAACGCATCGATGACCCGTACTACCGCGCGATGTCGGCCGTGGAGTTGGCGGCCGCCGCGGCCAGGGCCGCACTGGAGGACTGCGGCGCCGATTTCGCAAAAGTCGCTGCGGCGATTGACACAGTGGCCGGCGTCCGGCAATTCGAGATCTCTGGGCCGGCTCAGCCGGTGTTGGGCAAGTCGAACAACTATCCACGGTCGGTGGCTCAGCGCATCGACGCCGAGCCCGGCCGCGCGATCCTGGAGATCGTCGGTGGTCAGGGCCCCCAGCACCTGATCAACGAACTCGCCGCGGAGATCGCCGGGGGCAGCTGCGAAGTGGTCCTGATTTTCGGCTCCGACGCCACCTCCACCACCCGCTACTTCGCTGAATCGGACAACCGCCCGGACTTCTCCGAGACGGTCGAGGGCTCGCTCGAAGACCGCGGCTACGGTCTGGAAGGACTCATCAGCCGCTACACCGTAATCCACGGCCTGGTGGACGCCCCGACCCAATACGCGCTGCTGGAAAACGCCCGAAGGGCCGGCACCGGTCTGAGCCCGGGCGAGTACCTGCGTTCAATGGGCGAGCTGTTCGCGCCGTTCACCAAAGTCGCCGCCGCCAACCCGTTCGCCGCCGCGCCCGTCGAGCGCAGCGTCGAGGAGCTGATCACCGTCACCGAAAGCAACCGGATGATCTCCGACCCCTATCCCCGGCTGCTCGTCGCCCGAGATCAGGTGAACCAGGGCGCAGCCGCGCTGCTGATGTCGGTGGGAGCCGCGCAGCGACTGGGCGTGCCGGAGGACAACTGGGTGTACCTGCACGGCCACGCCGACCTGGCCGACCAGAGTCTTTTGGACCGGCCCGATCTGGGGCATGCCCCCTCGGCGGTGATGGCTGTGCAGGAGGCGCTGAGAGTGGCCGGCATCGGGATCGACGAGGTCGCCACCTTCGACCTGTACAGCTGCTTTCCGGTGCCGGTGTTCAACATCTGCGACGGCATGAGCATCGCACCCGACGACCCGCGCGGCCTGACCCTGACCGGCGGGCTGCCGTTCTTCGGCGGGGCCGGCAACAACTACTCGATGCACGGCGTCGCGGAGACAGTCATCCGAATGCGCAGCGCGGCAGGGGAATTCGGCCTCGTCGGCGCGAACGGCGGCATCATGAGCAAGTACTCGGTCGGCGTCTACTCGACTACGCCGGTGGAGTGGAAGGCCGACCGCAGTGCAGAGCTGCAGACCCAGATCGCCGCGGCACCCACCGTCGCGGTTACCGAGCATGCCGACGGCCCAGGCACGATCGAGACCTACACCGTGCGCCGCGACAACGGGCGTCTGACCGGAATCATCATCGGCCACCTCGACGCCGACGACAGCCGGTTTCTTGCCACCACCGAGGACGAGGAGCTGATCGCGCTGCTCACCGACGGCGATCCGCTCGGGCACCCGGTGTCGGTTCGCTCCTTCGACTACGGCAACCGCTGCAGCCTCTAGGCCGAGAAGACGCAGAGGCCCCTTTTTCCCTCGGCGTGTTGGGTGCCTTTTGCGTCTGCTCGCGCTTAGGCCGCAGCCGCGAGCTTGCCCGCCAGCCGCTCGACGTAGGCAGCGATCTCGTCCTCAGAGCGGTCGGGCAATCCGAAAAGCACCTCGGTTACCCCTAATTCAGCCCAGTGCGCCAGCTTCTCCGGCACCGGCTTGAAATCCAGGGCCACAATCTGCGGCGCCCCCTCTCGGTCCGCGCTTGCCCAAACGTCTTGCAACAGCTTCACCGGCTCGTCGATGTCGAAGTCGCGGGGAGTGGTGATCCAGCCGTCGGCGCTACGGGCAATCCACTTGAAGTTCTTTTCGGTGCCGGCGGCGCCCACCAATACCGGAATGTGCTTTTGCACCGGCTTCGGCCAGGCCCAGCTGGGCCCGAAGTTGACGAATTCGCCCTCGTAGGCAGCTTCTTCCTGCGTCCACAGCGCCCGCATCGCCTCGATGTATTCGCGCAGCATTGTGCGTCGCCGCCCTGGTGGCACGCCGTGGTCGGTGAGTTCGTCAGTGTTCCAGCCGAAGCCGACGCCGAGGCTGACCCGGCCGCCCGACAGATGGTCGAGGGTGGCAATGGACTTCGCGAGCGTGATCGGGTCGTGCTCGACAGGCAGCGCCACCGCGGTGGACAAGCGCACCCGGGAGGTGACCGCGCATGCCGTGCCGAGGCTCACCCACGGGTCGAGAGTGCGCATGTAACGGTCATCGGGAAGCGACGCGTCGCCCGTCGTCGGATGCGCAGCCTGCCGCTTCACCGGTATGTGGGTGTGCTCGGGCACGTAAAAGGTGCGGAAGCCGTGATCCTCGGCAAGCCTGGCGGCCGCCGCAGGGGCGATGCCACGGTCGCTGGTAAAAAGCACAAGCCCGTAATCCATGCCGAGAATTAGAACGTGTTTCACCTTGGGCGAGCAAGCGGGCAGCGATTCGCCGGGTCGCTGCCTCGCCACGTGACACGCCGATCGCCGCGACACCCCCGCTGCAACGTGCGCTAGCGTGGATGGTCGAATCGCGTCGCAACGCCTGCGCTGGCAAGTCACGGCGTTCATGGAGCGGTCCACGCAGCGTCGCGCGGAAGCGGCGCCTGGGGAATAGAGCGTCGCAACACCGTGGCGCCCAACGGCACTGGAAGCACAGGAGAAGCAATGACCTACTCGCCCGGTAGCCCCGGATATCAGCCCGCGCAGTCCCCTGGCTCGTACGGAGGCTCCACACCGTCGTTCGCCAAGTCCGATGACACCGCCAGCAAGCTCCCGCTCTACTTGACCATCGCGGTGGTGGCACTCGGTTTGGCGGCGTACCTGGCGAGTTTCGGTCCCATGCTGACGATCAGCGCCGATGTGGGACCGGCCGGGGACGAGATTTCCAGCGGCGGCGGAAGCCTCGGTGTCGCCGCGGCCTTGCTGGCCGGGCTGCTGGCCGCGGTCAGTTTGCTGCCCAAAGCCAAGAACTACCACGCGATAGTCGCGGCGGTAGCGGTGTTAGCCGCGTTGGTGGTGATACAAGAGACGCTGAGCAAACCCAGCGGCTTCTCCATCCGCTGGGCGCTGTGGTTTGTGCTGGCGTGCACGGTGTTGCAGGCCATCGCCGCCGTGGGAGCGCTTTTGTTGGACGCGGGCGTCGTCACGCCCCCGGCGCCACGGCCCAAATACGACCAGTACGCGCAATACGGGCAGTACGGCGGATACTACGGTCAGCCTCAGGGTCAGCAACACGCCCCGTTCCAGCATCACGGTCCTTCCGGCTACGGGTCGCAGTTCGGCGGTTATTCCGGGCCCTCCACAGGCGGCTTCGGCGCGGTTGGTCACCAGCAGGGTTCGCAGCAAGGCTCGCAGTCGGGCCCGCAGACCGGTCCGCAGCAGCAGTCTTCGCAGCAGGGTCCGCCGACCCCGCCGACCGGCTTTCCCAGCTACGGCCAGCCGCCGTCGTCCGGGTCGAGCCAGGGCTCTCAGGGCAGCGGTCAGGGGAACTCCGGAAATCACGGAGGCTCCGGCCAGGGCCAGCAGCACAGTCAGGGCCAGCAGCCGCAGTCACCGTCCTCCCCGTCAGGCCCACCGCCGTCCTAACCAGGCGCTTCCGCGCCTAGCCAGCCACGTGCGCAAAGACTGACGCAGGTGCAGGACAGTCGAGCAGCGGGCGCACACCAGGCACGTGACCTTCTTCGGGTCGCGTTCGGACCGGCTCTGGTGGCGCTGGTCGTCATCGCCGCTGTCACCCTGCTGCAGTTGCTGATCGCCAACAGCGACATGACAGGCGCACTTGGCGCCATCGCCAGCATGTGGCTCGGTGTGCATGGTGTGCCGATCTCCATCGGTGGTCGCCAGCTGGGCGTCATGCCGTTGCTTCCGGTGCTGCTGATGGTGTGGGGGACCGCGCGGACCACCGCACTGGCCACACCGCCGATGGCGTCCTGGTTCGTCATCCGCTGGATCGTGGCGTCGGCGCTGGGGGGACCGTTGCTTTTTGCGGCCATGTCCTTGGCCGTCATCCACGATGCAGGGTCGGTGCTCACCGAGCTGCAAACGCCCAATGCATTGCGTGCGTTCGCGGGCGTGATTGCTGTGCATGCCATCGGCGCCGCGGTCGGGGTGGGATCGCGGGTCGGGCCTCGGGTACTGGCGGCCTCACCACTGCCGCAGTGGCTGGGTGGTTCACTGCGCGCCGCAGCGGCGGGCGTATTGGCACTGTTTGGCCTGTCCGGGCTCGTAACGGCGGCGTCGCTGGTTGTGCACTGGGGCACGATGCATGAGCTCTACGCGATCACCGGTTCGATCTTCGGCCAATTGAGTCTGACGGTGCTGTCGGTGCTGTATGCGCCGAACGTCATCGTCGGTACGGCTGCCGTCGCGGTGGGGTCCAGTTCACACGTGGGATTCGCGACGTTCAGTTCGTTCACTGTCTTCGGCGGCGAAATCCCGGCATTGCCGGTCCTGGCCGCGGCTCCGTCGCCGCCGCTTAGCCCGGTGTGGGTTGCGTTGCTGATCGTCGGCGCGTCGTCGGGTGTGGCGCTCGGGCAACAATGCGCGCGTCGGGCGCTGCCGCTCGTTTCGGCGATGGCCAAGGTGCTGGTGGCCGCGGCTTTCGCCGCATTGACGATGGCGCTGCTCGGGTACGCCGCCGGCGGACGGCTGGGTAACTTCGGCGACGTCGGCGTGGATCAGGGCACGTTCGGCATCGCGGTGTTCCTGTGGTTCTCGGTCGTCGGCGCGATCACCGTGGTGATGGCAAACGGAGTCAAGCGCAGTCCCAAAACGGTTAAGCCGCCGCCCAGTCCGCGACCACCGGAGGAAGTCGGGGAGCCAGCTGCACCGGATCAACCGGATCTCGACGACGTCCCCGATACGGCCGATGAAGCCGAAGTGCATCCGGTCGACGGCGTAGAAGACGATGTCGATATCGCGACCGCTGAGCAGCCGCCGAAGAATCCCGACTGAGCTTGATTGGCCGGCTCCTCCTCGTGCCGCGAGCGGCACTCGTCGTCGCCGGACTACGGCTTGATTGGCCGGCTCCTCCTCGTGCCGCGAGCGGCACTCGCCGTCGCCGGACTAGGCTCGCCTCGTGCAGCAACCCCTCCGCGTGCCCCCAAGCGCGCCGGCACGGCTGGTGGTGCTGGCCTCGGGTACCGGTACGCTGCTCGCATCTCTGCTGGAGGCGGCCGTCGGCGACTATCCCGGGCGAGTGGTCGCAGTCGGCGTGGACCGCGACTGCCGGGCCCTCAAAATCGCCGATGACGCATCGCTACCCACCTTCACAGTCCGGCCGGCCGACCACCCTGACCGTGACGCATGGGATGCCGCCATCACCGCTGCAACCGCCGCACACACCCCGGACCTGATCGTCTCTGCTGGTTTCATGAGAATACTTGGGCCGCAGTTTCTTTCGCGTTTCTCGGGGCGCATCGTCAATAGCCATCCGGCGCTGCTGCCGGCGTTCCCGGGTGCGCATGCGGTGGCCGATGCGCTGGCCCATGGCGTGAAAGTGACCGGCTGCACTGTCCACCTGATCGACGCCGGCACGGACACCGGACCAATCCTGGCCCAACAGGCTGTTCCGGTGCTTGAGGATGACGACGAAGCAACCTTGCATGAACGCATCAAGGTGGTGGAACGGCGACTATTAGCGGATGTGGTGGCTGCGGTGGCAACCGGTGGAGTGACGTGGAGCGGACGAAAGGCGACCATAGGATGAGCATCGACGATGCGCAGGGCTCGCAGAAAAGGCCGATTCGCCGCGCGTTGATCAGTGTCTACGACAAGACCGGGCTGGTCGAGCTCGCCCGCGGCCTGCATGCCGCAGGCGTGGATATCGTCTCCACCGGTTCCACCGCGAAAACCATTGCCAACCAAGGTATTCCGGTCACACCTGTGGAAGAGGTGACCGGGTTTCCCGAAGTTCTCGACGGTCGAGTCAAGACGCTGCACCCACGGGTGCATGCGGGGCTGCTGGCCGATCTGCGCAAACCGGAGCACGCCGCCGCACTTGAGCAGCTCGGCGTCGCAGCATTCGAACTGGTCGTGGTCAACCTGTATCCGTTCACCGAGACCGTTGACTCCGGCGCGGAAATCGACGAGTGCGTCGAGCAGATCGACATCGGGGGACCGTCGATGGTGCGTGCCGCTGCCAAAAACCATCCCAGCGTGGCGGTGGTCGTCGACCCGTCCGGCTATGACGGCGTGCTGGCCGCGATCCGCAACGGCGGCTTTACGCTTGCTGAGCGGAAACGGCTCGCAGCGTTGGCGTTCCGGCACACCGCTGAGTACGACATCGCGGTCGCAACCTGGATGGGGTTGGTGTTGGCGCCAGAGCAGCCTCCAGTCGCGCTCCCCGAGTGGTTCGCCGGAAATTGGCGACGCTCAGCGCTGCTGCGCTACGGCGAAAACCCGCACCAAGAGGCCGCGCTCTACAGCGATCCGCGCGCCTGGCCCGGACTGGCGCAGGCTGAGCAGCTGCACGGAAAGGAAATGTCCTACAACAACTTCACCGACGCCGACGCGGCCTGGCGTGCGGCCTTCGACCATGAGCAGATCTGTGTGGCAATCATCAAGCACGCTAACCCATGTGGGATCGCGATCTCGTCGGTGTCAGTCGCAGACGCACACCGCAAGGCACACGAATGCGATCCGCTCAGCGCCTTCGGCGGGGTGATCGCTGCCAACACAGAGGTCAGCGTCGAGATGGCCGAATATGTCAGCACCATCTTCACGGAGGTGGTCGTCGCACCAGCCTATGCTTCCGGCGCGCTCGACGTGCTGGCCCGCAAGAAGAACATCCGGATATTGCTCGCCTCCGAGCCGTTGCGCGGCGGCACTGAACTGCGGCAGCTCAGCGGCGGGTTGCTGATGCAACAACGCGACAGCCTCGATGCGCTCGGTGACGACCCTGCCAACTGGACGCTGGCAGCCGGGACTACGGTCGATCCGGAAACCTTGCGCGACTTGGTTTTTGCTTGGCGGGCTTGCCGTGCGGTCAAGTCCAACGCGATCGTGATCGCCTCCGACGGCGCCACCGTCGGGGTGGGCATGGGCCAAGTCAACCGGGTCGACGCGGCCCGGTTGGCAGTCCAACGTGGTGGCGAGCGCGTCCGCGGAGCGGTCGCGGCCTCCGATGCGTTCTTCCCGTTCCCCGACGGGCTGGAGACGCTGGCAGACGCGGGCGTCAGGGCCATCGTGCATCCCGGCGGCTCGGTACGCGACGAGGAGGTGACCGCGGCGGCCGCCAATGCCGGTGTGACGCTGTATTTGACCGGGGCGCGGCATTTCGCCCATTAGCTACTCCGTCGAGCCGCCGCACCTCTCTCAGTAGGCGCCGAGTGTGCAGTTGTGTGGCGCGAAAGCGCGGTCCGCGTGCATCAAGTCGACGCTCGGCAGCCAGTGCGCCAGCGCGACGATCGACGACCGGACGCCTGCAGTAATCCAGCACACTATGACGCCGGTCGAAGGCCGTCGTAGCGTGGAGTGGTGACTTCACCGCATAATCTGCCCCGTACCGTCCGCGAATTGCGCGCCGCCGGGCATCGCGAACGGGGGGTCAAACAGGAAATCCGGGAGAACTTGCTGGCACGCCTCGCCGAAGGCGCAGGCGGTGAAGCTATCTGGCCGGGCATCCTGGGCTTCGACGACACCGTGTTGCCGCAGCTGGAACGGGCGCTGATCGCCGGGCACGACATCGTGCTGCTCGGTGAACGCGGGCAGGGCAAGACCCGGCTCCTGCGCGCCCTGGTGGGCTTGCTCGACGAATGGACGCCGGTGATCGCCGGGGCAGAGCTCGGCGAACATCCCTATTCGCCGATCACCCCGGAATCGATCCGGCGGACCGCCGAGCTCGGCGACGACCTGCCGGTGGCCTGGAAGCATCGCAGCGAGCGCTACACCGAAAAGCTGGCCACGCCCGACACCAGCGTTGCCGACCTGGTCGGTGATATCGACCCGATCAAGGTCGCCGAGGGCCGCACCTTGGGAGACCCGGAGACGATCGCTTACGGCCTCATACCGCGTGCGCACCGCGGCATCGTCGCGGTCAATGAACTGCCCGACCTGGCCGAGCGCATTCAGGTGTCGATGCTCAACGTCATGGAGGAACGCGACATCCAGGTCCGCGGATACACGCTGCGGCTGCCGCTGGACGTACTGGTAGTCGCCAGCGCCAACCCCGAGGACTACACCAACCGCGGCCGGATCATCACTCCTTTGAAGGACCGGTTCGGCGCTGAGATCCGCACCCACTACCCGCTCGAGCTCGAGGCCGAGATGGGCGTCGTCATCCAGGAGGCCCACTTAAGCGCCCAGGTGCCGGAGCATCTGATTCAGGTGATCGCGCGGTTCGCCCGGTACCTGCGCGAGTCGAAGTCGGTCGACCAGCGCTCGGGGGTGTCGGCACGGTTCGCGATCGCGGCGGCTGAAACGGTGGCGGCCGCGGCGCGGCACCGCGGCGCGGTGCTGGGCGAGACCGATCCGGTGGCCCGGGTGGTCGACCTCGGCACGATTATCGACGTGCTGCGCGGCAAGCTGGAATTCGAATCCGGTGAGGAGGGCCGTGAGCAGGCTGTGCTCGAGCACCTACTGCGTCGCGCCACCGCCGACACCGCGTCCAGGGTGCTGGGCGGAATCGACGTCGGCTCCCTGGTCGCGGCGGTGGAAAGTGGTTCGGCGGTGACGACGGGCGAGCGGGTGTCGGCGAAGAATGTGCTGGCTGCGTTGCCCGACCTGCCCGTCATTGACAAAATCGCGAAGCGGCTGGGCGCCGAATCCGAGGGCGAACGCGCCGCGGCGCTCGAACTGGCGCTGGAGGCGTTATACCTGGCGAAGCGTATCGACAAGGTGTCTGGAGAGGGCGAAACCGTCTATGGCTAAAGGGCACTCATCGCGGTACTCGGCGTATACCGGCGGGCCCGACCCGCTGGCTCCGCCGGTGGACCTGCGTGAGGCGCTCGAGCAGATCGGCCAGGACGTCATGGCCGGCACTTCGCCGCGGCGCGCCCTGTCGGAATTGCTGAGGCGTGGCACCAAGAACATGCCCGGAGCTGACCGCTTAGCAGCCGAGGCCAACCGGCGCCGACGGGAGTTGCTGCGGCGCAACAACTTAGACGGCACGCTGCAGGAAATCAAAAAGCTCCTCGACGAGGCAGTGCTGGCAGAGCGCAAGGAACTGGCCCGCGCACTCGACGACGACGCCCGTTTCGGCGAGCTGCAACTCGACTCGTTGTCGCCGTCACCGGCCAAGGCCGTCCAAGAGCTGTCCGACTACAACTGGCGCAGCAACGAGGCCCGCGAAAAATACGAGCAGATCAAGGATTTGCTCGGTCGCGAAATGCTTGACCAGCGGTTTGCCGGGATGAAGCAGGCGCTGGAAGGCGCCACCGAGGAGGACCGTCGGCGGGTCACGGAGATGCTTGACGACCTCAATGAGCTGTTGGACAAGCATGCGAGAGGACAAGACTCCCAGGAAGACTTCGAGAACTTCATGAACAAGCATGGCGAGTTCTTCCCGGAGAACCCCCGCAATGTCGACGAATTGCTGGATTCGCTGGCCAAGCGTGCTGCCGCTGCGCAGCGTTTCCGCAACAGCTTGAGCCCTGAGCAGCGCGCCGAACTGGATGCCTTGGCGCAGCAGGCTTTTGGATCGCCGGCGCTGATGCAGGCGTTGGAGCGGCTGGATGCTCATCTGCAGGCGGCGCGTCCGGGAGAGGACTGGTACGGAAGCTCGGAATTCTCCGGTGACAACCCGTTGGGCATGGGCGAGGGCGCTCAGGCGCTATCCGACATCGCCGAGCTGGAACAGCTGGCTGAGCAACTGTCGCAAAGCTATCCGGGCGCCACCATGGACGACGTTGATCTCGACGCACTGGCCCGCCAACTCGGCGACCAGGCGGCCATAGACGCGCAGACGCTCGCCGAGTTGGAGCGTGCGCTGCTCAACCAGGGCTTTTTCGATCGCGGTTCCGACGGGCAGTGGCGGCTCTCGCCGAAGGCGATGCGCAGGCTCGGTGAGACGGCGTTGCGTGATGTGGCGCAGCAGCTTTCGGGACGACGTGGCGAGCGCGACCATCGGCGTGCCGGCGCTGCCGGTGAGCTGACCGGTGCTACGCGGCCGTGGCAGTTCGGTGACACTGAGCCGTGGAATGTCACTCGCACGCTGACCAACGCGGTGCTGCGCCAGGCCGGAACCGCGACGGCTCAATGGCCTATCCGAATCACGGTTGACGACGTCGAAGTCTCCGAGACCGAAACACGCACGCAGGCTGCGATTGCGTTGTTGGTGGACACGTCGTTCTCCATGGTGATGGAGAACCGCTGGATTCCGATGAAGCGGACAGCGCTCGCGCTCAACCATCTGGTGAGTACTCGATTTCGCTCGGATGCCTTGCAGATCATCGCTTTCGGGCGCTACGCACGGACCATGACCGCCGCCGAGTTGATGAGTCTGGAAGGTGTGTACGAGCAGGGCACCAACCTGCACCACGCCTTGGCGCTGGCTGGCCGCCATCTGCGGCGACACCCTAACGCGCAGCCGGTGGTGTTGGTGGTCACCGATGGTGAGCCGACGGCGCACCTCGAAGATTTCGACGGCGATGGCACCGCAGTGTTTTTCGACTACCCGCCGCATCCGCGGACCATTGCTCATACCGTTCGGGGATTTGACGATATGGCGCGCCTCGGCGCGCAGGTGACCATCTTTAGGCTGGGCAGTGATCCTGGCCTGGCGCGGTTTATCGACCAGGTCGCGCGGCGGGTTGAAGGACGCGTCGTGGTGCCTGATCTCGACGGGCTGGGCGCTGCGGTGGTCGGCGACTATCTGCGGTCTCGCCGGCGACGGTAGTCGGCCGGAATAGGCGGAGAATCGGGCTTTTGCTACTGGTGGCCGGGGCCCGGCGAAACATCGCTGGAGGAGCTAGCTGCGGGCTTTGCGGTTCTTCCGCTTGATGCCGACGCCGCCCCAGAGCGAGAACCCCCGAATGGTCACCTTCGGTGCGCCCGGTATGCCTTCGCTGTTGACGCCGTGGTCGAAGCCGCCCATCACGCCGCGCCCGCGGATCTCGACGTTGACTTCGGGCGGCAACAAGATGGTCTGCCCGCCCATGACCGAATACGCGTGAATATCCACCTCGGTGGAGGTGAAGTCGGCGTACCGCAGGTCGATGACACCGCCGCCCCACAACGCGAACGTGGTGAGCTTCTTGGGCACGGGCCAGCGGCCGCGTCGTTCGAACGCGCCCATAATGGCCAGCAGAAGTGTGGACGGCGCTGGTTTGCAGGCTGCACCGCGGTGAGGGATAACGGATGCACCGGGCAGGTCCGAGCGGAGCCGATCCAGTTCCTGGTAGGTGGTCGCAGCGTAGGCCTTGGTAAGCCGGTCCTCGTACTCGCTGAGCTGTAGGCGGCCCTGCGCCGCGGCGTCGGTAAGCAACTGCGCAACCTGTATGCGGTCGGTATCTGCAGCGCGCGACTCGTCCCGCACCTCGCGCTGGGCTTCCTTGCTCATCACTGTTGAGCCTACGACGAAGAAATTCGGCTGCAAGGCGACTTAGCTAAACTGCATCGCCGGCTGCAGGTGCGGACCATCTCGGCGGGCGTTTCTGCAGGAAGGCGAGCATCCCCTCGCGAGCTTCGTCGGAGACGAACAGCCGAGCCGACTCGACGCTGAGCCGCTCGGCATCGCGGTCGAATCCCTCCAGCACTGCGGCGGTGGTCAGTGCTTTCGATGCGGCCAATCCCTGCGGTGAACCGCGTCCCACCTCCGCAACAAGCGCTGCCACTGCTGCCTCGACGTCGTCAGCTGCCATCGTGATCAAGCCGATAGCGGCCGCTTCATCACCGTCAAATTTCTCACCGGTCAGGTAATAACGCGCCGCCGCTCTGGCGGACATCTTCGGCAGCAAGGTCAGGGAGATGATGGCCGGAGCCACTCCGATGCGTGCTTCGGTCAGTGCGAAGCTGCTGCGTGGACCGGCCACCGCGATGTCGCAGGCGCCGACCAAGCCGAAACCACCGGCGCGGACGTGGCCGTTGATGGCCCCGATCACCGGAAGCGGCAACTCCACGATCGCGCGCAGCAGTGCGGCCAACTCCCGGGCGCGCTCGGCGGCCATCTCGAAGGGATCGCCCTCGCTGGCTTCGGATAGATCTGCACCCGCGCAAAACGTACCTCCGGTGTGGCTGAGCACCACCACGCGCACCTGCGGGTCGGCGGACGCGTCCCGCAGTCCTTGGTGCAGCTGGCTGACCAGCGTGCTGGAGAGCGCGTTGCGGTTATGCGGTGAGTCGAGCGTCAGCCGGGCAACATGTCCGTCGACTACGTACTGAACGAGCGTGTCCATCAGTAAGAGCGTGGCAGACCCAGCGATGTCTGCGCGATGAAGTTGAGCACCATTTCGCGGCTCACCGGAGCGATCCGCGACAGCCGTGATGCTGTGAGCGCCGCGGCGATCCCGTATTCCTTGGTCAGCCCGTTGCCGCCCAACGATTGCACCGCTTGGTCGACTGCACGCGCAGATGCTTCGCCCGCAGCGTATTTCGCCATGTTGGCTGCTTCGGCGGCGCCCATGTCGTCGCCGGAGTCGTAGAGCGTTGCCGCTTTCTGCATCATCAGTTTCGCAAGCTCGATTTCAACGTAGTTCTGCGCCAATGGATGCGAGAGCCCCTGGTGTGCACCGATCGGCGTGCCCCACACTTTGCGGGTCTTGACATAGTCGGTGGCTTTGTTGAGGGCGAATCGTCCCATGCCGACCGCGCTTGCTGCGCCCATAATCCGCTCCGGGTTCAGTCCGGCGAACAGTTGCGCGATTGCGGCGTCTTCGGAGCCAACTAACGCATCGGAGGGCAGCCGAACATCGTCGATGAACACCTGGAACTGGCGTTCGGGACTGATCAGCTCCATTTCTATTGCGGTATAGGTGAAGCCGGGCGCATCAGTTGGCACCACGAACAGCGCGGGCTTGAGTTTTCCGGTCTTGGCCTCTTCGGTGCGGCCCACCACCAGTACAGCCTGGGCCTGATCGACGCCGGAGATGAAAACTTTTTGGCCGGCAAGGATCCAGTCGCTGCCGTCGCGGCGGGCGGTGGTGGTGATCCGGTGGGAGTTGGAGCCGGCGTCGGGTTCGGTGATGGCGAACGCCATCGTGATCGAACCGTCGGCGATGCCAGGCAGCCATCGTTGTCTCTGCTCGTCGGTGCCGAACTTGGAAATAATGGTGCCGTTGATGGCGGGTGACACCACCATCATCAACAGTCCGCAGCCGGCCGCCGACATTTCTTCCATCACCAGCGACAGCTCGTACATCCCCGCTCCGCCGCCGCCGTACTGTTCGGGAAGGTTCACCCCAAGGAAACCGAGTTTGCCTGCCTCGTTCCATAATTCGTCGGTGTGCTGATGCGCGCGCGCCTTTTCCAGGTAGTAGTCAGGCCCGTAGTTGGACACCAGCGCAGCGACCGCTTTGCGCAGCGCCTGGCGTTCTTCGTTTTCGATAAAGCTGGTGTCGGTCATGATTGTCCGTCTCCTTCTGCAGAGGTCTGAGAGGCGTCGACGCGAGCCAGGATGGCACCGACTTCGACTTGTTGGCCGGGGCTGACGTCGAGTTGGGCCAGCACCCCGTCGGTCGGCGCGGTGATGGTGTGCTCCATCTTCATCGCTTCCAGCCAGACCAGCGGTTGGCCGGCGGTCACGGTGTCACCGACTTGCGCGCCCACCCGAATGACGTTGCCCGGCATCGGCGCTACCAGCGAACCCTGTTCGACGGCCGAACCCGGCTCCGGGAAGCGCGGCAGCACCACCAAGTGGACGGGGCCGTGCGGTGAGTCGACGTAGATATCGTCGCCGTATCGGGCGACGCTGAACCGGCAGGCCACGCCGTCGCCATCGGCGATCACCACCTCGTTGGCGGTGTGGAACACCAGGTGCACCGCGTCGTTGTCGGGAAGTTCCAAACCGCTTCTGGTGAACCGGTATCGGATGCGATGCTCGTCGCCGCTGTGGTCGCGGAAGTCCTTGACCTGATAGCCCGACGCCAGGTTGCGCCAGCCGCTGGGAATGGACCCGAACACGGCGGCCGTCGCGCGGTTGTGCGCCGCGTCGGCAAGCGCCGCCGCGACCGCGGACAACCGCACCGCAGCTGCGTCGCAAAGCGGTGCGGCCAGCTCGGCCAGCCCGTGGGTGTCGAAAAACGCGGTGTCCGTGGCCCCGTCGAGAAATGCCGGGTGCCGCAGCACGTTGACCAGCAGATCGCGGTTGGTGCGTACCCCGTGCAAGCGGGCGCGGGCCAGTGCGTCGGCCAGCACCCTCGCCGACTGCCGGCGGGTCCGGGCGTAGGAGATGACTTTGGCCAGCATCGGATCGTAGTGGATGGACACGGTTGATCCGTCAACGATGCCGGAGTCCAACCTGATCCCGGTGCGCCGGCCGAGGGTTTCGAATTGCGCCCGCACACCGGGAACTTCGATGGTGTGCACGAGACCGGCCTGCGGCTGCCAGCCCCGAGCGGGGTCCTCCGCGTATAAGCGCGCCTCTATGGAATACCCTTGCGCTGCAGGCGGTTCGGGATCCAAGCTGGCGCCGTCGGCCACCGCCAGCTGCAGTTCGACGAGGTCGACGCCCGTCGTCTCCTCCGTGACCGGGTGCTCGACCTGCAGGCGGGTATTCATCTCCAAGAAGTAGAACTCGCCGTCGTCGTCGGCGAGGAACTCCACCGTGCCGGCACCGCTGTAGCCGATTGCGGCGGCGGCCAGCCGGGCGGCGTCGAACAGCTTGGCCCGCATCCCGGGTGTGCGCTCGACCAGCGGGGAGGGTGCCTCTTCGATGATCTTCTGGTGGCGGCGCTGGATGGAGCATTCCCGTTCTCCGACAGCCCATACGGTGCCATGGGTGTCGGCGAGCACTTGGACTTCGACGTGATGCCCGGTGGACAGATAGCGCTCGCAGAACACCGTCGGATCGCCGAACGCGGACTGCGCTTCGCGCTGGGCAGCGGCGACCTCCCGCGGCAGCGCCGACAATTCGTGGACGACGCGCATCCCGCGGCCACCACCGCCCGCCGATGCCTTGACCAATACCGGCAGCTGTTCGTCGGTGACGGTGTCGGGGTCGAGTTCAGCCAGCACCGGCACGCCTGCGGCGGCCATCATCTTCTTGGCTTCGATCTTCGAGCCCATCGCTCGAACTGCTGCCACCGGCGGTCCGATCCAGGTCAGCCCGGCGTCGACCACCGCCGTTGCGAAATCAGCGTTCTCGGAAAGGAATCCGTAGCCGGGGTGGACAGCATCGGCACCGGCGGCCCGGGCGGCGTTGATCAGCGTCGCGATATTGAGGTAGTCGCTGACCCGCGGCAGCCGCACCCGCAGATCCGCCTCGGCGACGTGCGGCGCCGCCGCGTCTGGGTCGGTGTAGACCGCGACGGTGCTCAGGCCCAGCCGCCGACAGGTCGCAAACACCCGCCGGGCGATCTCGCCGCGGTTGGCCACCAGGACTCGAGTGATTCGCATGTGCATCACATCCGGAAGACGCCGAAATTCGAGGTGCCCTGGATTGGGGCGTTCGCGATCGCGGACAAGCACATTCCCAGCACGGTTCGGGTGTCGCGCGGGTCGATGACCCCGTCGTCGTAGAGCATCCCGGACAGCACCAACGGAAGCGACTCGGCTTCGATCTGGCCTTCGACAGCCGCCCGCATCGCGGCGTCGGCCTCTTCGTCTACTTGCTGCCCACGGGCTTCTGCGGCGGCGCGGCTGACGATAGAGAGCACACCGGCCAGTTGGGCGCCCCCCATCACCGCCGACTTGGCGGACGGCCAGGCGAACAAGAACCGCGGATCATAGGCCCGTCCGCACATGCCGTAATGGCCCGCGCCGTAGGACGCTCCGATCAGCAGGGAAATGTGCGGCACCGTGGAGTTCGAGACGGCGTTGATCATCATCGACCCATGCTTAATCATCCCACCCTCTTCGTACTCCTTGCCGACCATGTAGCCAGTGGTGTTGTGCAAGAACAGCAACGGTGTGTCGGAGCGGTTGGCAAGCTGGATGAACTGAGTGGCCTTCTGCGATTCCTCGGAAAACAACACCCCGCGGGCATTGGCCAAAATGCCCAGCGGATAGCCGTGAAGCCGGGCCCAGCCGGTGACCAGCGACGAGCCGTAAAGCGGCTTGAATTCGTCGAATTCGGAGCCATCGACGATACGGGCGATCACTTCGCGAGGGTCGAAGGGGATGCGCAGGTCCGACGGAACGATGCCGATGAGCTCTTCGGCCTCGAACAGTGGCTCGGTCACCGGTCCTGGTGCCGGTCCCAATTTCTTCCAGTTCAGCCGCGCCACGATGCGACGGCCGATGCGGATCGCGTCGAGTTCGTCGACGGCGAAGTAGTCGGCCAATCCCGAGACCCGGGCGTGCATTTCGGCGCCGCCCAACGATTCGTCGTCGGATTCCTCCCCGGTGGCCATCTTCACCAAGGGCGGCCCGGCCAAAAACACCTTCGAGCGCTCTTTGATCATCACCACGTGATCGGACATGCCGGGGATATAGGCTCCGCCCGCAGTGGAGTTGCCGAACACCAAAGCGATCGTGGGGATCCCGGCCGCCGACAGCCGGGTCAGGTCGCGGAACATCCGGCCACCGGGGATGAAGATCTCCTTCTGGGTGGGCAGGTCGGCGCCGCCGGATTCCACCAGTGAAATCACCGGCAGCCGATTTTCAAAGGCGATCTGATTGGCCCGCAAGATCTTTCGTAACGTCCACGGGTTACTCGTGCCGCCTTTCACGGTCGGATCGTTGGCGACGATCAGGCACTCCACACCCGACACCGCACCGATGCCGGCGACGACGCTGGCACCGACGGTGAACGGGGTGCCGTACGCCGCTAGCGGGCTCAACTCGAGGAACGGGGAGTCCGGGTCGACCAGCAACTCGATGCGCTCTCGGGCGGTCAGCTTGCCGCGGGAGTGGTGGCGGTCAACATACTTCGGCCCGCCACCAGCGAGCGCCTTGGCTAGCTCGCCGTCGATCTCGGCGAGCTTGGTGCTCAACGCGGACGCCGCTTCGCTGTAGGAGGGGGAAGCGGGATCGAGCGTGGACTGCAGGACTGTCATTGCCACCGCCGACGATGCAGAGCTATGTTCATGATGTGTATCCAAGCGTCTTGGCGGCCAGTGCGGTCAGGATTTCCGTTGTCCCCCCGCCGATGCCGATGATGCGCATGTCGCGGTATTGGCGCTCGACTTCGGATTCGGCCATGTATCCCATGCCGCCGAACAGCTGAACGGCTTGGTGCGCTACCCATTCGCCGGCTTCCACCGCGGTGTTCTTAGCGAAACACACCTGCGCGATCAGGTTGGTCTCACCCGCAAGCTGACGCTCCACCACATGGCGTGCGTACACCCGAGCGACGTTGATGCGCCGGGCCATCTCGGCGAGCGTGTTCTGCACGGCCTGTCGCGAGATCAGCGGCCGGCCGAACGTCTCCCGGTCGCGGCACCACTGCGCGGTGATGTCCAGGCAGCGCTGTGCACTCGAATACGCCTGTGCCGCAAGGCCGATGCGTTCGGCAACGAACGCCTGCGCGATCTGGGCGAAGCCGCTGTTTTCGGCGCCGACCAAATTGGCTGCAGGCACCCGCGCGTCGGTGTACGACAACTCGGCGGTATCCGAGGACCGCCAGCCCATCTTGTCGAGCTTCCGGGTGACCTCGAAGCCGGGCGTACCCTTCTCGACCACCAGCAGCGACACCCCCGCGGCGCCGGGGCCACCAGTACGCACCGCGGTGACGACATAGTCGGCGCGAACCCCAGAGGTGATGTAGGTCTTGGCGCCATTGACGATGTAGTGGTCGCCATCCCGGACAGCGGTCGTACGCAGATGCCCGACGTCGGAGCCGCCGCCGGGCTCGGTGATCGCCAGCGCGCCGATCTTCTCGCCGGCCAGCGTCGGGCGCACGAACGTGTCGATGAGCCGCTGATCACCAGAGGCTGCCATATGCGGCACCGCGATGCCGCAGGTGAACAGCGACGCGAACACCCCACCTGGCACGCCGGCCTCGTGCAGTTCCTCGCAGATGATCACCGAGTCGGCGCCGTCGCCGCCACCACCGCCCACCGACTCGGGAAAGCCCGCGCCCAGCAGGCCGGCCGCGCCGGCGCGGCGGTGCAGTTCGCGCGGTAACTCACCGATGCGCTCCCACTCGTCGACGTGCGGCAGGATCTCGCGTTCGGCGAAGGAGCGGACCGTCTTTCGAAGCTGGTCGCGCTCGGGTGTAGTCCAGATGTTCACAGCAGCCTTTCCGGGATGTCGACGTGGCGGCTGCGCAGCCATTCGCCCAACCCCTTGGCCTGCGGGTCGAACCGCGCCTGATAGGCCACACCCTGGCCCAGGATCTC
>Ga0070739_10003321_pt1 | contig 20186 bp, 16 predicted proteins | sample Coa_R1_7_FD_66445 | JGI IMG/M metagenome (GOLD analysis project Ga0070739, IMG submission 66445) | Surface soil microbial communities from Centralia Pennsylvania, which are recovering from an underground coalmine fire - Coalmine... | ecosystem: Environmental > Terrestrial > Soil > Unclassified ... | reverse complement strand
CCGACCTTGCCCACCCCGGCGATTCCGACCCGGCGGTCCGCCAGCGTCGGCTCGTTCCAGGTGGCCTGGGCGCAGGCGCGCATGCCCTGGAAGACGCCGAACGCGGTCAGGATCGACGAGTCGCCGGCGCCGCCGTTCTCCGGCGAGCGGCCGGTCACGAAGTCGCACTCGCGGGCGACCAGGTCCATGTCCGGGACGTAGGTGCCGACGTCGCAGGCGGTGTAGTAGCGGCCGCCGAGGGACTGCACGAAACGGCCGTAGGCGCGCAGCAGCGCCTCGGTCTTGTCGGTGGCCGGGTTCCCGATGATCACCGCCTTGCCGCCGCCGAGGTCCAGGCCGGCCAGGGCGTTCTTGTAGGCCATGCCGCGGGCCAGGTTCAGCACGTCGGCCAGGGCTTCGGCCTCGTTCGGGTACGGGTAGAAGCGGGTTCCGCCGAGGGCCGGGCCGAGCGCGGTCGAGTGGATCGCGATGATCGCACGCAGCCCGCTGGGTTCGTCGTGGCAGTACACGACCTGCTCGGGACCGTCGGTCTGGAAGGGTGAGGGGGAAGGCGTGGTTACCGGGGCGCTTGTGGCGACGGTGTTGGTCACTGCTCGGGACTCCTTTTCGAGTGCGCAGTCAAGCCTGCGCCCAGCGTAGAGCCGCTTGAGCCGTTCGGTGCGCACCGGGGCTTCCCCCAGGCCGTGCGGATCCATATCCTGTCATGACTTGTCCGGTTCGGGGCTGGGGATTCGCACGGGAGTACTGCGCGTGACGACCCGTCACCGTGTCGCTACTGTCCGCAAATGACAGGCTCGGGCGTTTCGGCGAAGTTGTGGGTCCTGTGTATCGATTTCATAGACTTCGCCGCCAAACCGCTCCGGATGGTGTAGTTCTAGTTCTTGAACGACAAGACGTTCGTCCGATCACCGACACGCCCAAAAGCGGACAGCACGGGCATGACGGGCCATCGGGGAGGATCCAACCGAATCGGGGCGCGTGGAGCGTCCCGTTCACTTGGAGGAGGCCGTTCATGACCGCGCGTACGCCTGAGGCGGAGCCGCTGCTGACCCCGGCTGAGGTCGCGACGATGTTCCGGGTGGACCCGAAGACGGTGACCCGCTGGGCGAAGGCCGGCAAGCTCACCTCGATCCGCACGCTCGGCGGGCACCGCCGTTACCGTGAGGCCGAGGTTCGGGCGCTGCTGGCCGGCATCCCGGCGCAGCGCACCGAGGGCTGAAAGCCGCTACGGGAGCACCGGCTACACACGGGAAAGACAAAGCCGGTCCGCGCGGGAGACACCGCGCGGGCCGGCTTCGCGCTGCCAGGACGCCGGTGCCGGGGAAGCGGAGCGGCGGCGATCGTCAGGAACCCAGCGCCTTACGCACACGCTTTTCCGAGACCGGGTAAGCCGTCCCCAACTGCTGTGCGAACAGGCTTACCCGCAACTCCTCAAGCATCCAGCGCGCCTGCAGCAGTTGTGCGTCGGGACGGCGTCCGCGCGGTACCCGGGCCAGCGCCGCCTCGTACTCCTCTTCGAGTTGCTGCATCTTCGCTAGATTGGCTTGATCGCGGTACGGATCGTCGGCCATCTTGTCCAGCCGATAGCTAAGGGCGCGCAGGTAGCGCGGTAACTGAGCCAGCTGCTCGTAACCGGTCTCCGAGATGAACCCGGGCCGTACCAGGCGGGCCAGCTGACCGCGCGCATCGTTGAGCGACGGAAGCAACGACAGGCTCGCCGCGCCGCGCAACCGCCGGTCCAACTCGTGAGACGCGGCCAGGATCTGCGCCGCGAGCTTGACCACACTCTCCGCGGTCTCGGCCAGTTCCGCGCGCACCTTGTCGCGCAGCTGTGCGAAGCCCTCGGCGTCCCAGGCCGGTCCGCCGTGTCGATCGATCAGATAATCGGCCGCGCACGCCACGCAATCCTCGAACAGCTTCGGCACCGGCCCGTACGGGTTCGTGCCCAGCGCCAGCTTCTCCCGGTTGTCCAGCACCGCGAGCATCGAGCGGGTCGGCGAGACCACGTTCAGCAGGAGCAGCCGGCGCGTGCCCAGCCGCATCGCCGCTTCCTGCTCCTCGGCGGTGTCCAGCAGCTTGATGCCGACCGAGCCGCCCTCGTCCACCAGCGCCGGATAGGCCTTCATCGCGACGCCGTGCCGCCGCTCCTCGAAGGTGCGCGAGAGAGTGCCGAAGTCCCACGTCCGCAGGCCGGTGCGCTCCAGGTCGTCGGCTGCGGCCGAGATCGACTCGCGCACCTTCGCCTTCAGCCGCAGCTTGAGCGCCTCCAGGTCCTTGTCCTCGGCCAGCTTCTTCCCGCGCTCGTCGACGACCCGGAAAGTCATCTTCAGGTGCTCCGGCACCCGATCCAGGTCCCAGTCCGAGCGCTCGAGACCCGGCGCGCCCATCCGGCGCATCTCCCGTTCGAGGCCGTCCAGCAGCGAGCCCTCGCGCGCCGGCAGCCGCTCGAGCAGCGCCTTGGCGTAGTTGGGCGCCGGCACGAAGCTGCGCCGGATCGGCTTGGGCAGCGAGCGGATCAGCTCGGTGACCAGTTCCTCGCGCAGGCCCGGGATCTGCCAGTCGAAGCCGGCCGGCTCCACCTGGTTCAGCACCGCCAACGGGATATGCACCGTGACACCGTCCGCATCGGCCCCCGGCTCGAACTGGTAGGTCAGCTTGAACCGCAGCCGGCCCTGCCGCCAGACGTCCGGATAATCCTCCTCGAGCACCGCCCCGGCGCTCTCGTTGACCAGCATCGCCCGGTCGAAGTCCAGCAGCTCGGGCTTCTCCCGCTTGGTCTGCTTCCACCAGCGGTCGAAGTGCGCGGCCGAGACCACGTCCTTGCCCACCCGCTGGTCGTAGAAGGCGAAGATGATGTCGTCGTGCACGGCGATGTCACGCCGCCGGGCCCGGTTCTCCAGCTCCTCGACCTCTTCGAGCAGCTTGCGGTTGCGCGCGAAGAACTCGTGGTGCGTGCGCCACTCGCCCTGCACGAGCGCGTGCCGGATGAACAGCTCGCGGCTCAGCTCGGGGTCGATGCGACCGTAGTTGACCCGGCGCTGGGCGACGATCGGCAGCCCGTACAGGGTGACCTTTTCGTAGGCGAGCACCGCGCCCTGATCGCGCGACCAGTGCGGCTCGCTGTAGCTGCGTTTGACCAGGTGGGCGGCCAGGTCCTCGGCCCACTCGGGCTCGATGCGCGCGGCGATGCGCGCCCACAGCCGCGAGGTCTCAACGAGCTCCGCCGCCATCAGCCAACGCGGCGACTTCTTGAACAGCGACGAGCCGGGAAAGACAGCGAACCGTGCGTTACGCGCCCCGACGTACTCTCGCTTCTCGGGCTCGAACGTCCCAATGTGCGATAACAACCCGCTCAGTACGGCCTTATGCACCAACTCCGCGTCGGCTGCCGCTGAATTGGCCGTCGCCCCGAGATCCTTGGCCACCTGTCGCAGCTGCGAATGCAGGTCCTGCCATTCGCGTACGCGCAGGTAGTGCAGGAACTCGTTCTTGCAGAGCTTGCGGAACTGGTTGGAGGAAAGCTCGCGCTGCTTCTCGCGCAGGTAGTCCCACAGCCGCAGGTAGGTCAGGAAGTCGGACTGCTGTTCCTTGTCCACGAAGCGGGCGTGTGACTGCGTCGCAGCCTGCTGCTTGTCGGCTGGCCGCTCCCTCGGGTCCTGGATGGACAACGCGGCCGCAATCACCAGCACCTCGTTGACGCAGCCCGTGCGCGTTGCCTCGATGACCATACGCGCCAGTCGCGGGTCCACGGGCAGCCGGGCCAGTTTGCGTCCGACGTCGGTGAGCTTCGGCTGCGCTCCGGGCTCGGGCGCCTCGATCGCGCCGAGCTCGTGTAGCAGGTCCATCCCGTCGCGCACGTTGCGGCGGTCCGGCGCCTCCACGAACGGGAATGCCGCGATGTCCCCCAGCCCGATCGAGGTCATCTGCAAGATCACCGACGCCAAGTTCGTCCGCAGAATCTCAGGCTCGGTGAACTGCGGGCGCGACGCGAAGTCCGTCTCCGAGTAGAGCCGGATGCAGATGCCATCTGAAGTACGTCCGCACCGCCCCGCGCGCTGGTTCGCAGAAGCCTGCGAGACCGGCTCGATCGGGAGTCGCTGCACCTTGAGCCGGTGGCTGTAGCGCGAGATCCGCGCGGTCCCGGGATCGATCACGTACTTGATCCCCGGTACCGTCAGCGACGTCTCCGCCACGTTCGTCGCCAGCACGATCCGCCGGCCTGCGTGCGGCTGGAAGACCCGGTGCTGCTCCGCGGTCGAGAGGCGCGCGTACAGCGGCAGCACCTCGGTGTTGCGCAGGTTCATCCGCCCCAGCGCGTCGGCGGTGTCCCGGATCTCCCGCTCTCCGCTGAGGAAGACCAGCACGTCGCCCGGCGCCTCGCGCTCGAGCTCCTCGACTGCGTCGCAGATCGCCTGGATCTGGTCCCGGTCCGTGTCGCCGTCCGGATCCTCGAGGTCAACGATCGGCCGGTAGCGCACCTTGACGGGGTATGTCCGCCCCGACACTTCGACGATCGGTGCTTTTACGGCCTGTCCTTGCTCCTGCCCCTGCTTCACGCTCGCAAAGTGCTCCGCGAACCGCTCCGGATCGATCGTCGCCGAGGTGATGATCACCTTGAGGTCGGGCCGCCGAGGCAGCAGCTGCTTCAGATACCCGAGGATGAAGTCAATGTTCAGGCTTCGCTCGTGCGCCTCGTCGATGATGAGCGTGTCGTACTGCAGCAGGTCGCGGTCGTGTTGCAGCTCGGCCAGCAGGATGCCGTCCGTCATCAGCTTGATGTTGGTCTGGTCGCTGCTGTGGTCGGTGAACCGGACCTTGTAGCCGACCGCCGTGCCCAATGTCGTCTTGAGCTCCTCGGCGATCCGCTCGGCGACGGTGCGTGCCGCCAGCCGCCGCGGCTGGGTGTGCCCGATGACGCCGCGTACGCCGCGTCCCAGCTCAAGGCAGATCTTCGGCAGCTGGGTGGTCTTTCCGGAGCCGGTCTCCCCCGCGATGATCACCACCTGGTGGTCCCGGATCGCGGCCAGGATCTCGTCCTTCTTCTGGCTGACCGGCAACTGCTCCGGATAGCTGACCGCCGGCACGTTCGCCCGCCGCGCCTCGACCCGAGCCGCGGCCGCGTCGATCTGCTCCGTGATCTGCGCCCGAATCCCGGCTATCGCCTCGGGCCGCCGCGCCTTGCGTGCCCCGTCCAGGCGGCGGCGCAGCCGTACCTCATCCCGCAGCGAGACCTCGCCGAGCCGCGCGCGCAGGTCGTCGAGTGCGCTCGAAGCGTTTTGGCGTGTACTCGAAGCAGCACCGTCTGCGCCTACATCTGCGACGGAGGAGGGGAGGGAACGCGCGCTTGCCATAACCCGTCAAGCATAGGTGCCCAAAACGGAAACGACCTTGGATTAACGGCCGGGCCGCAATCCAAGGTCGTCGTGCGGGCGTGTGCCCTGGTCCCGTCTGCCTTACGGCATGTTGCTGCCGTTGCAGGCGTTGTACTCGCCCGCGTCCGGACCGTCGAAGAAGCCGGTCAGCACGTCGCCCGGGCCGGTCCAGTACCACGGCGCGATGCACGAGTCGTCCAGCACGCCGGCGATCTCGCCCGGCTTGTGCTCGTGCACGGACTGGGCGTTGCACGCGGTGTAGTAGGTGTCGTGGGTCAGGACGTTGAGGGGGCCGTCCCAGTGCCACGGGGCCACGCACGCGCCCTCGCCAACGGTGATCAGCGGACCGTCGTCGTCGGCCATCGCCGGGGCAGAGGCCATCAGCGGGGTGGCGAGCGCGACCCCGGTGATCGTCGCGAACGCGAACAGCTTGCGCATGGGGGTTCCTCCAGAATGAACGGTGTGAACGGGCCCGGTCCCCGCGATTCGGAAGACGCGACCGGATCCGCACTGAGCAACCGCCGAGGCGTCGCCACGTCACGCAATGCAACCCATGTGTACTAACAAGTCTGACTAGCACTAAAGAGTCTGAGACAGACACCAGCACAGTGCGAGCAGCGGAAACCGTGCCGGCCCGGTCCCGACTCTTCTCACCCGCCTGGGGCAATGCCCACCACGGAGCCAGCACGCACAGAGCACTGATCCGAGGCCGTGCCCCGCACCTCGAATATGGGTACGAAAACAAGGGGGCGCCGCAGGGTTCGGCTGCCGCACCGTGAAGAGGAGCGGAATGGATCGTGGAAAGCTCAGAAGGTCGAAGGCGTGGACGCTCGGCATCGGCGTGATCCTCTCCACGGTGCTCGGCGCCTTCTTCTATTTCAGGACCGACCTGAACACGGCGATCGCCACGTTCGCCGGCCTCAGTGGAACCACGATTACTCTTCAGGTGGAATCGCTGCTGCGCGAGCGCGAGGAACAAGAGCACGTGACCCGTCAGCAGCGGATGTTCGAGAAAATGGAGGCGATCGCCTGGATGCCGGGGCTGCTGGACCACGCGATCGGCGCATATACCTACGTGGAAGAGGTCTACGGCGAGACGATGGCGGTCGATCTCGCTCGAAAGGCCTTCGAGGATTGCCGAATACGCCTGGAAGAGCTCCAGCGCGGACACTATGTCACCCCGGATGCGGACGAGTCGCCGAATTCCCCCGTCCACGCTCTCACCGAGCAGTTGCGGGAGAGTCTTTTGGCCACGAGTTCCGGCGACGACATCGCTTGGTGGCTCTCTCCCAGCCTCAGCCGCAACTATTGGCGGCTCAACGTCGAGGCGCTGAAGCGGGGCGTGACCATCAAGCGCATCTTCATCTACCGGGACTGGACCGGCCCGCTCGACGTCGTCGCCATGGCGCAGCACCAGGCGGGTGTGCAGGTACTCCGAGTCCCGGAACACCAGTTGCCGCCGATTCTGCGCCTCAACATGGTCATCTGGGATGAGCGCTGCGGCCTCGAGCCGCGACATAACGCGGCCGGAGAGTGGATCGCCAGCAGTTTCACGTTCGCCGCCCGGGACCTGGCCCTGCTCATCGACAGGTTCCGTCTGATCGAGTCGTTCGCGGAACGCTGGCCGGTCTCCTGAGACCACGCCAGGCCAGGTCAGCCAGGCCAGCCGCGTTACTGCAGGAAATCCTCGGCGAGCCCGAACATCTGCGGATTGTTGATCACCAGCGACCTGATGTCGCAGCCCCGGTTCGTGTCGTTGACGGTGAACGGGTGAATGGTGTCGTCGGTGTCCGGGCAGACGAAAAACATGAACGACTTGCGTTCCGTGTATCCGAAGTTGCGGGCCTGGTGGTAGAAAGGCTGGATTTCGCCCCCGGTCATGCAGGTGAGGACGCTGCCCGGCATGATCAGTGCCTCATCCGGAGCGAGTTTGAAGGCCTTGACCTCGCCGTCGACGAAGCCTTCGAGGCCCTCCGTGCTCGCCCAGATGATGGTGAACAGGACGCCGTCCTCATGCTTATGCACGAGCAACTGCTCTTCGGTGTGCATCCCGAATGAGTTGATCTGCACGACCGACGCCTGCTCAAAAGGCAACGCGTGTGAGTAGTTGTAATGCGCGCGCAGGCCCCCGAGCACGGCATGCGTGATCTCCGCGACGGACCGCCGATAGGCTTCTAGCGCGTCGAGGAATGGTGCGATTTGATCGTGTGACGGAATCGCTTCTCGCCGATGCGGCCAGTACAAGAACGATTCGCTCAGATCCGGCCGATCCGGTGATCCCGAATGCGAGCTCATGAGCGGCCGATAGCCGTTGCTGAGATTCGACACGAGATGTCGGGATTTCACCGGCACGTCTTGATGGAAGAATTCCGTCGACAGCGCGTACAACTCGCTCACGCTTCGGCGTCCGGCGGCGTCCAGGCGGCAGACTGCGAATCCCTCGTCGAGGAGCTTGCGAGCAAGATCGCCGGCTTGATTCGCGATCGGACGCGATGAGGTCATGGGCGGGAATTCTAGCGTGACGAACCGTCAGATCGTGTCGCCCACGGTTCCCGAGCGTTTCAGAGGTACAACGGAAGAATGAACTGCCAGCTCACCGGTGGTGTTCCCGCCCCGCCCTACTCACCAAAGTAGCCCAAGCGTTTGACGCTTGGGCTACTCGTGTCGTTCGGATTGTGGCCAGGGGCGGGGTCGAACCGCCGACCTACCGCTTTTCAGGCGGTCGCTCGTACCAACTGAGCTACCTGGCCCCGGATGCCGACGGGCGCCACGGAGATGATCCGCAACGCCCGGCTGCTCCGAGCGGTCCTGACGGGATTCGAACCCGCGACCTTCACCTTGACAGGGTGACGAGCACTCCTAGCTGCTCCACAGGACCTTGCTTGTTCGGCCCGGCGATCCTAGCACGCCGCTCGCGGCTGCCATGACCGTCCGTCCCAACCGTTTCCGGTCGTAGCCCCAACGGGATTCGAACCCGCGCCGCCGCCTTGAAAGGGCGGTGTCCTAGGCCGCTAGACGATGGGGCCGAGCCCTCTTACGAGGCCCGGTTTCCCCCGGACGTCTGTCCGTTGGGGACCTGTAGAGCATACGGGACAGGTGCCAGCCTCGGCAAAACGATTGCACGACCCCCATCGGGCCCGCTCACCCGGGCGAGTCGCCCAAACGAGTCCCCCAAGCGACTCGCGATCGGCCAGCATGCAGCACGCACCCACCACACCCACCGCACTCACGACGCCGACGACACTCACCGCGCCCAAGCTTGGCCCCCGCTTGCCTGTGCTGCTCGCCAACCGCAGCTGCCGCCGCCCAGCCGCCGCGGCCGCGACGCCGCCCCGCCAAGGCCGCCACGCCGCACCACCCGCGCTACGCCGCCCGACGCCACATCTGCGACGTTGCCGCGCCGTCCGCAACTCGTTACCCAACGGCCCTGGGAGTTGGCTACGCTTGGCGCCAAGGGGCGCTAGCTCAATGGCAGAGTAGCGGACTTTTAATCCGTAGGTTGTGGGTTCGAGTCCCACGCGCCCCACTGTCTGGCCTGCTCTTTCGCGCCGCTGGGCGAGTCAATGCCCGCCGATGGGCCTCCGCTGGGTCCCGTGATCATGCATGATTCGGACGGCTTCGCCGTCCATCCGGCGTTGTCTGTGGCCTTCCGTGGCGCCGGCCCGAATCCGGCGCACCGCATTTCGGCCCGTGTCGACGTTCGTACTCGCTTGTTGGTGGAGTGGCGTGTCAGGCGGCGTTAACCGCCTTCCCGGCAGTCCCGGGATCGGATCGGGGGCGCGGCGGTGGGCTGGGTGTCGATGTGGTTGTTGATCGTCGGCCTGTTGGTGGGTGTCACGGTCGGCGATTTCGTGCCCGCTGGTGATTGTGGTGGCCTGATTCGTGCGCAGGCCGGTGTGGCGCTGATGTAGGTGACGGCGGTCAGGACGATGGAGGAGTGGCTGGTTGTTGGGATGATCCGCCCCTGCTTGCGTGGAACCGTCCAAGCAAGAGGGGCGGACACTTCCGGACGACGCTTCTTGCCGCCGCTTGCGCCCGGCGGCGGTCACTTCGCCTTCAGTGCTGGTCATGGTCTGGTCGGGTTGGTGCACACCAGATCGCCGTGGCTGATGTCGTTGGTCCAGGTGGCGCCGCTGTTGGCCTTGCCGGCGAAGGGGTTGCTCTCGCTGGCGGCCTACGGGCTCCAGGAGCCGCTGAGGCTGGTGCCCGTGTACGAGCGGAAGTAGCGGTATCCGCTGGAGCCGATCGCCTCGACAATCTTCGCGATGGCCGCGACCACCGCTCTGGCAGGCGTGCCGACCGCCGCGCGGCTTCGTACGCCTTCAGACGGCCTGTGGGAAGCGGAAGAGCCTCTCAGGGTCGTAGCTGCGTTTGATCGCCCGAAGACGCTCAGCGTTTTCGCCGTGGTAGGCATTCGCCCAGTCATCGAGAGCGGAGTCGGGGAAGTTCGGGTAGACGCGGCCGGAACCGAAGGCATGCGCGAGAGCCCAGGATCGGTCCAGCCATTGGTCGCCGTCGTGGGCGACATGCTCCAGCAGGAACCTCTCGCCGCGGTGGACGAACGCGGTCGCGTCGGGCGCCGCGCGGTTGTAGGCGCCTCCCATGGCGGTGAAGTTGAGCTCGCGCCGACCCGGAGTGCCGGACATAAGTTCGTCGATCAGTGCGGCGATCGCTGAAGTCGGCATCGGGCGGGAGAAGAACTCCGAACGACTGGTTGCCAGCACTGCACCGGGCGGCTCGTGGTCGGCGAACGATCGCTTCAGGTCGCGCCAGGCCAAGACGTCGCGCCGTATCTCGGGCTCGGCGCCCACCCGATCAGCCAGGCTCTCAAGCAACGCGAGGGCGAGGTCGGGTTGGCCCAGCGCGGCCCCGAAGACGACGACGTGTAGCGGGCGGCCCGGCTCGGCGATGAGGCTCAGGTTGGCTGCCACCTCGTCCGGGGCCTCGGGTGCCCAGCTCTGCCATGCGGCGGCGACGCCGGCGGCCGCTGCCTCGGACCAGCGCGCCTCGAACCGCGTGGCTAAGGGTTCGGCGACCGTGGCGAACAGCAGGGAAGTGACCACGCCGAACTGTCCGCCCCCGGCACCGCGCAGCGCCCAGAACAACTCCGGTTCCCGATCCCGGTCGCAGTCAACGATCCGGCCGTCGGCCAGCACTACTTGGGCGCCGCGCAGCGCATCGCAGGTCAGGCCATGGAGCCGCCCCATCAGGCCCAGCCCGCCGCCGAGCGTGAGGCCGGCGATCCCGACCGTGGGGCCACAGCCGGCCGGCACTGTGCGGCGGGATCGCTGCAGCGTGTCGTAGACCTGTGCCAGGCGGGCGCCCGCGCCGATCCTGGTCAGGCCGCCGGGTTGAATGGTCACGGAGTCAAGATGGCTCAGGTCGAGGACGAGACCCGTTGTCGACGACCGGCCCGCGAAGCAATGGCCGCCGCCGCGTGGCACGACGTGTGTGCCGGTGCGCCGCGCTAAGGCGAGCGTGCGCGTCACGTCCTGCGCGGAGGCACATCTGACGACGGCGATCGGGCGCACGTCACGAAATCGGGCCAGTGCCGGGCGGCTGGCGGATTCGTATCCGACCGAGTCCGGCGTGATCAGCTCTCCGTCGAGGGCCGCCTGCAAGGAAGACAATTCGCGCACGCGTCGGACGCTAGAGCCAGGCGGGCGTATCGGCTTGAACGAAAAGTGCGTCCTTAGCCGTGAGCCGTCAGCCGTCGGGCGTCGCCGTCCCCGCGTCAGCCCATCAGCGCGGCTCGCGGACGTGCGGATAGGAACGGTCCGTATGACGCCGCGTGGTCGTGCCCGCAGCCGCAGCGGTCGACCGCGCCACCGAGCAACTCTCGCGGGGTCAGGCCGGTCAGCCGCAGGCATTCCCGGCTCAGATGTGCATGGTCCGCATAACCCACCTCCGCCGCCAGGTCGGACACCCGGATGCCGTGCGTCGCCGCTTGGGCGAGCGCGAGGTAGCCCTGGAAGCGCAGCGTGCGTTGCAGCGTCTTCGGCCCGATACCGACCTCGGCCAGGAATCGGCGGCGCAGTTGGCTCTCAGAGATCGACAGGTCATCTGTCAGCCGCCTGATTCCGGTGGGCTGCCACGGCATCAGCCGCCGTACCGCCTCGGCCACGAGCGCGTCCGGCGGCGGCGTGCGTGTCTGGCGGCGCACGAGGTCGAACTGCAGGACTTGCAGCGCCGCGTCCGGCCCGGGTGCTTCGGCCAGCCGGGCCGCCAGGTCCGGCACTTCGCTTCCCACCTCGTCGAACGGCACGAGTTGGTCGAGCAGTTCGTCAGCGGGCACGCCGAGCAGCGGCGACGCTGCCCCCGGCCAGAACCGGGCGCCCACGATCGTCAGGTCCGGCGGCAGGTGCTCGACCTTCGCACGGGTGAGCGGGCCGAGGATCCGTGGTGTGCGACCGAGCGGGCACTGCAACTCGACGCCGCCGGTAGGCAGATGGCGCTGGACGACCGGCTGCGAGCCAGTGCGCTGGATCCAGACCGTGCGGACCCGCGCTGCCAGGGCAGGCAGCGGCAAGCGCTCCCCGTACTCCTGCGCGCGGTCCACATGGTCAGGCTAGCGAGACCGTCCCCTGCGGGCGCGCACGATTTGTTCAAGCCGCCGCGCACGTGCCGCCTTAACGTGAAGCGATCAAGCGGTTGCGTGCGAATCCGGAAGGGCATGTCACGATGGACAAGGTCTTCACCGCACTGGCGGTCTCCGTCGACGGCTTCATCACCGGCCGCGATCCCGGTCCCGAACGCGGACTCGGCGACGGCGGGATCCTGTTCGACTGGTATGGCAGCGGCGACGTGCCGAGCCGGACGTTCGGCGGCTTCAAGCTGTCCGAGCTGAGCCGCTCGATCTTCGACGACATCGCGGAGCGCATCGGCGCCGTCGTCGCGGGCCGCAACACCTACGACGATTCCGACGGATTCGGCGGATCCGGCAGTCCGCATCCGACGGCCCCGCTCATCGTGGTCAGCCACCGGCCACCGCCGCCCGAGTCGACTGACCAGCAGACCTTCGTCACCTCCATCGAAACCGGCGTCGAGCATGCCCGCGCCGTCGCCGGCGACCGGGACATCGCGCTCATGGGCGGCGGCGTCACCACGGGCGCGTTGCGCGCCGGACTGGTCGACGAGGTGATCCTCCACCAGGTTCCCGTGCTTCTCGGCGCTGGGCGCCGCCTCTTCCAGGAACTGCCCGAGCACATCCGGCTCAGCCTTGTCGAAGCCGTGCCCGCGCCCGGCGTCACCCACCTGCACTACCGAATCGAGAAGTGAGAAAGCGGACTGTTCGGCGCCACCGCCGCGCACGCCAGCCAGGGCGGCTGCACCACCGCCTGGTCCGAGGGCTTCAACATCGGCAGCTGCATCAGCGACCGGAATACCGGAACCGCCGGCTTCCCGGACGCGTACGTGAACTACGTGCCGAGCCCCTCGACCTGCGACATCCACATTCAGGTCTGGGACGACAACAACCATCAATACTCGGACAAGCAGGTCGCCTGCACCGCAGGTCACTACACGGGCAACAGCGCCGCGCCGTCCTCCGCAGCCACCGTGCACGGCTATGCGCGGCTGGACCTGAACGGCGCGCACTTCGCCGCGGGCAACAGTCCGTCGATCCGGCTGCGGCAGGGCGTTTCCGGCCAGGGCGGCTGCAATACGGTCACAACGCAGGGCTTTTCCATCGGCGTCTGCGTCAACGACCAGCACACCGGAACCACGGCCTACCCTGACATCTACGTCAACTCCACGCCATTCCCGACCACGTGCAGCCTCGAAGTGCAGAGCTGGGACGACCACAACCACCAGCTGAGCGGCGGCAGTCAGATGCCGTGCTCCACCGGGCACATCACCGGGAACCCGACGGGTGACCTCACCGCCACGACGAACGTGCACGCCTACGTGCGCATCAACCTCAACGGCGGCGCGTACCCCGGCCCCGACAGCCCGTCCATCTCGCTGACCGGCGGCGCCGTCTATCACTACGTAAATCTGGGCGACTCCCTGTCGTCCGGCGAGGGTACCCAGAACTACACCAACGAGACCAACTCGGTGGGGAACCAGTGCCACCGGTCCGACAGCTCATATTCGGGACAGTACACTCATATATCAAACTACTACCACATGGTTGACAACGTCGCCTGCTCGGGTGCGGTCATTGGGGAGTTTTACAACGCCGACACCCCGGTGAACTCGATGAACGTTCCCGACGCCGGCGAGCTCGCCCAAGACCTCGCGCTCGGCAGCGGCACGACCCTGGTCACGGTCAGCCTGGGCATCAACAACGTCGACTTCGCCGACCTGATCACCGGCTGCTATGGCACCGGCCCGACCAACACGACCTCCGCCATCGACGCGTGCTTCATCGACAAGCTCACCAACAAGGACTACAACGGCGGCACCGAGAATTTCAGCCAGCTGATCGACGATCAGGCGGGCTCGTTGACGAGCCTTTACACAGACATCCAGGCGGACGCCCCTAACGCCAGGGTCGTCGCCGTGACCTACCCGCAGATCTATCCCGCGACCGGCAATGCAGGCACGAACACGAACGCCTGCAAGGACTGGCCTCGGCCCGAGCAGATCATCACCAGCCAGAAACAGCTCGACCTGCTGCGCGCGGCGCTCAACCACCTGGACGACGTCATCGTCACGGCGGCGAACAACGCCGGCATCGACCACCTCGACGAGCGCGACGCGTTCAAGGGCCACGAGCTGTGCACCGCCGATCCGTGGGAGAACACCATCGTCGGCCTCGGTGCCAACGACTCGTTCCACCCGAACACCGCGGGTTATGCGAAGTACGCGAGCGATCTGAAGGCCCACCTGGGCTCATAAGGGGCCTTAGGAACCTTCAGTCCATCCGTCCGAGCCGCCCCTTCACCCGCACCAGCCAGCTTCTATCAGGCCCCCAGCCAATTCCCCGGCAGGTGCGGTCTGCTCCTGCAGCGTGGTGATCCGGGTGAAGGGGCGCTCGGCCGGGGGGTGCGCTATGCGGCGCTTGGCCAGCTCACAGCACGACTGCGGGGCTTACGGAGGAGCCGGAGCTCGGACTCGGTTTCCCCGAGCTAGCCGTCGAATTCCTCCGGGGTTGTTGTTCGCGTCCTTGTCTGGCTCCGCGCATTGTGGCGCGTCGATTTGCGTCGATCGGGGCCGGCAGGGTCTTGGCCAGCACCCCCTCGTGCACGACGTGCATCAGGTGTCCGTCCAGGTGCACGGCGACGTGCTTTCCGTTCAGTTCGTGGCCGAGGTTCACCGGCAGGTTGCCGAGACTAGCGACGCCGCTGGCGTCGGCGGTGCGCCTGCTCTCGACCACTGCGCCTGGCTCCAGGAGCCCGAGGCGCTACGGCAGGGGCGGCTGTTGGACGGCCGGCCGGTACTGCTCCGCGTAGTGATAGTGCCCGCACATCCCGCCACCGGATCAGGAGAGCACCTTGCCGATCTTCTCGCCGCTGCTCGGCATCGTGATCGTCGCCGTGGTCGTCGGCTTAGTGATCGCCTTCAGCCGACGGGACCACCGCTGGATCCGATAGCGATGCGCGCCACTTCGGTCGGGCGTGCGGCTGCCATGGCGGTCATGGCGCAGCTCGGTCGGATTGCCGGTGCGGTGGCACATCCCGCGCGGTCAGTGTGATGCCGCCGGTTCTGCTGGTTTGACGGTCGCTGGGCGGCTGTCTGTGTCTTCGCCTACGGTCGAGGGCGTGATAACCACGCTGGCTGTGGAGAACTACCGCTCCCTGCGCAACCTGTGCATCCCGATCGGCCGGCTGACCGTGGTTGCTGGCGCCAACGGTAGCGGTAAGTCGAGTCTGTACCGGGCCGTACGGTTGTTGGCCGACGTCTCGCGCAATGGAGCGGTGGCGGCGCTGGCGCGCGAGGGCGGTCTGCGCTCCACGCTGTGGGCCGGACCGGAGCAGGGCACCAAGCCGGACCGCAAGACTCAGGGCACGGTGCGCACCGCCCCGATCGGGCTGCGGCTTGGTTTCGGCGGTGACGAGTTCGGCTACGCAGTCGACCTGGGATTGCCCATTCCGAGCGGGGACCCGGAGGTAGCCAAGTTCAACCTGGACCCGGCGATCAAGACCGAAGCAGTCTGGAGCGGTCCGGTCCTTCGCCCGGCCAGTTCGCTCGTCGAACGGCACAACAACGCCGTCAAGATCCGCGCGGCCGACGGGAAGTGGTCCCCGAAGCCTTATCCGATCGCGCCGTTCGACAGCATGCTCAGTGAGTTCGCCGACCCCGAAGCCGCCCCGGAACTGTTCCGCATCCGGGACCGGATCCGCTCCTGGCGTTTCTACGACCACTTCCGCACCGACGCTGACGCCCCGGCCCGGGCTCCGCAGATCGGCACGCGCACGCCGGTGCTGGCGCACGACGGCGCCGATCTGGCCGCGGCGCTGCAGACCATTGTCGCGACCGGCCGGCGGGCGCAACTGGAAGAGGCGCTCGACGGCGCGTTCCCGGGCAGCCGCCTGCAGATCGAGGTCGAGGCGGACGGCCGGTTCTCGCTCCGGTTGTGGCAGCGCGGCCTGCTACGGCCGCTCGGCGCTGCGGAATTGTCCGACGGCACGCTTCGCTACCTGCTGCTCGTCGCCGCACTGCTCTCCCCGCGGCCGGCGGACCTGCTGGTCTTCAACGAGCCGGAGACCAGCCTGCACCCGGATCTGCTTGAGCCGCTGGGCGCACTCATCGCGACGGTGTCGGAACGCAGCCAGATCATTGTGGTCTCCCACTCCGGCAGCCTGATCGAGGCCATCGGGCGCGCGGCGTCGAAGCTGCGCGGGGACGTGGGGATGGTCGAGTTGCAAAAGGTGAACGGGGAGACGGTGCTGCCCGGGCAGGGCCTGCTCGACTCGCCGCTCTGGTTCTGGCCGAAACGCTAAGGCTCCGTTGAGCACGTCGTCAGCCACTGGGCGAAAGCCGCTTCCCGGGAGCACGGCACGCCTCGGAATGCTGAGATATCGCGCTAGGTCGCTGACAGGACGCTGATGTAGGTGTCGGCGGTCAGGACGGAGGAGTGGCCGAGCTGATCGGAAACGACTTTGAGGTCCGGCCCCGCCTGCAGAGCGAGGCTGACGCTGGCCGCGGTGTGCCGGATCATGGAGACGGATCGTGCTCACGTTCTGACGGTGAGGTCCGGACGCGGCCCGGCGCTTGCATCGTTCGATGGAATCTCGGTTCATCCCTTCGCGCCCGGGCTTCAACCGCGTCGGCGATGTGCGCCGTACCGCGCGCCGCGCAAGATCGAGATCGAGATCGAGTGCGGCGAGATCCGCCGGCACCCCTCGGCCACGTGGACGGCCGGAAGCGAAGGGAACCACCAATGAAATCAATCAGCAGGCGGCAGGTGCTGGGAGCCGGAGCGGCACTGGGCGTCGGCGTCGCTGGTGCGGGCTCGCTGCTCACCACCGGCACCGCGTCCGCCGCCGCGTCGGATTCCTCCGCCGCTCAGGGCGGCGGCCGACAGGTCGGGGAGGAGACGCGCAGCCTGGAGGAGCTGTACCAGGCCGCGAAGGCCGAGGGCGGAAAGCTGGTCGTCTACGCGGGTGGCGACGTCGCCTCGCAGCAGGCAGGGGTCGTCGCGGCCTTCAAGGCACAGTTCCCCGACATCGACCTGACGATGGTGGTCGACTACAGCAAGTTCCACGACGTGCGCATCGACAACCAGATCGCGACCGGACGGCTGATCCCCGATGTCACCCACCTGCAGACCCTGCAGGACTTCACCCGCTGGAAGCAGCAGGGACGGCTGCTGCACTACAAGCCCGCCGGATTCTCCAAGGTCCACGATGCCTTCAAGGACCCGGACGGCGCATGGGTCGCCATCGCCGTCTACGCGTTCAGCTTCATGTACAACAGCGCGACACTCACCGGCAAGCCGCCGCAGAACCCTGAGCAGCTCGTCGACCCGCGATTCAAGGGCCTGATCGCCTCGTCGTACCCCAACGACGACGACGCGGTGCTCTACCTCTACTCGCTCTACGCGCAGACCTACGGCTGGGACTGGATCGCCAAGCTCGCCGAGCAGCAGATGCAGTTCGGTCGCGGGACCAACTCGCCAGGTGACGCGCTGAGCAGCGGCGCGCGCAGCATCGGAGCCGGTTGCGCGGGCACGCTCGTGCCGTCCTCGAACCCGGTGAAGTGGATCGTCGCGAAGGACCACCCGTTCATGGCCTGGGGTCAGCGGGCCGCGATCTTCAAGCAGGCCGCGCACCCGGCCGCGGCCAAGCTCTACCTCAACTGGCAGCTTTCGGCCGCGGCCCAGAGCAACTCCTTCAACGGCTGGTCGGTACGCACCGACGTGCAGCCGTCGGGCGGGCTCGCCCCGATCTGGACCTACTCCAACGCACACATCGACGGCTTCCCGCGGTTCATGGCCGACCGCGCCGAGGCCGAACGTTTCCGGCAGACCTTCAGCCTGTACTTCGGCGAGGTCCAGGGCGCGCCCAGCCCCGGCTGGCTCGGGCTCTACCCCGGGCGCTGACGGACCCGGGCCCCGCGGTCACGGCCGCGGGGCCCGGCCGTGACCTGCTTAGACTGGCCGGGAACACCCGGGCTCACGAAGGGAAGCGCCATGGACGATCCGCCGACCGTCCGCATTCGCAGCGGCGCGATTCTCGACCAGTTCGTCTACCTGGTCTTCTTCGTGCTGGTCGGCGCTTCCCTGCTGCACCTGGCCGCCGAACACAACGCGCAGTGCGTCTACACGCTCACCCTGTGCATCCTGATCGCTGCGGGCTACTGGTCCGGGCTGACGCTGTCTGGTCGGCTGGGTGCGGCCGGCCGCGTCGTCTGGCTCGCGGCCCTAGTCGCGCTCTGGCTCGTACTCGTCTGGATCAGCCCGGGTGCGCTGCCCTACGCGTACCTCTGGTGTGCGATCCCCCTGGCCTGCCTAGCTGTGCGCACCCTCGGCGAACGCACCGCGCTCGTCGCCACGGTCGTCATCAGCGGTGCCCCGGTGCTCGTGCTGCTGCGCCTCGACCACCAGCTCGGACCGGACGGCATCGCCGCGCCGATCGTCGCGGTGTGGGCCACGGTCGGGCTCTTCCACCTCCAGCGACGCGACGCGCTCACCCGTCAGCGGCTGCTCGAGGAACTCCAGGACGTTCAAGATCAGCTCACTGAGCGCCAACGGGAGGCGGGAGCGCTCGCCGAACGCGCACGCATCGCCCGCGACCTGCACGACACGCTCGCCCAGGAACTCTCCGGCAGCCGCATGCTTCTGCAGGCGGCCGAACGCGATCGACGCGCCGACCCCGACCGCGCCTGGCGGCATGTGCACGCCGTATCCCAGGCTCTCGGCGAACACCTCGCGGAAACCCGCAGGATCATCGACGACCTCACCCCCGTCCAACTCGAAGACACCAGCCTCGAGACGGCGCTGCGTGACCTGTGCGAACGAGCACAACGCGACGGCATCGCGCACCAGGTCACCTTCAGCGGCGAGGGCGCGGCGCGGACGGTGGCCCCGGACGGTGCGAAGGCCCTGCTGCGGGTAGCCCAGGGCGCGCTCGCCAACATCCGCGAGCACGCCGAGGCCCGGAACGTGCTCGTTAGCCTCTCCGCGCAGCCGGAGCGGACCGTCCTGGTGGTGCGCGACGACGGAGTCGGCTTCAGCCCGACGCGCATCCGCCCCGAGCACGGTCGCGGCTTCGGGCTTCCCGCGCTGCGCGAACGCATGCGCTCGTGCGGCGGCACCCTGATTCTCGAAAGCTCGCCTGGCCACGGCACCAGCATCACCGCCGCGCTCCCCAACCCGATCGCTGCGGGGCGCGAAGGGCGATCGCAGACACGCGGCGGCCTCGCGGCAGTCGCATCATGAGCGACAAGCGGATCCGTGTCCTGATTGTCGACGACCACGCCGTCGTCCGCGCCGGACTAAGAGCCCTGATCGAGGGCGAGGCCGACACCATGGAGGTCGTCGGCGAGGCGGCGGGCGGCGAATACTCCGTCAGCCTCGCCGCCCGACTGCGCCCCGACGTCGTCCTGATGGACCTGCGCCTCGACGAACGCGACGGCGGAATCGACGGCGCCGAAGCCACCCGGCGCATCACCGCCCAGAGCCCCACGACCAAGGTCGTCGTACTGACCAGCCACAGCAACCGCACCGACGTGCACCGCGCGCTCGAAGCTGGAGCGCTCGGCTACGTCCTGAAAGCCGGCCCACCCGAAGAACTCTTCCGCGCCATCCACGCCGCCGCCTCCGGCGGCCTCACCCTCTCCCCCGACGCAGCCGCGCTCTACACCGCGCGAGACCCGGGCCTGCAGCTGAGCGACCGCGAACTCGAAGTTCTGCGGCTACTAGCCGAGGGACTGTCCAACCGCGCCATCGCTAGCGCTCTGTTCCTCACTGAAGCCACCGTCAAAAGCCACCTCGTGCGCATCTACCGCAAGCTCGACACCGACAGCCGCGCCGCCACCATGGCGGAGGCGCACCGCAGAGGGCTGATCGAGCTGGCCTGACGGCGCTACCGGGAAGCCCATGCCCGTCCCCTCGTCCTCTTCGGCCATGTCGCATTCGCAGTGTCCTGTGGCTCGTTCATCAGCCCACTGGCTTCAAGCCACCTCTGCGGTGAACGCTTCATCAGCGTAGGACGCCAAGGCGGGGACCGGTCCCGAGTGGTGCGTGCACAATGACTCGCCGACCGCTAGTCGCTCAACCTAGGTGACGACGTTGTCGGGCGAAAAGCACGGTAAAGAGAAACGTCGGCGTGTTTGTTTGGACACGGCTTCCGCTCTAGGATTCACTCGATCGAGTGAAGATCATTCAATAAAATTCTTGTCACAACGCCAGAAATGAAAAGTGGCGGC
>Ga0070739_10003320_pt1 | contig 20193 bp, 20 predicted proteins | sample Coa_R1_7_FD_66445 | JGI IMG/M metagenome (GOLD analysis project Ga0070739, IMG submission 66445) | Surface soil microbial communities from Centralia Pennsylvania, which are recovering from an underground coalmine fire - Coalmine... | ecosystem: Environmental > Terrestrial > Soil > Unclassified ... | reverse complement strand
TCGACGCCGTCCCCTTGCTTTTTATGCGAGCACGCAAGTTCGCTGCCCTCGTCCCGATATCGGCCTCGAAGTCACCGCGGTTGTCGAAGGCGCCACCACGACGTTCCTGCGCTGCCCGCGATCAGGGTCATAGCGGTAGTGCCAAACCACCCAGCGACAAATGTTGTCGTCGTCGATGATCCACCCTGGCCACGGTTGCAGCATACGAGTCTGGGCGTCCGGGAAGTGGTTCATCGCTATCGACAAGACCACCTTGAGCGAACCGGCACGCATCTCAGCCAAGCGCGCGCAGCACGTCCGCTAACAAGTCGTCGGTATCTTCAATGCCCAGGGAAATGCGGACAAAGCCCTCGGGCACCGCGTCTCCCCAGCGGGCTCGACGATCCACCGATGTATGGACACCACCGAAGCTGGTTGCCGCAGTCAGCAATTCGCTGTGTTCCATCAGTTCCTGCACCGCCGCGCCATCAGGCAATTCGACGGATACCAAACCGCCGAACCCGCGCATCTGTGCCGCGGCCACCGGATATGCCGGATCATCAGCCAGCCCCGGGTAGCGCACCATGCGTACGGCAGGATGACCACGCAGCATGGTCGCCAGGGCGGCCGCATTCTCGCATTGCCGTTGAATCCGTAGTCCGGCACTGCTCAGACTGCGTAGCACCAACCACGCCTCGAATGGGCCGAGAATCGCTCCGCTGAGCAGCCGTTCGCGTTCAATCACAGCGATCAGGTCGGATCGGTTGCCCGCCACATAGCCGGCTAGAACGTCGCTGTGTCCGGCCAACGCTTTCGTGGCACTGGCAACCACCAGGTCGGCGCCCAGCGACAGCGGCTGCTGGACGAGCGGGGTGGCGGTTGTGTTGTCGACAACCAATGTGGCGCCACGGCTACGGCAGACCGACGCCAACCGGTTGAGGTCGACCACATCAAGACCCGGGTTAGTTGGAGTCTCAGCCACGACAACGTCAGCGTGTGCTGCGGCATCCAACATCTCCGAATGGTCGGCTTCGATGATGGTAATGCCAACGCCGCCAAGGTGTTCGTTGGCATAGCGCCGGACCTGGTAGTAGCCGTCGGCCGGCACGACTACCACCGACCCCGGCTCGGCCAGCACCCGCAGCGTGGCTGTGATCGCTGCCATGCCGGAGCCGAATACCAATGCTGCGGTGGCGCCTTCCAGGGTGGCTATAGCCGTTTCGAGCTGTCGCCACGTCGGATTGGAGCTACGACCGTAGGTGTCGAGGCCAGCGGCTTCGTCGGTGTGCGCCTCAGCCGGTAAGTGGTACGTCGAAGCCAAGACAGGAGACGGTGCGACCGGTCGGCCAGGGATAGCCGGAGAACGAACCGCTTTCAGGCTGCGGGTGGAATCACCGTATGGACGGGTCACCGTGGTGGCACCAGAAACATTGCAGGCCTAGTCAATTGAACGCGAGCCAGCTCGGCAGCGCCCGCTCGTGAGAGTCGCAGAGCACCTGGCGGGTATCGCAGTTGCCTTTCGGCGCTCCAGCGCCCGCCCACATGCCACCGGTGTCACGGCGCAGCACGATCGCTGACGACCCGCCACCGTCGAGCAGCACCGCGGTGTCGCTGCCCAGGCCGCGGAAGAGGTCTTGAATGTTGTCCGGTGTGTAGCTACCGCCCTGAAACACATACATTTCGTCCTTCGGCCGCGAATATGCGATCGCGGTCCGGGCGGCGCTGGGTCCACCGTCATTGAGTTGGCCGGTGTCGCCAGGCGACAACAACCCGATGCCGCTGACGGCCACAAACCGGGCACCCTTGTCGACCAAGCCCTGGATGACCGGCGCGGCAACGTCGTAGTCATTGCTGCTACCGGGCCGAATCACCGACGGGGCGCCCTCGCTCGGCAAGATCATCGTCGTCAACGCGGACCAGTGCTCGTCTCCACCGGAGAGTGCCTGTTTGCCGGCGTAGGCGATGGTGCCGGTCACCGCCTGATTGGCTCGGCCCTGGCCGCGGGTGTTGTCGACGAAGGCGCCCAGCGGCGAACTACAGCCGGTTGATTTCCACGACCCGCCTTTCTGTCCGCGGATATCGAAGAAGTTGGCGTTGATGGCGATGGTCGGTTGGCCCAACGCTTGCCAAGCCTGCAGCGGCGGATACGTTTCCGACGCCTGCATTAGCCCTTCGCCGGTGCGCGCCCCCGGATTGCGTTCACAGCGGGCCTGATAACCGCTATGGCTATCCACCAGCAGATGCGGCGAAAGCCGTTGCGAGGCAGCCTTGATGATCATCAAATGACCGCCGCTGTTCCCGTCATACCAGTTGCCGCCGGCATTGAGCATGGGAGCGGGATGCCCGGCGCCGAAGTTGTACACCAGATACGAACCGCGCGTGTTGGCAATGGCGCCGGCCAACAAGTCACGGGCCTCCGCGTGGGCGACCGGCTGCCCAGTGCTGGCCGCCGCCAGCGCCGCCCACAGCATTGCCGCGGCGCAGCTGGCTGCTATCCGCCGGAGGGTGACGGCGAGACTCAGCACGGCTGGCCCTTTCGGCGCAAAGTCAGGACAACTACGACAACATTAGCCGCAGCTGTATCAGTGTCAACTTATGTCACAGTAGCGTGACACTTTGGCGGCGGTCGAATCACGTTCTGCCGCTTGCACTTTGCTGAGGGGTTACTCCGTAGCCGGCGGTTCCGGAAGAGCGGGGATGCGGTGATAGCCGCGGCGGTCGTAGATGCGGGTGACGATGCCGCCCAGCAACAACCCGATGACCAAACCGATAGCGGTGAGCGTCAGTGCATGCGACAGCCCGGCATCGGCCCGGCCGTCGAGGTACAGCAACGCCCGGGTGCCCAAGAACACCTGGTGCATCGGCTCGAATTTGGCCAACCAGCCGAAAAACGGCGGCGCGGCCTCCAGGGGGACGGTCGCACCAGCTGACGGCAGCCCGAGGATCACGAAGATCAACATGCTGACCAACAAGCCCAACGACCCCAGTACCGCGATCAGCGACGTGGATGTGACACCAACCGCCACGATCGCGAACACCCCGTAGAGCCACACCATCCAGCCATGGGTGAAGGGCATCCCCAGCGCCTTGGCTATCGCCATGTACACCGCCGAGGTGAGCAGCCCCAGCGCCAGCATCAGCGCCCATTTCACCAATAGAGTCCGAAACCGCGAGATGTTGACCTGCTCGGCGAACCGGTACACCGGGCCGAATTCGGCTGGCACGTAACCGAGCATCGAATCCACCAAGGTGCTGACCACGATGCTGCCGGTGAAGCCCGCCAACAGGAGCAAAAGCGAGTAGTAGAACGCCGAAAGCCCGTTGCCGGTGCCGTCGGGCAGCGGATTGTGCACGGTGCTCTGGACTTCGACGGGGTTGGCCAATAGCAGCGACACCGCACCTGCCAGCGGTGCTCCGCCGGTCTGCTGCGCGACCTGCGCGGTAAGCCGTTGTCCCACCTGGGTATTGACCACTGCCATCACACGGGAGAAGGTTTGGGCGGCGATGCTGGCGCCCAGTGTTCCGGCTCGTGGATTCGTCGAGATCGTGATCACGGGCCGCACAGCGGGACCGGCGCTGATCGCGGTTTGCGGAAGGTCTCGTAGCTTCGAGGAGAAGTCCGGCGGTATCACGGCCATGCCGAACACCCGCGCGGTATTCAGTTCATCTAGGGCCTCTTGCCGGGTGAGCACGCGGACGTCGAATTGGTTTTTGTCTAATCCGGCCGTCACACCATCGACGATGCGCGCGCCCGCCGGTCCGGCATCCTCGTTGACCACCGCGATCGGGAAATGCCGCAGGCTGCTCATCGGATTCAAGATGCCGCCCAGATACAACGCGGCCAGGGCCGACAGCACCGCCAAGGTGATGACGATCGGCACCAACCAGAACCGCACGGTCCGTGTCGCTCGCCCGCCGGCGGCAGCGCGGTGCCGGGCGCCTTCTCGTGTCGCCGCGAGCCCCGGATCGTGCCGGTCCGCAGAGGACGCGGCGTGCCGCGGCTGCGGGTGACCGTGCCCGCCTGTCGCATCGGCCACCGGGCCGCCGGCATTCTCGTCGGGCTGTAGGTCAGACATGGGCAACTCCTCTTCGTCGGGCTCACCTTATGTCGCGGCTTGCTGTGTCGGTGCTCACGGCGACAAGTTAGGCAAAACCCGGAAGCGGGCATCCCCGTGCAAGGGCACTTGTCGCAGGCCTGATGAGCGGAGGGCACCATGGTCAGCACCGTCGTCAGCGCAGTGATCGTCGGCGTGATTGTCGGCGCGCTCACCCGACGGGTGATGCCGGAGAAGCACAACCCCGGGATCGTGATGACAAGCGTGCTGGGCGCCGCCGGCGCATTTTTGGGGTCGTGGCTGACCTACGGGCTCGGTTACACCGACGCCAACCGCGGCTGGGCGATGATCCCGTTTGTGGTCGGCGTCATCGTCGCCGTTGTCGTTATCGCCATCTATCTGGCAGTGACTGGCCGTGACCGGGTTCGGCGTTGAGGACCGCCTCAGTCGCCAAGTTTTGCGTGCATTTCCCAAGCCAGAATCTCCGCCGGCTCGGTTGCCGTCACCCGTCGGCCGTCGGATGCGGTGAACCGGACCGCGTCGCCTTCCTGTAGGTCGCCGACACCCTCGACGGAAACCAGTCCGGATGTGATGAACAGATGCAGGTACGGCGCTGACGGCAGCTCGACGCCATCGCCGGGCCGCAGTCGCGCCCCGTGCAACGCGGCATTGCGGTTGTGGACTGTGATGGCGGCGTCCTGGCCGGGCATACCTGAGGCGATGGTCGTCAAACCACTCGTCAGCAGCTCGTTGTCGACCTCGTGTTGCTGATAGCCGGGCGTGATGCCGGTCTGGTCGGGTATCACCCACATTTGGATGAAATGCACTGGGTCGGCGGCGGAGTCGTTCTTCTCCGAGTGCAGAATGCCGCTGCCGGCCGACATGCGTTGTGCCAGGCCGGGATAGGTCACACCATGATTTCCGGTCGAGTCGCGGTGAGTCAGCGCTCCCTGCAGCACCCACGTCACGATCTCCATGTCGCGGTGTGGGTGGGTGCCAAAGCCGGTACCGGGCGCGACGATGTCGTCGTTGTTGACCAGTAGTAAACCGTGGTGTGTGTTGGCGGGGTCGTAGTGGTCGGCGAAGGAAAAGGAGTGCCTGGAATTCAGCCAGGAGGTCTTGGTGACGGCCCGATCGGCCGCACGCCGGATCTCCGCGGTGGCAGACATAGCCTCAGGCTAGTCGCTTGGGCATGCCCGAGTGGCTTTACCAGTCGGCGTCGGTGTAGCGGATGACGCCCCGGATGTTCTTGCCGTCCAGCATGTCCTGATAGCCCTCGTTGATGTCTTCGAGCGGATAGGTGTTCGTAACCATCTCGTCGACCTTGAGCAGCCCCGACTTGTACAGTCCCACCAGTCGCGGTGTTTCGACATGTGAGCTTCCGCCACCGAAGATGTTGCCTTTCAAGGTCTTTTGCAACATCGCGAACAAGAACAGGTTGAGCTTGACGTCGACGTCGGTCATCGCCCCCATGCCGGTCACCACGCAGGTGCCGGTCTTGGCGGTCAGGGTCAGCGCTTCCTCGATGTATTCCCCGCGCATTTCGCCGACCGCGATGATCGTCTTGTCGGCCATCAACCCGTAGGTCAGGTCCATCATCGGCGCAATCGCGGCAGCCATCGACTCGTAGACGTGGGTGGCGCCGAACTTCACGGCTTGCTCACGCTTGAAATCGATGGGGTCGATCGCGATGACGTGCTTGGCGCCGGACAACACCGCGCCCTGCAGCGCGCTCATCCCGATGCCGCCGACGCCGATGATCGCGACGGTGTCACCGGGCTGGACCTCGGCGACGTTGGTCGCCGAGCCGAATCCGGTCGGCACCGCGCAACCCATGATCGCGGCCGATTCGAACGGCACACTCGGGTCGATCTTGACGACCGAATCCTTGTGCACCGTCATGTAGGGCGCGAAGGTGCCGAGCAGGTTCATCGGCGAGACGTCATGCGACCCGGCCTTGACGCGGCAGGTGCCGTCGGCAATCGCCTTGCCGCCGAGCAACACCGCACCCCGGTCACAGAGCGACCGGAAACCCTTCAGGCACGGCGGACACTCGCCACAGGCTGGGATGAACGCCAGGATGACGTGGTCGCCTTCACTGATTCCGGTGACGCCCTTGCCGACCTTGGTGACTACGCCGGCGCCCTCGTGCCCACCGAGTGCCGGCAAGCCGATCGGAGTGGCTCCCGTGGTCAGGTGGTAGTCGGAGTGGCACATGCCGGCGGCATGCACCTGGATCTGGACCTCGTCGTCAACCGGATCACCCACCTCGATCTCGTCGACCCGAAACGGCGAGTTCAGCTCCCACAGCAGTGCGCCCTTGGTCTTCATGCCCGGGATACTAGCGAACCGGCCAGAACGTGTTCCAATCGAGGCGCTGAAATGGGCGGTTACCTGGGCATATAGGGCGCTACGTACTCTTGTGCGAATCTGTTCAGCTTGCTGATGTCAGCAGAGTTTGTGCTTTTCTGAGGGCGGCGTCGAGTTTGGGGAGGGTCAGTTTTTGCGCGCCGCCCAGATGTATTTCGATTTGGTACTCCGGCTGGCGGTCGCGCCCGAAGATCGGTAATACGACGAATTCGGTTGATGGAAGCTCCGTTTCGAGTGTGTGCGTCACCGATCGCAGCGTCACCATCGTCATCAAGGTGCTGAGCTGACGGGTGACCTGTGCGGTGGGCTGCAGCGATGCCAGGACGGCGGCGAGCCGGTCGTGCAATGCGGCGTGGGCATCGTCGAATCGCCAGGCACCGTAGCCGCGGTGGCGGATGTCGGCGAGCACGCGGCGATGCGCGGCAATGTCGGCGCGGGTGAGCCGTGGTGTGACTCGATGCAGCCAGTCCTCGACGGCGGTGTCGTCGCGCCAAGCCATCGCCACCAACCCGAACGGCGGGTCGATCGGGAAGCGCTGCCCCACGGCGTGCTCGCCGTCGGTGCTGTGGCCGACGGCATCCACCGTCGTCAGCTGCCGGCCGCCGATTTTCGATATCGAGCAGGCGGCCCCCAGTGTGGTGTGCATGAAGGCGAGCGCTTCGCGGCCGCGGTCCAGCAACGGGAATTGCGCTCTGAGGCCATGCACGATTCCGAACAGGCCGCTGCCCAGCGCGTAGCGGCGATCCTCGTGGCGTGTCACCCATGTACCTCGTTCCAGCTCGGCCAGCACTAGCGCACAAGTCGAGGTGCTGATGCCACAGCTTTTGGCGAGCTCGGCTGACGTCTTGCCTTGCGACGAGTCGGCCAGGGCCGCAAGCACATCCATCACGCGACGGGTAGGCGGTGATTTCACGCGTACGGAGTCTGCTGTTGACGTAGCCATCGCCGCCTTCCTACCATCCGTCCAAATGTTAGCGATTTATTCCTAATATTAGGAGCACAGTGATGTGGAAAGTGGGCGTTTGGGGTCCCGGCTCGATGGGCTTGATCGCGCTGCGCGGGGTGATCGATCACCCACAGCTGGAGTTGGTCGATCTCATCGTCCACAGCGATGCCAAGGCCGGTCTGGACGCAGGACAGCTCTGCGGCGCCGAGCCGGTGGGCGTGGTGGCAACGCAGGATCCTGGCCCGATGCTGACCGGCGACGCCGACGTCGTGCTCTATGCCGCCGCGGCAAATCTGCGGCCGCTGGAGGCGGTTGAGGACATGGCGTCGATCCTGCGAGCCGGCAAGAACGTGGTGTCGTGCTCGGTGGTGCCGCTGGTCTTCCCCGGCGCCGTCGACTCGGCGTTCACCGAACCGCTGCGGGCGGCGGCGCAAGCGGGAGGCGCGTCGTTCTTCACCACCGGCATCGACTCCGGATTCGCCAATGATGTTCTGCCGCTAGTGCTTTCGGGAGTGTCGCGGGTTATCGAGAGCGTACGCGTGACCGAGATTTTCAACTACGCCACCTATCCCGACAAATCGGCGGTGTACGAGATCCTCGGGTTCGGCAAGCCGCCCGAGGTCACGCCGTTCGCTGCCAACCCGGGAGTATTCACCTTCGGCTGGGGCCCAGTGCTGCACCAGCTCGCCGCCGGACTAGGGGTGCAGATCGACCGCATCGACGAAAGCGTTGAACGCGCGCCCGCCGAGGAATCGTTCGACACTCCGACCGGCCATATCGCCGCCGGCACGATTGCCGCGATGCGCTCGACTTTGACCGGATATGTCGGGGACAGGCCGATTTTCGTCGTCGACCACGTCACCCGCATGCACGACGACATCGCTCCGGACTGGCCACAGCCGCATATCTCCATTTCGCCGCGCGCCCTCGGCTACGGTGGGGCTTCGGGTCGGGGGGTCTACCGCGTCGAGATCGAGGGCTCGCCGAGTATGCGCTGCGAGCTTGAGTTGGCCGACGACCACGACCACGACCTGGGCGCGCGGGTAGCCGGCGCATCCCGGATGGTCAACGCGATTCCGGCGGTGTGCGAAGCGCCGCCGGGTCTACTGTCGGCTCTGGATCTGCCGCTGATCACTGGACACGGTTTGGTGCGGCCGGTATCCGGGCCGCCACCGGACAGCCGCCTGTTCTAGGACTTTCGGCCGTCGAGCGTGGAATTGATGCACGTTTATCCACAGAAGGCGTAGCAGAAGTCCACATTCGACTTGCGGTGTAGGAGGTTCTTGACACGGTCAGCACATGGGGGAGTACGACTGGCCGTTCATCGGCACCGAAGCACTCGCAGCGGGCCGGGTCAGCCGACGCACGTTGCGAAGCCGACACCAGATGGTCTACCGCAATGTCTACATCCCGAACGGACAGGAGCTCACTCCCGTCACACGCGGCGTTGCGGCCTGGCTGTGGTCCATGCGGACCGCCACGGTCGCGGGCTTGTCGGCGGCTGCGTTGCTGGGTTCGCGATGGATCGATCCGCGGTTGCCGGCCGAGCTCAACCGACCCGAGGCATGCAACGTCGACGGCATTGTTGTCCACCGCGAGAAGCTCCTTGACCACGAGACGTGCGTAGTGCAGGGAATGCCGGTCACCACACCGGCTCGAACAGCGTTCGACCTCGGACGACGAAAAGGCTTGACTACGGCGGTCATTCGGTTGGATGCGCTGGCCAATGCAACGGGCCTCAGGGCCGCCAGTATCGAATCCGCGGCCGAAGACCATCCTGGATCGCGGGGCATCGTTCAATTGCGGCGCGTGCTGGAGTTGATCGACGGTGGTGCGGAGTCTCCGCAGGAAACCCGGACGCGGCTTCTGCTTGTCCGCGCTGGACTACCCAAACCGACTACGCAGATCGTAGTGCGCGACAGATTCGGTAATCCCTTCGCCCGCATCGACATGGGATATGAGGAGTGGGAGGTCGGTATCGAGTTCGACGGTCCGCAACACTGGACTGATCCGGCGCGGCGGACTGCTGACATCGATCGGCAGGCCGAGTTGGGCGCTCTGGGTTGGCGGATGGTGCACGTCAGCGGTGACCTGCTGCGGTATCGCCCGGGAATCGTGGTGGCCCGCACCTGTGCTGCGCTGGAAGCAGCCGGATGCACGTGGCTCGCCGAATGTGGCGTTGATGAACGTTTCCTGCGCCAACGCGTGGCATAAGTCCACACTCGGCGCTAGAGATGGTCGGGCAGGCCAAATTTCGGGAAAAGGGTAGTGTCCAGGAACGCGACGACGTGGATGACACCGGTGTCGGTGATGTCGAGGACATGCAGCTGAAACGGCAGATGCTGGTCGCCGTCGCGCATATACATCGCGGCCGCCGGTTGCCCGTTAGCCAGCAACGGAATCAGCCGCATATCGCCGGCGGCTTGGGCGGGGCATTGCTGGCGTACCAATGTGGCGATCGAATGCGGACCCTGGTACCACCCGGCGAACGGCGGCATCTCCCAGATCGCCTCGGCGGTGAACAAGTCCACCAGCCGGTCGACGTCGTAGGCCTCGAACGCCGCGATGTAGCGGGCCAACCGATCCTGTGCGTCCGCCGAATCGGGCGCCGCAAGCCGATCCTCCGCAGTGGGACCAACCGCCTCCAATTGCGTGCGGGCCCGTTGCAGCAGGCTGTTGACAGCCGCGGTGCTGGTACCGATCGCCTCGGCCACTTCCGCGGCCTTCCACTGCAGCACGTCACGCAGCACCAGCACAGCCCGCTGCCGCGGCGACAGGTGCTGCAGAGCTGCAATGAACGCCAACCGCACCGATTCACGCGACCCGACGATCTCCGAGGGATCGCTGATGGTGTCCGGCAGCGGCTCCAGCCAGGCAATCTCCGTTCGCTCCACCAGTTCCGCGGTGGGATCGGAGCTGGGTGCTCCCAAGCCTGTCGGCAGCGGCCGGCGTTGCCGGCCCTCCAGCGCGGTCAGGCACGTGTTGGTGGCGATGCGGTGCAGCCAGGTCCGCACCGAGGACTTGCCCTCGAAGCGGTCGTAGGCCTTCCAGGCGCGCAGATACGTTTCCTGAACCAGATCCTCGGCGTCGTGCAGCGACCCTGTCATCCGATAACAGTGCGCGAGCAGTTCCCGCCGATACGGCTCAGCCTGCGCAGAAAAGTCACTGGCCCCGCTCTCAAGGCTTTCGGTGAGCACACTCACGCGCACGAGCTTACGCAGACGGCCCGACATCCGCTTCCGTTGACGATGCGTGCCGCAATGAGGAACCCGGCACTGCGGTCTACGCTGCCTCTGATGCCTACCACCCGCACGGAACGGACATTCGACGGCGTCGGCGGCGTGCGCATCGTCTACGACGTCTGGACACCAGACACCACACCAAAAGCGGTGGTCGTCCTCTCGCACGGCCTTGGCGAGCACGCCCGTCGCTACGACCACGTCGCGCAGCGGTTCGCCGCCGACGGACTAGTCACGTACGCGCTAGATCACCGCGGGCATGGCCGGTCGGGCGGCAAGCGGGTGCTGCTAAAGGACATCTCGGAGTACACCGGTGACTTCGACACGCTGGTAGGCATCGCCACCAAAGAGCATCCCGGCTGTAAATGCATCGTGTTGGGGCACAGCATGGGCGGTGGCATCGTGTTCGCCTACGGTGTCGAGCGCCCGGACAACTACGACCTGATGGTGTTGTCGGGCCCGGCCGTGGCAGCGCATACGGACGTGTCGCCGCTGTTGGTGTTCGTCGCCAAGACGCTCGGCGCGATTGCTCCGGGCCTGCCGGTGCAGGAACTCGACGTCGACGCGATATCCCGCGACCCGGCAGTGGTGACCGCCTACAAAACCGACCCGCTGGTGCACCACGGCAAGGTTCCGGCCGGCATTGCCCGCGCCCTACTGCTGGTGGGTGAAACCATGCCGCAGCGCGCTGCGGCGTTGACGGCGCCACTGTTGGTCGTGCACGGCTCGGAGGATCGGCTGATCTGCGTCGACGGCAGCCGTCAGCTGGTCGAATGCGTGGGCAGTTCCGACGTCGAGCTGAAGGTTTATCCGGGGCTCTACCATGAGGTCTTCAATGAGCCAGAGCGCGACCAGGTGCTCGACGACGTGGTCAGCTGGATCAACGCTCGGCTGTGAATCGCTGCACGGAAATGTCGGAGCGGTCCCGTAGTTTGGCGCTATGACCCGCGCTGGCGACGATGCAGAGCGGAGCGATGAGAAGGAGCGGCGCTGATGACCCGCGCTGGCGACGATGCAGAGCGGAGCGATGAGAAGGAGCGGCGCTGATGACTGACGACAAAATGTTGGCGCGTATCGCTGCCCTGCTGCGCCAGGCGGAAGGCACCGACAATTCGTATGAGGCCGAGGCGTTCATGGCGGCAGCACAACGCTTGGCCACGGCGACGTCCATCGATTTGGCGGTGGCCCGCTCGCATGCGGATAAGCGCACCCGCGCCCAGAGCCCGATCCAGCGCACCATCACTATCGGAGCGGCCGGCACCAAGGGGCTGCGCACCTATGTGCAGCTGTTCGTGGTCATCGCCCACGCCAACGACGTGCGCTGCGACGTGGCCTCCAATTCGACGTTTGTGTACGCCTACGGGTTCGCAGAGGACATCGATGTCAGCCACGCTCTGTATGCCAGCCTGGTGGTCCAAATGGTGCGGGCATCGGACGCCTACATCGCCTCGGGTGCGCACCGGCCGACGCCGACGATCACTGCTCGGCTGAACTTTCAGCTGGCGTTCGGAGCGCGAGTGGGTCAGCGGTTGGCCGAGGCCCGCGAGCAGGCACAGCAAGGGGCGAAAAAGGACCGCGGTCGTCCACCTGGTACCGCTATCGCCCTGCGGGACAAGGAAATCGAGCTGCACGATTACTACCGCAGCGCGTCGAAGGCGCGCGGCACGTGGCAGGCCTATCGGGCCTCGGCCGGGTATTCGTCGGCCGCACGGCGGGCAGGGGACCGGGCCGGTCGGCGGGCGCGGCTCGGCAACAGCCCGGAGCTGTCGTCGGCGCGAGCCGCGCTGGAGTAATGAGCACTGCCGAGCGCGACAAGCAGCGATCGAAGGTTTACGCAGCTGAGGACTTCGTGCGGACGTTGTTCGACCGCGCAGCCCAGCACGGCTCGCTGGCCGTCGAGTTTTTCGGCACACAGCTGACACTCCCTCCCGAAGGGCGGTTCGGCTCCGTCGCGGCAGTGCAGCGCTACGTCGATGACGTTCTCGCATTACCGGCGGTGCGGCGCCGCTGGCCGGCGACGCCGCCGCTGACAGTTCGCTCGCGGCGCGCCGCCAGCGCAGCGCACTACGAAAACCACGACGGCCCAGGCGTTATCGCGGTTCCCGACCGCGACACCGCCGACTGGGCGATGCGTGAGCTGGTGGTCTTGCACGAAGTGGCGCACCACCTCTGCCAAGCGCAGCCGCCGCATGGACCGGAATTCGTCGACACCATGTGTGCGCTGGCTGAGTTGGTGATGGGACCAGAGCTCGGGCATGTGCTGCGGGTCGTTTACGCCAAAGAGGGCGTCCGGTAACCACTGCGCCTTAACGTTGACGAGGTGACCGAGGTAGGAGCCGCGCTGGGCGCCATCGACACCGAGGCCGACGTCCGGGCGCGGGAGGTCGAGGCGCAGATGACCGACGACGAGCGGTTCTCGTTACTGGTCAGTGTGATGGGCGCCAACGAGATGCTGCCCGTGCGCGACGAGCGCATCCCCGCCGACGTTCCGATGAGCGCCGGATACGTGCCGGGCATCCCGCGCCACGGCGTACCGCCGCTGCTGATGACCGATGCCAGCCTCGGCGTCACCAACCCCGGCTACCGCCCGGGAGACACCGCGACCGCGTTGCCGGCCGGGCTCGCGCTGGCCGCCAGCTTCAACCCGGCACTTGCGCGGGCCTCGGGCGCGGCGATCGGGCGGGAAGCCCGCAGCCGCGGATTCAACGTACTTTTAGCGGGCGGGATCAATCTGGCCCGCGACCCCCGCAACGGCCGCAACTTCGAATACCTCTCCGAAGACCCGCTTTTGAGTGCGACGATCGCTGCGGAGTCGATCACCGGCATCCAGCAACAGGGCGTCATCTCAACGGTCAAACACTATTCGCTGAACTGTAACGAGACCAACCGCAATTGGCTCGACGCGGTCATTGACACGGACGCCCATCGCGAATCCGATCTGTTGGCTTTCGAAATCGCGATCGGACGGTCGCAGCCCGGCGCCGTGATGACGGCATATAACCAGGTCAACGGCGAATACGCAAGCGGCAATGACGTTTTGCTCAACGACGTCCTGAAAGTCGCTTGGGCTTACCGCGGTTGGGTGATGTCGGACTGGGGCGCCACGCCGAGTTGGGAGTTTGCGCTCAAGGGCCTAGACCAGGAATCTGGTGCACAGATAGACCGATTGCTGTGGGGCGCGGAGGCATTCACCGACCAACTCAAAGCCGCCTACGCCGACGGTAAACTGCCCCAACAACGTCTGTCCGATATGGTGCGCCGGATCTTACGTTCGATATTCGCCGTCGGCGCCGATCGCTGGGACGCTGTGCCGCCGCCGGATATGGCCGCACACAATGCGATTGCGCTGGAGATCGCCCGGCAGGGAATCGTGCTGCTGCAAAACGGTGGGTTGCTGCCGTTGAAACCGGACGCCGCGGCGCGCATCGTTGTCATCGGCGGCTACGCGCAGGTCGGTGTGCCGACCGGCTGCGGGTCGAGCGCCGTCGTTCCGCCGGGAGGCTACGCCGCAGTCATTCCGATCGGCGCACCCGGGGTAATGGGCAGCGCGCGCAACCTCTACTTGCTGCCGTCGAGGCCGCTCACGGAGCTGCGAAAGATGTTGCCAGGCACAGTTATCGAGTTCGACCCGGGCATCAGCCCAGCCGAGTCGGTGCTCGCGGCGCGCCGGGCCGACGTCGCCATTGTGTTCGCGGTGCGAGTCGAAGGAGAGGGCCTCGACAATGCGGACTTGTCTTTGCCATGGGGGCAGGACGCGGTGATCGCCGCTGTCGCTGAGGCACAGCCCAACACGGTGGTGGTGCTGGAAACCGGCAACCCGGTTGCCATGCCATGGCGGGACAAAGTGAACGCGATCCTGCAAGCCTGGTATCCGGGGCAGGCTGGCGGCCAAGCGATCGCCGAGGTTCTGCTCGGCACGGTCAATCCGTCCGGCCGGCTGCCCATCACGTTCCCGCTGGATCTGAGCCAGACGCCGCGGCCCGAGCTACCCGGTCTCGGCGCTCCATGGGGAACGCCGATCACAATCCGCTATACCGAAGGAGCTGAGGTCGGCTACCGGTGGTTCGCGAAACAGGGCCACAGTCCGATGTTCGCGTTCGGTCATGGCCTGTCCTACACCACATTTGAGTACCGCGACCTCACTGTCAGCGGCGGCGACACCGTCACGGCCAGCCTCACTGTCGTCAATACCGGCGAGCGTGCCGGCGCGGACGTCCCACAGCTCTACCTGACGGCCGCACCCGATGGGCAACGGTTGCGGTTACTGGGATTCGAGCGTGTCGAACTCGGGCCGGGTGAGTCGTGCACGGTCACAATCGAGGCGGATCCGCGGGTGCTCGCCCGCTACGACGGCAGCGTCGGCAGCTGGCGCATTGAGGATGGAAATTACGCTGTGGCAGTGGGTGTTTCGGCGGTGGAGCCGGAGCTGACGGCCGATGTCAATTTGGTCGGCCGCACGTTTGGACGCTGATGGTCTGTTACCGGCTCCACCGCGCCACGCCGGCTAGCCGACGGCCACCAATTCGTCGCCGCAGGTGCAGCGGTATGCCTGGCCCGCGTCACCGCAGTGACATTCGACCTCGATGCGAACGCGGCACCCGCAGCCCTCGTGGCCACAGGTCAGCACTGCGCCCTGCTCGTAGTTCGCCATTTGCGTCACCCCTATCTGGTCGGGATCCCGAGGTCGGAATCCGGCGGTATTGCGCCTCGTAGCATATACCCCATAGGGGTATGTAGTAAAGAGCCCGTGGGCTGGCGTTGCGCCGCGAATCCACGCCGTCTCTCCGCTTCGTGCATCGGCGCCCGGCTATGTTGACAGCTATGAGTCAGGCACCCAGCCCTCGCGACGTCGACGCGTTTCTGGACAGCACACTGGTTGGCGATGATCCCGCGCTGTCGGCGGCGTTGGAAGCCAGCGCCGCGGCCGGCTTGCCGTCCATCGCCGTGTCGGCGCAACAGGGAAAGTTCTTGTGCTTGCTGGCCGCCGCGATGAGGGCGCGCCGCATCCTCGAGATCGGGACGCTAGGTGGCTTCAGCACCATCTGGCTGGCGCGCGGGGCGGGACCGGAGGGCCGGGTGGTGACGCTGGAATATGAGCCGAAGCACGCCGAGGTGGCGCGGACCAACCTGCAGCGTGCCGGCGTCGCCGACCGCGTGGACGTGATTGTCGGCGCCGCGCTGGATTCCCTCCCCACGGTGACCGGCGGACCGTTCGATTTGGTGTTCATCGACGCCGACAAGGAGAACAACGTCGCGTATGTGGAGTGGGCGGTGAGGCTGACGCAACCGGGCTCAATCATCGTCGTAGACAACGTCATTAGAGACGGCCGGATTCTGGCGCCAGATCCGGACGACCGTCTGATGCAGGCGGTGCGCCAGACGATCGAGCTGATGGGTAAGCACCCACAATTGGATACCGCGGCGCTGCAGACAGTTGGCTCGAAGAACTGGGACGGCTTCGCCATGGCGTTGGTGAAGTGATCGTCAGGATGTCAGATCTGCGAGAGCTTGTTCGGCCGAAGTGATTTGGTCGATCCTCAGCGCTGTTTCACCGGCGTACAGCGCCGCGCGATCCACCCAGGAATCCGGCATTCCAGCCAACGGCGCCAGCGGCGTGAACACTGGACGGCCCGGTGATTGCAGCCGCATCAACGCGCCGGCATCGAGGTAGCCCAGCACGGCCAGCGCGCGGCTGGATGTGTTGAGGGCAGCAGGGAGCACTTTGGCGCTCCCGTCGCTGCGGCACCACCGGCGGGTAGCGGAATTGGGCACGACGCGGTGCCGCAGCGGCCAGCTCAGCCCGAACAAGGTGGTTTCGAGCGTCTTGTCCGCGTTGATCACGCGTCGCTGGTACTCGGGATGCGCGTTCGATTCATGCGTCAGCAAAAACCGGGTACCCGCGATGACGCCGCTGGCTCCCGCCTCGAGTGCGGCACGGGTATCGGCCTTGGTGGCAATCCCGCCGGCGAGGAACACCGGACGCTCACCGGCAATGGCGCACGCCTGCGGCAGGAATTGCAGCGCCGGCGCGGTCCCGACGAGGTGACCACCGGCTTCGCGTCCTTGGGCGATCAGACCGTCAGCGCCCCAGCCGACCGCTTCCCGCGCCTGGTCTTCAGTACCGACCATCACGAAGACGAAGATGCCCGCGTCGCGGAGACGCTCGACCAGTCTGCGGTCACCGCCGAAGGCCACCACGACGACGTCGACGTGAGCATCGACGCAGACGTCGACGTGGCGGCGACGGGTGAAGGGCGACAACAGGTTCACCGCAACCGCGCGTCCCGGGGCCTCGGCGCGCACCTGGTCGATCGACGTTCGCAACTGGTTCGGTGTCGTGATCCCCAGTGTTCCCAGGCCGCCGGCCTTGGCGACCGCAGCAGCCAACGGTGCGCCGGCCAGTCCGCCGCCCATCCCTGCCTGACCCACCGGAACGTCGAGCCGAAGCCGATCCGCGATATCCATGTCTCACCTCGCTTTGGCTCGACGCTACGGGTAGCCGTCAGTGCTTGTCGAGCAGGTGAACCAGCTTAGTTTTCGTTGCTGGAGCTACGCCGGCCAGCGTAATCTCGGGTCAGATGGGTGGGTTGCGGACAGCCCAAAAGGCTTGCCGCATAACAGAAAGGTCACAAAATGAGCACAGTGCATCCATCAATCGAACAACACCCGGATTTGTTGGCTCTGCGCGCCAACTATGAGCGTGCCGCAGAATCAATGACCGCCCAGTTCACCTTCGGGGTGGCGCTGCTGGCCGGCATCTACGCGGCCCTGTCGTCATGGATCGTCGGCTTCAGCATGACAAGACCGCTGGCCCGCAACGACCTAATCTGCGGCTTAGCAGTGGCCGTGCTGGCATTCTGCTTTGCGTCGGCGCTGGACCGCACCCACGGCATGACGTGGACGCTTCCGGTGTTCGGCGTGTGGCTCATCGTGTCGCCGTGGGTCGTCATGCACGGTGCCTCCCCGACCGCCGGCATGATCTGGTCGAATGTGGTCACCGGAGCGGTGATAACCGTGATGGGCCTGACCGCCGTGTACTTCGGCATGCGCGCGCGCAGCTACGAAGCAAAGCACGCATAGTAGTTAGGCCACACGGAAGTTCACGGTCCCGGCCGGTTCAGTCCGGCCGGGACGCAGACTAACCGCAGACTGCTCCGGTGGCGGCCGAACCGACCAGCTTGACGTACTTGGCGAGCACCCCGCTGGTGTAACGCGGCGGTAACGGAGTGAAACCCGCGCGGCGCGAGGCCAATTCGCCAGCATCGACCAACACGTCCAGGGTCGCGCCGGCGACGTCGAGCCGGATCCGGTCCCCGTCGCGCAGGAAAGCGATCGGCCCCCCGTCGACCGCTTCGGGAGCGATGTGTCCCACGCACAGTCCGGTGGTGCCCCCGGAGAACCGGCCGTCGGTCAATAACAGCACGTCTTTACCCAAGCCGGCACCTTTGATAGCGCCGGTGATCGCGAGCATTTCGCGCATTCCCGGGCCACCCTTGGGGCCCTCGTAGCGGATCACCACGGCATCGCCCGCGGTGATGGTTCCGTCCTCGAGGGCATCCAAGGCGGCCCGCTCGCCGTCGAAAACCCTTGCCGTGCCTTCGAACACGTCTGTGTCGAAGCCAGCAGTCTTGACCACCGCACCCTCCGGCGCTAGCGATCCGTGCAAGATCGTGATCCCGCCGGTCGGATGGATCGGGTTATCCAATGCCCGCAGCACCTTGCCGTCTGGATCGGGCGGCGCGATGCGCGCGAGATTCTCGGCCACGGTCCGGCCGGTCACCGTCAGGCAGTCACCATGCAGCAGACCGGCGTCCAACAGTGCCTTCATGACTACCGGCACCCCGCCGATGCGGTCGACGTCGACCATCACGTGCTGGCCGAAGGGCTTGACATCGGCCAAGTGCGGCACACGCGAACCGATGCGGCTGAAATCCTCCAGCGACAGCTTGACATTGGCCTCGTAGGCGATCGCCAGCAGGTGCAGCACGGCGTTGGTGGAGCCCCCGAACGCCATCACGACCGCGATCGCGTTCTCGAACGCCTCCTTGGTGAGAATGTCGCGCGCGGTGATGCCGCGGCGCAGCAATTCGACGACGGCCTCGCCGCTGCGGCGCGCGAACCCGTCGCGGCGGCGATCGGTTGCCGGCGGCGCCGCACTACCGGGCAGCGACATACCCAGCGCTTCGGCGGCGCTGGCCATCGTGTTGGCGGTGTACATACCGGCGCAGGCCCCTTCGCCTGGGCAGATGGCCCGTTCGATGGCGTCGACGTCTTCGCGCGGCATCAGACCGCGCGCGCACGCACCGACCGCCTCGAATGCGTCGATGATCGTGACCTCGCGCTCGCTGCCGTCGGACAGCTTGGTGCGCCCCGGCAGGATCGAGCCCGCGTAGAGGAATACCGCGGCCAGATCCAGCCTGGCGGCAGCCATCAACATGCCCGGCAGTGACTTGTCGCATCCGGCGAGCAGCACCATGGCGTCGAAGCGTTCGGCCTGCATCACCGTCTCGACGCTGTCGGCGATCAGCTCGCGCGAAACGAGCGAAAAGTGCATGCCCTCGTGGCCCATCGAAATGCCGTCGGACACCGAGATCGTGCAGAACTCAAGCGGATAGCCGCCGGCGGCAAACACTCCATCCTTGGCGCCCTTGGCCAACCGGTCCAGCGACAGGTTGCAGGGCGTGATTTCGTTCCACGACGACGCCACGCCGATCTGCGGCTTGGCGAAGTCGTCGTCGTCCATGCCTACTGCGCGTAACATCCCGCGGGCGGCGGCTTTTTCCAGACCGTCGGTGACGTCACGGCTGCGGGGTTTGATGTCGACGGGCGACGCGGACCTGCCCTCGATCGTTTCGGCCATCGTCTCAGTATGCGCGTGCCGATATGCCCGCCAAAATTCCGCTAATACCCGCAGGGGGTATACCGACGGTGGGTATGGTGGCTGGTATGGCTAATCTTGTCGCTCGCATCGTGGCTGTCCTGGCGACGCTGGCCGCCGCCGTGGCGCTGTCCGCGTGTGGCGGATCGTTGACCCAAAAAGGCGCTGCCAGCAGTCAGCCGGATCAGCCGGCCAGTCACAACCGCGCCGATATTGCCTTCGCCGCCAACATGATTCCGCACCACCAACAGGCCGTCGACCTGTCGGCGCCCGTGCCAAGCCATACCGGGAACGCCGAGTTGGTCAAGCTCGCCTCCGGTGTCGGCGGCGCTCAGCAATCTGAGATCAAGAAGCTCAAGGGATTTCTGGTGCAGTGGAGCACCCAGTCCGACGCTGATACGCGTGGGCCCGCCGACACCGCCATGACCGGGATGGTCGACCAGGCCACCATGGCCAAGCTGGGATCGTTGCAGGGCGCCGACTACGACAAGTTGTGGCTGCAGTCCATGATCAGTCACCATCAAGGGGCCATCGACATGGCAAACACCGAGATCACCAATGGGCGCAACAGCGACGCGATCGCGATGGCGAAGCAGATGGTCAGTACGCAGCAGGGGGAGATAGACCAGATGAAAAAGATGCTGGGAGGCTGAATGGCATCGACACACGGCTATTCGCAGCAGAAGGACAACTACGCCAAACGGCTGCGCCGCATCGAAGGCCAGG
>Ga0070739_10003319_pt1 | contig 20196 bp, 19 predicted proteins | sample Coa_R1_7_FD_66445 | JGI IMG/M metagenome (GOLD analysis project Ga0070739, IMG submission 66445) | Surface soil microbial communities from Centralia Pennsylvania, which are recovering from an underground coalmine fire - Coalmine... | ecosystem: Environmental > Terrestrial > Soil > Unclassified ... | reverse complement strand
TCGAATCGCCTGCCAAGGCCAAGACCATCAATAAATATCTCGGCAACAACTTCAAGGTGTTGGCCAGTTACGGCCACGTCCGCGATTTGCCGCGCCGCCGCAAGCCCGGCGAAAAAGTGGCCGGCATCGACATAGACGCCGGCTGGGTGCCAACCTACGTTGTTGTCGATCGGGCTGAGAGCAACGGCAAGGGCGCGGGGCGCCGCCGTACCGCCAAGGAGATCTTGGCCGAGCTGAAGCGTGAAGTGGCCAAGTCGAACCATGTGTATCTCGCCACCGACCCCGACCGCGAGGGCGAGGCCATCGCCTGGCACATCGAGGACGCCTTGGGACTGGACGACGATCCGCGCGTTTTCCGCATCACCTTCAATGAGATCACGCGCTCGGCGGTGCAGAACGCCCTGGCTCATCCGGGCAAGATCGACATGGACCGCGTTCGCGCTCAGGAGGCACGGCGCATCCTGGATCGCGTCGTCGGCTTTCCGCTCAGCGGCTTGTTGAGCAAGAAAGTCGCTCGCCGTTCCAGCGCTGGTCGCGTGCAATCGGTGGCGCTGCGTCTCGTGGTCGATCGTGAACGCGAGATCGAGGCGTTCGTGCCGACCGAATACTGGAAGATCACGGCGCTTCTGACCCCGGCGAGCGACAAGCTGCCGATGGAACCGAAGCCGCTCTCCGTGGTGCTGTCCGAAAAGAACCCACTAGCCCGGAGCGCCAGCGACGGGCGCTCAGACTCCGACCCGTCGCTGGCGCTCCGGGCTGGTTCGGAGAGCGCTACCGAAACGCCGAAGATGACAAAGCAGGAACTCCCACCAGATTGTTTCCTCGCTGAATTAGCCGAGTGGGACGGCAAGAAGTTCGAGGCCGCCAACGAAGAGACAGCGATCGGCATCGCTCGTTTGCTCGAACAAGCGAAATACACCGTCGCCAAGCTGGAACAGAAGGATCGCGCCGAGAAGCCACAAGCGCCGTTCACCACCAGCACGCTCCAACAGCAGGCGTTTTTGCGTTTGCGTTTCCACGCTGACCGCACCATGAAAACGGCCCAGCGGCTGTATGAGGGCGTCGATCTAGGCAGCGAAGGCTCTGTGGCCCTCATCACCTACATGCGTACCGATAGCACGCGCATCTCCGCTGATGCGTTGCAAGCAGTGCGTGCCCACATCGACGGCAAGTACGGCTCCGCCTATGTGCCGGACAAACCGCACACCTACGCCTCCGGCAAGAGCGCTCAGGAGGCCCACGAGGCCATCCGTCCGACCGACCTGCAATACACCCCGGAGCGCGTCGCCCAGCTCGGTTTGCACGGCGATCAACTGAAGCTCTACACGCTCATCTATCAGCGCTTCGTGGCCAGCCAGATGGCTCCGGCCGTCTTCGCCGTCACCAACGTCGAAGTCCGGGCATCCGCAATCCGCAATCCGCAATCCGCAATCCGCCAACCGTCAGCCGATTCGTCTTTGGCGGAGAGCGGAGAGCAGATAGCGGGCAGCGGTTTGTTCAAGGCCCAGGGCAAGGTGATGAAGTTCGACGGCTATCGCAAGGTGCTACCGCCAGCCGGCAAACAAGAGAACGCCACGCTGCCGCTGCTGCGCGAACAGCAGGATCTCGCTCGCCTCGACCTGACCGCCAGCCAGCACTTCACCCAGCCGCCTCCGCGCTACAACGAGGCGTCGCTGGTTAAAGCCCTGGAAAAAGAAGGCATCGGCCGGCCCAGCACGTATGCCACGATCATTCACAAGATTACCTCGCCGGAGCGCGGCTACATTGAGGTGAAAGATCGCCGGTTCTACGCCACCAAGATTGGCAAGGATGTGACGGATCTGCTCATCGAGCACTTCCCCAAGGTCATGGACTTGAAATTCACCAGCCACATGGAGGAAGAACTCGACCAGATCGAGACGAAGCAGGCGCGCTACAACGAAGTCCTCAACGAGTTCTGGGGTCCGTTCTCCGAGGCGCTCAAGACGGCTGAGGACAAGATGCCGGCGCTGCGCGGCGGCGTCGAGACGGGCGAGATGTGCCCGCAGTGCGGCCGACCGTTGGTGCGTAACTACAGCAAGAAGACGCATCGCTACTTCGTCGGCTGCTCCGGCTTCAAGGAAGGCTGCAAGTACATCAAGCCCGAAGAGGGCGAAGAGGCCCGGCCGCAGCCGGTCGAGACGGAACACAAGTGCCCGACTTGCGGCCGGACCATGCTGGAACGCATGGGTAAGACCGGGCCGTTCCTCGGTTGCAGCGGCTATCCCGAATGCAAAACGACGATGAGCTTCGGCCCCGACGGCAAGCCGGTCTTGTCTGTCGTGCCGACCGAACACACCTGCGAGAAATGCGGCCAACCGATGGTCCTTCGCCAAGGCCGCCGCGGTCCGTTCCTGGCCTGCACCGGCTATCCCAAGTGCAAGAACGCCAAGGACGTGGACGCCGAGGGCAATCCGATCCAACCGATCGACACCGGCGTCGTCTGCGAGAAGTGCGGTTCGCCGATGACGGTCAAGAAGGGCTTTCGCGGCCCCTTCCTGGGTTGCAGCAATTACCCGAAATGCCGCAGCACCAAGCCGCTGCCGCCGGAGATGAAGGAAAAGCTGAAGGAGATGCTGCCCGCCCCGCCGAAAAAGACGGTGCCGGACGTCAAGGTGGAAGAAACATGTCCGGAATGCGGCGGTCCCATGAAATTGCGCAACTCACGCAAGGGCTATTTCCTCGGCTGCGCCAAGTATCCCAAGTGCAAAGGAACCCGTGAAGCGCCGCCGGAATTGCTGGAACAGCTGTAGCCACGCTTTTCACAGCATCGGCAGGACGAACAAACCAGGGCCGCTTCCTCGGGACCGAGGGCGCGGCCCTGGTTTGCTTGGCCATTTCACCGCGTCAACTTGGCCGGCATGAATGTGGTGAAGATCGGGCCGAAGGAGGAGGACAACGAGGATGCAGAGTATGACGAGGGCCATGAGCTAAACGAGGATTGCTGGGTGATCGTCGCCGCCGGCATGGCGTAGGGGATGACAGCGGTCGGATCGACAATGGCCGAGGGTTGAATGGAGATGTTCATACTACTGCCGCTGCCTGTGGCCTGAGTAATCGTTACGCCTGCGAAACCGACAACGGCATAGGTGGCGTTTTGGCCTGTACCGCTAGCCGCAACATAGTTGGGCAGAGCGCTGGCCGGCTGGAACAAGGGTATAAGGTTCGCGTCGCCTATCACGGATTGGAAATTGCTGACCAAGGTAGACTTCAATCCCGGTCCGACCTTCCACGGTGCGGGATCGCTTAGGGATACAGGCAGCAAATTGTTTTTCAACAGGTAGCCAATATCATTGGGAGTCTCGCCGTAGTCAATCCAATTGCGGAAGGCCGGGGTGCTGTTGGAAGGGATGCCAACATCGATCAGACCGAAGCTGCCGGGTGTGTTGGTACCGGAGGAGCCGGGATCATAGGGAGGCAACGGATAAACAAGCAATTGCGGCAGATCGTTCGAAGTATTGGTGGAGACTTGGTTCCAGGTCTTGCCGGAACTCGTGCCGGTCAGATATTGCGAGGAAAAGTTTCCGTTCGCGAAATTCGACCACACATTGATGTCCAATGCCACAGGCAGAATATGGGCGTTTATCTGAATTGTCGAACTACTTGACGAGCTGGTTCCCGACGTAGAAAAGGGCGGATTTGTTGTGGCACTGGTCATGAGGCCGTTGAAAATCGTGGCACTGGCGGTGGCAGTCAAATCTATGTTGGAGATGCCGAATATCTTTCCGAAGAACAATCCGAGTGCTCCATTCGCAACGTTGTCGCGGCGCGTTGTCACGTTGATCGTATTGGGGAATAAACCCATGACGGATGAGGAAGAATGGAAGGTAGTGCCATCGTAGAAACTGAAGCTGATGTCAGAAGCCGGCACGTTTACATAGACCCCGCCAGCCTGATTGTAAGCAGCGTATTGCTGGGCGGTGGGGGTAGGAGGCTGGAGACCAGAGGGATAAATACCAAGGTAATCGGTACTACCTGTAGCCGTAAGATATACTAATTGTTGGTTCGTCTGACCCGGAGCATAATAGTTGACGAAGGGAGTTTGTAATTGCGCTGCGCCAGCCAAAGCGGCCGCGTCGGCGGCGTCTTGCAATTCCGCCTGCACGGAGCAGATGTAGCCGATGTCGATGGAAAACGTCAACATCCCTACCATAAACGCCATGAGGACAGCGGCCATCGGCGCCACGGCGGCGCGGCGATTTCTTAAAAGCGTGATGCGGATTAACATCGTTCTCGTTCCTTCCTATTGTTTCATCATAACCACGAGATCAGACTCAACCATATTCTGTTTCAAATAATAGGACGACACCCAATTCACGGAAGTAGTCGGAATAGCAACCTGCACGGTCACGGTGCTGCCCGATGGTGCATTGAGAACATCGGACCAAGTGTATCCATTGGGATCGGTGACGGTGATGTTAATAGCTCCGATGGTCGGCGGATTGAAAAGCGTGCTGTCGAAACCGTTGTCGCGCATCACATCGGTGGCATCATTGATGATGTCGCTGTTGGCGAACCCCTGGACGATGCCGGTTCGGCAGCCTTTTCGTGCCGCGCCGGTGAGAATCTGCTTGACCATCATCCCGCGGCTCAGCTCGAACATTCCCATCATGAAAAATCCCAGTATGGGAACGATAAACGCCAGCTCCACGGCAGCGGCAGCCGGCCTTGCTCGCCGCGGCAAAATGGGTTGATGGATCAAGTTCCGCAACAGCATGGCTGTTTTCCTTTCTATTCTCGCCGCATGGTGTATTGGCCGGATAAATTCCCCGTTACGAAATTGGCAGGCGCCCACGCCACATCGGCAAATGGTACCGTTACCACAACCGTGATTTCGGTATAAGCTGGCATGGCCGATACATTGGCGGAGCCGACCGGCGAATCATTGACGTACACGTTCGCAGATTCGCCGTTGATACCCACGCTGGTCAGGAAATTGGTGGCAGCCGATTGGATGGCAGTGGAGCTAGTGCCTTCGATGACGCCTGCACGGCAGCCGCGCCGCGCTGCTTCCCTCAGAAGCTCCGTAACCATACAAGCCCGACCAATTTCAATGAGGCCCAGCACAATCAGAAAAAACACCGGCGCGACCAAGGCGAACTCGACAAGTGTAGCGCCGCGCCGCGGCAAGCGAGAAACTCGGCACGCAATCATAATTGCTCCTCACTCCGAGAGCGATTCCCAGCTTGATGAGGGGAGCGACGACCGCGGGAAACGTATTGGATTCACACTTTTCAACGCGGAGGGGAGATACTCCAGCGCAGACCTTGCAAAGATGCAAGGGAGGGGATAGGCGCTCACATTCGGGATTCTGGTCTAACCTACGTCAGAAAAAGAACGCTGTCAAATGCGGCCGCGTTGCGACGGCGGCTTAGCTGTCCCCCGGACCGACGAGACGCTGGTCCTACCTAGTTTTGATTCCGGTGGGACCGGCGTCTCGCCGGTCCAATGCCAGAGGCTCGTGGCTAACCAAGATTTTCTCGCTCGTCCAGTTCGAGTAAACGTCGATCGGCGTCGAAGACCGGCGGCGACAATTCCTCGGCCAAACGGAGTGCTTCCGCTTCACTCAACCCCTGCCGCGCTGTGCCCTGACCGCGGAAAATCGGCAGATCACGACGCAACGCAATGATCTCGCGCCGCGTTCGACCCTTCGGTGCGTCCGGCCATCGGCCGATGCGCTCGTGGAAATCGAAAAACATCGGCACGATTGCCCGAATGTAACGCCAATAACCAGGATTGTCCGTCTGAATAAAAAAGAGGCCGCCAGGCACGAGAGTTCGATGGACCAAAGCGAGAAAGCTGGGCGTTACCAGACGCAGGTGTACCTGACTTGGGTCATAATAGGGCTGCGGATGGTAACAATGGATCTCGGCGACGCTATGCGGAGGCAAATAGCCCTCCAACAGGCGCATGGCATCGCAAACCGCGAAGCGGATATTATGCAAGCCGCGTTGATTGGCTCGCCGCGTCGCATAACGGATGACGACCGGCAGAATGTCGATGCCCAGATGATCGTGATCCGGCCGCCACACCGCGCTGCCGAGCAGAAAGCGTCCGTTGCCGCAACCCAAATCAACTACAAGCGGCGCGGAACGGCCGAATAAGGCAGCCAAGTCCAGTGACCCCTCTGCCGGCAGTTTCTTGAGGGCGGTTTGCGTCCATTGGCTGGGGGCGAGGATTTCACCGGCGAACGGTACGCCGAATTCGCGTTCGAAGTGTCGTCGTTTCTTACGTTCATCCGGCATGGTGTAGCACCAACGACGAGCGGGAGGTGTTAATCCCCCGGTGGATTGAGTGCCGCGGCCAGCGATTGCGCCAGATCGCCGATGGCTGCGCTGACGGAATCAATTGACTGACTGCTGGCCTTCTCCAAGTGGCGGACGATTGCGCTGCCGACGATGATGCCGTCGGCCACCTCGCGCAACAGGCGGGCGTGTTCAGGCCGGCTGATGCCAAAACCAACGCACAAGGGCAAGTCCGTCTGACGCCGCAGCCAGGCCAGTTGATCGAGCAATTCCGGCGGCAGCCGATCACGCTCGCCGGTGATGCCGGTGACGCTCACACAGTAAAGAAAGCCGGTCGAACGCTGAGCAATCGCGCGGGCCCGTTCGCGCGGCGTCATCGGTGTCACCAGATGAATCAGCTTAAAATCGCGCTGCACCGCCAAGCGGCTGAGTAACTCGGACTCCTCCAACGGCAGGTCGGGCACAATGGCGCCGCTGAAACCGGCAGCCATCGCGCGTTCGAGAAAAGCCTGCGCTCCCCGGCGATGGATGAGGCTGTAGGAAACCATCGCCGCCAGCGGTGTATCCGGGAGGGCAAACTTGGGCACCGCGGCGAAGATGTCGTCGATATGCACGCCGCGTTCCAGGGCGCGCGTGTAGGATGCCTGAACCACGGGGCCGTCGGCGATGGGATCGCTGTAGGGGAAGCCGATTTCGAGCAGATCCGCGCCGTGATCGGCCAGAACGCGGGCGAGATGCGCCGTGGAGGCGAGATCGGGATCGCCGGCTGTCAGGAAGGGCATGAATGCCTTGCGTCCCTGGGCACGAAGGCGTTGAAATAAGGCATCGATTGGATTCATAACATCAAAACCTGGCGAGCGGGGTCGCGTTAGCGCCCCGAGGACTGCGAGCGGGGTCGCGTAAGCGCCCCGAGTGCTTGTCTCGGGGCGCTTACGCGACCTCGCTCGCCAAATCATATCTCCTCGCCCTGCAAATGCGCTACCTCGTAGCAATCTTTATCGCCGCGACCGGAGAAACAAATCACCACCACATCATCACGCTTCCGCTTGGCCGCCAGACGCATTCCCTCGATCACGGCATGCGCCGTCTCCAGCGCCGGCAGAATGCCCTCCAAGCGCGAACAGGTCAAGAACGCCTGCAACGCCTCATTATCGCCGACGCTGGTATAGCGCACCCGGCCGCTGTCCTTCCAGTAACTATGCTCCGGCCCAACGCCGGGATAATCCAGCCCCGCCGACACCGAATGCACCGGGGCCGTCTGCCCATCCGCATCTTGCAACACATAACTGAACGAACCGTGCAACACGCCGGGCTTGCCGTAACTCAGCGTGGCGGCATGATCGCCGAGCTTCTCGCCTCGTCCGGCCGCCTCGACGCCAACCAGCTCGACGGAGGCATCACCCAGGAAAGGATGAAACATCCCCGCCGCGTTGCTGCCGCCGCCAACGCTGGCCACGACCACATTCGGCAGTCGGCCCACTTGTTCCAAACACTGCTGCCGCGCCTCGCGGCCGATGACCGACTGAAAATCGCGGACGATGCGGGGAAACGGGTGCGGCCCAACGACGCTGCCGATGATGTAATGCGTGTCCGCCACGTTGGCCATCCAATCGCGCAACGTCTCGTTGATGGCGTCGCGCAGCGTGCGGCTGCCGCTGGACACCGGCGTCACTGTCGCGCCCAGCGCTTTCATCTTGAAGACGTTGAGCTTCTGTCGCCGCACGTCTTCGGCACCCATGTACACCTGGCATTTCATCCCGAACAGCGCCGCCGCGGTGGCGCTGGCGACTCCGTGCTGTCCCGCCCCCGTCTCGGCGATGATGCGCGGTTTGCCCATGCGCCGGGCCAAGAGCGCCTGTCCGATGCAATTGTTGATCTTGTGCGCGCCAGTATGATTCATGTCCTCGCGCTTGAGGTAGATGCGCGCCCCGCTGGCTTCCTTGGTCAGCCTCTCGGCAAAGTACAACAGCGACGGCCGGCCGACGTAGTTTTTCAGGTAATGCTCGAATTCGCGTTGAAACTCCTCATCGCCGCAGGATTTGTCATACTCGGACGCAAGCTGCGTCAGGGCGGCCATCAGCGTTTCCGGGACGTAGCGTCCGCCGTAGTCTCCGAAACGACCGTGGACATCCGGCAGATTGGCGAGAGTGGAGGACATGGCTCGCTCGTGAGGATTGATGCGTTGGGACATATTATCAGGGTAGCCGTCGGAAAACGGAGGTCAAGCCGCTCAGATGCGTGTCCGAGCCTGAAGCGTAAGCGAAGAGACGCCTTCGCTTACGCTTCAGGCTCGGAAGTATACAATTGAGCCGGTCATCTTGGAGTATATATCATGCCGCTTCCCCCTCACATTCTCCAGAAACTCTGCAGCGCCGCCCGCGAAGCAAGTTCACGGGCCTACTGCCCCTACAGTAAGTTTCCCGTAGGCGCCGCCGTCTTGACCACGGAGGGCGAAATCGTGTCCGGCTGCAACATAGAAAACGCCTCGTACGGGCTGACCATGTGCGCCGAGCGCACAGCCGTCTTTCAAGCCGTCGCTCAGGGGCGCCTTGGTCTGAAAGTGATCGTGATCTACACTCCTACCCCCTTTCCGACCGCTCCGTGCGGCGCTTGCCGGCAGGTGTTGAACGAGTTCGCCCCCGAAGCGGAAGTGATCTGTGTCTGTGACGGGCGAGACGAAATCCGTACGACCGTGCGTGAACTGTTGCCGGTCGCATTTGGTCCGCACAACCTCGCATGAGCGTCGCTTCCCCGCGCTGGTTGCAACGATGCGCAATCGCTGCAATGACTTCGCATCCCACAAGCTAACTCCATGCCTTTTCGGCAGTTGGGTCGTTGCAACATCGCACTACCCCGGGCTGAAACGATGACCGGATGGCAGCATCAGCTCCGTATTGACTCCTCTTTGATCTCTGAATCATTCGTGTTTGCAGTTACAATGGATGTAGAGCTACATTCTCCCGCCGGTAGAGATGGTTCCCACCACCGAAAGACCAACGCCCATGCCTGCCCCCGATAATCATTCTCTTGCCCTTCCGCCTCTCCGCTGGGGCTTGACTGGCCTACGCAGCGAAGCCGCGCCCAAACTCCGCTGGCTGTGGCACGGCTACCTGGCCATCGGTTCCGTCACGCTACTGACCAGCCAGTGGAAGATCGGCAAAACTACCCTTCTTTCGATCTTGCTGGCGCGCATGAAAGCCGGCGGCACCCTGGCCGGATTGCCCGTGAGCGCCGGCCGGGCTGTGGTCATCTCCGAGGAATCGTCCGAACAATGGCTGCTGCGTGGCCGCCGGCTCGACTTGGACAATCACATCGGCTGGTACTGCCGGCCCTTCCGTGGCCGGCCCAGCCCGCAGCAGTGGCAGGATCTACTCGATTGTGTGGCCGAGGCAGCTGTCGAGCGCGACGTGTCCCTGGTGGTGATCGATCCCCTGGCTTCCTTCTTCCCCGGCAAGAGCGAGAACGACGCCGCAGCCATGCTCGACGCCCTGGCCCCTGTGCAACGGCTGGCGGCGCACGGCCTATCGGTTCTGATCCTGCACCATCCCGCCAAGAAGGACAACGGCGACGGTCCCTCCGGCCGCGGCAGCGGCGCTCTGTTGGGCTATGCCGACATCCTCATCGAAATGCGTTGGTATCGTCACCCCACCGACACCGACCGCCGCCGCCGTTTGCTCGCCCTGTCGCGCTTCGACGCTACGCCGCGCGAGCTGGTCATCGAGTTAAACACCGACGGCACCGACTACGTTTCTCATGGCAGCTTCGCCAGCGAGGAGTTTGCCGCGCACTGGCGTCTGCTGGAGGGCTTACTTCGCCAAGCCGACCGCAAGCTCTCGCGTGACGAAATCCTCGCCGGCTGGCCCGCCGAGGATCGTCCGGACGCGGTCACGTTGTATCGCTGGCTGCGCCGGGCCGTGGAACACGGCCTGCTGCGACAAGACGGATTGGGCAAATCCAAGAATCCCTTCCGCTACTGGCTGCCCGAAAGCGAGGAACGCTGGCGCCGCGATCCGATCGCGCTGATTCGCATGCCGGAACTGTTTCAGCCGCCTCGACGATAAAGGGCCCACGAGTGGGGAAGTGGCAGAAGGATCGCAGACTCCTGATCGTTTCCCCCACGCTCATTCCCGTCAGTGGTCACTCCCCTGACAAGTGGATCCCTCTGAGCGCGGCCAGTATTTCTTCAATTTGCTATGCTGTCCATCAAGAAACGTCGGCCGTGTCTGAAAGGAAGCAATTACTGCACCCATTTCTGGCTTTGACGCCGCCATTATTTCGGCGAGGACGACACTAGCTGTACTTGGTCACGGCCGCAGGCGGTGGCGGCGGCGCACCCGGAGGCAACAGGCCGCCGGGCATGATCGGGCTGCCCTACGATTCGGTCATCACCCGTTCTCGATTCTCAATCACTGAAATGGCCCTCCGCAGTTGTGAGTCCCGACCCTTTTTTTGACGACTCTTCGTTCTGCTTATTCGCCTCCGCCCGACGCTTGTCCAAGTTAAAGCCCACAACCAAGAGGGCGAAGCCGGTGGCGGCTACCGCTGTAATCACCACCTTCGCGGCTTCGGGAAGCGAATCGTAACCGAGAGATACCACTCCCAGCGCGGTGCAGAAGATGCTGGCACCCAAAGACGAGAGCCGACCGAAACGCACGGTGGCAGTCCCGCCCGGTGACGGTTTCCACCAGCCCCGCTTCCAGTGAGGAAACAGGGCTTGCCCAAACAATTCCAGCCCACTAGCAGTGGCGGCGACCCCCATGCCGATCAACGCCTCGCGCTCGACGGGGAGTCCAAAAAACAGGAACAACGAGGAAATGACTCCAACCGCCAGCCCCACGGCCATCACTACGAGGAGCAGCTTCTGCACAATTGCCTCCATATTCCTAGCAGGGATAGTACAACAGCTTGGGTGGGGGTGCAATTGCGGTTATTTTTGTCCGTAGATACTGTCCACCCACCATGCCGAAATGCCGCCAGCGGCAAGGCTTCCACCCAGAACGGCGCCTATGTGTTGGTAATCTACCGGAAGGCCACGGTTGGCAAGTGTAGTGGTAAAGCTGCCACTCAAAAGACCCACTGCCAATATCATCGCATCTTTGGACAAGTGGATTTTACTGATCTGGAAATTAAGACCTGCCATTCCAAACCACTTGTGCCCTCTACGCTTTATTGGCGGTTTGATGCCGTGGAAATCAGTGCAGTAAATCATTCCTACGAGGCGATCTCTTGCGGTGAGTTTGCGACTTGCATAAACAGCCGGGGCAGCCATCCTACCGATACTCCGGCCCATGCAACCATGCCGAAGAAACCTGTTGCTGAACTCTTGCCACCTCAATCGGTAAACGGATATCCTCTCTGTCATCCTACCGTTATGCGGTAGAATGAGACGGAACCACGCGAAGCATTGTGAGAACCCACCATGCAGATTCCTGTCCTGATCGAACCCATCGGGGATAACGGATACCGAGCGCGAGGGGGCGAGCCGTTGCCCTTGGTCGTCGAGGCGCCGACCCGCGAGGAGGCCTTGGCCAAGCTCCAACAGGCGTTGCAGGACCGACTCCGCAACGGGGCCGAATTAGTGCCCTTGGAAACGGCGCCGCAGCCGCATCCGCTTGCCAAGTTTGTCGGCATGTTCAAAGATGATCCGTGGATCGAAGATTGGAAAAAGTCCATGGCCGAGTATCGCCGCAAAATCGACAAGCATCCCGACCGCCCATGAGCCTCTACATTCTGGACACCGACATACTGACGCTGCTCGAGGCGGGTCATCCGGCTGTTGGGCAACGCTTTCTTCAACAGCGGCGCGAGGATGTAGCGATCACCGTCCTGAGCGTCGAGGAGCAGTTGTCGGGCTGGTACTCTCAGGTCCGAAAAGCCAAACGCCCGGAACGGCTCGAATGGGCCTATCGCCGACTAACGGACACGGTGAACTTCCTCGCGCATCTGCGGATTCTCACGTATGACCAAGCAGCGATGCAGCTCTACGAGCAACTCCGCAAGCGCAAGATCAAGATAGGCCGAACGGACTTGCGAATCGCCGCCACCGTCCTGGAGAATGGGGCGATTCTCGTCACCCGCAATGCCCGCGACTTCGGCCGAGTCCCTCATCTGCAAATCGAGGATTGGTCAGTGTGAACAATAAGGTGATACAACCAGGGGATGAGACCTCATCAAAGCGACCTTCAGCCGCTGCGCTGTCTTTTACCAATGGCGCCCCCGGCCGGAGCCTATTGCTCTACGGCTCGATGCTGCTCGCTGCCGTCGTTCTGTTTCTCGCCATCGACGCCTGGGGAAAGAATCTCGCGGCACCGGAAGCGGGTGCGGCAGCGGGGCAGGCTACGGCAGGGCTGGGAGGGAAGCCCGACGCCCTGGTTCACGTCCTCATTGCACTGACGGCGGTGGTGATCGCCGGCCAGCTGCTGGGATGGTTGTTTCGCTACATCGGCCAGCCGCCGGTCATGGGCGAAGTGGTGGCCGGCATCCTCTTGGGGCCGTCGTTGCTCGGCGAGGTCTGGCCAGAGGCGGCCGCCTTCATCCTGCCGCCGTCGCTCGCTCCCAGCTTGGGGGTCGTCTCCCAGCTGGGCGTGATTCTATACATGTTCCTGGTCGGCATGGAATTGAACCTCAGCGCGCTGCTGCGGCAAGCTCGTTCCGTCGTGGCCATCTCGCACACCAGCATCATCGTGCCCTTCGTACTCGGCAGCGCATTGGCGCTCATCCTCTATCCAGGCCTCGCCGGTCGCGGTGTGGCCTTCACGCCATTCGCTCTGTTCGTCGGAGTCGCCCTGTCGATCACCGCTTTTCCGGTGCTGGCCCGCATCCTCACCGACCGGCAGATGCACCGTACGCCGCTGGGCATCCTTGCTCTGGGATGCGCCGCCGTCGGCGATGTGACGGCCTGGTGTCTCCTGGCATTTGTGGTCGGCGTTGCTCAGGCGAAGCTCGGCGATGCCTTGGTCACTCTCGGATTGAGTGCGGCCTACATCGCTTTCCTGTTCCTTGTGGTACGGCCGCTCGCGCTTCGTTTTCTGCCTCGTTTTGAGAAAACTCCTTTGTCCCGTAGCCTGGCGGCGCTGGTTTTCGCGGCCCTGCTGTTGTCCGCCCTGGCTACCGAAGCGATCGGTATCCATGCACTGTTCGGGGCGTTTCTGCTGGGTGCGGTCATTCCGCACGACAGCACTCTGGCGCAGACCTTCATCAGCAAACTAGAGGATCTGGTGACCGTGCTGTTGCTGCCCGCGTTCTTCGCTTTCACCGGAATGCGTACGCGCATCGGCCTGGTTTCGGGGACGGAGCAATGGCTGATCTGCGGGCTAATTGTCGTCGTCGCCACGGCCGGCAAGGTCGGCGCTACGCTACTCTCGGCCCGACTGACCGGCCTGGGCTGGCGAAATGCCGCCGCTCTGGGACTGTTGATGAATACCCGCGGCCTGATGGAGCTGATTGTGCTGAATATCGGTCTCGATCTGAACGTGATTTCGCCGCCCTTGTTCGCCATGATGGTGCTGATGGCCGTGGCGACGACGATGGCGACGGCACCCCTTCTGCAACTGCTGCATTTGAAGCATGACGAGCCGCTATGTCGATATCCGTCATCATCCCCACCCTGAACGAGGCGGCTTGCCTGGCCGAGACGCTGCGTTCCGTGCGAGCCGAGAAGCCGCGGGAAATCATCGTCGTGGACGGCGGCAGCAGCGATGCAACGTGTGAGCTGGCCCGCGAAGCCGACCGTGTTCTGCACGGGCAACGTGGACGGGCTGCCCAGATGAACCACGGCGCGGCGCACGCCGCCGGGGACCTGCTGCTGTTTTTGCACGCCGATTGTACGCTGGAACCGGGCGCTCTCCGCGCAGTCGAAGCGTGTCTCGGTCGTCGCGGCGTGGTTGCCGGTTGCTTTCGCATGAGAGTGACGGCCGACGGCTGGACCTATCGGCTCATCGACGCTTGTGCGACGGCCCGCGTGCGCCTGACGGGTCTGATCTACGGCGATCAAGGACTATTCGTACAGCGGCGGCTGTTCGAGCGAGTCGGCGGCTTTCCACCGCTGTTGCTCATGGAAGATGTGTTCATCAGCAAGAAACTGCGGCGGCAGGGACGAATCGCCGTAGTGCCGCGCCGCATCTTCGTATCGCCGCGGCGCTGGCAGCGACAGGGACTCGTCCGGCAGACGCTGCGTAACTGGACGCTGACGGCGTTGGCCGCCGCCGGCGTGTCTCCAAACCGATTGTCGGCGTTTTATCCAATGGTGCGTTGAACTCTGTACTTGCTCGACGATATTCCCGGACATGGGTAGTCCTTTTTTCGCGGGCCGTCGCTAACTGGGTTTCTCCATGCGCGAGGCGGTCGAACGTAATTCGGCGGCGGCATGATCGTCGAGGGCGGCCAAAGCGCGATAGGCGCGGGCGCGGCCGGCGTAGGCGTCCGCCGTCGGATCGATCTCGATGGCGCGGCTAAACGCCTCGACGGCCTTCCGATACTCATGATTGTGCAGGTGCATTTCGCCGATCAGACAGCCGACGTCGGCCGCCGCCCCTTCCTGCAACGTGTTCGCCCCCGAGGAGGCCAAGCCGTCGGCGTCTTCGTCGTGATGATTGCGGTATTTTTCGCGGACAATTTCCGCGACGCGCTTGAGGGTGGCCTTTTTGTTCTTGACCCCTTTCAGGGCGGCGTCATCGCCGCGCACATAAGCGAACAGAGCGTGCAGCTCGGGGTGCTTCTCGCTCAACCATTCTTCGACCTCGCAATGCGAGATGGTGTCAAACAGATCGACGAGCTTAGCGGCAGGGCGGGCTTGCAGCGTATCCACGGCTTCCTTGGCGCCGGTGAGCGCTTCGACGAGCAGAAATAGGCCGTCGCCGTGCAGCTTCAACCAACGCAGCGCGTCCAGATCGCCGTCGAGGGCCAGCAGAAGGTGATAGATTTCCGGTTCGTCGTTCTTCAGCCAGCCGAGGTCCGTCTCGATGGTGTGGGCGTTGCTCGAATGCTTCATGATTCCCTCTCCGATGCTGATTCGATGATGTCGGTACGCTCAGCCTTCGGATTAACCTCACCACATGAGCAGGCCGTTCGTCAAGGCTTCCTGTCTCATCTATTGTCGCGCCTTGATGGCCTTGATGGCCTGCTCGGCCTTCATCGCCACGAGATGGTTTGGCCCCGCGAAGGGATCTTTTCCCGCCTCGACGACTTTTTCCAGAGGCGGAATACTCCGCGGGGTGCCGATCACTCCAAGAATGTCGCACACGGTCATACGCACTTGCCAATCGTGATGGTGCAAGCGCGCGAGGACGGCTTTTTCTGCTATCGGCCCCATTTGCTTGAGCGCCTCTTCGGCGTCGTGGCGATCAAAAAATTCATCCAAGCGCTCGGCAATCGGCTCGGCAGCACGCTCATCTTTGAGGCGTCCCAAAGCCTTCATGGCATCCCCGCGCATTTCTTTTTCCTTCATCGCTTTGAGCAAGATCGGCACGTTGTCCTTAGTGGCCCAGACGCCCAGCGCCTCGACGGCAAATTTGCGCGTGAAAAAGTCGGGATTGGTCAAGAGCGGCTCCAGCGCCTTGACGACTTCGGCGCGGCGCTCGTCGGGCAGGGTGTCTTTCAGTTGGCGAAGCGCATTGTGCCGCTGGTGGACATTGGTCGATTTCAATTGATGCAATGCCCGGGTCACGGCATCGGCGTTGTCAGGCAGGGCGTCGGCCGGCTCCGCTGGCCGCAGATCAGGTGCATTGATGACCCTATCAGGCGGAGGGCTTACCGTTTGATTAGCAACCACGAGAACGACGACGAGTGTTCCTACTGCCAGCAACAATACCAGCGCGGCTCCGCCGGCAATCAGACCGATTATCAAACCGTGATTGCTACGCCGAATCGGCGGTGAATCGTAATCATCATCATCTCGCCGCCGACGCCGCGGCCGCGGCGCCGCTTCTTCGTCTTGATCTCGCGCCAGGGCACGTCGGGACGCTTGCGGCTCGGACTGGATTTTGTATGTCGCATCAGGGGAAGGCACAGTGAACGTATCGTTGCACTTCTTGCAGCGCACCGTCTTACCGGCAAGGTGGTCGGCGAGGGCATAAAGCGTTTGGCAGCCCGGACAGGCGACTCGGATAGCCATGAAGTCACTTCCTTATTTCTTGGCCGCAGCATTGCTGCCCGCAAACGGGGCCAGCCGAAGGGACGGCAAACACGCTGCCGCGGGCCGGACACCTACACCACTTGTCCTGGGCGGCATTGGTGCCCGGCAAAGAAGTCGAACAATGAGGACAACGCAGCCACGGCATGATGAGAAACCTCAATCGAACGATGAGTAAATCTTATCGATCACTCGTAGCGCTCGCAACGAACAAAGAGGAGGTGACGAACTGCCAACCGCATCCTGGCCGACGCGGGCTACATCGATGGCACGCCGCCTCGTAGGTCATGTAGAACTACTCAGCCGACATCGATGGATCGAGGTAAGGTCGGCCCGTGAACGTCTTCATGCACCTCAGTGAACAACTTTGGGCTTTCGTCCAGAAAAAATCATGCGCCGAAAATATGCTCGGACTGCACTAATCTAATCAGAAGCGGCACGAGTTGGAGAATGCGATATGGCAGATTTACGTTCGGTTCTCGGCCTGTGCCGCCGCCTGCTGGGCAACGTGCATGATGCCGAGGACGTGACCCAGGCTACGTTTTTCGTGCTCGCCCGCAAAGCAGGGACAAGCCGCAAAGTGGAATCGCTGTCGTGTTGGCTGCACGGCGTCGCCTATCGGCTGGCGCTCAGGACCAGGGCCAAGGGGCAGCGCCGCCGTCTCCACGAAGGAAAGGCTGGTCTTGTGTCTGAGAACGAGGACGTTGATTTATTGTGGCGCGAACTCCGCAGTCTGCTCGACGAGGAATTACAGCGCTTGCCGAAGAAGCGCGAGCCGTCCGCAAGCGTCTGGCGAACCTGTCCGTCACGATGCCGGAATGATACTTGAGCGATTTGCCTGGAGGGATAGAAGAGAAGTCTGGGAGGTGCTTTGCTCGGGAATGGGGAGTCGATTGTACAGGCCGCCGTGCAATGTGTGCGTCATTTACAACCCGGCGTCGGGACGCGGCCGGTCGGCCCGTCGTCTGGTCGGCCTACGTCGTGCCTGGGCAGAGCACGCTGTTTTCTGGCCGACCACTGCACCCGGACAGGCGGAGGAGCTGGCCCTGCAAGCGGCTCAGGCCGAATTCGCTATCGTGGCCGCCGCCGGCGGCGATGGCACGGTGCACGAGGTGGCCAATGGGCTGCTTCGAGCCAAGCGCCCGGAGGCGACCCTGGCCATCGTCCCCACCGGCTCGGCCAACGATTACGCCTGCTGTCTCGGCCTGGACACACACTGGTGGCAACGAGACGATCCAGCCATTCGGTCGCAGGCCGTCGATGTCGGCATCATCCGCGCTGGAGGAAAAAGTCGGTATTTCGTCAACGGAGTTGGGCTGGGTTTTAACGGCATGGTGACAGAGGAATCACGCCGCATTGGCTGGCTGCAGGGAGTAGCGTTGTACGGCCTCGCCCTCCTGCGTACCCTTTGCCTGCGTTATGAATTGATCCCGATGTCGATCCGCATGGATGACAAGCAGCGGCAGGCGCCAACACTGGCGCTGTCGGTGGCTTTGGGGCGGCGGGAAGGCAATTTCGTGGTCGCTCCCCAGGCCGTGCTGGATGACGGCCTGTTCGATTACATCCATGTCGGGCCGCTGCGCCGCCGCGATCTCGCCTATTTGCTCCCGATCCTTTTTCGCGGCCGCGGACTGCCGCACGACTATCCGAATCTGTGGCTGGGCCGCTGTCGCCAGGTTCGCATACACGCCGAATCGCCCGTGGTCGTTCATACGGACGGCGAATTGTTTTGCGTGTCCGCGGATGGTGTTCGTGACCTGGAAATTGATTTGTTGCCCAAGGCGCTGAGGGTTCTGGGCAAGTTTCCTGGATCACCGAACCCTGGCATGAAAGCTGCTTCCTAAATATCACATCACTAGGACGTTGCTCCCCCCTACTGCTACGGAGGTTGCCGTGCTGCGAGCGATGTTAGACGCAAACAGAGTCGTCTTCTTTCCCTTTCGTTACTTTTCTTCCACGATTGCTCGCCGGCGACGCCTAGCGGCATCCCTGGCCGGGCTGCTGCTGGGGCTGTTGCCCACAGCCGTTCGGGCCCAGTCGAAGATCGACACGCCTCTTTCATGGCCCGTTGAGAAGGAGGTTGCTGGCTCGCTGGTGATCGTGGGCGGCGGACTGCTGCCGGACGCGATCCGCGAACGCTTCCTGGAGTTGGCCGGCGGTAAGAAAGGCCGGCTCGTGGTCATTCCGACTGCCAGCAAGCGGGTCGATCAATCGCGTATCTCGCGCGGTTTCAAATACTGGAAGGCGCAGGGACTGGCGTCGGTGTCCGTGCTGCATACACTCAATCCCAAAGAGGCCAACGATCCGTCGTTCGTCAAACCGCTGACCGAGGCGACGGCGGCGTGGTTGGGCGGCGGCGATCAATCGCGGCTGGCCAGCGTCTATCACAACACAGCCGTCGAGACGGAATTGCAACGGTTGCTGGCACGCGGCGGCGTCATCGGTGGCACGTCGGCCGGCGCTTCGATCATGAGCGCCATCATGATCACCGGCGGTAATCCGCAAGCGCACACCGGCCAGGGGTTTGGCCTGCTTCCCAATGTGGTCATCGATCAGCATTTCCAGAACCGCAAGCGGCAGAAGCGATTGCTTGGTGTGTTGGCCGATCATCCGCGCTGTCTGGGTCTGGGCATTGATGAGAAGACAGCGGTGATACTGCAGGGCCACACGTTGACGGTGCTGGGCACGGCCAACGTCTCGGTTTGCCTACCCCCGGCGAAGGGCGATGCGGATAACGTGAAGTTGCTCAAATCCGGCGAGGTTTGCGATCTGCTCCAGTTCCGAGAGCGCATGATTTCTCGCCTCAAAGCGCCGGTCCCAAGCAAGCCGATGGCCGACAAGACCAGCAGCCGGGCAACCATGCCGTAAGCACCCCTCCCACCTCCGCTCGCTGACAATTTCTTGCCATCGTCTAATGTGGAGACTACGCGGCTGAGCGCACGCGTAGTCTCGCACTCGCTGGATGTCGGCAACGCACCGACTCCGCTGTCATCTTACGCGCTGCTGTTACAAAATCGAGTCCCAGGGCAACGCCCTGGGAGCATATTTCGTTACACCCATCGCAGCGGCCTCGAGGCGCAGCAGGGCGTCCAGACGCTGCAACGCCAGTGCGTCGGCCGTATGCCACAATGCCGCGACGGAGGACAACTCCGACTGGTAAGCGTTCCGCGCTTCGCTCAACACGAGAGCAAAGTTGGCGAGAACTTGATCCACGACAGCGAAGGGATTGCTGCTGCCGGGGATGCTGGATAGGGTCATGCCTTGACCGCTCACCACGTTGCCGCCCGGCACCGCACCTGCGACGATATTGACCGATGACAGGGCGGCGCGCTGGGCATCGGCGGAGACGTCATCGTAAGGAATGTTCAAGTCGGCGGTAGTCAGCGTGCGGATGGTCGTTCCCGGTGCCAGCGTGCCGTACATGGCCGAGGTGGTGACGCTGCTCTCTCCCAGTCCCAGCGCGTGGCCCAACTCGTGCGTCACCGTCGTCTCGAAGTCGTACTGATTGGTGCCAATCTGCGTAGGATCGGCACCCGCATACCAGTTCCAGCCCTGGATAAACGTGATCGCTCCGGCTGTGGTGTAGCAACCGAGAATGCCCTGAGCGTAGCCGCCCACCGTGCTGTTGGTGCCCATGTTCAGCGTGACGTCGGCCTGCGTCGGATCGGTCACTTCGTTGATGGCCACGCCATAGGGAGCGATGACTGCATCGACGGCGTTGACGGCATCCTGGATGCGGGCCAACTCATCGGACGTCAGGTCGCCGTTGTTATTGTCCACGAACAGTCCCAGGTTGCCGCCCAG
>Ga0070739_10003317_pt1 | contig 20203 bp, 19 predicted proteins | sample Coa_R1_7_FD_66445 | JGI IMG/M metagenome (GOLD analysis project Ga0070739, IMG submission 66445) | Surface soil microbial communities from Centralia Pennsylvania, which are recovering from an underground coalmine fire - Coalmine... | ecosystem: Environmental > Terrestrial > Soil > Unclassified ... | reverse complement strand
TGCGGCTTATCCACGACCCCGTCGTCCCTGTTCGACAAGCCGCTGACTGATGAGTCGCTTCCCGTCGCCCCGTTCGACCCGTTTCCCCACGTTGTGCACCACCATCCACGAATTTTGGACCACGTGGTGCTTTTATGTTCAGTTGAGTACCCCATCCCAGCCGAATCGCGAGTAGGGCGGGACCGCGCGATAGCGCAGTGTCCCGCCTCCCTCACATCCACGCCAAAGGGGCCGGCCCGCGAAGCAGTCGCCGGCCCTACACCCACGGACATTCCAACAATCCGTGTCACACCCCTCCCGGTGCGATCGCTTGACATCGGTCGCACGCTGCCCAATTCGCTTGTATGATGAAGGGTATGGACCGCATCCGCTCGATCGTGCGCGGCATTGGCGATTTCATCGCCAGTTTCTTCAAGTCGCCGCAGAGTGGGGGCACCTACGCGGATACCCACTACATCAACCCCTCCAGTCCCGTGGGGGATCCTGAGACGATTCGCCAGTACCTGGATCACGTCGAGGGACGACCGCGGGACGACTGAGCGGTGGCGGCCATCACCCCCATAGCCCTGGACGATATCCGGGCCGCACGGGAGAGGATCGCGCCCTACGCCATCCGAACGCCGCTCCTCCGGCTCAACGTCGAAGGCCCACGCATCTACCTCAAGCTGGAGAACTTGCAACCCATCGGGTCGTTCAAAGTGCGCGGAGCGGCGAATGCGATGGCGCTCGCCGGGCCCGAGGCGCTGGCGCGGGGCGTGTGGACAGCCAGCGCCGGCAACATGGCACAGGGCGTTGCCTGGGTAGCACGGGCGATGGGTGTGCGATGCACCGTCCTGGTTCCCGACACCGCCCCACAGGCAAAACTCCTTGCCATCGAGCGCCTCGGCGCCGGGATCGTCAAGGTGCCATTCGACACCTGGTGGCAAGTGATGCTGGGGGAACAGTACGGCGGGATGGAGGGGTACCTGGTCCACCCCGTCGCCGATCCAGACGTCATCGCCGGAAACGGCACGATTGGGCTGGAGATTCTCGAGGACCTGCCCGAGGTCGATACGATCGTCGTACCCTTCGGCGGTGGCGGACTTTCCTCCGGCATTGCCTCGGCGGCTCGCAGCATCAAGCCGGAGACGAAGGTATTTGCCGCCGAGGTCGCGACCGCGGCGCCACTCGCCCCGTCGCTCGCCGCCGGATCGCCGCAAACCGTCGACTATGAGCCGAGCTTCGTGGACGGCATCGGTGGGAAGAGCATGCTGCCGGCGATGTGGCCGCTGGTGCGCGACCTGCTCGACGGCTCGATCGTCATCTCGCTCCAGCAGGTCGCGGACGCGCTGCGCCTGCTGGTCGAGCGTAATCATATAGTTGCCGAGGGAGCGGGCGCGGCCTCCGTCGCCGCTGCCCTCAGCGGCGACGCGGAAGATGGGACGATCGTATGTGTGGTGTCGGGAGGGAATATCGACACGTCGAAGCTCGTTCGGATCCTCTCGGGCGAGACGCCGTAATCAGACCTCACCTTCCCGTAGGTTATAGCGCGCGGCGGGCGCCCCCGATCCCGATGAACGTGCGCGGATGACTTCACCAATCTCGGCCAGGCGGTCGAGGAGCGTTGCGTCGTCGAGCGTGGGGACGCAGATGATCTCTCCCAATTCGAGCGCCGCAAGCGAGCACGCTGCCTGATCCTCCGCATCCATCACGACGTCATCGGGAATCCCCCAATCGGCGAAGGTGATCCCGAACCGGGCGAGAATGTCGGAGCGCACGAAGCCGGGACAGAGCGCCTGGACACGCACGCCGCGGTCGCCGGCTTGCGAGTGCAGCGCCTGGGTGAGCTTGTTCACGTAGGCTTTGGTCGCCGCGTAGACCGCCATCACCGGCGATGGGTAGGTGACAAAGATGCCGTCCGACGAGACGTTGATAATGTCACCCTTGCCACGCGCCACCATGCCGGGAAGCGCGGCGCGCGTAAAGCGCGTTAGCGCGACGACATGGACCTGGATCATCTCCGCGATGGTGTCCCAATCGGTCTCGATAAACGGCTCGAGCGGGGTGCCGCCGGCGTTATTCACCAGCATTGTCAGCCGGTCCTCCCGCCGCAGACGGTCTTCAACCAACCGCATCCCCTCATCGTCGGCCAGCTCGGCGATGAGAACCTCGATCGCGCACCGGTGCTTGCCTGCCAGCTCCTCGGCCAGCTGCTCGAGCTTTTCCCGTCGCCGTCCGTGCAGGACGAGATCGTATCCCCGCGCGGCGAGCTCCCTGGCAAACCCTTCGCCGATCCCCGAAGTGGCCCCGGTAACGAACGCGACCCCACGACTTTCTGACATGACGCCTCCGCCGCATGATACGGCAGTCTCTCAAAAGGGCGTCATGTCGTGATATCCGTCCGGGAGCCTCGCCTGGAGCTCGCCGCGACAAAACCGCGGATCGGTAGGGGCCGGTCCCTCAGCACGGTCGGTCAGCGCTGGACATCTCCCCGCGCCAGTGCGACCGTTACGCCCTGCACTAAACCTGCGTCTACACAAGTAGGGAATCATCGTGACAGTTCTCGTTCGCGCAATCGTTTTTGCCTGCCTGACGCTCGATCTGGCCGCGCCGCCGCACGCCGGCGCGGTGAGCCGGTCGCTCTCGATTCGCTACCTTTCGGCCGGCAAGATCGAGGCCCGGGGATCGGGGTGGGGTAGAGGTCCGGTCGTCCTGTCCGTCACGGTCACCCCCTGGATCGTCGGCGTGCTCGTCAAGCCGGCTGCATCCGGTTCCTTCGAGGTCGTGGTGAAGGACACCTCGCAGTGTGAAGCCATCGCCCTCACTGCGACTGATACCCATGGACACCGCGTCGCCGCCAGCCGCCCGGCTCCCGGCTGCCCGCCTCCCCCGAAGTCACGCCCGCCGCGGATTTCCGTTCTCAAAGGGGTCCGCATACGCCCTACTATCGCCAGCATCGTCCTTCCCCATCCGCAGCTGGTATCGATTCATGTCGCCCAGGAGATCTATCTGTGGGAGCCGGGTGCCACGGCTCCAATGTTTCGCCCGACGGTTGATTCGAAGTATCTTGCCGTGATTCGACAGGGGATGACGCAGGCGCGCCCGTGCGCCCGCGCGGACTGCGGTCAGGGCTACTTTTGGCGGTGGATCGCCGTTCATCCCGGCGACACCGGCATCACGCTATCCGCGGCTTGCCGGCAGGCCACCCCGCCGTGCATGATCCCCGATTACCTGATTCGCGTCCACATCACCCCCTAGCTGCCGGCGCAACCGGGGCACCACTCCTGACATTTGTCATGCCCGGAGCCTGATGTAGCTCACTACCAGGGCGTCTTCGCCTTCGCTAGATTGAACGTAAGTTCAACGACAGGGAGAGAAGGTATGGCACGTTCTGACGACCCGTCGGCCCCGGCACCGGCCCGGCCGCGCTACATCACGGTTGTCTGGATTTTACTCCTGCTGCTCGGTGCGTTCTTCCTGTTCGCCGTCGCCTCGGACCTCGCCGCCGATGCCCGGACCGGCCTCCCGAACGACCACGTCGGAACCTTCAAGGATGTTGCCGGGATGAGCTGGACGGCAGCGAAGGCGCGGGTAGCGGGAATCTCCAGCTACATCACGCTGCTCGAAGTCGCGTACGCGTTCCACGAACTGGTGTTCGCGATCCTCTTTGTGGTCATCGTGGCGATCCCTTTTCGGCGGGGGATCCGCTGGGCGTGGTGGTCGTGCTGGGCGGTTGAGGTGGCGAATGTCGTCTATCTTCTGACTTTTGGACAGCACGATCCGACCATCTTCGCTCGCTCAGTGGTGGCGGCGATTGCCCTGCCCATTCTCCTGCTCGCGTCCGCTCCGTGGTTCTTTTCACGATCGGCTAGTCCGGCCGAAACATCGCGATGAGGTTTCGGGCAGGACTACTACCTGGTGACTGTCTCGGCGGCTGGAAACCGCTAGCTCGGGACCAGCCCGCCATCAACCAGCACGAGCTGGCCGGTGATGTACGCCGCCGCGGGTGAGGCAAGGAACGCGACCAGGCGACCGAGGTCTTCGGGGCTGCCGTAGCGTTTGAGCGGCACACCTGCAACTACCTGCCGCATCTCCTCTTCGATACTGATCCCCGCAGCGTGCGCTCGTACGGTGGCGAGATAGCGCTGGCGGTCGGTGAGGATCAGACCCGGCCCAACCTCGTTGATCCGGATGTTGCTCTCGGCCAGCTCGCGCACCAGCGTTCGCGCCACGCCAAGCTGAGCCGGGCGCACGACATTGGATATCGTCAGCGCGCCGACAGCGTGGAGCGCGGCCATCGAATTGACGGCCACGATGCTGCCCTGCGATTCACGCAGATGCGGCAGCGCTGCCCTAATGAGCCGCACCATCGTGAGAACCACGAGCTCGAAGCCGTCTAGCCACTGCTGGTCGGTCAAACTCTCGAGCGATCCGGCCGGCGGACCGCCGGCGTTGGTTACCAGGATGTCGATCCGGCCGAAACGTTCGACCGCTCGATCGATCAGGTGGCGTGCACCCTGTTCGGTGCTCACGTCAGCCGGCACGGCTTCCAGCTCCGCACCAGTCTTCGCGATTTCCGCGCACGTTGTTTCGAGCGCCTCCGGGTCGCGTCCGTTTATGACGACCTTCGCCCCTTCGGAGGCCAGAACCTCTGCCGTCGCGCGGCCAATCCCCTTGCTCGAGCCACCGACGATGGCAACGCGATCACGCAGTCCCAGATCCACCCGTCCTCGCCTCCCGTTCGAGCGTCTCGCGTTGCCGCTCCATCGAGTGCGCCAGCTCGCGTGCCATGACACCGTGTATCATCGGTCCCGCCAGCCGCCCGACCAGTCCGCCCGGCGGCTCGACCTCGATCCCGTTCGTGACGATCGTGACGTCACCCTCGCGACGACAGCGGGTCCAGACGCGCCCCCGCTGGTCGCCGCTGATCTCGATCACTCCTTCACGCGGCGCGTCATACCGCTGGACGCGCGCCCGCAACGTCATCAGCCGCCCCGCAAGCATCGTCATCTGGTTCCAGGTCGTCCCCTCGCCAATGGGGTAGCCGGAAAAATCGGTAATCTCGACGACGCCGGGGTTCCATTCCGGCGCGCGCCATGGATCGGTCGCCGCCGCGAACACATCGGCGATCGGCGCGCGAATGGCGATTGTATGCTCGGCGTGGATCAATGTGGCCCCTGGTAGGCATGAAACGCCGCCTCACGCGGATTGTCGAACGCCAGATCGCTTCCCACCCAAGCCCCTTCGTCGGTTTCCCAACTCAGCCGAAACGTTCCATCCTCGTCACGCTGCACGCGGGCCCGCAGGGCACGGTGATCGAGGAAAATGACGTAGTCGTCGCCGGAGTCCTGGACCGGCGACCAGAGGTCCCGCGCCGCGCGTATCAGCTGCTCCTCAACGGTCTGCCCTTCGGCATCCGGAATCAGATCGCTCATCACTTGGACTGCCGGAACGCGACAGGTGATAGTGAAGGAGAGTCGCGCCGCCAATCGACCGAGGCGCGATCGGGAGGATACGTGGACGTCGACGTGCAGAAGGCGCCCGGCGAGGGCGAGGTATTGATCTTTACTGTAGCGGGCGCATTCAGCGTCAAAGGTAGTATGCGAGAGGTTGCCGATCGACTGAGCACCGAGGAATGGGCAACATTTGAACTCAGCGAATCGGAAGACACGGTAACCATTCGCTCCATACACGTTGTGGGAATACGCGGCGGCGCGCACCGCAAGCGCGGGCACATGGGATTAACCCCGTAATCATCACACCTCGACGACCACACCGAGGACCATCGGGCGTTGCTTGGTGTGCTCGTACAGGTACTTCTGCAGGGCATCCCGCGCCTTGTTCTGAATGTACGAGGGCTCCGCGGATGCGCTGCTGTGGATTTGCTGGAGCGCTCGATTGAGCTGCTTTCGCGCGCCCTCCAGAAGGTGGCCGTCGGGCTCCTGAATGAAGCCTCGCTGGACCAGTTCCGGCTGCCCGGTCGGCCGTCCCGTTCGACGATCAACGGTCATCACGGCGATGACGACGCCGTCCTGGGCGAGGTGACGCCGGTCGCGCAAGACGATATCGCCGATCTTCCCCACCCCGAGCCCGTCGACGAAGATGTTGCTCGCCGGAACGTGTCCGTTGAACCGGGCTCCATTCTGGTTTACCTCGATAACCCGGCCGTTTTCGGGGATGAGGATGTTGTCCTTCGGGATACCGATCGACTCGGCCAGGCGGGCGTGCAGGATGAGGTGGCGGGCCTCGCCGTGGATCGGAATCATGAACTTCGGCTGGGTGATGCTGGTAAGCATTTTCAGCTCCTCGCGGCCCGGGTGCCCGGAAACGTGCACCTGGGCCTCGGAACCATAAATCACGTTCGCGCCCAGCTTGAAGAGATTGTCGATATTCCGCGAGACAAGCTCTTCGTTGCCGGGAATCGGCGTCGACGACAGAACGATCGTGTCGCCGGGCTTGATGTGAATCTGGCGGTGATCGCGATTCGCCATCCGGCTCAGCGCCGACGTCGGCTCGCCCTGCGCCCCGGTTGTGACGAGAGCCACGCGCTCCGGCGGCAGGCCGGCGATCTTGTCCCACGGCTGGATCGTATTGTCCGGATTGGTCAGAAAGCCCATCTCGAGCGCCATCTGGACGTTCTGCTGCATGCTTCGCCCGATGACCGCGACCTTGCGGTCGTACTTGGCGGCGGTTGTAATGACCTGCTGAATCCGGGCGATGAGACTGGCAAATGTCGCGACGATAACACGTCCCGACGCGTTGCGAAAGATTTCGTCGAACGCCCGCGCAATCGTCGATTCGGATGGCGTAAAGCCGGGACGTTCGACGCCGGTGCTGTCGGCCAGCAGAACCTGCACGCCTTCCGTACCGAGCCTGGCGAGCGCCGCCATATCGGTCGGCTTGGTATCAACCGGGGTGAGGTCGATCTTGAAATCGCCGGTATGAACGATCGTCCCCACTGGCGTGCGGATGTCGAGCCCGGCGGCATCGGGCACTGAGTGAGCGACGCTGAAGAACTCGACGCCAAAGACTCCCGCTTTCCGCCGCTCCCCGTATTGCACGACGCGCAGATCGGACGATTCGAGGAGCTTGTGCTGCCGCAGCTTGACCTTGATCAACCCCATCGTCAATTGCGTCGCGTAGACAGGCACTTCGAAATGCGGGAGGATGTAAGGCAGGGCGCCGATGTGATCTTCGTGCCCGTGGGTGATGAAAAACCCGCGGACCTTGCGCTTCTTTTCCAGTAGATAGGCAATGTCCGGAATGATGAGATCGATCCCCGGCATGTTCGCCTCGGGAAACATCACGCCGGCATCGACGACGATGATGTCGTTGCCATACTCCATCACCGTCATGTTCTTGCCGATTTCGCCGACGCCGCCGAGCGGGATTATGCGCAGTTGGGGCTTGGCCACAGTGTTCTCAATTCAATCGGGTCCTTTTTACGTAGCGCGGGGATCCGTCCCGCGAATAACCCGGAATAGACGGTCAAAACAGGCTGAGCTGCTCCGGAGGGTCCTCGTCGGGCGAGGCGGGCGTCGCCTTCTTGCCCTCCTGCCAGGCCGGACTCTTCAAGAATGTTGCCAGGCGTTCCATGTCGGACAGGAGCGTCGCGCGCAGCGCTTGCTGGTGCAGCGCCGCGGCCGGATGGTACATGGGAAAGTAGTACCGGCCATCCTTCTCGCGAAGCTGTCCATGAACCTTTGAGATCATCGATCCCGGGAGAAACGTCCCGAGTGAGAAACGCCCGAGCGTGACGATCAGTCGCGGGTTAATGATCTCCATCTGCCGGTCCAGCCAGGGGCGGCAGGCCGTTAGCTCGTCCGGAGATGGGTCGCGATTGTTCGGCGGCCGGTGCTTGACGACATTGGTAATGAAGACCTGCTCGCGGGTAAGCCCGGCGACGGCCAGGAGCTCTTCGAGAAACTTGCCGGCCGCGCCGACGAATGGCCTGCCCTGCTTGTCCTCGTTGAACCCGGGCGCCTCGCCGACCAGCATGATGTCGGAATCGGCCGGCCCTTCGCCGGGAACGGCCCGCGTTGCCGTGCGGTAGAGATCGCAGCGCCGGCATCCCTCGATCTCTCGATCGAGACCTGCCAGCGCTGCCGCGGCATCTCCACTCACGTCGGACGCTACGACTGATCTCCATCGTGGCGGTGATCGGGCCGATCACCGCGCGGCGGACGGTTGTCCCGGCGGAAGCCGCCATCGCGGTTGAACCCGCCGTCACGCCGCGGTCCGCGGCCGCCGTCGTGTCGCCTTTCGCCCCGGAACTCGCCCGGGCCGCGACGCGGTCCACGCGGCGGACCGCCGTGCCCGCCTTCCTCGCCCTCACTGCCGTTCGGCTCGAGGAGGGCCCGATGGGAGAGATTGATACGTCCCATTGAATCGATGTTCGTGACCTTGACGTCGAGATGATCGCCAACCTTGACGACGTCTTCGACCCGGTTGACACGGTGCGTGGCCAGCTGCGAGATGTGAACCAGGCCCTCTTTGTTCGGCAGAACCTCGACGAAAGCGCCGAAGTCCATCAAGCGCTTTACTGTGCCGTGATACGTCTGGCCGACCTCGACCTCGGCAGTCAGGCCACGAATCATGTCGATCGCCTGCTGCGCCGATTCGGCGCTGGTGCTGCCGACGTAGACGGTGCCGTCGTCCTCGATGTCAATCGACGCCTTGGTGTCTTCGATGATCTTCTTGATCATCTTTCCGCCCGGCCCGATCACCGTGCCGATCTTTTCTGGATTGATCTGGATGCGCGTAATGCGCGGCGCGTAGGGGGACATTTCAGTCCGCGGCGACGGGATCACGGCGTTCATCTTGTTCAGGATGAACAGGCGAGCATCGCGCGCTTGCTGGAGGGCGGTAGCCATGATCTCCGGCGTCAGCCCGGCCACCTTGATGTCCATCTGGATCGCCGTCACGCCCTCGGTCGTGCCAGTGACTTTGAAGTCCATGTCGCCGAGCGCGTCCTCGATGCCCTGGATATCGGTCAGGATCGCGTAGTTGTCGGCATCGTCGGTGATCAAGCCCATCGCGATACCTGAGACCGGAGCCGTTATCGGCACGCCGGCATCCATCAGAGCCAGGGTGCTCCCGGTCGTGGCCGCCATCGACGTCGATCCGTTCGACGACAGAATCTCCGAAACCAGCCGGATGGTGTACGGGAACTGCTCCTGGGAGGGAAGAACCGCCTCGAGCGCACGTTCGGCCAGCATCCCATGGCCGATCTCGCGCCGGCCGGGTCCGCGAAGCGGACGGGTCTCGCCGGTGCTGAACGGCGGGAAGTTGTAGTGGTGCATGTAGCGTTTGGATTCTTCGATGCCCAGACCGTCGATCGTCTGCGCCGCATCGGGCGAAGCCAGGGTAGCGATCGTCAGCGCCTGTGTCTGTCCGCGGCTGAACAAACCGCTTCCGTGGACGCGCGGCACGACGTCGACTTCGATACTGATCGGGCGAATCTCCGTGAGCGAGCGACCGTCCGGCCGGATACCCTGCGTGAGGATGAGGCTACGGACGGTTTTCTTCATCAGCCCTTCCCACGCCGCGCCGATATCGTTCGGCTCGTAGCCCTGCTCCTCGAAGTGGCCTTTGACCTCGGCCTCGAGGGGATCGAGCGCCGCGCCTCGCTCCTGCTTGGTGGGCTGGATCAGGTTCTCGCGCAGCCGCTCGCCGGCGTAATCGGCCATCGCCGTGACGAGATCCTCCGGGAGCGTCTTGAGCGGGAAGTCCCGCTTTTCTTTACCGGCTTTGCGTCCGAGCTCTTCCTCGGCCTCGATGATCGTCTTGATCGCCTCGTGCCCGCGCCGGAGCGCCTCGAGGATGACATCCTCGGGAACCTGCTTCGCACCGGCCTCGACCATCACCACGGCATCGCGAGTCGCCGCCATGATCAAGTCCAGCTTGCTGTTCGGAAGCTCCTGCAGCGTCGGATTCACGACGTACTCGCCGTCGATGTAGCCCATGCGCACGGCGCCGACCGGCCCGTTAAACGGGATGTCCGAGATCGTCAGCGCCGCCGACGCGCCGACGATTGCCAGCGTATCGGGATCGTTTACGCCGTCGACCGACAGCGGGGTGATCACCACCTGTACGTCGTTGCGGAAGCCCTTCGGGAACAGCGGCCGCAGCGGCCGGTCCGTCAGACGCGAGACGAGGATCGCCTCGGTGCTGGGGCGACCCTCGCGTTTGATAAAGCCACCGGGGATCTTGCCGGCGGCGTACATTTTCTCTTCGTAGTCGACAGTAAGGGGGAAGAAGTCGACGTTCGGCCGCGGTTCCTTCGACGCGGTTGCCGTGGCCAGCACCATCGTGTCGCCGACGCGCACCGTCACGGCACCGCCGGCCTGCCAGGCCAGTTTGCCGGTCTCGATGGTCATCTCTCGACCACCGACTGTTGTTGTTACACTCTCACTCATAATTCCTCCGGAACAGGCGATCGGCCATCCACGGTATAGGCCCGACAGGACCGGCTCGTAGATGGCCGACAGGGTACGACGCGGAACGATCCGCGACACATATCAAGTTGGATTATCGACGCAAGCCGAGACGCTCGACGACGGACCGGTAGCGCTCGGGCGACTTGCGGGCGAGGTACGCCTGAAGGCGCCGGCGACGACCGACGAGCTTCAGCAGACCACGCTCGGTGTGGTAGTCGTGCTTGTGCTCACGAAGGTGGTTGGTCAGGTCGGCAATGCGCGCGGTCAGCAGAGCGATCTGCACCTCCGCGGACCCGACGTCACCCGGGTGAGTCTGGTACTCCTCGATAATCTGCGACTTCTTTTCTTTCGTTACGGGCACACAGTTCTCCGTGAAATAGAATCACGCGGTGCGCCGTGACTGGTGCGCACCCGTCACCGTGGTGGCGAACAGGCACCAATCACCGAGCACCGTCTTTCTCACCTCTAGAATAACAAACGAGCCGGGCGTATGCCCGGCTCGTTTGGCTCAACTCCTCAAGCGGTACCCGCGCGGACCCGGTCAAAGCAAGAACTGCAATACACCGGACGGTCGTTACGGGGAACAAAGGGCACCCGTGCCGGCCGGCCGCAATCGGCGCACACGGTCTCGTGATATTGCCGAATCGGGCCGTCGCCGCCCAGCCCGCGCTCGCGTTTGTACAGCGCGCGGCACGTCGGGCAGCGTCCCGGCTCGTGCAGGAGACCTTTGCTCGCGTAGAACTGCTGCTCACCGACGGTAAACAGGAATTCCGAGCTACAGTCCCGGCACATGAGGGTCTTGTCCGCCAAGCTCACTCCACCAACCTCCTTTCCAGAATTCGGCACCCAGCAGGTCGATGGATGAGCTTTACGGGTCGCCCTGAGACCTTCTGTCGCGCCAAGTCGGAATTATATACCAGGGTTGGCGGGTCCGCAATAGTCGCGGCTAACTCTCGTCCAGCACGGACTCGTGGAATCCGAACTCGGAGGCCTCGTCCTCATCCTCATCCGAGTCGATGTCATTCACGTCGACATCCAGCTCCTCGTCGTCGTCCTCATCGCTCGAAGCTGAGGCACGACGCAGAAGCCCTTCGCGCAGGTAGGGGCGCGGAAGCGTCTGGACCTGCGGCGGGAAGGAGATCCGGCCCGCGTTCTGCGGCGATTGCACCGTCTCGCGAATGATGATCCGCGCGGTGTTGTTCTCTTCGCCGACGACCCCCGCTCGATACGCGTTGCCGGATTGCATGAGACGTAGCAGGCGCGTAGCTAGCCGCTCGGTAACGCGACCGACATACGTTCCATCCATTGAGGAGACGAAGAGCTCGCCGTTTTCCGGTTCCAGGCGCACTTCCTCGCCGGCCGAGAGCGTCGCCAGGACCTCCGACTTCGCCGGCTGCTCCAGTAGCGTGATTGCCGTCTTGCCCGTCTCTTCGGTGAAGAATCGCGGATCGAGCTTGACGGCCGCTGCGCGCCGGGCCAGTTCGCCGGCCTCGACCTCGCTGATCCGGCTCAGCCGCTCCAGGTTGCGCTGCGCGATCATATTTGCCGGATCAGCTCCCAGCGCCTGCTCGTACGCCTGACGGGCATCTCCAATCTTTCCGAGCTCGGTCAGCGCCTTGCCGAGCCGGTTCAGTGCCTCGTCGTCGTCCGGTGCAATGTCGACGATCTGACGGTTCAGATCGACGGCTTCCTGCCAGCGGCTCTGCATCGCAAGGGCGATTGCCTGCTGACCCATCTGGCGGCGCCGCGATCGGCGCTCCTCGTCGGAAATCTCGGTAGTCTGCTGCTCTTCTACATCCATTCGTTCATCAACCCGTTTTCAATTTTCAAAAGTTAGGACGGTGTTTGGCCCGGTGTAGCAGAGAGAACATTCCGCCAACTACCGTGGTAGGGGCCGGCTCTTGCCGTGCCCGCTCACCGCAACATCTGGGGACGCCATCTCTCGTAGGGACTGTAGCTCCGTCTCTGTCAGCCCCGCGCCCGCTCGAATTGACCCAGGCTAGTAAGTATACGGAGGAACCCTCAAAAGCGCAAGCGGATGTGCAGAATTCGGACCAGCTTAGACTGGGCGTCACCGGTCATTGGCTCGCCGCGCGAGAGGGTGGCAGATCCGGCTGCGGCCGGCGGGCACGGCAAGAGCCGGCCCTACCACGATGGCGGCCCAACGAATTGAAAAGAAGCTCTAAGCCGCGACGCCCTGCATCGCCCAGGGGCTGACCTTCTCGATTCGAACCGAAACCGTCCGGCCGAGAAGCTCACGGTCGTCGCGCGGCAGGAAGACCAGGCGATTCTGCCGCGTCCGGCCGCGCCATTGCGCCATATCGTGCCGCTCAGAGTCGCCGCTCTCGACCAGCACGTCGACGATTGCCCCCTTGAGCGCCTGGTGCTGCTCCATTGATATGCGCTGCTGCAGCGCATCCAGCCGCCGCACCCGATCCTTCTTCACGTCCTTGGGTACGTCGTCCTCCCAGCGAGACGCCAGCGTTCCGGGACGGGGCGAGTAGGCGGCGACGTAGACGGTCGTGAAGCGTACCTCCTCCATCAGCGAGAGCGTGTCCTGGTACTGCTCCTCGGTCTCGCCTGGGAAGCCGACGATGATGTCGGTGGACATCGCCACGTCGGGAATCACGTCCCGAATGCGACGAATAAGCGTCAGGTAGTCATCCCGCGTGTAGCCGCGCCGCATATTTGTCAGTACCTGATCGTTGCCGGACTGGATAGGCAGATGAATATGCTCGCAGACCTTGTCTAGCTCGGCGATCGCGGCGATGAGCTTGTCGCTCATGTCCTTGGGGTACGAGGTCAAGAAGCGAAGGCGCTCAAGATCCGGAATGCCGCTCACCGCATAGAGCAAGTCCGCCAGGTCGGTTCCATCTTTGAAATCGCGGCCGTAGGCATTGACACGCTGGCCGAGGAGAGTGATCTCCTTCGCGCCGCGCCGCACCAGGTTGCCGCATTCGTCGACGATCTCGAAGAGCGGCCGGCTGCGTTCCCGGCCACGCCGATACGGAACGATGCAGTAGGTACAGAACTTGTCGCAGCCGTTGCTGATCGGGACGAACGCCGTCGGGCCCGCCACCGCCGTCTTGTCGGGCTGCTCCTGCCAGCAGGCGCGAATCGAGGGGTCGTCCGGCTCGGGCCAGCGCTCGTTCAGCTGCTCCAGAAACTGATCGATACGCGTGGGCTGGAAATAGATGTCGGCGCCTCCGAAGCGCTTGCGGGTGGCTTCGAAATCCGGCGAAACCGAGCAGCCGGTCAGGCCGAGCAGCACCTCGGGACGGTCTTTCTTCAACTGCACGAGGTTCCCGAGCTTCCCGCTGACTCGCCGCTCCGCGCTCTCCCGCACTGCGCAGGAGTTGAGAATGATGATGTCCGCATCCTCTTCTCGATCGGCCGGCAGGTAGCCCCGCGCTTCTAGCGTCGCCGACACGCGGTCGCTGTCGACCTTGTTCATCTGACACCCAACGGTCCAGATCCAATAGCGCTTGGGAGCGTCGTTCTCGGTCACGTCCATTGCCTTGCTAGAGCGCCGAGCGGGCGCTCAGAGTCACTAACCTTCCGGTCATGACCGCTCTCCGCCACCACCTTGCGCGCATTCGCGGTCGATGAGACATTCTACCGGCTCACCAGTCGACGTGACATTGCACGCTTTCATGTCGTCGTTGGTAGTCAAGATCTGGCGGTTTCACGCTACATTGAACCGATGAAGGCCGATGTTGTCGTCGTTGGGGGAGGAATCGCCGGACTTGCGGCCGCCTACCGGCTGCAGCAAGCCGGTCTAGACGCCGTCCTCCTCGAACGCACGTCTCGAATTGGCGGGAAGCTGCAGACGGAGCGGGTAAATGGATTCGTCGTCGAGGCCGGCCCCGACTCGTTCTTGACCACCAAACCGGGGGCCATCGATCTTGCTCGCCGGCTCGGCATGGGCGACGAGTTGCATGCGCCGAGCATTTCAGGTGCATCCGTGATGAAGGATGGCCGCCTGTACCCGCTTCCACAGGGTCTCAGCGGACTGGTACCGGCGCGGCTTGGGCCGCTGCTCATGTCCCCGGTCATTTCACCCGCCGGACGTCTTCGCCTCGGCCTTGAGCGGCTCATCCCGGCGCGCCGTTCCGCAACCGATGAATCGCTAGCCGGCTTCATGCGGCGACGCTTCGGCCGCGAGGCGTACGGCCGCCTCATCGAGCCTTTGATGAGCGGAATTTACGCCGGGGACGGCGACCAATTGAGCCTGACGGCAACGTTTCCCCAGCTAAGGTCGACGGAAATGGCGAGGGGAAGTCTGATGCGGGCCTTCGCCAACCGACCCCGGCCTGCCGGCTCGCCGTTCCTCGCGCCGCAGTCGGGCATAGCCGCTCTGTCCGAGGCACTCGAGGCGGCGCTCGTCCGCGTCGACCTACGTCGAGAGACGACCGTCACAGCAATCCGCCGGTCAGGGACGGATTGGGTCGTTTCCACCGATCGAGGCGGCGAGATCAACTCGCAATCGGTCATCCTTGCCGTCCCCGCGTACGATGCCGCGGATGCGCTGACGGATACCGACTCGGAACTCGCCGCCATTCTCCGCTTGATCCCGTACGTTTCCGTCGCGACCGTCTCGCTTGCGTATCGCGCGTCTGATGTCAGCGAACCTCTGAAGGGGTCGGGCTACGTCGTTCCCCGACGCGAGAACCGGCCAATCATCGCCGCGACCTGGATGTCGAATAAGTGGGCGCATCGAGCACCGCCCGGCCACGTTCTGGTCCGGGCGTTTCTCGGGAGAGCGGGGCGCGAGCTCATCCTTGAAAACTCAAACGAGACGCTGATCGACGTCGCGCGCGCGGAGATGGCACAGGTACTCGGCGCTTCCGGGACGCCCATCCTGCAGCGCGTCTTTCGCTTTCCCCGTGGTATGCCGCAATACAACCTCGGTCACACCGATCGCCTCCGTCGAATCGAGAGGCGCCTGGCGCAGCATCCGGGCCTGTACCTTGCCGGCCACGCCTATCGGGGCGTTGGTATTCCCGACTGCATCATCTCCGGCGAGGCCGCCGCGGTGTCGGCAATCGAACGCGCTCCAGCAAAAAGCCCGACCACGTGAGGCCGGGCATCGCAAACAAACTATCTGGCGGTCCCGACCGGATTCGAACCGGCGATCTCCACCTTGACAGGGTGGCATGTTGGGCCGCTACACCACGGGACCAGGCGATTGAGCTTCAAAGTCTATCAGCAAATTTCGCGCCCGGTCAACGAAAGGAGAGACATGCATGATGAGCACGCAGTCAGACAAGAAAAAGCTCCTCCTCGGCTACAAAGCCTCCGCCGAACAATTCGCTCCGCAAGAGCTGCTCGAGTTCAGCATTGCCGCCGAGCGCCACGGCTTCGACAGCGTCTTCACCAGCGACCACTTCCAGCCCTGGCATCACACCGGCGGCCACGCTCCCGCCTCCATCCCCTGGCTCGCGGCCCTTGGCCAGCGCACCGAGCGCATCTTCATCGGCACCAGCGTCCTCACGCCTACCTTTCGGTATAACCCCGCCGTCGTCGCCCAATCGTTTGCCACCATGGCCTGCCTGACTCCGGGTCGTGTCATCCTCGGCGTTGGCACCGGGGAATCGATGAACGAAGTGCCGATTATGAGCGAGGAGTGGCCGCCGTACAAAGAGCGGTTCGCCCGGCTGCGGGAGTCGATCCGGCTGATGCGCGAGCTCTGGTCACACGACTTCGTCACCTTCGAGGGCGACTACTACCGGACGCAGAACGCCACGATCTACGATCGGCCCTCCGAGCCGGTTCCGGTCTACGTCGCCGCCGGTGGCGCGGCCGCTGCCCGCTATGCCGGCCGCGTTGCCGACGGTCTGATCACCACCTCCGGTAAGGGCATGGAGCTCTATGCCGGCACTATCCTCCCCGCCCTGCGCGAAGGGGCCGAGGCCACCGGCCGCGACCCGGCGTCAATCGCGAAGATGATCGAGATGAAGGTCTCCTACGCGAAGGACCGCGACCAGGCGATGCGCGATACGCGCAACTGGGCTGCTCTGGGGCTATCGAGCGAGGAGAAAACCGGCGTCGAGGATCCGCGTGAGATGGAACGGCTCGCCGCCGGCGCCGCCGACCGCGCGCACAACCGTTTCCTCGTCGCCACCGATCCCGAGGAGCATCTCGAACAGCTTCGCCCCTATCTCGAGCTCGGCTTCAATCACCTCGTCTTCCACGCACCCGGCGCCGATCAGCTGTCCTTCATCCGCCTTTACGGTCAGGAGATTCTGCCCCGCATTCGTGAGCGCTGGAACTGACCTATTAGGGAACATTTCGAAACCGGTAGGGCGGGACCGCCCGATAGCGCAGTGTCCCGCCTCCCCGCCGTCTCCGGCTGGAGGTATTAAGAGAAAATCTTAGACGTCGAGGTTGGTGACGTCCTTGGCGTGGGTTTCGATGAACTTCTTGCGCGGAGCGACATTGCTCCCCATCAGGACATCGAAGATCTCGCTCGCCCGAACCGCATCCTCGATGTCGACGCGCAACAGCAGCCGGTTGGACGGATCCATCGTCGTTTCCCAGAGCTGATCGGCGTTCATTTCGCCCAGACCCTTGTAGCGGTTCACGTCCGGTTTCTTGGTCTTAGCCTTCTTCAGGATCTCGTCGCGCTGCCGGTCAGTGTATGCGTACGCTTTCTGCTTGCCGTCTTGGATCCGGTAGAGCGGCGGCTGAGCGATGTAGAGGCAACCCTGCTCGATGATCTCCCGCATATGACGGAAGAAGAAGGTCAGGAGAAGGGTTCGGATATGGGCGCCGTCGACGTCGGCATCGGTCATGATGACGATTCGTCGGTACCGGAGCTTGTCGGGATCGAAGCGGTCGCCGATGCTCGTGCCCAAAGCCGTGATTAGGAACTTGATCGTCTCGTAGGAGAGAATCTTGTCCAGCCGCGCCTTCTCGACGTTCAATATTTTGCCCCGCAGCGGTAGGATCGCCTGGAAGCCACGGTCGCGCCCCTGCTTTGCCGAGCCACCGGCCGAGTCACCCTCGACCAGGAATAGCTCGCTCTTGTTGGGATCGCGCTCCTGGCAGTCGGCGAGCTTGCCAGGGAGCGTCATGCCCTCGAGCGCCGACTTACGGATCACCAGATCGCGTGCCTTGCGCGCCGCTTCTCGCGCTCGCGCGGCCGTAAGCGCCTTCTCGACGATCTTCTTCGCCTCGCTCGGGTTCTCCTCCAGGTACTGCGTCAGGAGCTCGTTGACCGTCGTCTCGGTCTGGGACTTGATCTCCGGGTTGCTGAGCTTCACCTTCGTCTGGGCTTCGAACTGCGGCTCGGTTAGCTTAACGCTGACGATCGCGGTCAAACCCTCGCGCACATCGTCCGACGTGAGGTTGGCGTCCTGCTCTTTGAGCAGGCCGGCCTTACGGGCATAGGCGTTGAGCGTGCGGGTTAGAGCGCCGCGGAAGCCGGTAAGGTGCGTGCCGCCGTCAGGCGTATTGATCGCGTTGGCAAACGTGTAAATCGTCTCCGAGTAGTCGTCGGTGTACTGCAACGCGACCTCGACGTCCGACTCCTCGAACTCGCGGGAGAGGTAGATGGGCCGCTGATGGATGGCGGCCTTGTTCTTGTTGAGGTGACGGACAAACGAGGTAATGCCGCCTTCAAAATAGAAGTTCGATTCACGGCCGGTCGCTTCCTCCCGGAGGCAAATCTTGAGGCCGCGGTTGAGATACGCCATCTCCCGGAACCGCTGCACCAGGAGATCAAAGTCAAAGACCAGCTCCGGAAAGATAGCCGGATCGGGTTGAAAGGTCGTCTTCGTGCCGGTACCGCGCGCCTTCCCGATCGCCTTGACCTCGGTCGTCGGGATACCGGCGGCATACTCCTGGTGCCAGATCTTGCCGTTTCGCTTTACATCGACGGCAATCCACGACGACAGCGCGCAAACAACCGATACACCAACACCGTGCAGGCCGCCGGAAACCTTGTAGCCACGCTTGTCGAACTTGCCCCCGGCATGCAAACGCGTCATGACGACTTCGAGGGTCGAGCGTCCCACCTTGGGATGCTTCTCGACCGGGATCCCGCGACCGTTGTCCTCGACCGTCACCTTGCCGTCAGCATGAAGCGTAACCGCGATGAAATCACAGGCTCCCTGGAGCGCTTCGTCGACGCTGTTGTCGACGACCTCGTGGACGAGCTGGTGGAGCCCCTTCTGATCGGTGCCTCCGATATACATACCCGGCCGGCGGCGCACACCCTCGAGACCCTCGAGCACCTGGATCGATTCGGCGCCATAATTCGTCGTTGGCTGCTGCATGCGCTTCCTTCCGTTACCGCGTGACGGGCGCGGCGCTTCCTTGTTTCGACAATCTAAAAAGCTCGCGGGACACTCGTTCGGCCAGATAATTCCGGCTCGAATTCAACTTGAACATGCGTCCCACGAGTGGTACCGTATTTTAGCAGATTTCCGCGCCATTTCGCCATATTTTCGCGGTTGGCGAGGACAGCCAGCTCGTCTGTCACAATGGGCGTAGTGTCGATATAGAGACGCGGAGGATGCTATGCGCTTACTGCTAAAAATCCTGGCCTTTATCGTGTTCGCCCCGCTCGCTCTTGGTCTGCTCTTGATCCTGTCGGTCGTCGCAATCGTCGGCGTCCCACTCCTCTGGGAAGAGCTGACCAGGCGGTTCACGTCTCCACCGGAGTCGGGAGGCCCGCAAACGACGAGCTAGCTCTGGTCGGGGTGCCCGGATTCGAACCGGGGACCTCCTGCTCCCAAAGCAGGCGCGCTACCAGGCTGCGCTACACCCCGCGCGGACGGTGAGGGCCGGCATCAGCCGGCCCCGCACATTCTACGTTTGCGCTTTCCGGCGGGTCAATGGCAGCGCTATAGTAACGGGCACAACATTACGAATAGGAGACCTGTGCTGCCCGCAACCCGCCTCGCCCCCCGCATCGCCGCGTTCTGGACCGCGGCCGCCGGGGTCGTCAACATCATTTCCGCTCTCTACCCGGCCATTCACTGGCGCCTCGAGCTCCTACGCGACCTGCTCCCCCTTCACCTGATTCGGGCCAGCCAGACCGCGACTGTCCTCGTTGGGTTCGCGCTGATCTTGCTGGCTGATGGCTTGCGCAAGCGGCGCCGGCGCGCCCTCCTGCTGACCGCCGTCCTGCTGGTTGCATCGGCCATCTTCAACCTCACGAAGGGTCTGGATGTCGAAGAGGCGTCAGTCAGTCTGGTCCTCCTCTATTTCCTCGTTCACTATCGAGACACATTTCAGATTCGCAGCGCTCCCGTATTCGCGCCGACGTTCGCGCGCCGCGCGGCCATTTTCGGCGGCATGTATTACGCCTACCTGGTGAGCGGTTTCGTCGTTCTCCATAAGTCGATTCATCCGCTCCTAACGCCCGGCCAGGTCGTGCTGGAGCCATTGCGGCTGGTTGCCGGCCGGGCCTGGTACACCTACACCGGCCCTCAGGCCCACTGGTTCGAGCGATCGATCCCGGTGATCGCATGCGTCGCCGCGCTCTACGCGGTCGTCCAGATTCTCCGTCCGCTTCTGCCCCGCCGTCCGGCTACGGCGGACGAAATTGCTGCCGCGTCGGCGCTGGTGCGCCGCTACGGGACCGATTCCCTCTCGTACTTCACGTTGCAGGATGGGCGCAGCTACTACTTTCATGATTCGGGTCGCTGCGTCCTGTCCTACCGTCTCTGGGGATCGGTTGCGCTCGTCGGCGGAGACCCGGTGGGCGATACTGCGTACGTCGACGAGACAATCCGCCAATTCACCGAGTTCGCGGACGCCAACGGGCTCGAACCGTG
>Ga0070739_10003316_pt1 | contig 20205 bp, 15 predicted proteins | sample Coa_R1_7_FD_66445 | JGI IMG/M metagenome (GOLD analysis project Ga0070739, IMG submission 66445) | Surface soil microbial communities from Centralia Pennsylvania, which are recovering from an underground coalmine fire - Coalmine... | ecosystem: Environmental > Terrestrial > Soil > Unclassified ... | reverse complement strand
GCCTTCGGTCCTTCGCCCGCCACGCCCGCCGGCGGCTGGGAGAGCGCCACGGTGAAGATCGAGCCTTCGGGCAAGGTCACCGTGCTCACCGGAATCTCCCCGCACGGCCAGGGCGAGGAAACCACCTTCGCGCAGATCGTCGCCGACGAACTGGGGGTGGATATTGACGACGTGCTGGTGGCCCACGGCGACACGTCGCTGGTGCCCTACGGCATCGGGACCTTCGGCAGCCGCTCCACCGCGGTGGGCGGCACCGCCGTTTATCTTGCGCTTCAGGAACTCAAGGCCAAGATCAAGAAGTTCGGCGCCGTGCTGCTGGATTCCGAAGACGTCACCTTCTCCGCCGGCCAGTGCGTCGATCACAAGACCGGCAAGAGCGTTTCCATCAAGGAAATCGCCTTCGCGTCCTATCGCGCCCTGAAACTGCCGCCCAACACCGAGCCCGGGCTGGTCTCCACGCACTTCTGGGAGCCGCCCAACTTCACCTTCCCCTTCGGCGCGCACATGGTCATCACCGAAGTGGACCGCGATACGGGAGCAGTCTCCATCCGGCGCTACGTCGCCGTCGATGACTGCGGAAATATTCTGAATCCGCTGATTGTGGATGGCCAAGTGCACGGCGGCGTCGCGCAGGGCATCGGCCAGGCGCTGTGGGAGCAGGCCGTCTATGACGACTCCGGCCAGCTCATCACGGGCGAGTTCATGGATTACACCATGCCCCGCGCCCACATGATGCCGTGGATCGAAAGCGCCCATACCGTCACCCCCACGCCCGTCAATCCGCTGGGCGTGAAAGGCGTGGGCGAAGCGGGCACGATCGGCGCCTCCCCCGCCGTGGTCAACTCCGTGGTGGATGCGCTGTCGCCTTTGGGAGTCCGCCATCTGGATATGCCGATGACGCCGGAAAAACTTTGGAAGGTCATCACCGGGAGGACCGCATGATTCCCCAACCATTCGACTACTCCGCCCCCAAGACGCTCGAGGAGGCGCTCGGGCTGATCGCCTCGGGCGGCAAGCCGCTGGCCGGCGGCATGAGCCTGATTCCCGCCATGAAGCTGCGCCTGGCCGCGCCCGATCACCTGGTCGATCTCGGCCGCGTCAAGGAGCTGAATTATATCCGCGAGCAGGGCGGCGCGCTGCACCTTGGCGCGACCGCGACGCATTATGAGGTCGAATCCTCCGCGCTGGTGCGCTCCAAGTGCCCTCTGCTCGCCGAAGCCGCGGCCAACATCGGCGACGTGCAGGTCCGCAACATGGGCACCATCGGCGGCAGCATCGCGCATAACGATCCTGCGGCCGATTACCCCGGCGCGCTCCAGGCCCTCGAAGCCAGGCTGGTGCTGAAGGGCGCGAAATCGGAGCGCACCGTTTCCATCGACGATTTCCTGGTCGACACGTTCACCACCTCGCTCGAACCCGGCGAGATGATCCGCGAAGTGATCGTGCCGGTGGAATCGCAGGGCGCCGGAACCGCGTATCAGAAGGTGGCGCAATCGGCCAGCGGCTTCGCCATCGTAGGCATCGCGGTGCGAATCGCGAAATCCGGAAACAAAATCTCGATGGTCCGCATCGGCGTCACCGGGCTTTCGAACCGCGCCTACCGCGCCGTCCACACCGAGCGCGCGCTCGAAGGCCGCGAGGGACACCCCGCTGAGATTCAGGCCGCCGCAGCCCTGGTCGGCGAAGGCGTCGAGGCCAACTCCGATATTCACGCTTCGGCTGAGTACCGCAGGCATCTGGCGGTCGTCCACGCAGGCCGGGCGATCGCCGTCGCGCTGGGACGCACTTCATGAAGATCTCCGGGTCTTCCACGCTCCCCCTCCCACCCGAACGAGCCTATGCGTTGATGCAGGACCCCAAGGTCCTCGCATCGGCCATGCCCGGCTGCGAATCGCTCGAGAAGATCGGCCCGGATGAGTACTCGATGAAGATGAAGATGGCCATGGCCAGCATCTCCGGCGCCTTCGACGGCAAAGTCCGCATCACGGACCCGCAGCCTCCCGCCAGCTTCAAATTGGCGGTGGAAGGCTCCGGCAAGATCGGCTTCATGAAGGGCGAGGGCCTCATCAAGCTTGCCGCCAAGGACGCCGGTACGGAAGTGAGCTACGAGGGCGACGTCCAGGTCGGCGGGACCATCGCCGCCGTCGGCCAGCGCCTGATTGACGCCGCCGCGAAGATGTTAATCAAGCGCTTCTTCGAGAAGCTCAGCGTCCTGTAAAAGAGCCGTTCCTAATCCGGCTGGCGCCGCGTTTCGTTCACCGAACCGGACACCTTCTCCCGCCTCCCGGCAGCGAAATGGACTTTCGCCGGCTCCAATCACGCCCGGACCTGCTGCAGACATTAGATTCCTCCCATGGGGCATTTTGAATTACACTGATTAGTAGCTCGCCTCGCTGCGGCATTCCATCCGTCTGATGCGTCCCTGGAGGGGCCATTGCGGCTTCGGATTTAGCGGAGCGGGCGTTTGTCCGGAACGTAGGCTGCATTGATCTTTACCAGACACAAAGATGGTAGCGGCTTGAGCCGCGAGGGCGAGGCTACGCAATCGCGGCGGGAGACGCTTCAGCGCACGGTCGCACACGCCGCGCATCTGCTCCCGATGCAAGGCCCCATCGGAGTCTTCGTTCACCACAACACGTTGCACGCGTTTCAGAGTCTGCCCTTCGAGCAGGCCGTCATCAAGGCTTCCGATCTCTTCGGCGCCGAGCCTTACATGTCCGAAGCGGCCTACCGCGCCGAACTGGCGCGCGGCCGCATTCAGATGGAAGACATCGACGCCGTGCTCCACAGCGAAGCCGACGCCGTCGTCTTTCCGGGGCTCACCCGGCGGTCGCTGCGGCGGGCTATGATCACGCCGGGCGTGCGGGAGTTCGACGCCGCGACCGTCCTGTGGCGTGCCGAACAGGGCGATTTGGCTCGAGACTTTAGCCACGGCGCTCTGCGCGCTTTGTTTGAGGCCTGCGTTTCCCGTTCGGTCGCTCCCGAGGAAGAGCCCGTACAGCCCCGGCCCGTGGATGAGGTGATCCATCCGTGGCTGATCCGCCTGTGCTCCGTTTTTTTGGATCAGGGTATGGCCTACTGGCCGATGCCGCTTCGCGAGCGGGGATTTTACGAAAGTGTCCGCACGCTGATCGGCCAGCGCGGCTGTATTTTCCCGAAGTATCTTTCGGGTTTGGACGAAGAATTCCGGCGGCAGGAATATTTTTCGTTCTCCGCGGCCGATTCGGTGCTCGACTATCTGGATACGCAGCGCTTCAAGGAATCCGAGTGGGAAGAGGTCCTTCGGGCCGAACTGCTGGCGCTGCCGGGCTGGGCCGGATTGATGCGCAGGATCGAGGAAAATCCGGGGCTCGCGCCGCACGAGGCGGTGCCGTGCTCCCTGATGGACTTTCTGGCCGTGCGGCTGACGATGGCCCGCGTGGCCTCGCGCGAGGGCGCGGCCGAAGCGGTGCCGCAGGAGAGCCCGCTCAAGACGCAGGAAAAACGCCGCCTGAGCCGGGCGGCCCGCATCTACGACGCCGCGCGGGCCGTCTCGCTCTCCGCGGCCGAGGTCGCGCGCCTTACCGAGGCCGAATGGTCGGCATTCGTGCAGGAAGTCCGGGCGTGCAACGGATTGGAACGCCGCCGCATTCTGCACCTGGCTTATGAGCGCTGGCATGAGCGCGAAATTCTGCGCGGGCTCGCCAGCCACCGTACTTATCGCGGCTTATCCGAGGTTCGGGCCAGACCCTCCGCGCAGGTCTTCTTCTGCCTCGACGAACGCGAAGAATCCATACGCCGCGCGCTGGAGGAAGTGGACCCGGAGATCGAGACATTCAGCTCCGCCGGATATTTCGGCGTCGCGGTGGACTACCAGGGAATTGACGATCCCGAGGGCGCAGCGTTTTGTCCCGTGGTGGTGAAGCCGCGCCATGCCGTGGTGGAGCAGCCCAAGGCGGAAGACAGCGCGCTGCTGGAAAGCCGGCGATGGCGCAGAAGGCTGCTCGGCCTGCTGATGCGCAATTCGTTCGTGTCGTCGCGGACGCTGATACGCGGATGGATTTCGACAACGGCGCTCGGGCTGCTCTCGGCCGTGCCGCTCGCCGGGAATCTGCTGGCTCCGCGGCGTTACGCCCAGCTCCGTGAATGGCTGAACCGGGCCTTCCTGCCGGAGCCGCGTACCGAGCTGACGCTGATGCGCAACACCGGGCGGACACAGGATGAGGTGTCCGGGCTGCTGATGGGCTTCACCCCGGCGGAAAAAACAGAAAGCGTGGCTAGTGTTTTGGGTCCGGCGGGCCTGACGCGCGGCTTTGCACGGATCGTCGCGGTCCTGGGCCACGGATCCACCAGCCTGAATAATCCGCACGAGTCGGCGCACGATTGCGGCGCCTGCGGAGGACGCCGCGGCGGCCCGAACGCCCGCCTGTTCGCCGCGATGGCCAACCGCCCTGATGTACGGGCGCGGCTGCGCGCGCGCGGCATCGACATTCCCGGCGACACCTGGTTCGTCGGCGGCTATCACGACACTTGCAGCGATGACGTGGAGCTGTTCGATCTGGACCGGGTTCCCGCCACCCACGAGGGGGATCTGCGCTGGCTTCAAGACTCGCTCCAGAAGGCCAGCGCCCGGAATGCTCATGAGCGTGCGCGCCGCTTTGAATCCTGCCCTCCGGATGCGAGCCCGGAGTACGCCCTTCGCCACGTGGAGGAACGCAGCGAGCACTTGGCTCAGCCGAGGCCCGAGTACGGCCACTGCACCAACGCCGTGTGCATCGTCGGGCGGCGTAGTCTTACCCGCGGTCTTTTCCTGGACCGGCGGGCGTTCCTGGTCTCCTACGATGCGCATCAGGATCCCGAGGATCGCAGCCTGGCCGCTTTGCTGGCGGCCGTGGTGCCGGTGTGCGCCGGCATCAGCCTCGAATATTACTTTTCCTTTGTCGATAACCACCGCTACGGATGCGGAACGAAACTGCCCCACAACGTGACCGGGCTGGTGGGCGTGATGGACGGCCACGCGAGCGATTTGAGAACCGGCTTGCCCTGGCAGATGGTGGAGATCCATGAACCCGTCCGGATTCTGTTCGTGGTGGAGACGACGCCGGAGCGATTGGAAAAAACCATCGCGGCAAGCGCCTCGCTGAAACAGTTGGTGGTGAACCGCTGGATTCGGATCGCGACCATCGATCCGTCATCCGGGCGCGTGCACGTGCGCCGGGATTCCGGATTCGAACCGTTCGACCGGCCGCTGGAGCGGATGCCCGTCGCGCTCTCGTCCGCAGAGTGGTATGCGGGCAAACTCGAGCATCTGCCGATGGCCTGGATTCCAACCGGGGCGGGAGAGCGGTCCCGATGAGCTTCCCGCAAGCCGGGCTCGTGTTCGCCGTATTGGCGCCCGGAGCCGTGTTCGCCGTCTTCGCGCTCGTATGGTTGCTGGGTTGGACTCCAGGGGAGCGCATCGTATCCAGAGCCACCGGGATTACGTTTCTGGCGTGTGTCGCGGATCTGGCGGCGATTCTTTTCAAGCTCGGCACCACCGGCGCTGATGCCGTCGTAGTAACCTTCGGAAACTGGTTCGCGGTACATGAATACCGCTTCCCGCTGGTGCTGATGGCGGACCGGCTCTCTCTGCCGTTCCTCGCCTTGACCGTCGTGTTGTCGGGCTTGATCGGCCGGTTCTCGGCGACCTACCTCCATCGCGAACGCGGCTTTTTCCGGTTTTTCCTGCTGCTGCATCTGTTCGCGTTCGGATCGCTGCTCGCATTTGCCGCCGGATCTTTCGATCTGCTCGCCGCCGGATGGGAACTGGTAGGCATCACTTCGGTGCTGCTGATCGCGTTCTTCCAGCAACGGACGGCGCCGGTGGAAAACGGCCTCCGGGTCTTCGCCGTGTACCGCGCCTGCGATATCGGCCTTCTGGTGGCCATATTCGCGATGCACGATTGGGCCGGAACCGCGTCGTTCGTATCCGGCGTTCCAGCCCTGACCGCGGCGCGATCGACGACCATCTGCCTTCTTCTGCTGTTGGCGGCCGCCGGAAAAGCGGCCCAGATTCCGTTCTCGGGCTGGCTTCCGCGCGCCATGGAAGGCCCCACGCCCTCGAGCGCCATCTTCTACGGCGCGATCTCGATTCACGCGGGCGCCTATCTCCTTCTGCGCGCGCAGCCGTTTCTGGCGCACTCGCGATGGGCCGCGGCTTTCGTCATGGCCACCGGAGTCGCCACCGCGATTCACGGCACCATCGTTGGCCGCGCGAGCGCGGACGCGAAGACATCTTTGGCATACGCGTCGCTCACGCAGGTCGGAGTCGTGTTTGTCGAGATCGGACTCGGGTGGAAATGGATTGCGGTGACCCATATCCTGGGCCACGCGACCGTGCGCACATTGCAATTCCTGCGCACACCCTCGATGCTGCACGATTACCACCGCATGCACTCGGCCGTCGGGGGCGAGCTTGCGCAGACAGGCAAGCATCTGGAGGAGACCTTTCCAGAACACGTCCAGTGGTGGCTCTACCGCTGGGCGCTGGACCGGGGGCACTTGGACACCATTTTGGATCGCGGAGTAATCCATCCTCTGATGCAGCTTTCGCGAATGTTCGCCAAGCTCGACGGCTTAGGGTTGCACCGCGGGCCAGAACCCATCCGTCCGGCGCTTCCTCTGCGCAGCCCGGCCGGCCAGGAAAGCGAATAATGCCCGCGCTGCTTTTCAACGAAATGTTTCTCCGGTGCATCGCCATTGCGGTACCGTGGCTGGCGGCGGCAGTCTTGATCGCCGACCGCCGCCATGCGCGCCCCATCGGGTTCAGCGCCGCTTTGGTCTCGGTTCTCGTGAGCGCTCTGCTGGTCCGCGCTGCGCCTTCCGGAGAATCTCTATTCCAGGCGTTGATGCTGCTGTACTCCTGCCTCACGCTGGGAACGACACTGGCGATCCCGAAGCGCGATTGCAACTCGCCCACCATCGCGGGGATCTTGTTTCTGCTGGGCGCAACGCTGCTGGCCTATTCGACCGGAAACCTGCTGGTGTTCCTACTCGGATGGATCCTGTCGGCGATTCCTTTCTTCATCCCGGGCTGGTTCGCGGCGCACACCTGGCGTCCCCGGGCGGCTCTCTCGCTGTCGATGGCGGCGTTGGGCCTTGCGATCGCGGTGATCGCGTGGCAGGGCGGAGCCATTGCCATAGATGGACTGAAGGGCCGCAGTCCCGGCGGAATCCCCGCGTTCACCCTGCTGGTGACCGCCGTGGTCTTCCGGAAAGGAATCTGCCCCGCGCACGCTTGGGTGGCGGATCAGGCGGAAAGCGGTCCGGTGGCGCCTACCGCTCTTCATCTCAACGGCCACTTCGGAGCGCTGCTGGTAGCCAAGCTGATCGTGCCGCTGTTTCCCGGGACAGCGGGCCATCTTTTTCCGGTTCTTTCCTATCTGGCGATCGCCACCGCGCTGTATGTTGCCATTCGAGCTCTAAGCGAGAATTGCCCGCGCCGCTTGCTCGCGTTTATCGCGCTCAGCCAGTCCGCCTCGATCCTGGCCGGTCTGGAGAGCCGCACCGCCGAAGGCATCGCCGGCGCGTTGGTGCACTGGTTCGTGGTCACTGTGTCGACCATGGGTTTGATGGCAATCCTGCGCCTGTTGGAGGTGCGCTTCGGCGAAAACCTGACCGCCAGCACTCACCTCGGCTTGGGCGAGCACGCTCCGCGGATGGCGGTTTCCTTCGTAGTCTTCGGGCTGGCCCTGGTGGGTCTGCCCGGAACCCTCAGCTTCTGCTCCCAGGACCTGCTGATTCACGGGACGCTGATGTCGCACCCGCTCACCGGGCTGATTCTGCCGGTGGCCACCGCGATGAACGCCGTCAGCGTGTATCGTCTCTTCACGCGCCTGTTCCTGGGCAAGCGCCGCACCGGTTTCACCGTGATGGCCGACGCCCTCCCACGGGAGCGCTGGGCGCTGGCCGCCGGCCTGTTATTCGTGGTGCTCGGAGGATTGTTCCCGAACGTCATCGTCGCCCAGCGGTCTGCGGAAGCAGATAACGTCGCGTCCTTCTCGTTGGAGGGCGTTCCTTAGCGTCACCCGCTAACAACTTACCGCCGCCGGCCTCGATCTTCGTGATGCTCCTCATGGCCGCGGAAATCGGACCCGCCGTGTTGAAAAGCGCGACCGCGGTCGTATCCATAGCCGCGAAAGTACTCGTACCCGCCGTGGCGGTAGCCGCCCCAATGCCCCACGTAAAACCTCCCGCCGTAGTATCGAGGCGCGACCCAATAAGCGCCCGCATACGGCGGCCGCGTCCAATATCCGTTGGTCCACACGTAGCGGCCCCCGAGGAAATTCCAGAAGCCGCCAATCCAGATGTAGCCCGGCCCGGGAGCCGGAGGCTGGTACGCATAGGCGGGCGGCGGAGGAGGCGCCGGAGCCGCATATCCGTCCTCGCCTGGATCATATTGTCCGTTGTCCTGGGGCGCGTAGGCGCCCGGGTTGTCGTAAGGCGCCGGGCTGTAAGGGCCATTTTGATAGCTCGGATCCCCGTTGTTGTTCGGATAGGGATTGTAGCCGGGATATTCGCCCGGATACTGCGCGAAAGCCGTTCCCCCGATCAGTACCGCCGCCGCTATTATGTTCCGTAGCATCTTTTCTTCTCCAGTGAGCCGCGTCTGCTCACTCCGGGAGAAGGCAATCTGAAGGCCAGATTGCAATTAGTTATGTTTTGTGGCCCTTACCGGATACCTTGCGGACCGAATCGCCGTGGCGCTGGTGGTAGTGCACCACTGAACCTGGCCGCTATCGATCACCGGGAAAACCGGTGAACTCCGCTCGCATCGTCCGGCGCAGCGGGACGCTTCGCGATGGGACATGGGATCTAAGATCGGCGATTTTTGATCCGGCGGTTAACCGCGGCGGGCAGTTGCTGGTTTCGCCTTCGGCACCCGCGCCGCGGCGAGAGCTTTTACCCGCTCCAGCAGGTCGCGCCGGTCCACGAGGTAGTAGAAGCGCAGCGAGGTCTCGCCGCCGCCGAGCTGCGCAATGAGTTGCTCGAACGCGTCGGAAGGGTTGTTCGCCTCCACGCCGGCCGCGCGCAAATATCCCGAGTGCCGCAAGCGCGCAAACAACTCCGCAAGCGTGTAGCGGCCCTCCAGCGTCAGGCCTCCCGCTCGATGAGCCCGGCTCACCAGGTATTGCACCAGCAGCAATTCATCGAACAGGAAGGGCGCAAGAAACAGCCGTCCCTGATCAATCTCCCAGCCGGATTCCAGGCGCCGGGAACGCCGAATCCAATGTACGCGCGCGAACTCAACGGCCCAATCCGTTTTCGGTTCTTTGCGGGCCAGATCGGGCTGCGAAAGCTCGTGCAGCCATCGCGGGTCCTCCAAATCCAGCTTCGCGCTGATTTTTTCGGCCCACTGGAAAAATGCCTCCTGCTGCGTGGACTTCTCTTCGAGAACGGCGAACGCGGCGCCGGAGAGCGATTTCAGCAGCTCGCGGCGCCGTGGGTCCGCGGCTTTGGTGTTTTCGATCCGGTAAACCGTCAGCGGGGTGTGCCATTTTGCGGGCGAACCGCAGTATGGACACGCCTCGGTTTCTCCCTGGCGCCGGAAAAAGGGGCGGGTCAGTGTTTCCGCGCGCAGTTCCTCAAGCGACGGCGTCTACCGCTTCACCTGGGTCTGCGCCTGTCGCGCCGACAAGCCATGTACCGCGTCATCACGTCCAACACGCACGCCAGGCACAGGTGGCGCTGGTCTCGCGTGACCGTCTCGGGCGGAAGAGCGGACAAATCCAGGGACGCTGCACTTCGCGGTGTCCGCTTCCTCGGCGATGCTCCCGGTTGAGCGGGGCTTCTGCGGGCTGCTGCCTTCTTCGCGGCCCGCTCTTTAACCGGAGCCTTTCGTTTGATCGCCAATCGCCGCCCCTTTCCCGAATCTTATCGAAGCCGCATGCCCAGCAACGGCTCCAGGCTGCCGTGGTATCTTGCTTGCGTGGCCGAACCGCTCAGTTACCGTGAAATTCTCGAGCGTAATCTAATGCTCGGCCGCGATTTTCGGATTGCCTTCGGCGATTCGAACATTGATAAATGCCTGCTGCTCGCTCCGCACGGCGGCGGCATCGAACCTGGTACGTCGGAGATCCTGCGGGCTGTGGCCGAGTTGAGCGATTGGGCCTGGTATGAATTCGCCGGGTTCCTGCGCGCCGGGAACCGGGAGGCCCTGCACATTCCGAGCACGTTCTTCGATGAGCCTACCCTGCTGCGCTTGCTCCCGCAGGCCGGGTTGGTCATCGCCTTCCATGGCGCCAGTGAGGCGCGCGCGCCCCTCGCCTACGTGGGTGGAAAATGGGCTCGTGGCCGGCAACTCCTCGCCGATGCCATTAATCATTCATCGGCAAAGCATGGAATTTTGGCGGTGGACGCTACCGGGCTCGACGGCAGCGAGGAGATCCAGGGGTTCGGCGAGTCGAATCTCACCAATCGCGGGCGCCGCGGCGAAGGCATCCAAATCTCGTTTTCGAGAGAAGCGCGCAATCTTCTGTTTCCTCCCGACGCTTCCCGAGAAGCCCGCGGCCGCCGCAGCGCCCCTTTGAAACCGCTGGCCGCATCCATCGACCGCGCCTTGAAGGAATTATGCAAGGCTTAGCGTTGGTTTGAAAAACCGCGGCTGACCGCGCGCGGGAACATGAATCGGCTGTTCTGTTTGACAGCGCTTACAGAAGCGCGACCGTAATGAGGGAGGGGTTATCACCGTCCGTTCTTCAACACGGCCCAGCCGCCGCAAGGCGTCTGGGCTGCCAGGGGTTTAGATGGTATTGCCGTAAGTTTGACAGCTAATTCGTCCACCGATACTCTACGTGCATATTTAGGAGGTGGCTTGCGCCTGCGCGCTTAGTTGCTGCCCGCGGCCTTATGGGAACCTGCGCCGGCATTGCTTCGCAAGGCCGATCGCAATGACGGAAGCCGCCGGGTGGCGCTCCTTCACGATCCTGGCAAAAGCGCCCTTTGCCCCGAGCCTACGTCGGACACGCGGCCTTCGCAGACGCCGAGCCGCTCGCCCACATGCATGAAATTTTCCAAGCGGCTTCGCCGCCCTCCGCGCCCGACGCCGTTGGCTGGCGAACTTCGCGGCGGCGTGGAAAAGGAGCATTATCCCTTTCCGATCGATCCTGCAGGGCTGGGCTTCGAATTCGAATTCCCCGAAGTTCCGCGGTATCGTGTTAAATTACAGCAGATCAGGTGAAAATGAATGAACCGGTTATGGAAGTCCTATACCCCTGTACTTCTCTTCCTTGCGGCCATTTTTTTAGCGGGAACCATCCAGGCCCAGCAGAGCTTTGTTCCCCAGGTCATCGCCACCCCCGGTTCTCCCAGTACGGTCTTATACGGCCTCTATCATGGCAACCTGGTCCGGAGCACCGACCTCGGCGCCACATGGATTCCCCTGTACATCAGCACCCCTGGTTTACCCCAACCTCCCGTTCAGGGCTTCGATATCAACCAACTGGACGCGAACACGATTTATCTGGCGACCTCGGTCGCCGCCGGCGCCTTCTGGAAGAGCACCGATGCGGGCAACACCTGGGCCAAATCGAATGTGGGGCTGCCGGCGTCCGGCGGTACGGTGGATTACTTCAAACAGGTGCTCGACTCCGGCACGGTCTATCTTTACCTGAAAATTGGCAACGGGCTGTATAAGTCCGCCGATGGCGGAGCAACCTGGATTCTGCAAGGGACTCTTCCTGGATCCAACGGGCGGCTGGAGATCGCCGAGGCTCGCCGCGCCTGGATGTATTACGTCGATCCTGCAACACTCTCCGAATGGTTTAGCGGCGATGAGGGCCATTCTTTCAATCAGACGCCCTATTCGATTCCCGCGGCCCTCCAGAACGCCACCATCACCGGAATGGGCGTGTTGTATTACAATCCGGCGGCAGTTTTCGTTTCGGTAGACGGCGTGGGCACCGGCCAGGGAGCGTATTACATCAACGTTGGCGGGGCGGGTGCCTTCACCGATGCATCGGCCATCGGTTTGGGGCCCTTCACCAAAATCCTGTCCTACACGACCGGCCCCACCTACGCGCTGACGCCGGGATTCAACGGCACGTATCGCAGCACCGACGGCAACGGCGCAGTCTGGAATCTGAGTTCCGCAACGGGCGACCGTTACGGCGTCACTGCGGTCGATCCGATCGTGCGAACCACGGTCTACGGTGTCAAAATCGCGTTCGGCGGCACGGCGCCCACTGCATTCGCGGTGTCCACCGATAGCGGCGATCACTGGACCGTTCAGTCCGCCAACATCACGCCGACGATCGCGCAGCCGGTCCCTGCCTACAACATCACTCTGGAGGCGGGGGCGCCTTATGCCGTCACGCTGAATCTCCAGACTCTCGAAGATCCCGCCTGGGTGACTCCGGTGACGGTCAGCACGTCGGGCGAGTCCTGGATTTCGCTCAGCGCCGCGTCGGGATCCACTCCATTCGCCGAGACGATGACGATTTCGACGGCAGGGCTCACGCCGGGCGCTTATACGTCCCTGCTGACGATAAGCGCGCCGCAGACCAGGAACAAAGTTGTGACGGTGCCCGTGAATCTGACGGTGGTCCCTTTGGGCAGTCTGGGCGCGGGATATGTAGTTTCGACCGTCGCCGGCAGCGGCAGTCTGACCGATTCGCGAACCAGCGGGCAGGCGACCAGCCTGGGCATCGGCGCAGCGAAGGCGCTAGCGTTCGACGGCGCTGGGAACCTGCTCATTTCGTCGGGCAGCCGCATCTGGCAGCTCGCCCACGGAAACCTGAACGCGCTGGCGGGCAACGGCACCGACGCCTCGGCGGGCGATGGACCCGATCCGCTGGCTGCCTCGATCGCCGATCCCGACGCCATCGCGCTCGATTCGGCGGCCAACATCTACTTCAGCGAATATTCGACGGAGCGGGTCCGGAAGCTCTCCGGCGGCGTGATCAACACGGTCTTCGATGCCACCAAGACGCCCAACAACACGGTGGCGAACTACTTCGGATCGCACAGCCTGCTGTTCGATTCCGCTAATCGCGAGGTGCTGACCAGCCCCGGCGGCCTGTTCCGGTACGACGGGCTGCGGCTGACCAACACCGCGCCGTTCAGCTTCACAGATCCCTACAGCACGGTGGCCGACGCTTCGGGCAATCTGTACATCAGCGACCGCGGCTCGCACCAGATCTTCAAGATGACGCCCGGGGCGGGGATCAGCGTCGCGGCGGGCTCCGGCCTGCCGGGCTTCGCCGGTGACGGCGGGCCGGCCTCGCTGGCCGTGCTGAATAAGCCTATGGGCCTGGCGATGGATGCGCAGGGCACACTGTATATCGCCGATTCCGGCAATCAGCGCATCCGCACCATCACGCCCGACGGGAAGATCCACACCATCGCGGGCTCCGGAATTCCGGGCTTCAGCGGCGACGGGCTCACCGGCGATTTCGCGGCCTTCCGCAATCCGGAAGCAGTCGCCGTGGACGCCAAGGGCGACATCTTCGTCGCGGATTCCGGCAACAATCGGGTGCGCATGCTGGTGCTGCAATCGACGCCCAACCAGCCGCCTCCGCCGTCCGTGCCGCAGCCTAGGGCGATCGCCGGCCCCAACGGCGCGCAGCAGCTCTCGCCGGGCTCGATCTTCCAGCTCTACGGGACGCTTCTCTCCACAGTGACGGCCCAGGTGGCCACCGCCCCCTGGCCTACTTCCATGGCCGGCGTCGCGATCACCATCAACGGAACTCCGGTTCCGCTGTACTACGTCAGCCCGACGCAGATCAACGGGCAGATCCCGTTTGAGACTGCTCCCGGAAGCGCGACCCTGAGCATCACCTCCAATGGTTCCGCCGCGGCCACCCTGAACTTCACCGTGGTCCCGGCGCAGCCCGATCTGCTGGTCCAGGGCGGCGGCACGCAGGCCGTGGCCGTGAATCAGGACGGCACCGTGAACAGCGCGAACACGCCGGCCCATCCGGGCGATATCGAGGTTCTCTATCTCACCGGCATCGGCGTGCCGACGGTGAAGGTCGCCACCGGCGCGGCCTCGCCCACCTCGCCTCCGTTCGCACTGGTGGCCTATCCGTACGCCATCACGGTCGGCGGCCAGCAGACCGTAACCTACTTCCTGGGCTACGCGCCTGGCTATCCGGCGCTGGTCCAGGCGAATTTTCAGATCCCGCCGGGCCTCGCGCCCGGCGATTACCAGGTGGTGGTTACGGTGAACGGCGCGGCGTCGATTCCGGCGACGATTTCGGTGCGCTGAGCAGCCAGTCCCGCATGGCGCGGGAGACGGCCTCGGGCTGCTCCAGCGTGACCATGTGGCCGGACCGCTCGACGATCACCAGCTTGCTGCACGGAATCTTCGCGGCCATCTGCTGGTGCGGTGGCGGCGGCGACCAGGCGTCCTCGCGCCCGCACAAAATCAGAGCTGGACAGCGGATCTGAGAGAGTAGCGGCGCCGCATCGGGCCGGTGAATCAACGCGTGAAGCTGGGCCGCAAAGATGTCTGCGGATTTCCGCGCGAACATCTCCAGAATGGCGTCGGTCAGGGGGGTGTCCGCGAGCCGGTCGGGATGAACCATGCCCTTCACCCACTCCCGCGCCATCACCCTTACGCCTTGCTCCCGGGCGATGGCCAGCAGGCGGTAGCGGCCGGCCTTCTCCTGCTCGCCCGCTTCGCCGGGGGGCAGCGGCTGGTATTTCGTATCGAAAATTCCGATCCTTTCGACGCGTTCGGGGGCCTGGCGGAAAACCTCCATCGCCACCCGGCCGCCCATCGAGTGGCCCGCAATCGCGAAAGAGGGCGGAGCCTCGCGCAGGATCTTCGCGGCCATGGCAGGGAGCGAATCGAGCGAGCCGTGATCCGCCACGCTGCATTCGGCGATATCCGAAACAGCTTGAATCTGAGATTCCCAAACGGTCCGGTCGCACATCAGCCCCGGCACCAGAACCAGAGCCGTCTTCATTGGATCTGCGCCGTGCTGACCTTCGAGCCGCCCCAGGCGATGAACGTTCCCGCGGCCGAATGGACCACTCGCGGGTACCCCACGGCCTGCCGGCCGCCTGAAGCGACCTGCGCCGCCGGACCTTGCACACCGGCCGCGCTTATCTTGCGAACCATCACCGCGGTATCGCCGCTGGGCGTCTGTTGCAGCCAGGAGACGATCGCGCCGCCGTCGTCATCCAGGGCCAGGGAGGTATTCCCGAAGGCGCGAGCCGTACTGATAGTGGCCGCCTTGCCCCAGGTCACGCCGCCGTCTTCGGAGAACGCGATCTCTTCTTTGGGCGAATCGCCCGCGCCGGTGAACCACGCCACGGCCGCATGGTTGCCCTTCGCGGCGACCGAGGCCGAATTGATCGGGCAGGCGTCCAGCTTCCACCCGTCCACGTGAACGTTCTTCGGCTGCGACCATTTGCCGCCCTCGAGCCGCACCACCGATATATCCCGAATGTCCTGAGGCGTGCGGTCGCGGTAGGCGACCAAAAGCCCCTTGGCCGTTTTCGTCACCGACGTGGGGCAGCAGCTACAAACATCGTAGTCGAGCGTTTCCTCCTTGAGTTCCTTGCCGGCCAGATCCACTACGGTGCGCTTCAAGTAGCCCGGACCGTCTTCGCCGTCCGGCGTATGCAACCAGAACAACGAAACTTCATTGGGCCCGCTCAGGATCATGGATACCAGCCCGTGCTGCACCATCTTCGAGTCCTTGTGCGCCATCAACGGCATGTTCCAGTGGATGCCATCCGTGGAGGAGGAGACGTAGATGAACTCTGCCTCGCTGGAGGAGTCCGGCTGCTCGACCCAGTGCGCCATCCATTGGCGGTCGCCCAGCATCATCACCTCCGGAGTCTCGGCCGGATGGCGGAAAAATTTCCGCTTCGCGGCAACCGTCCGCGCTTCGGACCATTGGGTCCCCTTCCGCACGGCGTATTTGAGGGAATAGGTCCCGTCCTTCGCCGTTTCCACCCAGCTCAGGATCACGCCCCCGTCGGGCGTAACCGACCAGTTGGGCTGGGTTCCAGCCCCGGTGGAAGGATTCGTCATCTCCTGCGAAGTCAGTTTCTGGCCGAAGGCGCACAGGCCCGCCGCCGCGGCAAGGCAGTATAGGCTGAGTCTCATGTTTTGAGAATACTCCGGTGCGGAGCCCGGCGTCCTCTTTTGCGGCGAGATTTCATGCTCGAGACCGGTCCGCCGCCTGGGCCTCTATCGTGGAAACGCGCTCGACGGCGTCTGAAGGGCAGGATTTCGTGGATGCGCGGAAAATTCGCTGGGACTCTTCCGTTTCCGCACGGCGGCGGCCGCCAGACGGCTCATCGGCCGGTCGCCCGGATTTTGGCCGCCATGGTGCAGGCCTCGACTACGGCAAAATAACGCTGCACCCCATCGGCCCCGACGTCGAACGGATTCCCTTCGCCATCCCTGCGATCGTCGGCGGCATGGGCGTTGAAATAGGCGTTATCGAATTCGGTGTGATTGGAGAGCAGAGCCGTGGCGCCATAGTCGGCGGCTGCCTTCGCCATCTTCCTCGAAGAAGCGAGGTAGCGGTCATAGAATTCCGCGTTGGCATTGAACGGGAAAGCCGTGCCCCCCACGTACGCGACACGCATGGGCTTGCCGTGGTCGCGCACCGCAAACAAATAGGAAAGAGTCCCCGGCGTGTGTCCAGGCATCGTGACGATCCGTAAGGAAGCGTCGCCGGCGGAAATGATCATCCCATCATCGCCGGTGACGTCGCGTTTGGGTTTCCCTCCCATATGGGCCGGCGCTTTGTCGATCGCGTCCCAGTCCTCCGCGCCGTACACTAGGTGCACGGAAGGGATGGCGTCTTGCAGCATTTTCGCGCCACCGTCGTGGTCTCCGTGCGCGTGAGAAAGGATCACATATTTGACCCTGTTCGAATCCAGTCCAAGCTTCTTCAGACCTCCGAGGATTTCATCCTTGGCTGCGTAGTCGAACAAAGCTTCGATAACGATGATGCCTTGGCTTCCGACCAGCGCCCAGGCGCTGTGGGTTTTAGTTCCCAGGAAATAGAAGTTGTCGGCAACCTTAGCGGGTTCCGCGTACCACGCCTCGCGCGGCGGGGTTGCTGGGTTCCCGGTTGCCGGGCCGCCAGGGCCAGCGGGCGGCGGAATGCAAGGCCGAAGAAAAGTTCCTGCCCAATCGGTCCCGGCAGCAACTTTGGCGGCGCTTATGTAACCGTCCACGGTGCGAGCCGGCGCCTGGGCCGATGCGATCGCACCCATCGCCAGAAGAACGGAGGCGGTTAGCTTCATGGATTTTCGTGATTTCACGTTCACGTTACACTCTACTCCAGAATTGGGCCGGCGGGCTCCGACCTTTGGCTTACTCCTTGGGTGGGGTAGATAAAAGTGCACGGAGCCTTCGATGTCTAAAGAAACGGGTTCGTGCGAAAGAGTGAATCGATGAGGATCCGCCATCGCGAATTTACTGGTTTCCTGCTTGCCTTCAGCGCCCCTGCCCCATCACCTCCCCTCCGTGAATCTCCTCTTGTAGAAGGAGACAGACGCGAAATCCGGAAATCAGATGCGCTTGACAGACGCGGAGCGCTGGTTTAAGGATAGTACCCATGAGATTTCGATTCGCGCTTTTCGTGTTCGCGGCGGCAATTTGTGCGCCGGTGTTTGCACAGGAGCCGGTCGTCGGCGTGGCCGATCCGGACGCTCTGTTCCACAGCAAGGATAAGAAACTGGATCGCAACCTGCAATCCGCTTATCACATCATGCTGGATTTGCTCGAGTGCAATCAGTGGGACCAAGCCGACAAGTGGTTGACCGCAGCGTACCATCAGCACAATCCGCTGGCTGCTTCCGGTCGCGACGGCGTGGTCGCATTCTTCAAGGCGAGAGGCGTGCAGCCGACCCCGGTCCCTCCAAAGTTCGTTAAGACCAAGATTGTAGCGGTCTTGGCCACCGGCGATTATGTGACGGTGGTGACGCCGCGCGGCCCGATCCCCGATCCGCGCAGTCCCGGCAAGACCTACTACACGACCTGGTTCGATATGTGGCGGTTCGTCGACGGCAAAGCCGATGAGCACTGGGACCCGCAGACGGTTCCCGCGCCCAACCCGAACCCTAAGGGGAAGTAATGGCCAGCGCTGGGGGGTGCCCCACCGGCGGTTGTTTTCCGCAAGACTACCTTACGGCGCTTGAAATACCAGATCGGGCATGGCTCGGCACGTCATTCAGGCGCGTGCCCTAAAGGCCTTTCCGGTTGGATCGTGATACGCGCGGAAATCCAGGGCCGTGGATCCGCGTTCGGGCTGCGTATCGCTTTTTACAACAGGAGATGTCAATGCGGTTTTTACGGGAGCCGCGGCTTTTTCCCAGTCAAATTGGCGTACCATCATAGGAGCCAGTTCCGATCCCACGGTCGCCGGGATCCCCAACGTGCCCATCGACGCGAAGAATGCGGATACAGGAACGTGTACCGGGGTGGCGCCTCGAACAGCGTTATTACGTGATTCCCGTGCCGCCGGCACCTTTGAAATCACAACACGACCAATCCTGCCGGAGGACCGACAGCGGGGCCGCGGTCCGGCCAGATGGTGGCCCGGTTCACCTTCTGAGCTGGTTCGAGTCCCTCTAAGGGCCACGCCAGATCATCCGTGCGCGGGCTCCGGCCCGCTAAAGGCTGGCCGCCGCTCCGAAGGCATTGCAGGCGGGCAAGTGTCTTGGCTCGGTTTCGCGTGTTTGCGCTCGCCTCCAATAGAAACAGCGGCACGCCCCGGACCGGGCCCGCCGAAGAATGCAGCGCCGGCCGAAGATGTGATAACTTTCGCCTATGCTCAAAAGCTTTCTGGTGCGGTTCTCGATGTTGGCGCTGTGCTCCGGAGGTATGTGGCTCGCGTACACGCAAGGCCAGCAGCCGAGCAAGCTGAACGTGGTCAAGTTGGCGAACGGCCTGTACGTGATCCACAACGATTACGTGCCCGGCAACACCACGGCCCTGATCACCAACGAAGGCGTGTTGCTGGTGGATGACAAGTTTCCGCAGGATGCCGACAATATCATCGCCGAGGTGAAGAAGCTCTCAAATCAGCCGATCAAGTACGTGGTCAGCACCCACCACCACGGCGACCACACCGGCGGCAACCCGAAAATGCAGCAGATCGGTGCGCAGATTGTGTCTTCCGAAGCGGCCCGGCAGAACATGGTGGACGGCAATCAGCCTGGCCAGCCCAACGTCACCTTCGAGCACGAAGCGCACATCTACCTGGGAGGAAAGCACATCGATGTTTATCACTTCGGACGCGCGCATACCAACGGCGACTCGGTGGTCTTGTTCCCGGCGGAGCGGGTGCTCGCGGCCGGAGATATGTTCACCTACGGCGACGACGTGCCCGAACTGATCGACTATGCCGGCGGCGGCAGCGGCAAGGAGTGGACCAGCACTCTCGACTCGGCGCTCAAGCTGGACTTCGACACCGTAGTGCCGGGCCACGGCAACGTGACCAATAAACAGGAAATGCGCAAGTACCGCGACAGCACCCTGAGGCTCCGCAACCGTGTGCACGAAATGATCGTGGCGAAGAAAACGAAGGCGGACGTCGAGAAGATGCTCCGCACCGAATTTCACTTCGCCGATTTGCATGTGCAGAGAAGTCTGGATGGGTTGATGGTGGAGATGCAATAGCGCCATGGCGTGCGAGACGAGTCCGGATGGGGAGGATGCATGTCCAACGCGGCCACCCGCGTGATGGCTCCGCTCATCGCGATGTTCGGCTTGGCGGGTGCCGGATTCAGCCAGTGGCTGCACTATCCTACGGCGGGTGTGCCGAGGAAAGCCGATGGCGGTCCGGATTTGACGGCGCCCGCTCCCAGGCTCCCGGACGGCAAGCCCGACTTCTCCGGGATCTGGCACGCAGCCAAGCGCAACCCGTGCGATGCGGAGGCCAGCCGGTTTATCCCGTGCGGCATCGAAATCGGGGGCTCGCCGCAGGCCCGCGACTTCGGTGTCGACATGCCGGGCGGCCTCCCTTATCAGACCTGGGCAGCCGCCTTAGTGCAGAAGCGGAGAGCGGATGAGGGAGTGGACGATCCACACGTTCGCTGCCTGCCCGACAGCCCGCCGCGCATGTGGACGATGCCTCACCTGACCAAGGCCGTACATACGCCGAAGCTGTTGGTGCTGCTTTACGAAGTGAACGCGATCTATCGCCAGATCTTCATCGACGGGCGGCCCTTGCCGGAAGATCCGAACCCCGGGTGGAACGGGTACTCTACAGC
>Ga0070739_10003315_pt1 | contig 20212 bp, 18 predicted proteins | sample Coa_R1_7_FD_66445 | JGI IMG/M metagenome (GOLD analysis project Ga0070739, IMG submission 66445) | Surface soil microbial communities from Centralia Pennsylvania, which are recovering from an underground coalmine fire - Coalmine... | ecosystem: Environmental > Terrestrial > Soil > Unclassified ... | reverse complement strand
AATACGGGCGTCCGTAATTGACTTTCACCCAATAGCGGCACGCCTCTTGGTAATAGAGCTGTTCGCTGCCGGTCGCGCAGAGTGCTCCGATGGAACCTCTATTCTGGTACAGCTTTTCTAGAAGCCGGCCTTCGCGAGCCGATCCCAACTTAGCGATGCGGTGACCGTGGATGACGTCACCGTGACTCTCCAGGCCTGTCGAAGATACGATGAAAGCGCGCTGGTCAGCGTAGAACCTGCGGACTCCGGACGTACAGTACTGTCCGGCCGCCCGCGAAGTTGAGAGGACTATAGTTACGGGCATTTGTACGCCGTCGAATATTGAATCTGGTGCTCGCGGAAAGGAGATGGCTACGACTCGGCCGCGCGTTGAGAGCAGTCTCTGCAGGCCGCTGACACGTTCGGAAGACGTAAACGTCAACGGCACTATCAGGCCAACGGTAGCCGACGTTCTAGCGAGTTTCGTCGATCTCTCGAAAACGAAGGCGTACAGGTTTCTTGCATCGCGCGACTCGTAGTCTTCGAGGCTGACGCTGTACGGCACACTGATGCTCGGGTAGAGTACGTACGGCGGATTACCAACTACCGCGTCGAATCCCCCGGCCTCGATGATCGAGTAGAACTCGGTCCACCAGTGGAAAGGCTGGTGGCTGCTTTGCCACGAGACAAACTCTTCTTCCTTTTCGGGGCTGCATCCGAAGTCTCGTGCGAGGTACTTATTCAACTCAAGGTTGAGGGCGCCAAGCCGGGCCTGAAGGCCTTGTTTGTCTTCGGGCGTGATATCTCCACCGTCCTCCAGGGTTTGCTGCCGGCGGAATTGCCCCGCTAATGCGTTAACGTCTTCTGCCGCTCGCTGGATTCGGGGCAGAACATTGTCGAAGTCGAACCGGCTAGTTATGGCCCTTTCTGCTTCCGCTTGACTTGCGAAGCCCACGAGAGCATTCCCCGCTCGGATGTTGAAATCAATGTCCGGCAGGGGTTCGAGCTGTTCGACCGTATCTATCTGCGCCACCAGCTTCAGGAAGAGTCGCAGCTTGCAGATCTCAACGGCCTCTTCCATAATGTCGATCCCGAAGAGGTTGTTGAGAACGATGGACTTGAGGACGAAGTACGTGGGGCTGGGGTGTCTCTCGACTTCAGCCAGTGTCCTCCGGAAATCTTCGAACTTTGCGGGGCTATGCGGCTCATCTGAACTTTCGAGGTCATCGACGAGGTCTTGCATCCGATCAAGGCATGCCTCGTAAAGGGGTTGCAGAAGGTTCAGCGCGGCGAACAGGAAGGCGCCGGACCCACAAGTCGGGTCCAGCACGGTGACAGACCGTACCGCCTTGTAAACGGCCCGCAGGAGCTCTGGTCCTTCGCAGGAGTCAATAACATCCTGCGTGAACTGAGCGATATCCAGATTCAGCGTCACGAGATCGCTGGGATCACTTACGTCACCGCTGCCGAGTTTCCGGCGCAATTCATAAGCTCGCTCGCGACGGGCGACATGTTCACGCCAGGTCTCCGTAGGAAGGGCGTACCCTTCGTCGGCTGGGCGATTCCACTCGTGGCGTTTGGCCACATTACCGACGCCTTCCTCGATGTACGGGGGAAGCGGAAGGTCGACACCGACAAGCATGGCATTGTGGATGTATCGGTCAGGGTTGTCACTGAGAAGCCTCCAGACCGAGCCCTCGCGATTGAACGCGATGCGGCAGTCGGCGCGAGCCTTATCCAGGAGGACCGGGATCACCGTGTTTCGGGTGATGTAGCCGGTGATGTCCTCCTTCGTGTAGTACGCCCCCATCTGTTTCTGGTTGACGTACTTCTCGAAGATGTAACCGAGCACGTGGGATTGATCTCGTTGTCGGGATGCGTGGGCCGGATATCGAGCGTCCACTCCCATTGATCGAAGAAGTTGAAGATGCGCGTGAACGCATCGTCGGGAATATCCATCGAGTCGTACTTCTTCTCCAACTCATGAGGATCGAACAGTCCACCGTTGAGATACGGGACCATCCCGAGCAGCTGCTCAAGCTCAGGATCTCGGGATGCCGCTTTCTGCCCCAGGCCTTCGTGGAACAGCCGCAACAGGAAGTAGCGGTAAAAGGACAAGAACTCATCTGGTCCGCGCAGCCGGCGAATCATTTCCAGCCGATTGCGCAGATAATCGGGATCGTTGTTCAGGAACCGCTTCTTCTGAATGAAGTAGACGAACATGAGCCGGTTGAGCATGACTGAGGCATACCATTCGCGGTCGCCTTGGTCGGTGATTCCTTCGATGAACTTGAGGAACTGATCGTGTTCGGTCTTGAACTGGTCGTAGAAGCGCCGCGTCACCCGGTCGACGTCGAAGGCTGCTCGGATTCGCCCCGTCACCGCCGCGAGGTCGAGCTTGGTCTCTTCATCGAGTGCGAAAGTTATGGCCTGGAGACGCTGGAGTAGCGCGGCACCGGTGTGCCCAGGAAGCAGCGTCAGCTCACGCGGCCGGTCGGGTTTGCCATGCTCCCGTCTGACCCACTGCCAAAGCTGAGTGGTCTTCGGGCCATCGGCATAGATGATGATGTGTTCGGCGGCCACCCGAGCGACTCGCTTCTCGAGGCGTAGCCGTGTCTTCCGGTCTAGAACAGCACCTCCGGTCTCGGGCGGGCAAAGCAAAACACGAACGCCTCGCTTCTCGGCTACTGGCTCCAATCTCCACAGCTTCCCGTCCAACTCGACCGGATCAAAGGGCTTGGGATGGTCCCACCCAAGCCGGACCATGAGCTTACGGAACTCTCCGGACCGCAGTAGTTCGACGTTCTCAAGCTCCTGGGTCATGAGGCGGCCTGCTCGCGGAACAATCCCAAAGAGCAGATGATCTGAGGTTCTCCCTGCTCTGGCTCCTCCGACACCTTCGCGAGTTGCCCATCCTGGTAGAGCGTGAGTACCAACTCTACGAGGGCCTGGTCATCGATATCCGCGCGAAGCTGCCGGTTCAGGGTGTCGGTGGCTGTTTGGAAGAGGGGATACCGGAATATGTCCTCGAAGGCGCGGCGCAGCTCAGGCGTGTCGAACATTGTGCCCTGGTTGAGGTGGATGTACCGTTGCAGCCGGTGGTAGACCTTGTACCGTGCTCCGGACGGTTTCCCCAACTGGCCTCCAACCGAGGAGGCCTCGCGGTTCATCAGCTTGACGCCTTCTTCGACCAACTCATGGTGCTGCGAATCTCTCGGAATTGCCGGCGTTGCTGGATGACAGTTTGCGGTCTGAAGCACCCTGAGCTGGGACTGGGTGACGGCCTTTCCTTGCCGGTCGATCCACCCCAGGCTGTCATTCCCATCCGAGGTCTTCATGTAAAGCAGCACACCCTCGGGATCTTGTTGGGTGGGTTCCCAGGAGCGCGTCGCGTAGACGACTTCAGGTAGGGACGTGACGCTTTTCTCCAGTGCTGGATCGGCATCAATGGCGTTCTTCCAAATCTGGTATGCGTACGACGCCAAATCCACGTCCTCATCCTCGTCCTGGTCGAGTATTCCAGCCTTCTCCGTGTACAGATCCCGCATGAAGCTTGCGTTTACGTCACCTTCGAAGAAGGACTCGTCGCCGCCGACGACCTCGTTGTTCTCTTGCAGCCGCTTCTTAACCCGGCTGTGCAGATCGATGATCTTCTCGATACCGTCAGCAGGAAGGAATGAGTAACAAAGGATGCGATCGTGCCTTTGGCCGATTCGATCGACTCGGCCCGCCCGCTGAATCAGCCGAATGATTGCCCATGGCAGGTCGTAGTTCACGACGATGGCGCAGTCCTGCAGGTTCTGGCCCTCGCTCAAGACGTCTGTGGAGACGATGACCCGAAGCTCGCGCTCTGGCCCGACCGTGTTCCGGCACTGATTGCTTTCCGGGCTAAAGCGCTTGGCTAGCTCGGTCGGGTCGGACGATGAGCCGGTAATCCCCTCCATCGCCGTTACTCCCAGCTTGGCCAACTCGCGGCTTAGGTACTTCACGGTGTCCGCATACTGTGTGAAGACCAACAGCTTGTCCGTGCAATGCGCGTGACTCACGAGATACTGAAGCGCAGACAGTTTCGCGTCCTTTTCGGGTCTCCACTCACCGCACAGCTGGCGGATCTTCAGCAGCGCCTGGCAGTCGTCTCGCAGATCTGACTCGAGTGCGCTACTAAAGAGGCTGGACCGTACCCAGCGGAACCTTTTTCGGTTCGGCCCCGCGAAATCGGCGTACACCGCCTGCGCCCTTTTCACGTAGTCGGCTTCCATATGCAGTCCGGCGGTCGCTGCGGCCTCCTCGACGATCGGCTCGTCTTCGTCTTCGGGAACAAGCATGCCCTCAACGTCCTGGTCTGACGCCGCGATCTCAAGATATTCAGCGTCCTGACCGCCCACGGGGACATCGGCACCCGACTCAATCGAGTGCAACAGGATGAAGTTGCGAAGTATGTGTCGCTCGATTGAGAGGATGAAAGCCGGCCCACCGCTTTCAAGTCGCTTGAAGAGGTTGGTTCGGCAAAACCCCATCAGACGTTTGCCCGCACGGGATAGGTCGTCTATAACCGCCTGCTCCGCCCTTGTCAGATCAACAGAAGTAGCGCCCTTAGTGCCGGCGGCTGCGGAGGTCAGATAATTCGCCAGCCCGTACCGAGGCAGGCTCAGGTGGTTCACAGCGTCAAGAACCGGCTGAGAGTAGAGCCGAGCGTACTGATCGTCCGGGTCGGATTCGTCGACTTTGAACTTTAGAGTCTTCGGGACTCGATCTGGAAAGTAAGAGAGTGTGCCGTCCGCCATCCGTAAGAATTGTCGACCGTTGAGCGGATCTGTTTCCGCGTAGTTTCGCTGAATGAAGGTCCGCGTCCGCCGAACCATATAAAGCCGCATGAGGTCGCGCCAGTCATCGGCCAGGTCACTTCGCTCGAAGGCGCGCAAAGACCGGATAGTCTGTACCTGGTATCGGGCCAGGAACTCTGCCTCCCCGCCGATCTTGCGCACTGCCGCTTCTGGCCGAACCCCAATGTCTTCGTCCTCAGGCACGAAGAGCCGTAGCTGGTTCGACAGGTCCTCGTAAGTCTTGTTGTAGGGCGTGGCGGACAAGAGAATGCACTTGCTGTCGTTGTGCTCTATGTAGTCGCGGATGACCTTGTATCGCTTGCCTTCTCGGTTCCGAAGGTTGTGGCTCTCATCGATGAGAACTATGCGATACCGCTGGAGTCCGGGAAGCTGGTTCTGCACTTCCGTGATGGACATAACTTTCGCGTGGAGGCGATAGCGGTGGGCGTGCTCCTCCCACATGGAAACCAGGTTCTTCGGGCAGAGTATGAGCGTCTCAAGTGAGAAGTCATCCTCGAAGATGCGCGCTAACGCCGTGCCGATCAGCGTCTTGCCGAGGCCGACAACATCGCCCACAAGGACGCCATCGCGACGATGAAGATGGCGCGCGGCTACCTTTACTGCAGCCACCTGGAAGTCGAACAGAAGCCCTTCGAACTCCTTGGGCAGACGAAACTCGGAAATGCCGGCCCGGGCCTCTTGAGACAGGTGGTAGGCCATCTTGAGGTACACGTGGTACGGCGGAACGAGGCGCTCACTAGCCCAGCTTGTATCGATGATCTCGGCAAGCTCCTCCGAAATGTCAATCGCCCACTGGTTGTTCCAGCAGCGGTCGAACCACGCCTGGAGCTTTGCCGTCGAGTCGAGGTCAAGAACATCCACGTTGAGCTCACCCTGCTTCACCAGGCCGGCGTAGGTCAGATTTGAGCTACCCACGAATCCCGTGATGGGGTTGTTCGGATCGTCTGGCCGGTGGAGGAGATACAGCTTCGCGTGGAGTGGGTTCTCCAGGTACAGCTTTACCCGAACCTTGCGGCTCTTGAGCTGAGTGCTCAGCCGACGAAGGGTTGCCTCGTCGTCATTGGACGGGGCTCCTATCGTTAACTGCCGACGGAAGTCCTCGGCGACCTTCTGCCGGAGCGCCTGAGCCCGCTGGTTATCAATCTCATCGGCATCGCGCGAAAGCCCGTAGGCCGCCACGAGCTCATCTTTCGGCGCTCTCTGCATCCCAATGATGAGGCGCAAGCAGGAGTCGTCGGCGCCCGACCAGGCCTCGACATGATTCTCGAGGTGGTTCCACCCACGCAGATTGAAGTAACCCGTGCACACATCAGCACGTGTCGAGACTTTGAGGGTCGTCTCAATCGCATTCGCGAGCGGGGTTGTGATGTTGTCATAGACACGCGGCAGTCTCGATCACCTCTTCGTCTATTCCGGCGGGTCGGGTGTCGCCCACCCACAACCGGCTGGATTGGACCGTTTCCTCCGTGCTCATCTAATTGCCAGTCACAAAGTGAGCAACCTAGTATGCCCCGTCCGCTCGTGAATCTGGTGAACGTAACGGTTGCCACCCAACTGGCGACTACCGAGGCATCCAATCAAACGGGGGACCACCTATGAATGTCATGATCAATCGAGAGCGGCTACGACTGGAACTGGCCCGACGAGGTTGGACGGCTGCAGAGCTTGCGACGAGGGCCGAGGTAAGCGGGCCTACCATCAGCGCGATGCTGGCGGCAGGCCTGTCAGACCCCGCACGGCCAGCCGGATCGTGGTCGCGATCATGTCTGCGCCACCGATAGCCGGAATCGATGATTTGTTGCCTGAGTAGACGTTCTTACTTTGTCGACGGGCGCGCTTCGGGTAAGCGCAAGAGCCCCTGAACTTACCTCCAAGCTGTCGCAGGCTGGTGATCATGTTCACACCGCCCCAGCAGGCTAGCGCTGTACCCGAGTTCAGCCATCCGTCCTTCTGCACGTCTGAGTAGAGCTACATCCTTCCAAGCTGGATGTCACGAGTTCGAATCTCGTCTCCCGCTCAGAAACCAGAATTCGCGAATTCAATCGAGGCCATCCTAAGGCCCCTACGGCTGCCCCAAAGCACCCTGCAATTTTGGACGCGATGGTGGTATTGTTCAGCGCGTTTCGACATGAAAACGCTGAAACCAACCGGTACGCCACCCGATCAGGCAGGATTTCTGCTCCCCGACCTCGTGGAGGATTTCCTGTCATCGTGCCGAGCGCGTGGGCTCTCGCGCTCAACAGTCGAGCAGGTCTACGGATACTCCCTCAAATGCATGTTCCTCCCTTGGTGCGCCGGGAAGAACCTGTATCAGGTCGATCAGCTCAACCAGCGAGCCGTCGACGCCTTCACTTCGCATCTGCTGACGATGACCACGCGGCGAGGGAAACCTCTGTCCCGATCTTCGAGCCACATCTACATCAGGAATGTTCGTCAGTTCCTGAAGTGGTGCGAGCGCGAGGGAGAGGGAACGGCAGCACAGCCTCAGCTCCCTCGCTTGTCTCGGCGGGTGATCGACACTCTTACGCGTGAGGAGATTGACAGCCTCGAAAACGCCACGCAGTCTGAACGGGACGCCCTTATCGTCCGCCTTCTGGCCGATACTGGCATCCGCATTGGGGAGCTATGCAGCCTTAAGGTGGAAGACCTTAGGTTCAGCGACCGGCGGCCGCTTCTTAAGGTTCGAGGCAAAGGGGATAAGGACCGACTCGTTCCCGTAGCGCCGATCCTTGCCCGACGCGTTCAGCGGTATGTCGCCCGACGTCAGGGCCACATCCAACGCCCCGAATTGTTTCTCTCAAAACGGCGAGACCCGGCCGGCGAACCACTACGCCTTACGCGGTCCGGTGTTCTGCAGCTACTGCGAACACTGGCACAACGGGCGGGTGTCACGAAACGGGTCCATCCCCACCTTTTCCGGCACAGCTTCGCTACCGAAGCTCTCAGACGCGGCATGAATCCGATTCAGTTGGCGCAGATTCGTGCGCTGTTGTGCGTAAGTACCGAAGTGCCGAATTGAGCCGCGCGCCCGAGCGGGGCCTCCGGTCTTGTCGTCTGCAGTTCCATCCAAAATGACGCCAAGCGCATGCGTCAGCCCAGACGGATCGACAAGAATTGCGCCGTCAATGGCGGTGGCCGCAGCGACCGCTTCGGCCGTGAGCTCGACCGGATTGACCAGATGAGCCTGAGATGCCAAACGCGCTGCCTCGTCAGAGGCACCGCTGCTGATGACCAGCATTGTTCCGTGTTCAGCGGCGCTCGCGTGTTCGGCCAACTGCAAGAGTCGATTGACGTCCGTTTGATCTCCAAGTATCCGTCGTGCCAGATCGTCGAATCGACGCCGACTCATGCGCGCCTGTGGCAACCGAGGCAATCCGTTTTCAAACTTGCACGAGCGGGCGGTCGAGGAGACCAAATGTCCATATCCCGAGTCCTTCTACACGAATCACGAACGCATCTTCCGTGTTCGAGTTGGCGGGCGTGAACGATCCGACTCCGTAAATGGCTGCTCCGTCGCTCAATAAGGCCAGGGAACGTTCTCCACTCATCTCCAGTAGTTTTCTGAAGGATCTCGACTCGTTGAGGTTCACGGGCTTCGCGTAGCTGAATGTGATGACAAGTTCGGGATGATCTGGGTCGACGATGACGATTCGACCGGCTCCGACTCGCTTTTCGTAGTGCATCGAGGCCACTTTGTTGACCGCGTCGAATACATCCCCGGCAAATAGCCGTCCAGTGACCGGGATCGCTAGCCTGATGAACCTCTCGCCGGCGGCGCGAAGCATATCGTCACAAGTTCGCTCAAGCGTTCCGAGCATGTATCTGCCAGGCTCGCGGAGGTAAAGAGCTCGGTACGCGCTACCGATTAGCTCATCCATTGCGGCGGAGACGAGGGACCTCGAAACGGGCATACGATTTACCGACTCCGTTGCGATTCCGGGCGTGGAATCCGCAACCCATTGCGGAATGCCAATTGCCACGAACACATCGAATCCATCAACAAGGACCGGTCGCCCAACGGAGAAGTGACGGTCGCCGATTGGATGCTCGGCTTGAAGAACTTCGCACACCGCCTCCGCACGCGCTGTCTCATGAAGACGGGAATGAAAATCGTCATGTACGTGGGGCACCGAATGGATGGTGTGTGATTCGGGATCCGCCGCGTACAGCTCTGCCGCGCGAGCATCAACGTTCTCGAATTGTGACGGGAAGAACATAGTGTCTTCGGGTTCGATGCAAATCGGGTATTTCACGTCCGGATCCCGTGAGAAACCAACAAGGAACACATCTACCTCAGCCGTCCGGCCGAGAGCCTTGAGCAGTTTCTCGGCTTCCATCTTCACCGCGGCGGCGAAGTGTCTCTGCCAGCCCCACATAAACTGCTCGATGTTCTCTTTGGTCAAACCAATCGCCTCAACTCGTATCTACGTCAAAGGTTCCAGATGTGGTCAACCATGCTCGTTTTGCAGCCGACCTTTAGTCCACGATGGCGTCCGGAACGACAATTTGGCTAAGAGATTGGCGGGAGCGGTGGGACTCGAACCCACGACCGTCGGTTTAGAAGGTCGAATTGGCACTGTCTAAGGGTGTCCATCGGAGTCCAGATTTGGCGTAAATACGCCAGAAATCGGGAGAGCCCCACAAGTCTAGATACGCCTGGACGTGGGTAGATATTCGAGTTTGACAGCGCATTGGCAGCGCGGCTGGGTTTGGCCAGGGGATGATTGAGCCATTCGCTCGATGGGCAGCTGTGATCGTCACGCATTTACGGGCATGTTCCTGCTCGCTTGGTTTATGCGCCGGCGCCCCGAGACTGAACTGGCGTAACCGCAAGGACGCAAGGAGGGGACGAGCTTCCGTGAACCAGTGAGACGCGCCATGCTGACAACCCAAAACAGACGGCTGACCCATACCAGGAATCGGATCCGGTGATCGCTCTGGGAGTCAAGGCCGAGCGCAGCGACGCGACGAAGGAGGAAGCCTTGACGCCCAGGGCGGCGCCGATACAATCACTTTTGGTCAGGCGTCGCTGCTTTGTCTAGGACAGATGTTCTCTATACTCTTGTATGAGTAAGCTGATGCTCTGCCGTAGCGCGGAGACTCTCCGTGTGGGGGAGTTGTGGAGCTATGAGCCGAAACTGGATGGCTTCCGCGCCGTCATCACTCGGGACGGTTGGAGCACGGACATTCGCAGCCGAAAGGACAAGTCGCTTACGCGTTACTTTCCTGAAGTCTTGCAGGCCGCAACTGAGGCACTACCTCAGCAGTGCGCGCTCGATGGTGAAATTGTTGCCGTGAGTTGTGAGGGATTCAGCTTTGAGCTGCTACAACGCCGCCTGGTTGCTAAAGGAACTTCGACCCGGGTAGCGTTCATTGCATTCGATATCCTCTCATTGGAGTACCGCAGCACAGAGTCGCTTGCTCTGGATTCTCGGTGAGAGTTGATGAGGGACGCAATTTCCCCTAACGCTTGGATCGAGCAGATGGTGTCGACGGTCGATCCTGCGTCCGCCTCGACGTGGCTGGAGTGGTGGCAACACGGTGTTGAGGGCGTGGTGGCCAAACAAGTGCAGGGGTCATATCGTGGTGGCAGTCGTAATTGGATCAAGGTCAAACATCGCCGAAGCATGGATGTTGTCGTGGGTGGCTGTCGGCCGGGGAATCGATTGCTGCTAGGCGTGTTTGACAAACGCGGTCGATTTAGCCATGTCGGCGAAACCGTCCCTTTGAGCGCCAGGCAGGTGCAGGTGGTTCGAGAGCGCGTCGCGCTGGCTGATGGCGAGGTTTGGACCGGACGACGCCCTGGACTAGGCCATTGGAAAGCTGACCAATACGATGATTGGATTGACTGCAAACGTACGGCAGTGATCGAAGTGTCCTACACAGAGCTGGAAGGGTCGCGGTTCAGGCATGCCGTGAGATTCCTGCGGTTTCGGCACGACCGCGACGCGATTAGTTGCACCGACGAGCAATTCGGTGAGGGCGGCAATTGAGTGATTGAGCCCCGACGCTCTAGGAGTCCGGGCGTTCTCCGGCCGCTACGGTTAGGCGCACCGCCAGTTCGTCGAGAGTTGTCCCGGTCTTTGCCGCACGTCGCCGAAACTCTTCCAGGTATTCCGGCCAAGGTCGATGCCAAGACTCAGAGATCGCTCGCAGAGCCTCCAGCGTGATGGGTTCGATCTCGTGTTCTTCCGATTCCACTTTCTATTGTGGGGAGAAAGGTTGTGGCCATAGCGCAGGGTAGGAGAAGTCCAGTGTCCAACGATTACCCCTCGTGGGGCGGGGTTCACATGGGTCCCCCATATCTTGGCTGTGCGGTTGTCTGTGAGTCGGTAATCGAGGATGCGCCCGGGCTCAGTGACGTACGGGGAATCCACTCCTCTGAGCTGCTCGTGGTTCGCCGGGGTCAAACGAGGTTGGCAATTGGCAGAGAAGAAGGAGAGCTGTTCCTATGGGTTCGCCTCTATGCGGACAGCGCACCGGGTGAGTATGAATTCGAGGTTAGATTCCTGTCTCCCTCTGGCGCCGGTCTCGCGCGCCAAGTAGCCTCCTCCACGCTGACCTCGGATGGCCTTAGCGCCGTGATACCGATTCATCTACTGCGAACGGAAGAGTCGGGTGTGCACCACTTTGAGATAGGTATTGACGGAAAGTTGGTTACCAAAGTGCCGTTCGAGATCCAGATAGAAGAAGTGGTCCGAGCGTAACCGGAGAGACTTGACGGTGTGAGATTGGGCTGGAATCTTGGGCAGGTTCGTGGATTGAGGGTGCGAACGTAAGCAGTTTCAACAGAGACGACTGTGTATCCTGGGCCGGTTCGATAACGATGCTGTAGACGGTGATTCCTGCTCGTGCAATATCTACCAACTGCTTATGGAGATGAGAGCGGGCGCGAGAACTTCAACTACGTTATGGCGGTCTATATCGGGACCGCCCAATGGTGGAAGGATTTCGAGGCAGGCTGGAATCTCGCGTTAGAGAAGTGCGGCCTCACGGAGTGGCATGCCGATCACTGTGAGGATGGCATCGGGGAGTTCGCCGGCCGCGATGACAGAGAGGAGCTTAAGGGCATCTTCGCCGAGCTTATACATGGTTCACCACTTTATGGAGTCGCTGTTGCGTTAGACCTCAGGTCCCATGATTCGGTGCGACACAGGTTCGCTGCGATTCACGACCAAGCTCGGCAGGCAGATCCTTACATGCTTGTCTGGCAAAGGGCGGTCCAATACATTGCCGAGATGGTTCAACGGAGCGACTTGCCGAGCGATGAGGTGGTGAATTTTGTCTTCGACTCAGGAAGTGGGTACGAAGGCCATACCGTCAATGCTTTCAAAGCGCTTCAGACGCGCAGATGGCCAGCTTCGGTTTGGCTTGGGAATATCACACACGCCAGCTCATATCGGTTTCCGGGTCTCCAGGCCGCAGACTATCTGGCCTTTGAAACCCGGAAAGCTACCGAGGAAATTTGGTTCCCTTCGCCTTCAACTGCCGCTCGGCCGCAGTACGGAACCCTGATGGAGAATGGCCGCACCGTGCTAGTCGCGATGGACAAAGAACGTATCGACGAGATACTAGATGCGTTTGAGGAGGCCGCCCGACAGGACTTGCTGAATCGAGCGATGACCGAGCTCAGTCATCGGTCGATGCCGCATATCGGGATTATGGAGTGCACCTGGGATGAGCCGTGGGCCAGGGTCAGTCATTCCATACGATTTTCACCCGAAGAGGTACTCGAGTGATGGCCTCGTGATCGGCAATTATCTCGAACCAGTACTTGCCTCCTTTGGTGATCGGCATGGTACTGATGTTGATTGCGACGGTTCCGATACGTCCTTTGACCCGACCATATTCGGGGATGTCTGCGGCAACAGCACCATCAGGCAGGATGAATCGGATCCCCAGGGAGTGTTCCTTGTTCGCCTCAAAGGCGACGGCAATGAAGAGGAACAGGCTGTTCTCCTGCGGTCCGAGGGGAATAACGGGGCGCTTTACTTCTTTACGCGTGACCTTACCGCAGATGCCGAAGACGCCTAGCGTTCCGTCCGGGTTGTCCTTGACGTTTTGGCAAATTAAGGCTGCAAGAGGATATGGAGGCTGGAGGCCGCCGGCGTCAGCCACGATTCTGATCGCTTTGAACTTTCAGGGAGCCCGAACAGCCGTCGACGTAGCTTCGGCCGCTTGCTGTCAGACATTCTCCACCGCTGTCTTAGTTGAGCCGGATAACTAACCCTGTGAAGGTGGATTGTCCTCCGCCTCGGGAGGATCGTAGATGATGTCCTCCACATTCATAGTGAACCACCCCACAGGGTCGCCCGAGTAGCTCGTCGAGATGGGCTCCCACGCCGTGGCGACGTTATCTACGTCGACATCCGCTATTCCGGATGGTTCAGGATGTTCATGGTCCGGCGCCGTCTCGAACTGGCGTTTAAGCACCTCCTCAAGGCGAGCGCTTGGTGGCCAATAGATATTATCCCAGCGGATTCGAGGAACCTTGATCCGGGTTACGAGTGCAGGTCTATGAGTGCTGACGTATTGCACCAGGGCCCGCTCAGTGGCAAAGGTGGCAAGAAGATGGCGGCCGGGCGGCAGCTCCCATGAGGCTTCGACGCCCCATTTCTCGACTGTTCCTGTGACTGCATGTCGGAGGCTATGTGATTTGGCCGGACCAGCGACATCGATTACGTACCCGCCGACACGGACAACAGTTCCCAAATACACGATGGTTTGGCGTTCGCCGCCCGCAACGACGTACCATCCGGCTGGCACCTGAAATTGGACGAAGTGCTGGCCAATGGCTGGGTGAAGTCGACCCTGGAGCCATGCATGCCAGATAAGGTCTTGGGGTGCAATGGAGTGTCCGTCGGGGTTGTACAGCAGTGGGGTGTCAAGGGCTACCGTCACAGGATCGCTAACGAGGTTGATGCTATCCACTACTGGCAATAGATGCACGACGCACTGAACAGCCTCGCCTACGATTGAGGCAAGCCGGTCCGGAGTGAGGTTGTCTACCACTAAGGGTGTCACTCCGGCTGCTGTGGCGAGTCTCAGAGCGGGCTTGGTGAATCCCTTGGCCGATACGAAGAACCCTTTGTCGCACGGGATTCCAAGTGCGACAAGTTTGTCTACGAATAGCTGCATATTCGCACTGCCAGCTGCGGTCATCTCGTTCTTGCATTCAATTGCGCAGCGAATGTTGAGGTGGTCGTTTTGATCGGTGACGAGCACATCTACCTCACGCTCATCGCGGCCATCGAGAGTAGGAAGGAATTCGCGCGTCACCACTCTCACATTGGGAGGTCGTTCGTGGAGCCACGCCACGATGCGCTCGACCAGGCGACCCTTTCGACCAATATCTGCCGCAACGCGCCGACGTTTTCCCTTGCTTCTTGCCACCTTTAGTCTCGGCAGGAGAGGCAACGCGGGACTTGTGCGCCGCGTTTACCCTGCCTCATGTCTGGCCAGTGGAGAAACGCAATGAGCACAACCGGCTATTCAGCTGCAATGAGCCGAAGAGTCGGGTGGGCATCACTTTGAGATCGGTATTAACGGAAACTTGGTAAGCTAAGTGCCGTTCGGCGTCCAGCTGGAAGAAGTGGTGCTGGCGCGACGAGAGAGACTTCACGGTCTCGGTGCCATGGTCGGTGTAGGTCGACGACAAGATATGTGTAGCCGCGGGGTTTGTGGTTGCTGGAACCGTAGTCGGCAAGGCGCCGATCTCATGTCGTTGCAGCACGATTCTTCGCCGCCCGAGCTCTCCCAATCTGAACCAGCACGCCGCTAGCGTTGAGACGAAAACGAGCCATATGGTGGCTAGTGTCATGTCTGTCGGCGATTTCGGGTGCTGTCAGGCCCTGCCGAGCAGCCTTCAGCAACAGGCCGCGCGGTAGCAAGAGACAACCGGCCAACCAATCCGCTTCTTCTTCCTGCTCTAGATCGCACGTCAGGAATGTGAGGCGGCCCACGTGCTCGACTGTGCGCACGTTATGTCCAAGGACGATATGTGCGATCTCGTGGGCTTGATCACTTCGAATCCGGCCGGTGCTGTGCAGGGGGTTGTAGACGACCACGTAGCTGCCGCTCGGCCGACGGAAGGTACCAGCTGAGAACGCATCGTCTTGGAGTCTCTGCAGTTCGATGAGGCGGCTACGAGCAATTATCTTGTCAGCTGAAATCAACTCAATTGCGAGATGTTTGGCCACTTTGTCAAGTGGTGCGGCTGCATCTGGCTTGCAGCCGATCTGCTCGCGAATTTCTGCAGCAATGCGCTCGGCTTCGGCCTTGAATCCCCGCCGCATCTACGGTTAGACCTCGTCCGGCATGTCAAGGCTTGCCTGTACATCGTGGAGGATATCGGCAAGCAGATTCATGGCCTGCGGTTTGAAAGTCTTGGCAGCCTTGAGATGAACGCCCAACCGCCGCTCTTTGATGGAGAGGTTGGTATAGAGATCCCTTACTATGTCGGCGATTCTGTCTGCTGCCTCACGAGAAAGCGTTGGGTCCGTCCTTAAGTGAACGGAGATGGCCTCCAGAGTGTCAGCCGCGCGTGTCGTAGGTGTAAAGAAACGATCAGGGCTTAGGCCCAACCACTCGACGATACGGCGAAAAGTAGCGAGATCGGGCGTACGCCCCTGCTCCACGCGAGATAGTGTGGTGACGGGTACGCCCGAGGCTTCACTCGCCTGGCGGAGACTAAGGCCCAACTCGGTTCGTCGTTGAATCACGAGCGGGCCCAGGGTGGCGGTCGAGTCAGGCGCCATGATCCACCAATGGAACAATAGGTTCCAATTGCACCTCCATGTGCTGTACCATGGGCGGGACGAATAAATTATTCCGTCCCAGAATACATCTCAGGAGGCCCATTATGGGTACCGCAGGTCGTGAAGGCGCAGGAGTCGTTGACGAAGCAGCCAGTGGAGGCGTTGCCAAGCGCCAGACGGTCACCGTCTCATTCAATTCCGAGGACGGAGAGTTTGGTTACCAGCCGAGGGAGAAGGTGAAGGCTCTGCTGGACCAGGCCGTAGCCCATTTCAAGATAGCGTCGAATCCGCACCTTCTGTCCCTGTTCACCGGTTCCGGAGTTAAACTCCCCGATGACTCAACATTGGAGGCAGCTAAAGTTCAACCGGAAGAAGTGCTTTACCTACGCCAGAGCCAAGTTAAAGGTGGCGATGGTACTGCCGCTTGACTCCTCTTCGTACGTATAGCGGTGTTTTCAACGACACTTTCGAGCAGTTGCGGTGCTGTTCCGAGGGCAGAATTGAATGCGTTACTTACTGGACCGGGCCCGTTTGTGGAGAGACTGTCGCCGATCAGGCAGAACAGCCTCTCCACCGAGCAGGCTACGACTGGTACGAAGTGGACAGGCAATGGCTGTGCGAGTTCTTTGTGCGCCTACGCGGCGAAAGGCGTAAGGTTGTTGCTCAAGTTCACACACATCCGCATGAAGCTTGGCACTCATCGATCGACGATGTTTACGCAGTCGTCCCGTCGAGAGGATTTCTGTCACTTGTACTGCCGAATTTCGCGCAAGGGCCGATTTCGCTCGCGGAGGCGTACCTTGTGGAGTTGGATGCGGAGGGTAAATGGCGGGCCATTGAACCGGCCGCTGGGATTGTCATCAAGCCATGAGCTACGGCGAGGCTGTTGACCGAACTGTCCGGCTGATCAAGTCTGATTGCTTCGGAAACTCGCTGGATGGTGCTGTCATCGAGCGCCATCTTCATTCGTCACGAATCCTCATCCACAGTGACGAACAGAATGCAATGACGCCCGAAGGGCAGACCGTCATCGCCGCCCTTGCCGGTCAGCTAGGAATGATGGGGGTAAGAGTGGTGCTTTCGGTTCCTAATGTTCCCTTGCTTAGCCCGCAGCCACCCCTTTCTCGCGGCCACTTGCTCGACGCTTTGATTGACTACGGCAATGATCTTGTGCCCGGTGCACCCTTCGATACCGACGTTGTGAACGTTGATCTGTCGCTCGTGGTGGGAACTACTGCAGCTACCAATTTCCCGGCGCTTCGGCTATATGGCAGATCATGGTGTGCGGGTGTCGCCGACGCGGGCGGGACCGCCGGTTTGCCTTGGCCGAATACTTCGACGTTCGCACAGTTAGCTGCATGTGCCCTCGCGGCAGCGCATGTCGCACGGTTTGTGGTTGGGAAGGTTCAGGATGCCTCAGCGACAAAGGCAGTAACCTACAACTACGACTGGAAGCGGACGATAGAAGTCGATCTGGCATTTCCTGGCTGTCATGAACCGGGTGTAATCGATGTGGGGCCGGTCGACTTCGTGAGTGGTGGCGCTATTACGACCGCTGCGCTCTATACCCTAGTACGTCTGCCCATCCTCGGCTCATTTCGCGTGATCGAGCCGGAGTTGCTGGACGTCAGCAACTTGAATCGATATGCACTCATGCGTAGGTCCGACTGTTCTCTTCCTAAGGCTGATGTACTGCGGGACCGTACGGCCACGCGCTTCGACGTTCAGCCGGTTAAGGGGCGCTTTGATGAGCGATCTGGGGCATCGTTCGAACCTCTGGCCGGACGCGTTCTGGTCGGAGTGGATGACATCCCCTCCCGATGGTTGGTACAGCTGCGGAATCCACAATGGCTGTGCGTTGGAGCAACCTCCCATTTCTTTGCCATGACATCACATCACAGCCCGAGTTCTCCCTGCGCTGGTTGTGTCCATCCTAGGGATGAAGCCGGTCCAGACGTTATCCCAACGATTTCATTTGTCTCTCTCTGGGCCGGCCTGCTGCAGGCGCGCGACCTGTTCGCCAGGGCCATGCATCGACCCCTTGAGCCGCGTACCCAATACTGTTATCCCCTGGGCATTAACGGCTCAGGCATACTCCAACGGGTGTCACAAGCCGCGATTCCAAATTGCCCAGTTCAATGCGAAGCATCGCGCGGGGGCTAAAGCGCGCACGCGGTCAGGAGTGGCCACGTGCGGAAGGGTCTACGCGGTCATCGACAGTACCACTCGGGAGGATTTTCTCTGCCACGGGACTAAGGGTGAGAACCTTCACCTCGCGTACCGCGCTTCCTCTTTACCCTTGGCAAGTCGGAAAGCTCAGTTCGCTTAGTTTTGGCTCTCGACTGGGCGTCTTGGCTCCACCTGTTGGTCAAGATTGAAAGGAATATGGTGCGGGGTGCCATCAGGATGGACGAGGAGTGAAACCCACGCCTTGCCGTCGTAGATTTGCTCAATTGGTACTTGCCAACAATGAGCGAGGAGTTGAGCGAATTCATCGGCGTCGAAGGGATTGAACAACTCGCCGCCGACCATGCCGCCGAGTGGCGCAGTCCGTATCAGCAAATGATCTGGATGGCTTTCCACAAGATGCGTCGGGATCCTATTGAACTTAAGATATGCGTGGAGTCCAATCGCCACAACCTCGCTGAATTGGCGCGGGTGTAGTGGAAGACTGTGTGCCAAATCGAACTTCGGGATTGTTAATGTCTCTTCCATTGCGCTCCAATCTTGGAGCGCGGCCACTATTCCGACCTCACCGAACCGGATCGAGAAGAATGGCTTGATCAGGTGATCGCGGTAGTCGAAATTTAGCCGCTGCTCGTCAACGACCTGGCATCGGAAGAAATACATAGAAGCCGGGAAGCTGCCCTGTTCCCACCGAACGATTCCGCGCCCGGCCTGCAGTAGCATGTGGTGCATTCGGTATTGCTGAACGAATTCCGGCGGAAGTATCGAGCCCGACTGAGGATCGGGCCGGTCCTGCAGGAGACGTAGCTCGAGGTACATGATCCCGTAGAAGATCTTTGCAAGCCACAGGAATAAGGTTGTTCGTTCGAGAGTGCAGACCGCCTCATAGCCTTGTCTATAGGCCGTTGCCACTTCGTCCTCGATTGCTCCGAAGCAAGTTCCGTTGCACTCCTTGCAGGCTGGGATTCGGATCTGTCGATAAGGAATCGTGGTCCCATTGAGGAGTGTTAGCTTGTCGTTCCACAGATTGAACTCATCGAGCAACCACTTAGAGAAAACGTGGTCCTCGGTGCGATTTTCATCACTCAGAGGGATCCCACATACATAGCATCTGTTGCTTGAGAAAGCTTGGTCACGCTCAATTTCGTAGACGTTCAGGTCGCGATCCCTGCATCAGGTCTCATGCATTCGCTAGCCAGAGGCTGGCCCTCCCGGCTCCTGATTGAGGCGTTCGTAGACCTTCCGCAAATAAAATTCTCCTAATGTGGCACGAAAATCTTCGTCATCAAGGATGCGCTTAAAGATCTCGTCATTGGCGTCGACTCTTGTGAGGATGGTCGACATGAACTTTTTGTCGAAGGCGAAGCGGAAGTTGTCGATCGTGTTGTTCTGAGCTTGGTGAGCCAGTGCTTCATCCGCTACCCAGGTCTCCTCGAACTGGTCAAACATTAGCTTGTCAACGTCGGTTAGGTCGGTGCCAAATCGGTCATTGAGGACTTGGATTATGTTCGACAGGTGCTCGATGTCCAGCTCTTGCTGACTGCCCTTGCCCTCGCCATGGAAGGAACGAACTTCGCCGATCTGGGACGTCAGTGAGAGCATGCCGCTGAACGTCATTTGGTGACGGAGGTGTGTCAACTCGACTTCCGCCCCGAGGTCCAAACGCTCGACGGTATCAGTGTCACGCAGGTAGTAGGACAGCGCGCGGCAGAATATGTAGTCGCGCTCCAACTTCGAGTCAGTGAATGCCGCGATTTGGGAAACGAATGAGTAGGTGCGCACAAATCGATGCAGCGCGTCACGGAATTCGAGCCTCTGCTCGTCCTCCAGCTCTTGATACCTGGTCTTGGCCGGCTGCAGCGCGGCGTAAGCCTCGGCAGACCGCTTCTGGTCGGATGGACCCGCGCCAAGCAAGGCAATCATTGCGGCATCAACCTCGTCCGGACGGAGTACGTCGAAGTCATCAAGCCGGCGACGTGTGTCCCAAAGGATGTTCGGATCGGTAGGTGGGGCGACGGTGCAACCATGGAACTGTTCGAATGCCTCGACGATGTCCTCGGTGTCGTTTCGAAAGTCGAGAACGAAAGTGTTCTGTTTTAGAGGATGAATGCGGTTGAGGCGCGATAGAGTCTGAACGGCCGCCAGTCCGACTAGGGTTTTGTCCACGTACATGGTGTGCAGCAGTGGTTGGTCAAAGCCGGTCTGGAACTTCTCCGCCACAATCAGCACGGCGTACTCAGGGCCACCGAACTCCCCAGCCGTGCGGCTCTCGGGGAATCCATTCATATTGCTCTCAGTGAGCGGTATCCCGGTGCCATCATTGATGCTACCGGAGAAGGCGACTAGGGTTTTGATGTCGTCATAGGCCTTCTCCTTGATGTACTTATCGATGTGCTGCTTGTAGCGGACAGCGTGGAGCCGGGACGAGGTGACCACCATCGCCTT
>Ga0070739_10003313_pt1 | contig 20226 bp, 15 predicted proteins | sample Coa_R1_7_FD_66445 | JGI IMG/M metagenome (GOLD analysis project Ga0070739, IMG submission 66445) | Surface soil microbial communities from Centralia Pennsylvania, which are recovering from an underground coalmine fire - Coalmine... | ecosystem: Environmental > Terrestrial > Soil > Unclassified ... | reverse complement strand
GCTGAACCGCGAGCAGGCCGATCAAGCTGCGCTGCATCGCCGAGGTGACCTCGACCGTGCTCGCTCCTCGCCGCACGGTCAGCGGCCCGAGCACGTCGACCCGCAGCGCGAGCCCGGGGCCGGTTTCGTCAGGGGCCGTATTCGTCGTGCCCGCGAGCAGTCCGTCCAGCTCGACGCCCGAAAGGCCGAGCGCGACCGCCAATCGGTGGATCGACGCGGCCTGCGGACGGCTGAACGTGCCGTTCTCGATGTTGCGCAGTGTCCGCACGCTGATTCCGGCGCGCGCGGCGAGCTCGCCCTGGCCAAGCCCGGCGCGAAGTCGCAGCCGGCGCAGCGACTCGCCGGCGGTGGCGGCGACATAAGGCGTCTTCGACTCGCCCACCACCCCGCCCCTCTCAGCCGGATCCGAGCCGTGCTGTGATTCTTGCACCGTGCTCGGGCTCTGACACGAGGGGTCCGCGGTTCGTAACCTCCGGTCAGCCGTGCAGGGCCGCGGAGCCGAGCCGTTCGTATCCGGCCAGCCTCGCGCGCGCCGCCTTGCCGCCGCGCTCGGCCGCGCCGGCCACCAGGGTCTCGACGAGGGCGAAGGGCGCGGCGAGGCTGATGAAGGGCGCGAGGCCGTCGAGCGAGGTGGTCAGCAGCACGGTGGCGGCCGCGGCCGCCGGGCTCAAGTACGGGTCCGTGCACACCACGAGGCGGGCACCGCGCGCCGCCGCGTCCCGGCCGAACTCGACGGTGTCGCGCTGGTAGCGGCGATAGTCGAACAGGACCACGGTGGAGCGCGGCCCGAGGTCGAGCAGGCCGCGGTTGCGCTCGCCGGGCTCCGGCGGCAGATGGCGCACTGCGGGCCGCAGCAGCGAGAGGAAGCTGGAGAGGTGGGCGGCGAGCGTCCAGGAGAACCTGCCGCCGGTCACCACCACCTCGCGGCCCTGGTCGGTGAGCAGGTCCACCGCGTGATCCAACTCCACCGGGTCGAGCGCGTGCAGGCTCTCCTGCACCGCCCGGCCGATCGAGCGCTCGGCCCGGGCCGGGAGCGGATCGGCGTGCCGCGCGGCCCTCGGGCCGTCGGGGTAGGCGTGCAGCGGGCCGGTCGTGCGCGCGGACAGCTCTCCGCGCAGCGCGTCCTGCAGGTTCGGGTAGCCGGTGAACCCGAGCTTTGCGACGAGCCGGACCACGGTGGGCGGGCTGACCCCGGCCTCCTGCGCGAGCCGGGCCACGGATTGCAGCCCGGCCGCCGGATAGTCGCCGAGCAGGATCTGCACCACGCGCCGTTCGGCGGGGGTGAGCTCGGCCCGCCGGGCGCGCAGCAGGTCCGCCACGCTTCCCGCGTTCACGGCCGCGACCTCAGTGTCGCCAGCGGGTTCGCGCCACGATCTGTTCCGGTTCCGCGCCCTCGAACAGCTTGATCTCGGCGCGGCGCACGGTGGCGATCGTATCGACGAACTCGGGCCCGAACGCCTCGGCGAACACCTCGTCCGCCTCGAACGCCGCGACCGCGCCCGCCAGCTCGGACGGCAGGGGCCTGATGTCGCGCCGCTCGGCCTCGTCCGCAGGGAGCGTCGCCGGGTCGACCTCGACCGGCTCCGGCAGCTTCGCGCCGGAGGCCAGGCCGGCCCGGCCCGCGGCGAGCAGCCCGGCGATCAGCAGGTAGGGGTTGGCGGCCGCGTCGAAGCTCTTGATCTCCAGGTTCGCCGCGCTCGCGCCGTCGCCGGTCGAGCCGGTCACGAAGCGCAGCGCGGCCTCCCGGTTCTCCAGCCCCCAGCAGGCATAGGCGCCGGCCCAGTGCGACGGGATCAGCCGCAGGTAGCTGGCCACGGCCGGGGTGCCGAGGGCGAGCAGCGCGGGCAGGTGGGCGAGCAAGCCCCCTGCGAAGGCCTCGCCCGGCTCGGTCAGCCCGTAGCGGCCGCCGCCGCCGGACATCAGGTTCTCGCCGTCGCCGTTCCACAGGCTCAGGTGCACGTGCCCGCCGTTGCCCACTCCCCCGGCCAGCACCTTCGGCGAGAAGGTCGCGCGCAGCCCGGCCCGAGCGCTGATCGCCCGGATCGTCTCCCGCACCAGGATCAGCGTGTCGGCGGCGCCGACCGGATCCTGCGCGGCGACGGAGACCTCGTACTGTCCGGCGGCGTACTCGGGATGGATCTGGTCGACGGTCAAGCCCTGCGCCGTCAGGGCGTTCATCACGTCCCTGACGTAGTCGGACTGCTCGATGAGCCTGGCGAAGCCGTAGGCGGGCCCGGCGCACGCGGGCACGAACTCGTCGCCGAGGCCGACCGAGACGCACCACTCGACCTCGAAGGCCGCGCGCACCGAGTACCCCTGCGCGGCCAGCCGCTCCACTTCGCGCTTGGCGAGGCTGCGCTGGTCGATCGGGTGCACGGTGCCGTCCTGCCGGAACCGGTCCGCCGGCGCCCAGGCCCAGCCCGGCTGGGCGACGAGCGGGGTGAGCCGGTCAAGGTCGAGCATCAGGCGCAGGTCGCCGACGGCGCCGCCGGCGTATTTGGCGACCGCCGCGGAGTCGTCGAGCAGGAACGTGTCGAAGCACGGCGATACGCCGATCCCCCAGGCGGCCGCGCGCTCAAGCTTCGCCAGCGGGACGGCCTTGACCCGGGTGATGCCGCTGTTGTCGACCCAGGTGACGGCTACGCCGCTGACCCCGCGCTCGGCCAGGTCGGCGGCGATCCCGCGCGCCTTGGCCGCGCGCTCTTCGCGTTCCGCCTGCTCCACGATCCCCCACCGGCTCATCGCTCATCCCTTCGCCGAACGGTCCTGCGGACGCCTAGTCTGCCCGATCGCGCAGCACCGGGTGAGACCACCACAGCTGACGGAGTGATTACAGCCGTGCCTTCGCAAGAATTGTTTGTTACAGATGCCATTCCCTACTTACCAGTCGTTACATCACGCGTCACACTGACCGCAAGTGCACCCGACTGGAGTGAGGAGTCGCATATGCCGACCCAGATCCAGCAGCCCGCGCCCGCAGCCGGCCTGCGTCGCACGCTCAACGTGTGGCAGGCGGTCGGGCTGTCGGTAGCGCTGATGGCGCCGAGCATGGCTTCTAATATCAACCCGCAGGCAAGCGTCCCGTCGGTCGGCCGGGCCGTGCCGCTGGCATTCCTGCTCGCCGCGGTCGGCGTACTGCTGGTCGCTTACGTGTTCGTACGGCTGTGCCAGTACTTCAACCATTCCGGATCGGTATACGCCTTCGTCGGGGCGACCCTCGGCCCGCGTGCCGGAGTGGTGGCCGGCTGGGGCCTGATGGGCACCTACATCTTCTACGGCGTGACCACCTCGTCGGTGGTCGGCATCTTCGGCACGGACTTCCTGCAGAGCATCCACGTGTGGGACAACCCGCCGGTGCTCGCGCCCTACATCCTCACCGCGGTCGCGCTGGTGCTGTGCTGGCTGCTCACCGTCGTGCCGGTGCGGCGCGGCACGAACATCCTGCTCACCGTCGAGGGCGCGACGGTCGCGTTGATCCTGGTCGTCTCGGCGGTGGTGCTGGTCAAGCTGCTGTCGCACAAGACGCCGGCCGGGCAGCACTTCACCATGAGCGTGTTCACGGTCCCGTCGGGCACCGGGATCTCCGCGGTCTTCCTGGGCATCGTCTTCGGGTTCCTCTCCTTCGCCGGCTTCGAAGCGGCCGCGACGCTCGGCGAGGAGGCCGCGCACCCGCACCGGGACATCCCGCGGGCGATCCTCGGCACGGCGATCTTCGGCGGGATCTTCTTCACCGTGGTGACCGCGATCGAGTCGATGGGCTTCGGCACCGACGCCAAGGGCGTTTCGGCCTTCGGCAACTCCTCCTCGCTGATCGGCGACCTCGGCAAGACCTACGTCGGCTCGTGGGTCGGCAACACGATCACGCTCGGCGCCATGATCAGCGCCTTCGGCTGCTGCCTTGCCTGCACGGTCGGGGGCGCGCGGCTGCTGTTCGCGCTCAACCGGGACGGCTTCGGCGACCGCGGCCTCGGCCGGGTCTCCGGCGTGGGCACGCCGGCGCGGGCGGGCAGCGTGGTGGCTGGCATCATGGCCCTGATCATCGGCGGCTCGATCGTGCTGTTCTCGGCTAACCCCGAGGACACCTTCGTCTGGGGCGGCACGATCGGCACGCTGATCCTCCTGGTGGCCTACATCCTGACCACGATCGGCGCAATCTATCTGTTCTTCATCCAGCGGAAGATGGCGGTGCCGACCTGGCAGATCGTCATACCGATTGCGGCGATCGTGCTGCTCGGCTACACGCTGTACCGCAACGTGAGCCCGTATCCATCCGGGGCTGCCGCCTGGCTTCCCGTGGTCTCCGGCAGTTGGCTGGTGATCGGCATCATCGCGGTCATCGCGGCCCCGGGAACGGCGCGGCGGATGGGCTTCCTGCTCACCGAGATGGAGGGCATCGCCGCGGCCAAGGCCTCCGAGCCCGCGCGCGCACCGGCCGATAGTGTCGTGCTGGAAGGTGGTGCGGGCTGAACGAAACCGAGCCCTCCGGGCTGATCGACCATCACTGCCACGGCGTCATCCGCCGCGACCTGGACCGAACCGGCTTCGAGCTGCTGCTCACCGAGGCCGGTTCCGTCGGGGCGCTCGGCGGCAGCGCCCTCGATTCGCAGATCGGCTTCGCGGTGCGGCGCTGGTGCGCTCCCCTGCTGGACCTTGCGCCGCACACGGGGGCCGATGTCTACCTTGAGCGTCGCGCCGAGCTCGGCCACGCGGAGGTCACCGCGCGTTTCCTCCAGGCGGCCGGGCTCGACGCGCTGTGCGTGGACACCGGATTCGAGCCGGAGCCGCTGCTCTCGCCGCGACAGCTCGGCGAGGCGGCGGGCGCATCGTCATACGAAATCGTCCGCTTGGAGCAGGTCGCCGAGCAGACCGCGCCCACGACGACGGCCGCCGGATTCGCCGACGCGGTGCGGACCCGGCTGGCGCAGCGGGCACGAACGGCGGTCGGCTTCAAGTCCATCGCGGCCTATCGGCACGGGTTGCGGCTCGCGGGCGAACGGCCGAGCGACGCCGAGGTCCGGATCGCGACCGGTCAGTGGCTGGCGAGAGAGGAGAGCGCCGGCAAGGCGAGCGCGAACGGCGACGCGCGATCGCCACTGCGGCTCTCCGACGAGACGCTGCACCGCTTTCTGGTCTGGTGCGCGGTGGACCTCGGCCTTCCGGTCCAGTTCCACGTCGGCTACGGCGACGCGGACGTCAACCTCGACCGCTGCGACCCGCTGCTGCTCACCGACCTGCTGCGCGCGATCGAGCCGACCGGGGTTCCGGTGCTGCTGCTGCACAACTATCCCTTCCACCGGCAGGCCGGATTCCTGGCGCAGGTCTTCTCCAACGTCTTCCTGGACGTCGGCCTGGCCACGCACAACCTCGGCCGCGGCTCTCGCGTGCTGATCGCCGAGGCTCTCGAACTCGCCCCGTTCGGCAAGTTCCTGTACTCCTCCGACGCGTTCGGCCTGCCCGAGCTCTACTACCTCGGCGCGGTGCTGTTCCGGCGCGGGCTCGCGGAGTTCTTGGACGCGGGCATCGCAGCGGACGAATGGACCGCCGCCGACGCCGCCCGGGTGGCACGGCTGATCGGCTCGGAAAACGCGAAGCGCGTCTATCGGCTGACCCCCGCCGCTAGAGTGACCGCGTGACTGATCTGAGAACCGCTTACGGGCACGATCCGGCCGATCCGTTCGCCGACTCCCCCGGCCGCTTCGGCGCCACGGCGACCGTCGAGATCGAGCCCACGCGCGTCGGCAAGGTGCACACCACGTACGCGCCGAACCACGACGGCGACCCGGATCCGGGCGAGATCGTGTGGACCTGGGTTCCGTTCGAGGAGCACGACGGGCGCGGCAAGGACCGGCCGGTGCTGATCGTCGCGCGGGAGCACACCGGCAGCCTGCTCGCGGTGCAGCTGACCAGCAAGCGGCACGACGGCACGACGGACTTCGTCGACGTCGGCACGGGCCCGTGGGACCGCGAGGGGCGCGAGTCCTGGGTCAATTTGGAGCGCGTGGTGCGGGTCTACGAGGAGGGCATGCGGCGCGAGGCCTGCGCGATGCAGCGCCACTACTTCGACATGGTGGTCGAGCGGCTGCACGCCCGCTACGGCTGGAGCTGAGCGGGCTACTGCACGGTGCCGACTACTGCATGGTGCCGGCTACTGCACGGTGCCTACTACTGCAGTGTCGGCTACTGCACGGCGCCGGCTACTGCACAGTGCGGATGATGTTGCCCTTGAAATCGGTGAACATGTACCCGCCCTTGTCGTAGTCGTTCGAGATGTACACGCCGATGCCCGGGCCCTCACCGAAGAAGTTGCCTTCGATGATCAGGTACTCGCTCGTGGGGTTGGCGACCTTCAACCGCTGCTTGGCCTCGGTGAGCAGCGTCGGCAGCGCGTCCCAGTTGATCGCCCCGGGATCGAACGGCTTCTCGTCGGAGATCGTTCCTCCCGGGGAGTGATCCAACTGCCCGTCGCGGTAGGTGTACTCGTCGTATTCGATCGGATCGGCCGCGGTGAGCACCTGCGCGATGGCGTAGCCGGGGTAGACGTCGAGCTGGATGATCTTGCGGCTGCCGACCCGGTTTTTCAGCGCCCTGACGGCGGCGCGGGCACCAGCGGGAGTCAGCAGATTGACTTGAGTACCTTGATCGCCAGCGCCGGTTCCCTGATCCGTCGGCGACGCGGAGGTCGTCTGCGAGTTCGCGCCCGCGTTGCCGGCGGTCGACGGCGTGCCCGTGGCGTGCGAGCCCCCGCCGGTGGAGGCCGACGCGGACGAGTCGTGCAGTGTCCAGACCAAGGCCGCGGACAGGCCGATCACGGCAACACCGGTCACTGACGCGACGAACGTGCGGTTGCGGCGTCGGCGCTGCCCCTGAACCGAGCCTTGCGGCTGCCAGTGCTGCGGTGGGGCGTCGTGCGGCGACCACGATTGCCCAGCCGGCGGGAAGGAACCCGACGGGTAGGAACGCGGTGGGTATGAAGGCGGCGGGTACGAATGCGGCGGGAACTGCTGGCCGTATCGCGGATCGGCGCCACTTCCGTTCCCACTGCCCGCCTCCCGCTGCACTGCGGCGAGAAGCTGGTCGAGGCGCGCGGCGTCGATTCGAGCCGCGGGATCGCGCACGAGCAGGGCCGCCAGGGGAGCCGTGAGCGGACCGGCGCGCTGGGGTTCCGGCAACGGAGCGTCGAGCACCGCGGCGATGGTCGCCAGCGTGGTCTCCCGGCGCAGCGGGTTTGCGCCCTCCACCGCGACGTACATGAGCATGCCGAGCGACCACAGGTCGGAGGCCGGGTCGCCCTCCTGGCCGCGAATGCGCTCGGGGGCGATGTACTCGGGCGAGCCGATCACCGTGCCGGTCGTGGTCAGCGCCGTGGCCTCGCGCAGGGCGGCGATGCCGAAGTCGGTCAGCACCGGCGTTCCGTCCGCGCGCAGCAGGACGTTGGCCGGCTTCACGTCGCGGTGCTGGATGCCCGCCTCGTGCGCCGCGCGCAGCGCCGCCAGAACGCCGCGGCCGATGCGCGCGGTCTCCGCGGGCGACAGCGGGGCGCGCTCGATCCGGCTGTCCAGCGACCCGCCGGACACCAGCTCCATGACGAGCCACGGGTACTGATGCTCCACCGAGTCGACGATATGATAGATCGTCACCACATTGGGGTGGTGCAGCCGCGCGAGCGCGCGGGCCTCGCGCAGCACGCGCTCCCGTTGGACGTGCGCCGCGACCGGATCGTCGTCGAACACGGAGGCGCCGGCGGGCCGCACCTCCTTGAGCGCGACCTCGCGCTCAAGCGCCAAGTCCCGAGCGCGCCACACCAGCCCCATACCGCCGCCGCCGAGCCGTTCCAACAGCTCGAAGCGGCCGTCGATGAGGCCGCGGGCCGCCGACCCCCCAGCAGTCATGGCGGCACTATACGGGACCGGACGCCACGTGGCCCTTCGATCGAGCCGTTTGCCGGTGCTCAGGACACGTCGACGGTGAAAGCGGCCTGATGCAACGCGCCGCCGGTCTCGAATTGGACGAACAGCCGCCAGGTCCCGCTCTCCGGGAACAGCGCGCGCGTCGTCAGCGGCCCGACGCCGCCCGCACCGCTGGCCCGGCCGGTGGCCAGCAGGTGCGCGAACGCGCCGTCACCCGCGTGGAACCCGGTCAGGTGCGCGTATCCGTCGAGGTAGCGGTCGAAGTACTCGACCGGCTTTCCGGCTTTTGTCACGTCCAGTGCCAACTGGGTCGTCACTCCCGCCTTCAAGGCGCCGGAAAGCTTGAGCGTGTAGCCGTCGACGGTGACCGTCGAGGCCGGCGCGGGAAGCCCCGCCGCGGGCTTCGCACCCGGTCCGGTGACGGTCAGCGGTGCAGAGAGGGAGTAGACCAGCGGGGTGCCCTCGCTGGAATCGGGAGCGGCGAAGGAGACGTAGCTGCGGTACGAACCCGGCGGCAGCGCGGGCAGGCCGACGGTCCAGGTGCCGTCTTGCCGCATCGTCGGCTCGAGTTGCCGGAATTCGGCCAGATCCGAGCGGACCAGGTAGAACGTCACCAACTGGCTCTCGTACGCCTGATACCGGGTCACGGCGTGGTCGTTCGGGCCGGTGATGTGGAAGTTGAACTCCGCCGCGGTGTTCGCGGGCACTGACGCCGCGCCGGGCAGATATATGTACCCTGAGTAGCTCGCGGCCAGGCCGTTGCTCGTGGGCGCGGCCTCCGCGATCGCGGGAGTGGTCGGCAGTCCGGCCATGTCGCCCATGTCCATGCCGGACATGTTCTGCGCCGAGCCGGTGCCGGAGGCGATCTTGGTGGCCTTCGACGAACTGCACGCCGCCGCCGGCAGGATCACCGCGGCCAGCAGGAACGCGGCCGTGATCCGGCGCGCGGCGAGTCGGTGACGCAAGGTGCGGGCTCCCTTTTTGCTCGCGGTTCGGAGGCTCACGGCCCCGCCGGTGAGGGCGAGGCCGTGAATCCGTGTCAGCTGACCGTTGCCGCGGTCGTCACGGGCTGGTGCAGGAGACGGTCGGCACCGGCGGCGTACCGGAACCGGAGTAGTTCGCCGTGAAGCCGAACGAGGTGCTCGCACTCGGTGCCAGCTGACTGTTCCAGCTCGCGGACTTCACCGTGGCCAGCGTGCCCGCCTGGGACAGCGTTCCGTTCCAGGCGCTGGTGATGGTCTCGGAGTTCGCCAGATCCCAGCTGGCTGTCCAGCTGTTGATCGTGGTGGTGTTGGGGTTGGTGATGGTGACCTGGCCCTGGAAGCCGCCGCTCCAGCTGCTGGTCACCGAGTAGGCCGCGGTGCACGGCACCGAGGGCGGCGGCGGGCCTGAGCCCGGGCCGAGGCCGGTGACCTGGCCGGTGCCGCCGTCGAAGACCACGTCGGAGCAGCCGTAGAAGGTCTCGGTGCTGTCCGAGCGCGCCCAGATCGAGTAGATGATGTGACGGCCGGTCAGCCCCGAGGGCAGCGTCGCGTTCCAGTAGTAATAGCTACTGGCGCTGCCCGCGCTGCCGACCGAGGGCGGCAAGGTCGCCGTCGAGAACGGCGTCGCCTGAAGCTCCGACCAGGTCAGCGGCTTGGTCGGGTCCCAGCCGGTCTTGGTGACGTAGAGCGAGAACGTCCCCGGGTGCGCGGCCCACTTGTTGTACTGGATCTGGATGGTCGCGCCGGCCGTCAGGTGGGTCACCGGCCAGTAGCTGCTGGCCTGGTCGAATCCGGAGAAGTCGTAGTAGTTGCTGTTCCCGCTGCACAGCTTGCCGTCCGGGATCAGCGCGCTGGTCTCGCCGCTGGTGGTGCCGCTGCGGTTGCCGACCGCGAACCAGTTGTACAACGGCGTGACGCCGCTGCTGGCCACGGCCGCCTGACAGGCTGGGTTCTGCGGGATGATCTGGCCCGTAGAGGTCAGTCCGTCCTCGTAGCAGAGGTAGGTGCGGCTACCGGGCATCAGCATCGCGCCGTGCGCGGAGGCCGGCGTCGCGCTCACGACGCTCGCCGTGATCGCCACCGCGACGGCACCCCATAGCGCCCATCTCGTTCTTTTCCTCACATTACCCACCCTTCTTGGGTCCGGCGAGGTGGGGCATGCCCGACCCGGGACGCGGCCCCGACGTCCCGGGGCGGACACGCCCAGGTCGTGGCGGAGAGTACCTGCGGCGCAAGTGCGGGTGAACGGCGCGGCGATCATGGTCCCTTATCGAAAGCCCCGGTCATTCGCCGACGACCTGATCCGCGCACGTCAGGGTGCGCAGGAGGCTGACTCAGTCGGCCGCAATCCGGACGAAGCGGATGAAACTTTCCGCACCCAACGTGAAGTTTTCGTAGCGAACCGCCGACCCGTCGACAGCAATACCCTGATGGTCACTGGTACGGGTGACGTTGCTTGCCGGGCCGCACAGGCGTCTTCTTCAATCCAAGTGAGGGCCACCCGACGAGGAGAGGCGGGCCGCGTGACCCAGCCGTTCGAGCTGCCGGATTTCTACCTCCCGTACCCCGCCAGACTCAACCCGCACCTGGAGGGCGCACGGCTGCATTCGAAGCAGTGGGCGCGCCGAATGGGCATGCTCGAGGGCTCGGGCGTGTGGACCGAGGCGGACCTCGACGCCCACGACTACGGCCTGCTGTGCGCGTATACGCACCCTGACGCCTCAGCACCGGAACTCGACCTGGTCACCGACTGGTACGTGTGGGTGTTCTTCTTCGACGACCACTTCCTGGAGACGTTCAAGCGCAGCCAGGACCGGGCCGGCGGCAAGGCGTATCTGGACCGGCTGCCCGCGTTCATGCCGATGGACCTGGCCGTCGGGATGCCGGAGCCGACCAACCCCGTCGAGGCTGGCTTGGCCGACCTGTGGGCGCGCACCGTGCCGAGCATGTCGCTGGACTGGCGCGCCCGGTTCGCCGAAAGCACCGAGAACCTGCTGAACGAGTCGCTGTGGGAGCTTTCGAACATCAACGAGGGCCGCATCCCCAATCCGGTCGAGTACATCGAGATGCGGCGCAAGGTCGGCGGCGCACCCTGGTCCGCGGGCCTGGTCGAACACGCGGCCGGGGCCGAGGTGCCGGCCGTGATCGCGGGCAGCCGGCCGATGAGGGTGCTGAGAGACGCCTTCTCCGACGGGGTCCACCTGCGCAACGACCTGTTCTCCTACGAACGCGAGACCGGCACCGAGGGCGAGCTCAGCAACGGCGTGCTCGTGCTGGAGACCTTCCTCGGCTACGACACGCAGCGTGCCGCCGACGCCGTCAACGACCTGCTCACCTCGCGGCTGCAGCAGTTCGAGAACACCGCGCTGACCGAGCTGCTGCCGCTGTTCGCCGAGCACGGGCTGGATCCGGCCTCGTGCGCGAAGGTGCTCGCGTATGTCAAGGGTCTGCAAGACTGGCAGGCCGGCGGCCACGAGTGGCACATGCGCTCAAGCCGGTATATGAACGGTGGCGGCCGGGCCACCACGATGCGCCTCCCGTTCGGCCTGACCGAGCTGCCGCTGGCCGATCTCGGATTGTCCGCCGTCGCCGCCCGGCCGCCGGTCACCCCTGCCAGCGAGACGTTACGAGCACGCAGCTTTGCCTTCGCGCCATACCGGAAGGTCGGGCCGACGCCGCTGCCCGAGTTCGAGCTGCCGTTCGTGCTCCGCCTCAATCCGCACCTTGACCAGGCGCGGCGCAGCACCCTGACGTGGGCGCGGCGGATGGGCCTGCTGGCCGCGCAGCCCGGCGAGCCGATGTCAGCGATCTGGGACGAGGAGCGGCTGTCCGGATTCGACTTCCCGCTGTGCATGGCCGGGCTCAACCCGGACGGCCCGCCGGACGAACTGGAACTCGGCTCGCACTGGCTGACCTGGGGCACCTACTGGGATGACCTGTTGCCCGCGGTGTACGGCTCGCGCCGGGACTACGCCACCGCGAAGGCGGCCACCGACCGGCTCTCCCTGTTCATGCCGCTGGAGCCGGCCGACGCCGCCCACCGCGCCGCCACCCCGCTGACCGCGCTGGAGCGCGCACTGGCCGACCTGTGGGAACGCACCGCCGCGCCGATGGACCCGAGCGCACGCGCGGACTTTCGCGCCGCGATCGAGGACATGCTCGGCGCCGGGCTGTGGGAACTGGCCAACCACATCCAGAACCGCGTCCCCGACCCGGTCGACTACCTGGAGATGCGGCGCAAGACCTTCGGCTCCGAGCTGACCGCGAGCCTGGCCAGGCTGCGCCGGGCCCGCCGGGTGCCGCCGGAGGTATTCCGCGCCGGAACCATGCGGTCGCTGGACAACGCGGCGATGGACTACGCCTGCCTGCTCAACGACCTGTTCTCCTATCAGAAGGAGATCGAGTTCGAGGGCGACCGGCACAACTGCGTGCTGGTGGTGCAGCACTTCCTGGACTGCGGCCGGGACCAGGCCGTCGCCATCGTCAGCGACCTGATGAACTCGCGGCTGAGCCAGTTCCAGCACGTCGTCGCGGCGGAGCTGCCAGTGCTCTGCGACGACTTCGCGCTCGACGCGGAAGCACGCGAATCGGTCGACGGGTATGTGCGGCACATGCAGAACTGGCTTGCCGGCATCCTCAACTGGCACCGTGGCTGCGACCGCTACGACGAGGCGGCGCTGCGCAAACGGTATGGCGCGACCGGCATCGCGCAGACCGCGCCGGGCCGCGTCGGCGGTGCGCCGCGCTTCGGTCAGCTGCCCGCCTTCCACTCAGCCCGCGTGCCATGCTGACGGAATGGAATCACGGGGCTTCATGCGCGGACGCGCCGTGGCCGTATCGGCAAGCTCTGCCTCCGGTGCCGGGCCACAGCACACGATCAGCAGCACCCTGATCGAGCATCTCGGCGAGGGCGCCGGCTCGCTGCCGGTCACCTCCGGCACCTGGCCCTCCTACGAACACGTCAACGTGCAGGGCGGCCTGGACCACTGGCTGGAAGGCTGGCCCGGCGAGCACCGGCTGCTCGGGCTCGCCGGCTTCCGGCACCGGATGTTCGGCTTGGCAGACCTCTGCCAGCCCGGCATGGAGACCGGCCTCGCGCTGGCCGGGGTGCCGGTCAGCGAGCAGCCCGTCAGCCCGGACGGGGAGATGCGCAGCTGCGTGCAGTGCGGGCTGTACCTGCTCTCCGATGGAGAGCTTCGCATGGCCCTGCTGCTGCGCGGCTCGGACGAGCGCGGCCCGCAGCCCGATGTCAGCATGGAGATCACGGCCACGGACCCGGCCGCCGCGCGGCGGGCGCTGGCCGAGATCCGGGAGCTCGGGCTGCGCCGCAGCGTCTACCGCCGCCAGGTGGTCTCCTTCGAGCCCGACATGTTCGGACCGCGCCGCGGCGGGCTGCTGGCCTTCCATCCGCGCCCGCGGATGACCCGCGACCAGCTGGTCCTGCCGGACGGCGTGCTCGAGGGGATCGAGCGGCAGATCCTCGGCGTCGCACGGCACCGGGAGCTGCTGCTCGCGCACGGCCAGCACCTCAAGCGCGGCGTACTGCTTTACGGAGCGCCCGGCGTCGGCAAGACACACACGGTGCGCTACCTGATGAGCAGGCTGCCCGAGGTGTCCGTGCTGATCCTTTCCGCGGCCGCGCTGCGGTTCGTCCAGGAGGCGTGCTCGATCGCCCGTGACCTGCAACCCTCCATGCTCATCATCGAGGACGTAGACCTGATCGCCGAGGATCGCGGCTCGCGGCCGATCGGCCAGAACCCGCTGCTCTTCCAGCTGCTCAACGAGATGGACGGCCTGCGCGACGACGTGGACGTCACGTTCGTGCTGACCACCAACCGGGTGGACGTGCTCGAGCCAGCGCTGGCCAGCCGGCCGGGACGCATCGATCACGCGGTGGAGATCCCGCTGCCGGACGCCGAGGGGCGCCGCGCGCTGATCGAGGTGTACCGCGGCGGCCTGGAGCTGGACCTCGCCTATCCGGACGAGGTGATCCGGCGCACCGAGGGCGTGACCGCCTCCTTCATCAAGGAACTGCTTCGCCGGTCGGCGCTGATCGCGGCGGAAGGCGCCGGGGGTTCGGACGGCGCCGGTTCAACGCCGCTGCGCCTCACCGACCGGCACCTGCACGCCGCGCTCGACGTCCTGCTCGGCGACGCGAACGCCCTGACCAGAAGGCTGCTCGGCGCGGGAGGCCACGGCCCCGCCACTTGAACCACGGCTCCGCCACATGAACCACTGCCCCGCCACATGAACTAGAGCCCCGCCGGATGAACCGGTGCGGCCGCGCGCGGCCGGCGGCTCAGGTGCGCGCCTTCGTGACCGCCTTGCTCATCGTGTTCTCGACGAAGGTCTTGTCCAGCGGGGTGAGCCCGACGATGTAGACCACGATGACCGAGTTCCCGTTGCGCGCGGCCACGATGTAGCCCTTGCCGGTGATGCCGGTGGAGATCTCGATCGAGAGCGTGAACGAGTACGAACTGTCCCCGTAGGCGGGCAGCGAGGCGCGCACGATCGAGAAGGTGCTCGACCCGTTGGCGCCGCCGTGCGTGTAAGTCGTGCACTTGGGCAGCCCGTTGACGAGCGTGTCCCAGGACTTATTCACCTGGGCCTGATCTCCAGCGGCGATCTGCTCCACGAGGAACGGACCGGTCATTCCGCCGTTCAGATCCGCCTCCGCGTGGCTGTTGAGCGGGCTGTTCCAGTTCGCGGTGTTGAGCAGCGGACAGGTGGTCTGCATCGTCGGGTTCGTCGCCGACGCGTCGATACCCCAGCCGGCCGGCAGGTCCGCCGGTGCGAGCAGTTTGGCCGCCAGCCCCGTGGCGGGGGCCGCGGTCGACGGCGCCGTCCCGATGCCGGACGGCGCGGTCACCGAGGGCTGCGCGGAGCCCGTGCCGCCGGGCGAGGTCGCCGCCGCGGACGACGAGCAGCCGCTTGCGGCCAGAGCGACGAGTGCGGCCGAACCGAAAGCGACCGTGAAGGACTTGACACTCAAGACGCGCATGCAATCCCCTCGGGATCAGGTGGCGGACGGCACGCAGGTTAGCGGTCACCGAGCGCTCACTACGAGTGCGCGGACCGAACCGTTACAGAGTGAACGAATGCGCGCGGCGCGGATCGGGGCCCGCCGGATCCCGGGGCGGAGGCGATGATACGGCGTCACGGAAGTCCCACGGATCACATTGGCGAATTGATGCCACACTGATCGGTTCGGCACACAGCTCACGTCGCATCAGGTGAGAGACTGAAAGGCAGATCAGGCATCCCCCCAGTCTGATCTCGCGCCCGAGGAACGCGATTTCGCGGCTCGGACGCACCCCCCGGCGTCGCCTTCCCCCAGAGACGCCGGGGGACCTCTCTCCTGACCCGATCCGCCGGGCCGATGCACCCTGCACTGATTTAGGCGTCCCAGCGCACGTATAAGGATTCGGGCTTGCGGAAGACCAGTCCGCGCGGGGCGGCCGGCGGGCGGTCCGGATCGAGCCTCAGCCCGGGCAGCTCGCGCAGCAGGGTGCTGACGGCGACGCGGGTCTCCAGCCGGGCGGCGTGCGCGCCGAGGCAGAAGTGCGGGCCCTGGGCGAACCCGAGATGCAGCCTGGCGTTCGGGCGGCGCAGGTCGAAGCGGTCCGGCTCGGCGAAGACCCGCGGATCGCGGTTCGCGCCCGCGATCGAGACGGTCACGAGGTCTCCGGCGCCGATCGGGGCGCCGGCCAGCTCGACGTCACGGGTCGCGTACCGGTCGACGACCGCCGCCGCGGGCTCCAGCCGCACCGACTCCTCGACCGCGTCCGCGACCAGCCCGGGATCGGCGCGCACCAGGGCGAGCTGGTCGGGGTGGGCGAGCAGGTGCAGCACGGCGTTGGCGATCATCGCCTCGGTGGTCTCGATCCCGCCGAACATCATCACGGCCGCGTTCGAGACCACCTCGGGAAGTTCCAGCCCCGCCCCGGCGGCGACCAGCAGCGCCTCGGGATCGCCGGCCCGCACGGTGGCGTGCACGCTCGCGCTCAGCCGCGCGACCGCCTCGGCGCCGCCCGGCCGTGGTTCGAGCCCCGCGGAGATGTCGTTGACCGCGCCGACGATGGCGTCGTACCAGCCGAGGACCGTCGCCGGGTCGGTGCCGAGCAGGCCGAGCGATTCGGCGACCACCGCGACCGCGAGCGGACCTGCCATCCCGCGCCGCAGCTCGCCCGCCCCGGCCGGGCGCAGCGCGTCGACCAAGCGCGCCGCTTCCTGCTCGATGAACGCGGCGAGCCTGGCTTCCACGTCGCGCGGCCGGAACCGCTCGGCGAAGGGAGTGCGGTGCCGCGTATGCACCGGCCCGTCCAGCGAGAGCATGCTCGGACCGACGACGCGAGCGGTCGAGAAGCGCGGGTCGTCCACGGTGAACGTCTCGGCGTCGCGCATGACGGCCACGGCCAGATCGCGCCGGGTGACCAACCAGCCCCCGAGGGCCGGGAGCCAGGAGACCGGCTCGTGCGCGCGCAGCCGGGCGAGCAGCGGATGCGGGTCCTGCTCGAGCTCGGCGACCGTCGCCGCGGCGCCGACCGGAAACCGGTCGGCGCGCGGCGAGATCATGGAGACAGGTTAACGCCTCAGCCGGAGCACGGCGGCGCCGTCAGCAGCCGATGCGCGAGGTGCTGAGCACCACGTCGTCGAACCATAGCGTGTCGTTGCCGTTGCTGTAGTTCTCCCAGCCGAGCTTGAGGTCGGTCAGGTTCGGCCGCCAGTTCGCCCCGGAGCCGCCGAGCCACTGCGCGTCGATGTCCTGCGTCGGCACGCCGTCCTCCGTCAGGCCTGGCACGAGGGTGCCGTTGTACCAGGTGTAGATCTGCCCGGTGGTCTTGCTCACCGAGAACTCCAGGCACTCCCACGCCCCGGTCGGCACGACCACGCTCTGCGCGACTCCGGCCGGGCTCTGCGCGGGCAGCGTCGCGTCGTCGGACTGCCGGTTCCACATCAGCGCGCCGTTCTGCGCGCCGAGCCGCAGATCGGTGTTGTTGTCCGCGGAGTCGTTCATGGCCAGGAAGGTGGTGTGGTTGGTCGGCAGCGGCGCGGTGTGCTTGAACCAGAACCGCACGTACCAGGTCGGCGAGGCGAGCGGCATGTCGGTGGTGTCGTCGGCGAAGACGTGGTTGCAGTACGTCCCGACGCCGTCGATCTCCAGCGACTTCACGCCGCCGTGCGCCTGCGCTCCGGTGATCGTCGCGGTGCCGCTACCGGAGCAGTTCGGCGTGCTGATGCTCCACCGGCCGGAGGGCGCGGCGCCGACCGTCTGGTTCTCCCAGCCCTCGCAGAACACTGCCGCGCTCGGGCAGGAACCGCCGCCCGAACTGCCGCTCGGGCTCGCGGACGGACTGGCCGACCGGCTCGCCGAAGGGCTGCTCGACGGACTCGTGCTCGGGCTGGCGCTGGGAGTGGCGCTGGCACTCGCACTCGCACTCGCGCTCGCGCTCGGCGACGAAGAGGAGCCGCCCGCGCGGGACACGCCGTTCAGGGCGAAGTCGGTGGGTGTCGCGTTGGCGCCGGAGAAGGTGCCCTGGAAGCCGAAGGTGGCGGTGCCCCCGGTGGCGATCGAGCCGTTGTAGGACTCGTTGACCGCCTTGACCGACGTGCCGGTCTGGGTGATCTGCGCGTTCCAGCCGGAGGTGATCTGCTGGTTGCCGGTGAAGGTCCAGCTCAGCGTCCAGCTGGTGACCGGCGAGCCGGTGTTCGTCAGCGTGACGTTCGCGGTGAACCCGCCTGACCACTGGTTGACTTGGTAGGCGACGCTGCATGGGCCGGAGGCGGCGCTCACGCTCGGCGCGACGGCGACGACGCCAGCCGCGACGGCGGCGCTCGCTACGGCCAGGGCGGCATCGCGCAGGCGGCGCGGCCGGCGCAGGAGGTTGACCATACGGACTCCAGTTGCTGGTTGCTGACGCTGCTGCGCGAGGTGGGCGGTGCGTTGGGCGCAGTATTCGGGCGGCCGCCGAAGCGGGGCAACCGGCCGGTGCGGGCCGCACCGGGAGATCGGCGGTGTCCTGCGCGGAGAGGCGCAATCACCGTGATCGACAAGGAAAGTTACATATCAGACGACTGAAGAAGCCTCGGCCCGGCGGCCGCCCTGGCGCCGGCCGCGGCCGAATCCGTCACCGCCGCAGCTTAGGCTGGTGCCCGGCGTGTCGCGACGGATAATCCGTCCAGTGCGGCACGCACTGGTAAGGCTCGGAAGGAAAACAGGTGTCACAGGCGCACGACGGCCCAGTGAGCTGGGACCGTGAGGACCGGCTGGCGGAGGCGGTGGCGGAGCTCTCGCAGACCTGCGATGAGCTCGTCGGCCTCTCCACCGCGCTGTCCGCGATCGACCGGCAGGACCGGCTCGGGGATACCGGCAGGTCCGTGGGGCGGCACGTGCTCGACGTGCTGACCAAGACCCGCCGCGAGCTGTCCAAGCTGCGGTGCGTCGTGGAGGCCAGGGCGCTGGAGAACCTGGTCGTGCTCGCCCGGCTCGAGGTGCGCCGCCTGCACGAGATCACCCGCGGCGCGCGGCTGGAGTACAGCGACTTCAAGACCCTCAGTGCCCAGGGCGCGACGCGGGAGGCGATCGAGGACCTGATCCACCGGCCGGAGGCGATCACGCACGCGCAGAGCTACGTCGACTACGGGCACCGGGTGATCGAGCCGATGCTGCAACGGCTGCTGGACGAGACCAGCGCCAAGTACGACGACCTGGCCGTCGCCACGGCCGAGGGCGACGCCATGCCGGATCCGTCGCTGCTGTTCGAGCTGCGCGAGTACATCGTCGGGCTGCGCGACGCCCAGGAGCCGGATCACCTGACCAACCTGCTGTGACCGGGGCCGGGCCGCGGGGGCGCGAGTTTTCCGCGCATCCGACCGTTTGGACCGGGCTCAGGGGGTACTGCGGGGCGGACCCTGGAACGGACGGTGAGGAGAAACCCGTGCTCGCTTTGACTCAGACGGCGGTGGGCGTCATCCACGACCTGACCACCCAGCCGGGACTGCCCGACGGGACCGGGCTGCGGATCGCCCCGCAGGCCGCCGACAACGGCGAGGGCCCCGCCTTCGCGCTCTCGCTCACGCAGGCCCCGCAGGCCGCCGACGAGGTCATCGAGACCCCGGACGCCCGGATCTACCTGGAGCCCGCGGTATCGCAGCTGCTCGACGACAAGGTGCTCGACGCGCGCATCGACGAGCAGGGCGAGATCGCCTTCATGATCTCGCAGCAGCCGCCGCGGAACGTGTAGCACCGCTCGAGCGCGATCCCAAAGACGCGACGCTGTCGGTCTTCGGCGCCGGTGCGCTACTACTTAGCGCCGGCGGCGGAGATCGACAGCGCGTTTTTGGTCAGTGCCTGCTGGTCTGCCAGCGCGATCGTCAGTTCGCCGGCCGCGGTCGGGTGGAACGGCGCCGGGTCCTTGAGCCCTTGTACGTACGGCTGGCTGCTGCACAGCTCGTGGCCGGCGAAGCTCGGGCGCACCGTGATGAACCCGAAGGTCTGCGCGCCGTCCGCGAGCACCGTGTTCAGCGTCGCGAGGCGGGAGGAGAGCACCTTCGTCTTGGCCGGGGTGAAACCGACGCCGCTCAGGCAGCTCAGGTTCGGCCCGAACGGGTCGAAGTAGGTGTTGATCAGCACCTGCGGGTGCTGCGGCAGGGCGGCCAGGTCGTGCAGCATCTCGTAGTAGCCGCGGGTGAAGTCGTGCAGGTTGCTCTGGAAGTAGGCGGTGGACGCCTGGTCGTCGCAGGCGGCGGCCAGCACGCACAGCGCCTCGGTGGCGACCCACTTGAGGTCGTTGGCGCCGATGCTGACCACGACCACCGAAGCCCGGTCCGCCTGTTCCAGCACGCTCATCTGCGGCGGCACGGTCAGCCCGCCGGCGATCTGCGGACCGAGCACGCCCGCGCTCACGGTCGCGCCGCTGCAGGCGAGGTTCAGCACCTTCCAGTTGTTGGCCTGGGCGAGGTCCACCGCGTAGGAGTCGGCGCTGCGGCCGCAGGCCTTGTCCTGGTCGGAGGGGTGGGCGACCGGCGGATTGCCGATCGCCGCCGCGGTCGAGTCGCCGATGACCACGGCCTGCACACCGGGAAGGCTCGCGCCGTTCCTGGCCGGGGCCGCGGGGCCGAGCGCGCTGTCGCCGACCAGGTCGCTGAGCGACTTGACCTGGCGCAGGGTGCTGGGCGCGCCGGTGGCGAAGACGGCGACCGCGCCGGCGTTTGCCGCCACCGAGACCAGCGTCCCGATCACGACGACCTTGAGCATCCTGCGGTGTGTGTAGTGGCGCAGGCCCGAGACGGCCAGCAGCAGCAGGATCGCGAATCCGGCCGTCACCGCGGTCTGC
>Ga0070739_10003312_pt1 | contig 20228 bp, 15 predicted proteins | sample Coa_R1_7_FD_66445 | JGI IMG/M metagenome (GOLD analysis project Ga0070739, IMG submission 66445) | Surface soil microbial communities from Centralia Pennsylvania, which are recovering from an underground coalmine fire - Coalmine... | ecosystem: Environmental > Terrestrial > Soil > Unclassified ... | reverse complement strand
AGCCGGTCAGGATGCGCATCGTCGTGGTCTTCCCGGCGCCGTTTGGGCCGAGGAAGCCGAGAATCTCTCCCTTGGCGACCTCGAAGTTCAAGTCGCGGATGGCGGCGCGTGGCCCGTAGTACTTGGTTAGGTGCTCGACCTTGATCATGCTCTATCCCTCGCCGCTCGGTGGCCCGTGCGTGAGGCTCGGCAGGGGAAACCCGCGGCTAATTTAGTGTACTCGCCAGGTGCAGCCGCGGGGAAGGGTTATTTGCCGCGCGCCGGACGGGCCAGGCGACCCGGGCAAACTATAAAGAGGTCCTTGGAACCGTGTCAACGATAGATCGCTCTAGGCGGGGTGGTCGTGGTGGCGCAGGATCGGCGGCGGGTCGCCGGTGCCCAGCACCCACACTTGCTCGTCCTCGACCTTGGTCTGGAGGACCGGCAGCGGGGGGGGCGTCCAGGGGTAATCGGGCGTCGGCTGGATCACGCCGTCGCTGTTGAAGTCAGCGCCGTGGCACGGACAGCGGAAGAGCTGCCTGTCTTCGTTCCAGCGGAGCACGCAGCCCATGTGCGTGCAGACGGCCGACATGGCGACGAAGTCGCCATCCTGGTTCAGCAGGTGCCCGAGGACCGCGCCGGCCGCGAAGGGTACTACCGCCCCGGGGGGCACGTCGGCCACGCGGGCGACGGGGACCCACTCGCCCTCGCGCAGCGTCAGCTCGCGCGACGGCCGCGCCGGTGGGCTCGACGACGAGGTCGCGCTGGGCTCGGCAAGCCGCCCGACGGCGAAGCCGGCCGCGCCCGCCGCGAGCGCGGTGGCGCCGGCCGACAGGGCCTGGCGGCGCGACAGGCGCGTCCGGCCGCGCTCGCTCGCGCCGCGCAGACGCCGACCGAGCGCCGCGAGGTAGCCAGGGCGCGGTGTGGCGAGATCGGGCCGCGCCTGCTTGAGCAGCGCCGCTACCTGCCAGAGGTCGGCTTCGTCGCCGCCCGGCGCCGGGTCAGGCGGACGCTGCTCGGCTAGCAGCCGATCGATCGCCGCGTTCAGCCGGTTCGCCGCCGCGCCCGAGACCTCAGGCTCTTCGTTCGACATGCTCTCGTCCCAGCAGCGCCGCCTTCTGGACGGCGCGGAACTGGAGGACCTTCGCGTGGTTCTCGGTGATGCCCATCTCGCGGGCGGTCTCCTTGATCGAGTAGCCTTTGAGGAAGCGCAGGGTCAGCACTTCCCGGTAGCGCTCGGACAACTGGTCGAGCAGCCAGAGCGCAAACTGCGTGGCGGCCTGGTCAGAAGCGGGCGTCCCACCGCTCGCCTCCGGCACGTCCAGGTAGCCCAGGGGCGCTTCCGGGGTGCGGTTGCGCCGTCGCCAGTAGTCCGCAAGAGTAGTACGCGCGACCTGGTACAACCAGGCCTGCACGCTCGCGTCATCGCGGCTCGGCTCGAGCTGGCGCACGGCCTTCAGGAACACCTCCGACGTCAGGTCTTCCGCTTCCTCCTGGTTGCCGAGGCGGCTGTACAGGAAGCGGTAGATCGGCACGACGTACCGCGTGTAGGCGTGCTCGATGGACACGGCGGGCTCGCCCGACCTGGCGAGCTCCCCCGCGTGCAGGGTGAGAGAGGCGTCCGGTTCGTGGCCTGACAGGTTCCCCATGGGCGGGTACGATCCTAAGGGCTTCTCACGAAACCCTGGCACCGGCTGTGACCCGGTGGCTCACAGCCGGGACTGATAGATCCGTTAACGCTGCGTCGCTGCGAAACTCGCGCGAGCATGCGTCGCGTCCCCGCCCGCTGGGAGCCGCGCCGCGCTTCGCGTCCCGGGGGTGCCTCGCCCCGCAGGTAGTGTACAGTCTGGACGTGGAACTGAGCATCCTCGGACCACGCACGGCGGGTGGGGCCGTGCGGCGACGAGCGCCGCGGATGCTGGGTGCGGAGGCGAGCGATGCAGGTAGATATCCAGGCGCCCGTGTACTGTGCGGACGGCACGCACGTGGGCAAGGTGGACCGCGTGGTGATCGACCCGGACGCGAAGCGCGTGACGCACGTGGTGATCCACAAGGGGACCTGGCTCTCGCGCGACATCGTCGTGCCGCTCGACGCGATCGAGCGCACCGACCGCCACGGCGTCTACCTGCGCCTCGCGCCGGACCAGGTGAACGCGCTACCGGACTTCGTGGAGGTCGAGTGGGCCCAGCCGCGCGAGGGCTGGGTCCCCCCGCCGGGCTACTTCGAGAGCGTCGTCCTCTGGCCCCCTTACTACGGCCAGCCCGCGGCGCCGACGACCGAGCGCCTGCGCCTCGGCGAGCATGAGGTGGCGATCACCGAGGGCACGGACGTGGAGTGCACCGACGGGAAGATCGGCGTGGTCGATCGGGTCCTCCTCGACCCCGAGACCCGCCGGCTGGAGGGCCTCGTCGTCCGCGAGGGCGTCATCCTGACCCACGCCGTCGTCGTGCCGGCACGCTGGGTCGCGGATGCCAGCGCGGATGCGGTCCGCCTGAACGTCGCCAAGGACACCGTGGCGCGCGACGCGCAGCGAGCGTCCTAAGCACTCCTCACGAAACTCAGCATACCTGGTGTCGGCGTGCTGCTCACACCAGGTAGTGAAAGCACCTCGAAGGCGGCCAACGCCGACCCATGGCGCGCGGGGCGCACCGCGCCGCGAGTAGCCGGGTGCCCTACGGCCTCGGCAGCGGCGAGGCGAGGGGGAAGCAGATGGATCTCGGCCTGAGCGACAAGGTGATCCTCGTCACTGGCGGGAGCAGCGGCATCGGCCGGGCAACCGCCACGCGCCTGGCGGCGGATGGCGCGCGGGTAGCGATCTGCGCGCGGGGCGCCGAGCGGCTAGAGGCCACGGCGCGTGCCCTGCGCGCCGAGCACCAGGCCGACGTGCTGGCGGTGACCGCCGACGTCGGCACGGCGGCCGGCGTCGAGCGCTTCGTGGGCGCGGCGCTGGACCGTTTCGGCGCGATCCATGGCCTGGTCAACAACGCCGGGGGCAGCGCCGCCGGGCCGTTCGCCGCGATCGACGACGCGGACTGGCAGGCCGACCTGGACCTCAAGCTGTTCTCGATGATCCGCATGATCCGTCTCTGCTTGCCCCAGCTCATCGCGAACAAGGGCGCCGTCGTCAACGTCGCCGCGATTAGCGGGCAACAGCCTGGCGCGCGCTCGATGCCCAGCTCGGTGACCCGCGCGGCAGGGCTGGCGCTGACGAAGGCGTTGTCGAAGGAGTATGCGCCCGAGGGTGTGCGGGTCAATGCCGTCTGCATCGGCGTCGTGCGCAGCGGCCAGCAGGAGAAGCACTGGCAGCAGCACGCGCCCCACCTCGCGCTGGAGGAGTTCTACGTGGAGTGGGCGCGCCAGCGGGGCGTGCCGCTGGGCCGCGTGGGCTATCCGGAGGAGGTGGCCGCGCTGATCGCTCTGCTGCTGTCCGGCCAGGGCGCCTTCATCACCGGCACCGCGATCAACGTCGACGGCGGGATGTCCGCGGTGCTGTAGCCCCTCGCCCCCAACCCCTCCCGGGGGAGGGGAGTAAGACGGGGGCGGCACCTGCCGCCCCCGTCGCTCGTCCCTCTCGCCCTCGCCCCTCAACGGTGGGCGAGACGTCGCGCCCCGCGTCCCTCGCCCCCTCGCCCCTTGTGGGAGAGGGGGCAGGGGGTTAGGGGGCGGTCACGGCAGTTGGCCGTTCTGGCGCGCGTTCTTCAGCGCGTCGTAGGCCGGGCGGGTGGTGCCGTCCGGATTGGTGATCGACCACCAGTACTCTTCGTTCTGCTGCGTCCAGCCCGGCGCGCTGAGGTTCCAGAGCACCATGACGCCGATCCAGGGCGACCAGTTCTGGTTCGCCCAGCGGTAGGCGCCCACGATGTACTGCGCCTTCTGGTCCTCGGTCACGCGGTGCCAGGCGTAGGCCGGGTTCACTTCGTCGGACGTCCAGCCGAACTCGAGGAGCCAGACCTGCTTCGCGGCGTCGTTGTTGCGCACCATCACGTCGCGGAGCTGCTCGACACGGCGGAAGCTGAAGCTGGGATGCCCGCCGTAGCTCGGGTCGGCGGCGACGTCGGCCGGGCTCATGTCGGGCGGCGCGCGGTAGCCGGCGCCGTGGGCGCCCAGGACGTCGAAGTAGGCCGCTGCGCCCGCGTCGTACAGCCACTGCAGGTAGGTATCGTCGGGTCGGGCCGTGTCGTCGTCCGTGCCGGTCGGCGTCAGGCCCGCCGAGATGACCGTCACGCTCGGGTCGGCGGACTTCGCCGCGCCGTAGGCGATCTTGAGCATGTTGACGTACTGGCCGGCCTGGTCCTGATTGATCGCCCGGCCGCCCCACTCGCGGGCGAGGTTCGGCTCGTTCCAGACCTCGATGGCCTGCACGCGCCCGACGGAGGAGTTGGCGCCGTAGCGGCTGACGAAAGCGTTCACGAAGTCGCCGAAGTCGTTCAGGTCGTCCGGCGGGCCGTTCGGCACCGGGTTGGCCTGGGACCAGTCCGGCGCGAAGTCGAGGCGGGCGATGATCTTGATGCCCGCGTCGTTGGCCGCGCGCACGATGCGGTCGGCCTCGGTCCAATCGTAGACGCCCTTGTCGGCGCCCTCGATGTCGCGCCACTGGAAGAGCTGGCGGATCCAGCCAAAGCCGAGATCGCGGACGCGACTGAGATCGCGCTGAGTCGTGTCGGGCGAGCCCCAGAGGAAGACGCTGATGCCGTATTCCGGACTGGCCGCCTGGAGCGGCGCACCACTATAGGTGATGCCCACACTGCTCCAGTCGGTGGGCGCCGGGAGCGGCGTGAAGGCGTCCGACAGGTCGCTGTCGGGCAGGTCGCTCGGACGGGCCAGAGCCGGCGGGGGAGGCGCCTGGTACTGGTTGATGAAGCGGCTGCCCTGGGCCGCGGCGGCGAGGTCGGGCGGCAGGTCCTGGCCAGTGAGCACTTCCTTGAGGTAGGTGCCCAGCGGGAGGCTGCTGGTGGTCCCGGCATCGCCGTCGTACATCATGATGCCGTTTTCGAAGCGCTGGTAGACGCGGTTCGGGTTCGCGGGGTCCGCCGTGGGCTGGCTGAGCGGGCGGCCCCAGACCTGGAAGGCGACGTAGGGCAGCATCTCTTGCGGCTGGTCGCCCTTCGGGAAGGCTTCGTCGTAGCTCACGCTGCTGAAGTAGGTGGACAGGAAGCGCACCGGCAGCCCGTTGAAGTCGTCCGGCACGAGCTGCTGCACCATGCTGAGCGTCTGGACCGAGTAGTCCGGCGCGTTGGGGTCGGAGGGCATCTGGGCGAGTATGCTGTCGTCGACCGGCGGCAGGGTCATGCCATTGACCTGAGTGAATGGGAAGATGGCGCTGTTGCCCAGCGGCACGACGTAGACCGTGTTGTCGGGTTGGAGCAGCAGCATCCGGTTCTGGAAGATCTGGGCGGGGAAGCCCAGGTAGCGAAACTGGCGCGACACCGGCGCGCCGAGCGTGCGCACGCCGCCCCGCTGCTTGAAGAAGTCGAAGAAGTAGCGGTTGCCGACGCGGAAGCCTGTCTCCGCAAAGTAGCGGGAGTCGGCCTGCGGGCTCGCCGGCGGCGCCGCGACCGGCGCGGGTAGCACCGCCGCGGGCGTCGCGGGCGCCGATGCATCCGTAGCGTTGGCGTTGGTCTCGGCGGCGTCGCTGGACTCGGCCGTCGCGGCGGGCTCGGCCTCGGCGTCCTGCGCGACGGGCTGGCTAGCAACCACGGCGCTCGCGGGCTGCGCTAGCGGGGCGGCCGCGGCCAGCGACGGTGGTTCGCTCGCTGCGCTGCCGCCGCTCGACGGCGCCGCGGCGGCGATGCTGCTGCCCGCGGAGAGTGGGACCGGCGCCGCGGGCGCGGCGGGCGCGGCACAGGCGCCCAGCAACAGCATCGCGGCGAACGCGCAGGTGGTGATGCCTCTCACAAGTCCTCCCTGCTGGACTGGGAATACGCGGCGCCCGGAGCCGGGCGCGAACAGCCATGGAGCGTTCCGAGGAGTATAGCGAAGCACTGGGCCGCGAGGTACGGAATCCGTCATTCGCCCTCGACGAGGCTGGCGAACTCCTCGATGGGCAGCGCGGCCAGCGTCTCGTAGCGGACATTCCCGCCGGCGGCCTCGCGCGCTAGCACCGTCATCGCCGTGGTCAGGTCGGGACAGTCCAGGATGGCCAGGTAATCGTAGTGGCCGAGCAAGGCATAGCTGCCGACCACGCGCGCGCCGAGCCTCTCCGCGCGGCGGACCGCGGCCTGGTGGCGCTGCCGAAGCCCGACCAGGTTGCGCATTCCTTCTTCCGTTGCCTTGCCCAACGCCACGAACAGCGGCATCGGCTTGCCTCCCTTCGCTGGTCCCCTCCACGAGCCCGGCATTATACCCTCTCGGTCGCCGAGCTCCGACGATTTCTTGGCCTGCGCCCGAGCCCGTTGCAGATGTTGCAATACTGTGAGCCCCGGCCGCCGGACCATCCGGGTCGAGCCCCACCGCTCGTGGTTGGTCCCGCCAGCGCCGCGGGGTGTGATCCGATCCGCCGGGTCTGGCGTAAAGACTTGCAAGACGCCTGGCCGGCGCGCACAATGCTCCGGGCGGCAACCGGGACTGCCGCTCGCGACGCGGGCGCGCGTCGGGCGGACGATGGCCCGCTGACGACAGGCCCCAGCCCCGGCGGGCCGACGGCCGCGGGAGGAGAGTGAGGCGATTCACACACGCTGTGTGATTCCGGTGACAGACGGCTAATCCGGGATGGTCTAAGCTAGGGGAGCGCGCGATTGTCCGCGGAGCTCCGCCTGACAGGATCAACCCGTGAGCGACGAAAGGAGTACCATGAAGCGGCTGCTAACTCCGGTACTGTTCCTGGCCCTGTGCACGGTCTTTGTGGCCCCCGCCGCGACGCACGCGGCCCTACTCGCGCCGGACACCGATCCCAGGACGTTCGTGCTCGACGCCACCGACGTGGGCAGCGGATTCCGACTGAACAGCGACCAGAGCGGCATGCGCCCGAACGAAGCCGCTTCGAACCGAGACGACGTCGCGCGCTACCAGCAGTGGGGCCGCATCACTGGCTACAACGCCCAGTTCGAGCGCGAGCCCAGCCTCCTTTCGTCGCTCACCCAGACCGGCCTCGTGCTCCAGGCCGTATCGCTCTACCGCACGCCCGAGGGCGCGCAGGCCGCGTTTGACTACTCCCGCCAGCGGAACGGCCAGACGATGGAGCTGCTGGGCACGCCGCAGGTCGGCGACCAGTCGCTCGCCTTCCGCGTTCGCCCGCAGGTCAGCCAGCAGCCGACGCAGGGCGGCACGCCGCCAGACGCGGTCGTGATCCAGTTCCGCAAGGGCAACCTGACGCAGTCGATCCTGGCCACCGGCCCGCAGGGCGCGCCCGTGCTCGACGACGCGATGGCGCTGGCGCAGCTCGCCGCGAGCCGGGTACCGGACTAGGCCACTCACCGCGCCCGCACCCGCGCGGCGGGGCCCGCTCTGGGGCCCGCCGCGTTTTTGTTTGCCCCGCGCCCGACGTAGAATGCGCGTGACGGCACAGGGAGGAGAGGCGATGGCGGGACGGTCGATCGCGGGCTGGCAGCCTGCTCTGGCGGCGCGTGCGGGGCTGCACTACGGCTGGGTCGTGGTTGCGGTAACGCTGCCCACGATGCTGGTCGCGGCCGGTTTGCGCGCTTCCGCGGGCGTCGTGATCAAGCCCTGGGAAGCGGAGTTTGGCTGGGACCGGGCGGCCATCTCGACCATCATCGCCCTGAGCTGGGTCGCCTACGGGATCGCCAACCCGCTCGCCGGACGGCTGATCGACCGGTTCGGCCCCCGCCGCGTGACGCTGGCTAGCATCAGCCTGGCCGCGTTAGGCGCCCTCGGCACGTCCCTCGTCCGCGAGCCCTGGCAGCTCTACCTGGTCTGGGGCCTCGCCGTTGGGCTCGGGTCGGGCGGAGCGGCGAACGTGCTGGCCGCCACCGTCGCCAACCGCTGGTTCGCCAGCAAGCGGGGGCTGGTCACGGGTATCCTCGGCGGCGGGAGCTCGGCCGGCCAGCTCGTCTTCCTGCCGACGCTGATGGCGCTGACCGTTACCGAGGGCTGGCGCGCGGGCCTCGTCCTGCTCGCGGCCCTGCTCGGCCTCCTGGTCCTACCGCTCGTGTTCCTCCTCCTGCGCGACCGGCCGGCGGACGTGGGGCTGCGGCCGTACGGCGCGGCCGAGACGGGGGACGCCGCCACGAGCGGGGCGGGCGCGGCAGTGCGCGCCACGTCGATCCATGCCGCCGCGCGGACGACCGACTTCTGGCTGCTCGCGGGCAGCTTCTTCATCTGCGGCTACACGACGAACGGCTTGATCGGCACGCACCTCATCCCCCACGCCGTCGAGCACGGCATTCCGGAGGTGGCGACGGCCAGCGCGCTGGGGCTGATGGGGATGATGAACATCCTCGGCACGATCGCCTCCGGCATGCTCGTCGATCGGTACGATGCGCGCCGCCTCCTCGCCTGCTACTACACCTTCCGCGGGCTATCCTTGTTCCTGCTGCCGTTCGTTCAGGACGTGGGAATGCTGTCGGTGTTCGCGGTCATCTACGGTCTGGACTGGCTGGCGACGGTGCCGCCGACGATCAACCTCACCGCCGATCGCTTCGGCCGCCAGTCGGTCGGGGCGATCTACGGCTGGATTTCCCTCTCCCACCAGCTTGGCGGGGCCACCGCCGCCTACCTCGGCGGCTACGTCTACGTCTGGCTGGGCAGCTACAACGTCGCGTTCTTCTCCGCCGGCGTGACGGCAGTGATCGCGGCGGGGCTGGCCCTCAACGTGCGCCGTGGCCGGACGCCGGCCACGGCCGCGGCCCCCGCCTGAGCGCACCGCACGGGATTGCCGCGCGCGGCGAGCGTGAGCCTGCCTCTTGCGCGATTCTTACCTTCCGTTTGTCTGCGTCTAGCACGGCGACTGCTATTACTACAGCAGAGAGACCGTGCCCCGACTGCGAATCGGGGGTGCCTGCCGCACACAGCGGTACGGCCGGCGGCCTCGGCGCCGCGCTCCGGCCCTCGTCGGCAGGCTCCTGGTGAGCCGCCGCGGAGGAGCGATGGTGGCGCGCAGCGCGGTTGAGGTGAAGAGAGATGGCACTCACGCTAGACCTGGTGTTAGACGAGACCCCGCTGCTACGCGCGCCGGTGCTGCTCGCAGCGTTCGCCGGCTGGGGCGACGGAGCGGTGGCTGGCTCGGCCGCTGTCCAGTACCTGATCAGCAAATACCAGGCGCGCCGGCTCGGGATCTACGACCCCGACGATGTCTACGAATACACGTCGACGCGCCCCGTCTCGATTCTGAGCGAGGGCGGCTCGCGCGAGCTGATCTGGCCGACCCTCGCGCTCTATGCCTGTTCGCTGCCGGACGGCGAGCGCGACGCGCTGATCCTGGCCGGACCAGAGCCGAACCTGCACTGGCGGGCCCTGGCGGGCTCGGTCGTGAGCGTCGCCCAGCGCTTCGAGGTGTCCGACGTCGTCGTACTGGGCAGCTACTGGGACCGCGTGAGCCACCTCGGTCGCGCGCTCCTCAGCGCGCGGGCGGCCGACGCCGCTGCGCGCGCGAAGCTGGCGACGCTCGGCCTGCCCGAGTCGGGTTACCAGGGGCCGACCGGCTTCACGTCCGCGCTGCTCGATGCCTGCGCCCAGGCCAGGATTCGCGCCCTCGGTCTCTCCGGCCGCGCGCCCCACTACGTGCAGGGCGTCACCCATCCAAAGATCGCGCACGCGCTGCTCCAGGCCGTGGAACAGCTCGTGGGCCTGCGGGTCGACATCGCCGAGCTCGAGCGCGCGGGCCGCGAGCAGGAGCGCCTGCTGACCGAGCGGGTCAAGGAGGAGCCAAGGCTCTGGCAGTATGCCCAGCAGCTCGCGGCTGCCACCGGGCAGACGGCGGCGCTCGACGATTTCGCCAGCGGTACCTGGCAGACCCTCTCGGCGGCCGCGCCCGAGGCGCCCGCCCCCGGCGAGCCGAGCCGCGTGTCGCAGACCCGGGGTGAGCTGCCCAGCGGCAAGGACCTGGTCGACGCGGTCGAGGAGTTCCTGCGTAGCAGGGGCAGCAGCTAGCGTTCGCCCTGCTCGACCGCCGTTGAAGCCCTGCTCCCCTCCGGGCCCCGGGCCGCTTCTGCGGCCCGGGGCCCTTTCGCCTTGGTGAGCGCGGTTGACGGCCCGCGCGCCGCGCTGTTACAAACCTCACAGGAGTATCGAAGTCATCCAGGCCCCGCGGCAGGGGGCCTTCTTCCCCCGGAGGCGAGGCGTTGGCCCATTCCTACCGCCTGGACGACATGAGCAAGGTCGTGTCGCTGGCGAAGCGACGCGGGTTCATCTTCCCAGGCAGCGAGATCTACGGCGGGTTCGGCAACTCCTGGGACTACGGTCCGCTCGGCACCTTGCTCAAAGAGAACGTCAAGGCGGCCTGGCTGCGCGCGATGGTCCAGGAGCGGGACGACGTGCTGCCGCTGGATTCCGCGATCATCATGAATCCCCGCGTCTGGGTCGCCTCGGGCCACGTCGCCAGCTTCTCCGATCCCCTCGTCGACTGCAAGCAGTGCAAGCAGCGCTGGCGCGCGGACCAGATCGAGGGCGGTCGGTGCCCGAACTGCGGCGGCGAGCTGACCGAGCCCCGCCAGTTCAACTTGATGTTCAAGACCTACGTCGGGCCGGTGGAGGACGAGGCAAACATCGCCTACCTACGGCCCGAGACGGCCCAGGGCATCTTCGTCAACTTCAAAAACGTCCTGACGACCATGCGCCAGAAGCTGCCCTTCGGCATCGCCCAGGTGGGCAAGTCCTTTCGCAACGAGATCACGCCGGGCAACTTCATCTTCCGCACGCGCGAGTTCGAGCAGATGGAGATGGAGTACTTCGTCCGGCCGGGGACTGCCGACGAGTGGTTCCGGCACTGGGTCCAGGCGCGGTACGATTGGTACGTCCGCTTCGGGGTTCGCCCGGACAACCTCCGCAAGCGCGAGCACGAGCCGGCCGAGCTGGCGCACTATGCGCGCGCCACGGTGGACGTGGAGTACCGCTATCCGTTCGGCTGGGGCGAGCTGGAGGGGATCGCCAACCGCGGCTGCTTCGACCTGTCGCAGCACGAGCAGCACAGCGGCGAGGAGCTGCGGTTCTTTGACGAGGAGACGCGCGAGCACATCCTGCCCGAGGTGATCGAGCCGGCGGCCGGGCTCACGCGCAGCACGCTCGCCTTCCTGCTCGACGCCTACGACGAGGAGCGCATCGTCGAGGGCGACAAGGAGGACACCCGCGTCGTCCTCCACCTGCACCCGGCCCTGGCGCCGTACAAGGCAGCGGTGCTGCCGCTCCTGCGCAACCGTCCGCCGCTGGTCGCGCTCGCCCAGGACATCCACCAGATGCTGCGGCGCTACCACCTCGTGACCTACGACGAGACGGGTGCCATTGGCCGCCGCTACCGCCGCCAGGACGAGATCGGGACCCCCTACTGCCTGACGGTCGACTTCCAGAGCCTGGAGGATCACACCGTTACCGTGCGCGATCGCGACGCGATGACCCAGATCCGCGTGCCCATGGAGCAGCTCGCGGCCTGGCTGACCGAGCACACCCGGTGAGTAGTACTGAGTGCCCAGTACTGAGTGCTGAGTGAGAAACCGGGCCTCAGTACTCTGTACTCAGTACTCAATACTGGGATAGGAAGGACACTGCCATGACGCAGGCACAGGCGTCTGCTACGAAACCGCCGACGGCGAAGAAGTGGGTCTATCGGTTCGAGGAGGGCTCGGCCGACATGCGCGCCCTGCTCGGCGGCAAGGGCGCCGGCTGCGCGCAGATGACCCGGGCGGGGCTGCCTGTGCCAGCCGGCTTCACGATTACCACCGAGGCCTGCAACGCCTACTACGAGTCGGGCAAGCAGTTCCCGCCGGGGATGTGGGAGCAGACGCTCGAGGCCCTGCGCGACGTCGAGCAGAAGACTGGCAAGCGCTTCGGCGACCGCGCCAATCCGCTGCTCGTCTCGGTGCGCTCGGGCGCCGCGCAGTCGATGCCGGGCATGATGGACACGGTGCTGAACCTGGGCCTGAATGACGAGACGGTGCAGGGCCTCGTCGCACTGACGCAGAACGAGCGCTTCGCCTACGACGCCTACCGCCGCTTCATCCAGATGTTCGGCCGCATCGTCCAGGACATCCCGGCCGAGAAGTTCGACGAGGTATTCGAGGCGGCGAAGAAGCGAGCCGGCGCCAGCCAGGACACCGACCTCGACGCCGCGGCGCTGCGTCAGGTAGTGACGGAGTTCAAGGCCGTCGTCCAGCGCGAGACGGGCCAGCCGTTCCCGACCGACCCGCTCGAGCAGCTCCGCCTGGCGATCGCGGCCGTGTTCGCGTCCTGGATGGGCAAGCGCGCTGTGGACTACCGCAACTTCTACAAGATCCCCCACGACCTCGGCACCGCGGTCAACGTCCAGACGATGGTCTTCGGCAACATGGGCGACGACTCAGGGACGGGCGTGGCCTTCACCCGCAACCCGATGAGCGGCAGCAAGGAGCTCTTCGGCGAGTTCCTGGTGAACGCCCAGGGCGAGGACGTGGTGGCGGGCATCCGCACGCCGATGCCGATCAGCCAGATGGCGGAGGCCCTGCCGCGGGCCTATGAGGAGTTCCAGACCATCGCCCAGCGTCTGGAGGACACCTACCACGACGTCCAGGACCTCGAGTTCACCGTCGAGCGCGGCCGCCTGTACATGCTCCAGACGCGCACCGCCAAGCGCTCGGCGGCCGCGGCGGTCAAGATCGCCGTCGACATGGTGCGGGAGGGCCTGATCACGCGCGAGCAGGCGATCCAGCGGGTGGAGCCGGAGCAGGTCGAGCAGCTCTTGCTGCCCTACTTCGATCCGATCGCCAAGGAGACCGCCCGCCGCGAGGGGCACCTGGTGGCGCGGGGCCTCAACGCTTCGCCGGGCGCGGCCGTGGGCAAGGCGGTGTTCGACGCCGACCGGGCGGCCGAGCTAGGCCAGGCCGGCGAGCGCGTCGTGCTGGTGCGCCCGGAGACCTCGCCCGACGACATCCACGGCCTCATCCAGGCCCAGGGGGTGCTCACGGCCCGCGGCGGCAACACGAGCCACGCCGCCGTAGTCGCGCGGGGCATGGGCAAGCCGGCCGTCGTGGGCGCCGAGCGCAGCGGCGTCAGCATCGACCTGCGCAGCCGTAGCTTCTCGGTCGACGGCCGCGTGGTGCGGGAAGGCGAGTGGCTATCGCTCGATGGCTCCACGGGCGAGGTCTTCGTCGGCGAGCTGCCACGGGCCGAGCCCGTGTTCAGCGAGCAGACGGACCTGTTGGAGCTGCTGAGCTGGGCAGACCAGGCGCGTCGGCTAGGAATATGGGCCAACGCCGACTACCCGCGCGATGCGCTGCGCGCCCGCGAGTTTGGCGCCGAGGGCATCGGCCTCTGTCGCACCGAGCACATGTTCATGGAGGAGGAGCGCCTGCCGCTGGTGCAGCAGATGATCCTGGCAGCGCCGGCGGCGGCGCGGGCGAAGGCGGCCGCCAACATCGAGCACCTGCGCGGGGAAGTGGCCGCGCGCCGCATGCGGAGGATCGAGACCGCCGACGCCCCGGACCTGGTCGCCACCGACCTCGCCGAGTGCGAGGCGCGGCTCGCGGAGGCCGAGGCGAAGCTGGCCACCAACCCGGACTGGCAGCAGTACAAGTCGGCCCTCGACCAGCTCCTGCCGATCCAGCGCGAGGACTTCAAGGGGCTGCTCCGCGAGATGGCCGGCCGGCCGGTGATCATCCGCCTGCTCGACCCGCCGCTGCACGAGTTCCTGCCGAAGTACGACGACCTGCTGGTCGAGGTCACCGAGCTGCGCATCCGCGGCGACGACCCCCAGCGCCTGGCCGAACGGGAGCGGCTGCTCGGCGTGGTCAACTCGCTGCGCGAGGCGAACCCGATGCTCGGCCTGCGCGGCTGCCGGCTGGGCCTGCTCTATCCCGAGATCAACGAGATGCAGGTGCGGGCGATTCTCGAGGCGACGGTCGAGCTGGAGCGCGAGGGCGTCGGCGCGCACCCGGAGATCATGATCCCGCTGATCGGCAACATGGAAGAGCTGCGCCGCGTCCACCAGGTGCTCAAGACCGTCGCCGAGAACGTGAAGAGCGGGGCGGGCATCGAAGTGGACTACAAGTTCGGCACGATGATCGAGCTCCCGCGCGCCGCCTTCATCGCCGACCAGATCGCCGAGCTGGCCGAGTTCTTCAGCTTCGGCACCAACGACCTGACGCAGACGATCTTCGGCTTCTCGCGCGACGACGCCGAGGGCAAGTTCCTGGGCACCTACGTGGAGGAGAAGATCCTGCCAACCAATCCTTTCCAGACGCTAGACCGGACGGGGGTCGGCGAGTTGATGCGCATCGGTGTCGAGCGTGGTCGCCGCACGCGGCCCGACCTTGAGATCGGCATCTGCGGCGAGCATGGCGGCGACCCCGACTCGATCGCCTTCTGTCACGAGATCGGGCTCAACTACGTCAGTTGCTCGCCGTTCCGGGTGCCGGTGGCGCGCCTGGCCGCGGCCCAGGCCGCGCTCGCTAGCCAGAGCGCGGGTGGGCCAGACCGATAAGCTGTATTGGTCCCTGGCATCTGGCGGCCGACACTGACGCGGATGAGGGTCGCCCCATGCTCTCCGTCATCGTCCCGACCTACAATGAGCGCGGGGCGCTCCCGGAGCTGATCGATCGGCTGGCGGCGACTTTCGAGCGGGGCGGCCTCGACGCCGAGATCGTCGTGGTGGACGACAACTCTCCCGACGGCACGGCGGCGCTGGCCGAAGAGCTGGCGGTGCGCTGGCCGCTGCGCGTCGTGCGGCGGCCGGGCAAGCTGGGGCTGGCCTCGGCTGTGCTGGACGGGCTCAAGGTGGCGCAGGGCGACCTGATCGGCGTCATCGACGCCGACCTCAGCCATCCGCCGGAGGCGTTGCTGCCGATGGTCCGCGCCCTCGACCAGGAGGGGGTGGATCTGGCGGTGGGGAGCCGCTACATTCGCGGCGGCGGCATGGAAGACTGGCCGCTCAGTCGCCAGCTCGTGTCGATGATCGCCAACCGCCTCACCATCGGCCTCACGCCGGTCCACGACGCGACGTCCGGCTTCTTCGTCGTCCGTCGGCAGGCGCTCGAGGGCGTGACGCTGAACCCGATCGGTTTCAAGATCGGGCTCGAAGTGATCGCCCGCGCCCACTACCGCCGCTGCGTGGAAGTGCCCTACATCTTTACCGATCGCAAGCACGGCTTCAGCAAGTTCACCCAGCGCGAGGTGATCGCCTTCCTCAAGCAGCTCCTCATCCTCTACGGCGACAAGTACCGCCACCGGCTGTACGTTGCCCGCTCCCGCGCTTAGCCTGAGGATGAGCGAGCAGCCGGGCGCCTCCCACTTTCCACCCTCGACCTGGCGCGCGGGGGGCAGGAGGCCGTGCCGATGAGTGGCCGTCCAGGGGCCTCGCGCTTTCGGCCCTGGGCCGCCGTGCGGCGGGCGCAGGGCGACGCCCTGCCGATCCAGACCCTGCTCTACCTGGCCGGCCTGGCCAGCTTCCTCGGGCCGGCGTCGATCTCCATCTACACGCCCAGCCTGGTGGCGCTGCGCGAGTCGTTCAGCACCTCCAACGCCCTGGCTGGCGCGACGGTCTCCGCCTTCTCGATCGTGCTGGCCGCCAGCCAGCTCCTGTACGGGCCGGTCATCGACCGCTTCTCGGGAAAGGTGGTGCTGGCGGGTGGGCTGGTGCTGTTCGGGGCGGCGAGCCTGCTGGCGGCCTGGGCGCCGCAGATCGGCGTGTTCCTGCTCGCCCGCGGGCTCCAGGCGGCGGGCGTCGCGGCCGGGCTGGTGGTGGGCGGCGCGCTGGTCAGCGACCGCTTTCCGCCGCAACGGCGGGCCAGCGCGATGGGCACGCTGCAGAGCTTCAACGCCTTCGGCGCGTCGCTGGGCCCGGTGATCGGCTCGGGCATCATCGCCCTCGGTTTCGCCTGGCAGGCCGACTTCGTGGCCCTGGCCGGCGCGGGGTTCCTGGTCGCCCTGGGCGTGGCCTGGCTGCTGCCGCGCCAGGCGGCGCCCGCCGAGCGCTTCTCGCCGGGCGCGATCGTCGGCGTGCTCCGTCTGCCGGCCACGCTGGCGGTGGCGCTGCTGGGGTTCGCCCAGTACTACGGCCACCTCTCGCTGATCACCTTCGCGCCGGTCGTGCTGCGCGAGCACGCCGGGCTCGATCCGGAGTGGATCGGCCTGCTCCTCCTGCCGCAGACGCTCGGCGTGACCTTCGGCGCGCCGCTCGGCGGCTGGGTCGCCGACCGCTGGGGCCGGCGGCGGGTGGCGCTGCTGGGCGCCACGCTGACGGGGGTCTCCTACGGGGCCTACACGGTCATCGCCGCCCTGGTCCCCGGCGCAGCGGCCGTGCCATTGATGGCCCTGGCCCAGGGCAGCTTCGGCCTGACGATGGGCATGGGCGTCGCGGCGCAGCTCGTCCTGATGGTCGAGTGGCTGCCCGCTCGCCGGGGCACCGCCGTCGGCACCTACGCCGCCGTGCGGTACACCGGCGCCGCGCTCGGCCCCCTGCTCGGCGGGGCGCTGATGGACCGCCTGGCGCTATGGACGCCCTTCGCGGTGGTGACCGTGCTGCTGTTCGCCGCGGCGCTCCTGGCCGCGCAGCTACTGCGCGAGCCCCCTACGCTGGCTCCACCCGCATCAGGATCGGCCGGCGCGGCACGAGTGTGACGACCGGGCGGGGGACGACGCGCTGACCCGGCTCGAGGGCGAGGCGCCAGCGGGCGAAGAGGGCGCTGAGGACGATCTTGATCTCCTGCAGGGCGAACGTCATTCCCAGGCACAGGCGGGCGCCGCCGCCGAACGGCACGTAGGCGAACGGCGGATACTCCTCGCCGTGCTGGGGATCGAAGCGCTCCGGGCGGAACACCAGCGGGTCGTGGAAGATGTCGGGCAGGCGGTGGCTCAGCCACTGCGAGTAGACCACCGACGTGCCGGCGGGGATGCGATACCCCTGGTGGTAGATGTCCGTGGCGGCGACGCGGATGCCGGCCCAGGCCGGCGGGTACAGGCGCAGCGCCTCCTTGGCAACCATCTCCAGGTAGACGAGCTGCCGCAGCGTGTCGGGCGTGGGCGCCGCGCCGCCGAGCACGGCGTCCTGCTCGGCGACGATCCGGCGCAGCGCCGCCGGATGGCGCGCCAGCAGGTAGAGCGTCCAGGTCAAGGCGTGGGCGGTGGTATCGTGCCCGGCGGCGAGCAGCGTCAGGGCCTGGTCGCGCACCTGCCGCCGCGTCAGGCGGCTGCCGTCCTCGTCGCGCGCGTCGAGCAGCGCCGACAGCGCGTCGTCGCGGCTCGCCCCGCCGCCGTTGGCCTTCTCGTCGATCAGCCGGTAGAGGAAGCGGTCGAGCTCCGCGCGGGCGCGGACGAACTGGCCCCAGGCGGTGAACGGCAAGTTCAGCCGGAGCAGGTTGAACGGCCAGGGCAGCCTGCTGTACTCGGCCGTGCCACGGAAGCCGCGCATCAGCTCGTCCCGGTCGGCGACGAGGTCGATGCCGAAGATCGTGCGGCCGGCGATCTGCAGGGTGAGCCCGCGCATCGTCGCGTCGACGTCGAACACCTGGCCGGGCTGCCAGCCCGCGACGAGCTGGGTGGCGTAGTCCCACATGATCGGCACGTAGCTATCGACGCGCCCGCGCTGGAACACGGGCAGCACCAGCCGCCGCAAGCGGTCGTGCAGGTCGCCGTCGGTCACGAGCAGCCCCTCGCCGAGCAGCGGGATGAGGCTGTACAGGGCCGGGCGCCAGAGAAAATTGCGTGCCTGCTCGCTGAGGACCAGGCGATTGCCCTCCGGGCCGACCAGCAGGACGAGCGGGTAGCCGAACCAGGACAGGGTGAGCGTGCGGCCGTAGGCGCGGTGGGCGCGGGTAAGGGTGCCGAGCGGATCGCGCATGTAGTCGAGCGCGGAGCCCACGATCGGCCGGCCGCGCGGACCCGGCGGCAGCCCGTCCCAGATCTGGCTGGGCGGCGGCCGGAACGCGACCAGCGCGGCCAGGCTGCGCCGCCGCGCGGGAGCCTCTGCTGCCATCCGTCCACCTCCAGGCGCGATCCGGGTTCCGGTCCAGTCTAGTACATTATTGGCCCGCCCCGGCCTCGAGGCCGAGAACGTCCGCCAGGTGGCGCCGCCGCCGCCGCCACCACTCGCCGGCCAGGCCCGCCGTGGCGGCCAGGCCGACCGGAACGCCGAAGCAGTCCAGGCCGCGGCCCATGGCGTCGACCGGCTTGGGCCGATGGACCAGGACGAGGATGCGGCCGGGAATGAGGGAGCCGAGCTCGTTGACGGCGGGCGCGAACGGATCGAGGCGCTCGGGCTGGCCTTCGGTCCACACTGACCAGGACGGCAGGAGGGTGGCCCAGCGCTTGTTCTCCGGCTTGGCCAGGGCCGAGAGCACCTGGCCCGGCTGCGTGATCATGTACCGCTTCACTGTGCCGTCGCGGTAGTACTCGTTGCGCGCGACCTGGGGGAAGTTGGCCGGGTCCCATTCGTCGCCGATCGCGTCCTCCACGGCCAGGAAGGGATTGTCCTGGTCGTCGGGATCGAACACGTAGAGTTGCATGCCGTCTTCGGTGGGCTCGTGGGAGATGGCCTGGTCCCGGAAGTTGCGGAACTGGTCCAGGTAGGGCCGCTGCAGGTCGACGTCGACCAGCGGCTTGTCGCCCAGGCCGCCGCGGATGTGCCGGACCTGCAGGAAGTCGGGGGCGTTCGTCTGGTAGACCCGCTTGGCGATCTCGACGGCGGGCACTCGCGTGCCCTGGCGGACGAGAACCTGTTCGTGATCCGGGTCGTCGGCGCGCACGAAGCGGTAGACCAGGGCCGGATCGGCGGCGTATACAGTGAGCTTGTCGCCGTTGAAGGCGGTGTACTCGATCGTGCGGCCGCGGTCCGGCGTCGATAGGCTGGCGGTCACGAACGTGCCCGCGGGCACCTCGAGGGTGAACGTGTCGTCTAGCCGCACGTCGTTCGACGCGCGGTCGGGAAAGCTCTTCTTGAACGAGGCGTCGACGAGGTCCAGGGCCTCCGCCGGCGCCTGGTCGATCGCCACCCGCGGCAGCGCCTCGGTGGCGATGTCCCAGAGCGTCGAGCCGGGCCGCACGCGGACCTTGTAGGAGTCCATCCCGTCGGCCGCAGATGTGGGTAGCGCCTCGGCCTCGTAGGCGCGGGGCGCATCGGCTAGCGGGGCTGCCGGCGCGGCGCGGGCCGGCGGCCGGGCGAGGGCCGGGGTCGTCGCCCAGAGGGCGACCAGGGCCACGACGACGGGCAACAACAGCCGCGCCAGCACTGGCCGGAGAGCCGCGGGTAGGATACGCAGCGACGGGCGGGCGAGCGATGCGGACCAGCGGGACCGAGTCGGTGCGCGGCTCATCGAAGCATCTCCAGCCAGTGACGGTGCAGATGGCAGACTACGCCTAGGGCAAGTGGGAATCGCAACGGAGAAGCAAGTGCTATGCCCGGTCGGAGCAGCCGCCGGCCAGGGCAACGCCGGCGAGGCCCTCGTCGGGCGACGAGGCGCGCTCGCGGCGTCGACCATCCCTGGCAAGCAACGTGGAGCGACCGGCCGCAAGTGTAGCACGTCGATATTTTGCTTGCTTTGGGCGCCGGGTCACAGTATTGTGCGCGCTTGCGGTCCCATCGCTTCTAGCTGGCCGGCGCGCCTGCCTGCCATACTGGTTAATTTCGGGTAGGCATTCGCTCAGACCAGCCTCACTGCTTGTCAGTGGGCCGGGGGCGTGCTAGAATCGACCCCAATCTGGGTCTGCGATTTGCGCCGAGGCAGCGACGCATGGTCATCTCCTCGCAAGCGCCTACTTTTGATCCCAAACCACTGACTTCCGTCGAAGAAACGGGCCTCTCGGTATCGTTTCTGTCCGACCTAGTGCTCAAAACGGTCTACTTCGGTGGGGCGATCACCGGGCACGAGGTGGCGCGGCGGGTCGCGCTGCCCTATCAGAATGTCGTGGACCGCTTGCTCGAGGGGCTCAAGCGCCAGCTCTACTGCGAGGTGCGCGGCGGCAGCGCCGTCAGCACGGCGAGCTACGAGTACACTCTCACCGCCAAGGGGCATGCCAAGGCGCTGGAGCTGCTCGATCGGTCGGGCTACGTCGGCCCGGCGCCGGTTCCCCTGGCCTTGTACTGGGAAGCCGTGCAGACGCAGACCATTCGGAACGTGGTCGTCACGCGCGACCAGCTCCTGCGCGCCTCGGCGAACCTCGTGCTGGGCGAGCGCCT
>Ga0070739_10003309_pt1 | contig 20232 bp, 17 predicted proteins | sample Coa_R1_7_FD_66445 | JGI IMG/M metagenome (GOLD analysis project Ga0070739, IMG submission 66445) | Surface soil microbial communities from Centralia Pennsylvania, which are recovering from an underground coalmine fire - Coalmine... | ecosystem: Environmental > Terrestrial > Soil > Unclassified ... | reverse complement strand
GGGACCGAACGGCGGTGGAGTGGCGACGAGCATCAACGGCGGTCTGAGCTGGCATCGTGTCAAGGCTCTCGTGTGCTACCGCAGCCTGACCCCCGCCAGCGTCGCGGTTGTTGGAGGCACGGAGGGCTGGGTGGCCGGTGGCGACCTGCGGCGCTGTCCGCAATCTCAGGCAGGCCTGGTCGAGACCTCCGACGCCGGCTATCACTGGACCTCTATTCATCCCGAGTTCACAAGCCCATAGGGGCAGTCGAAGTCCAAGTCCTCGGAGCCCTCGCGGCGATACGGGAGAGAGCGAGCTCCGGATCAGCCGTGATCAGGCTCTCCTAATCTCGGCAATCTATCTGCGAATTGGCTGATGAGGTTGCCGTCCGGATCCTCGTCGATCGAGTAGCGCTGCCCCCAGAAGGCATCCGGGTGCTCCCGGTTGCCTGCATCGTTGGCCTCGATGACGCGACGATAAACTTCGTCCACCTCCTCCGGGCTTCCGCAGCGGAGCGCCACTCGCGCAGGTAATTCGTGAAGGTCTCGAGCTGCGAGTGGTCCGTGTCAACCGGCCGCTGAAGTTCATAGGCGCTGGCAGGTCCGGTAAGCCGCCCCACGACAGGGGCCGGCAGGCGGCGGAGATCACATACGAGCCACATTCTTGGCGCTGATCTGTGATAACCGGTCCTTTGTACTCAGGGACGTTGACGACCTGGATCACGCGGCTTTTGCGGCACTCTTCGACGCTTTGACGGAAGTCATCCTCGTCCCTCTTGAAGGCCGAGCATTTCGCGCTCCGCGCCGCACTCGCGCTTCTATCCCTCGGACCGGACTCTCCGTCCGAGGTATGCAGCCAGACGCTCGGCACTCGTGGCGTCGGGGGGAGCCGGTCGCTCCGGATTGAACGCTGTCTGGGCTCGGTCCCTTCCGTTCAGAAACCGCGAGTAACCCTGCAGTGCCGCCTCACACAGCTCCTGGTCGAGTTCAAGGGACTGGCCCGTTGCCGTCGCGATGTCCCACGCATGCACGACTGCTTCGTTCGCGCGCATTTCCGCCAGCAAACTTCCAGGTCCGCGCCCCACGGGAGTCTCGTACATCTTGCATAGGGCTCCCTCACGCTGGAGCGCGTCGAGCAGGATGTCTGCACCCTCACGAAACGCGTTTCGATAGTCAGTTCCGAGATGATCCGCGAAGCGATCGGGAGGTGGGTCCTCCGCGACGAGGGCCGAAACCATCAGATTCCCCGTCACCAGATGATTGATGACCTGGCGCACCGTCCACTCCTCGCATGGAGTCGGCAGCTCGAGCTGGTCGGGCTCCACTCGTTCGATCACCAGCTGCGCCTGCCGCAACGCTGCCCGCAGCTGCTCGATGGCATCGCTCACAGTCTCTCGACCTCCGTGCATCGTGGTGGGAGCTTGCAGACCACGTGGACAGCCTCCTAATTAACGGTGCGCCCGGAAATGTTGCGTTCCCGGACCAAGGGAATCATAATGGAGCCGTTGTCTCGCGGAGGTGTGGGTGACAGTTCACCGTTCGAGTCTCGTATTTGCGGCTGCGGCTGCACTTCTCGTCGCCCTGGCTTTCACCACCCTGCGTGCGAACGCCCATCTTGTGGAGTCGCACCGTCCTGTCCAGATCAGAGTCTATTCGCGCCAACCATGGACGTCGACCTCGATTTATCTGCACCAGGGCGAGTCCATCAAGGTGCGTGCCGGCGGCTCTGTCTCGTGGCAGCCACACCACCGCAGGGTCGGACCAACCGGACTTCCGTTCAACGACTACCTCTGTGCCAGCGCTCAGTACAGCGGCAGTGCCTTCCAGGCGCCCGGCATCAACTGTTGGTCGTTGATGGCGCGCATTGGGCAGATCGACGTACCCTTCTTCGTCGGCAGCAGTTTCCATCTGAAATCGCCCAGCGGTGGACGGCTCTACCTCGGATTCAACGACGATACCTACTCGGACAACTCCGGAAGTTTCAAGGTGACGGTAACACTTCGTTGAGGGCCCGGACCGAGGGCATCTCGCTCCCGAGCAACACCAGCTGAGAGCAAGGCCGACGCCAGGGACCTTGGCCTGCGGGTTAGGGTTTGGCTTAGGCAGACTGCTCGTTGATCTGAATCACCGCGAAGCTCGGGCCTACCGGGTCCTCGATCACTGCCATAGGCCCCATTGGGGTGGGCTGAGGACCGGCCAGAATCTTCCCGCCCATCTCCTTGACCTGCTCAACCGCCCGATCCGTGTCCTCGACTGTGAAGTAGACCAGCCAGTGAGGAGGGACGGACTCGGGTAGCATGGTCGTCATGTCGATGCCGCCGGCGATGGCGCGTCCATCGAGCTTGAACAGCGTGTAGGGCATCTCGCCCACATTGGTATCTTCGCTCTCCCACCCGAAGACCTTGCCATAGAACTCTCGTGCTGCCGGCATATCTCGGGTGTACAGCTCGCTCCATGAGAATGAACCCGGCTGATTGGCAACCTGGACGCCGCGATGTTCCTTTGGTTCCCATATCCCGATGAAGGCACCCGCAGGATCCCTGAACACAGCCAGGTTTCCCTGGCCCATGACGTCGTCGGGGCCCATGATCACCTCGCCTCCAGCGTCCCTGACCCTCTGCGCTGTCGCCTGGGCGTCGTCCGACCGAATGTAGGTCGACCAGGCCGGATGCTGATCCGGGCTGAATGTCTGCATCGCACCGGCCGCCATCTTGCCGTCGAGCAGCATCATGGTGTAGCTGCCCGCTTCGGGGCCGGCGGCCTGCTGCGCCTCCCATCCGAGGAGGCGGCTGTAAAAATCACGGGTCCGGTCCAGATCCGGACTCGAGACATCTATCCAAATTGGAGTTCCGGCAGCATACTCGGTCATGAGGACCTCCTGTCACGATTTTGCCTTTTTGGACGTGGGCTTGCCCGACGTCAATTCGAGCGTACCACGGTCAATCTGGCCGAGAATGACACGGTCGCGACCATACAGCCTGATCCCTAGGAGGAGGAATGATGGAGGCATCTAAGCTCGCCCCGCAGGTGCTCGATCAGCTCCGACACGAGAAGTACATCAGCCTGACCAGCTACCGCCGCAACGGCGAAGCAGTCGCGACTCCCATCTGGTTTGCCGTGGATGGCGACCGCATCGTGGCCTTCACCGGAGCTCAGACCGGTAAGGCGAAGCGGATTCGAGCGAACCCCAGCGTTGGGGTTGCGCCCTGCAGCCTTCGCGGTCGAGTCAAGGGATCCTCGTGGCAGGCGACTGCCCGGATCCTGCCCGGCTCGGACGGGCATTGGGTGATGGCGCTCATCCGGCGAAAGTATCGGGTCACCAAGGCTCTGCTCGATCTGCTGGTCGGTATCATCCGCCTCGTGCGACGGCGGCCGCAAAGCCATTCGGTCTACCTCGAGATCACCTTGGATCCTGCCGCCACAGACAGGACTGCATGACGAGCCTGGCGAGTATAATCGCTCCATGCTGTTGCGAATCTTCACTGAGCCCCAACAGGGGGCCGAGTATGAGACGCTGCTTGACGTCGCTCGAACCACAGAGGAATGCGGCTTCGACGCCTTCTTTAGGTCTGACCACTATCTGAAGATGGGCAGCGGCGATGGCCTGCCCGGGCCGACCGACGCCTGGATCACCCTGGCCGGGCTGGCGCGGGAGACCAGCCGCATCCGGCTCGGAACGCTTATGACCGCGGCCACTTTCCGCTTTCCTGGGCCGCTCGCGATCTCGGTGGCGACGGTCGATCGGATGAGTCAGGGTCGGGTTGAGCTCGGCCTAGGGGCAGCATGGTTTGAGCGCGAGCATCGCGCGTACGGCATCCCGTTTCCCTCGGTGCGCGAGCGCTTCGATCGATTGGAGGAGCAGCTCGAGATCATCACCGGCATGTGGGATACGCCTCTGGATGAGCCATTTTCCTTCGCGGGCACCTACTACCAGGTGGAAGATAGCGCGTCACTCCCCAAACCTTACACGGGCAGGCCACCGGTACTCATTGGTGGCGCCGGCCCTCGCCGAACACCTTGTTTGGCAGTTCGCTTTGCCGACGAATACAACGTGCCCTTCGTGTCTTTGGATGACACCCAGGCGGCATTTGAACGAGTTCGAGCGGCCATGGCCGGCGACCAGCGGTCCCGGCCCATGACGTACTCGGCCGCGCAGGTCGTCTGTTGCGGCCGTGACGAGGCCGAAGTGAAGCGGCGTGCAGCGGCGATCGGACGGGAACCGGCTGAGCTTCGGGCCAACGGCCTCGCCGGCACTCCTGAGGAGGTCGTCGATAAGATCGGCCGGTTCGCCGAGATAGGGTGCCAGCGTCTCTATCTCCAGGTGCTGGACCTGCATGACTTGGCGCACCTCGAGCTCATCGCCGCCGACGTGATGCCTCAGGTCTAGAGAGACCGGCTCGGGCCATCACCAGCAGCGCGAAGCAAGCGCACCGGCGCAATCATCCTCGTAGTCGCAGCAGCGTAGCCCGGCCCTCGGTGTGGCCCTTGGCATCAGTCGCCGACATAACCTGGCCGGCAAACGCGCCCGTATCGGCACAGTTAGAACTGGTAATCGGGAGGTGCACGCCGGGACCGCTTCGGCAGCCGCCGTGGGTTCCCCTTCTTGCTGCTGCCGTTTACGATCTGAACGTCCGGATGCAGCCCTTCCCTTCTTGGTTGCTTGATCGAGGGAGGCCTGCTGATCTGGCTGAGCATGTTCTCAGGGCTGGTGACCGCGCATCCCAATGCCTGGCAGTAGCGCCTGATCTCCCCGTCATTCGTGATCACAACTGTAGCAGTGGGGTCGGCCGCGGCCAGCATCTTGATGACGTCGTCGGCAGACTTGCCGGCAGGCGAGAAACGAATGGCCACATGACGGTGCCGGACGGCTGAGGTGAGGCCGCCTGTCGGCTCCTGGGAGCCATCGTAGACGACCGTCACCTCGTCGGCGCCAAGGCGAGGCGTGGCGGCGATCATCGCCACCAGAGCGTCGCGGGCGGCTTCCATCGATCTGGTCTCCAGACGCGCCAGACCCGGGTCGGCTCTGATGGCGTTGTACCCGTCCACCAGAATACGACGTCTCAAGCTCATGCGGGGGCCGCCGGCTCCAGGCGCTTGCTGCCGATGTCGTCGAGCACAAGGGAAAGAACCTCGTCCACCGGTTTCTTTCCCAGATCCTGACCGGTTCGCAACCGCACCGCGGCTTCTCCGGATTCCGCCTCCTTGTCTCCCACGATCAGCATGTAGGGGACCTTCTGGAGCTGAGCATCGCGGATCTTGGCATTCAACCGCTCGACGCGGTCGTCGACCTGCGTCCGGACCTCTCGCTTCCCCAGCCGCTCGGCAACGGATGCCGCGTAGGATACGTGGCGGTCGGCGATTGGGAGCACGACGACCTGCACCGGCGCCAGCCAGGTGGGGAAGGCTCCGCCGAAGTGCTCGATCAGCACGCCCAGAAACCGCTCCGTCGTTCCCGTGACAGCGCGGTGGATGACGACCGGCGTGTGCGGCTCGCCATCCTCGCCGATGTACTTGCAACCGAGGCGCTCCGGCTGGATGAAGTCGATCTGGATGGTTGAGAGCTGCCACTCTCGACCGAGCACGTCTCTGGCCATGAAGTCGGCCTTGGGGCCGTAGAAGGCGGCTTCTCCGGCGACCGGAGCGTAGTCTACGCCGAGTGAGTCGAGCGCTTCGCGCAGGGCCGACTCGGCCGCTTTCCATTTAGCGTCGTCGGCGACGAACTTCCCCGTATCGGCGGCATCTCTCAGCGAGAGCTGGACCGCGTAGTCGGAAAAGCCGTAGGTATCGAGCACTTCCCGGATGAGCCTGATGCAACGGCCAAATTCTTCTTGAATCTGATCAGGCGTGCAGAAGACATGGCAGTCATCCTGCGTCAATGCACGCACGCGTGATAGCCCCGACAGCTCGCCCGACTTCTCATATCGATAGAGCGTCGCAAATTCGCAGTACCGCAGGGGCAGATCTCGGTAGCTGTGGTACTGGGAATTGAACAGCACCATGTGGCTGGGACAGTTCATCGGCTTCAGCATGTACTGGTCGTCCTCGTCGACCATGGGCGGAAACATGACGTCCGCGTAATGCTCGACGTGACCTGACTTCTCGAACAGCTCCTTCTTGACCAGGTGGGCCGTCCACACGTGCTGGTAGCCATAGCGCGTCTGGGTCTGCCGGATGTACTCTTCCATCTGGTGGCGCAGAATTTCGCCCTTGGGGAGAAAGAGAGGGATTCCGGGGCCGATGTCCGGGCTGAAAGTGAAAAGCTGCAGCTCGCGTCCGAGGCGGCGGTGGTCTCGCTCACGCGCCAGACGCAGCCGCTCCAGATGCTCCTCCAGCTCCCGAGATGTCGGCCACATGGTGCCGTAGATGCGCTGCAGCATGGGGTTCTGTTCGCTGCCACGCCAGTAGGCACCGGAGACGTTGGTCAGCTTGAACGGCCCCAGCTTTCCGGTGCTCTCCACGTGGGGACCCCGGCACAGGTCGACGAAGTCACCGTGTTGGTACACCGTCAGGTCGCCGTCGCCGAACTGCTCGATCAGCTCCAGTTTGTAGGGTTGATCCCTGAAGAGTGCCTCAGCCTCTTCTTTGGTGACCGGCCGGCACTCGAACGGCTTGTCCGCGGCGATGCTATCGCTCATGAGTTTCTCGACCTGTTCGAGGTCGTCGGGTGTGAGCGTGCGGGGAAGATCGAAATCGTAGTAGAAGCCGTTTTCGATGGGCGGGCCGATGCCCAGCCGGGCATCGGGAAACATCTCCGTCACTGCCTCGGCCATCACATGTGCCGCGCTGTGGCGCATTCGCTCGATCGGAGTCATCTCCACCGCTCGAACGTCGACGTTCTCGGCCTCATCGCGCGCCATGGTCACCTCCTGAATGTTTTCGTGCGTTCAAGGTGCTCAAAGTTCAAGCTCAGATGGCATGGTCAAAGACTTCGCGGGTGCGGTTCTCGGTGTTGTTGTTTTTCGGTCCTTACTTCTCCAACCTGCAGAGCACGACGCCTTCTTGGGCCTGGTTGGGCCTTCCGAAAAACGGTTCCGACAAAAACAAAAATCTCCCGCCCGGTGAGGGACGAGAGATTCACACTCCCGTGGTTCCACCCCCTTGATGGTGAACCACCGCTTCGTTGGGTCCGTAACGGGGACCTGCCGGGTCTAACGGATCGGGTGGTTTTCGCGCCGGGGGCTCGAGGAAACTCGCACCGAGTGTTTCCCTCTCTGACGGCAGCCCGGCATTACTCGTCCCGACGGACAGACCAACATGGTGGGCGACACTGGATTCGAACCAGTGACCTCTGCCATGTCAAGGCAGCACTCTAACCAACTGAGCTAGTCGCCCACGTACCATCAGTGTAGCTCAGGGAGGCACGTCGAAGGGCGAGCCTCGTAGCCCGGCCCCTCTGTGGCCGGGCGTCGCGCGACCTGGCACCCCACGCTCGTCAAAACAGCCCGAGAACCCGCGAATTCGGATCGTCCTCCGTCCATACGACGACCTCCCTTCGCCGGGTTGAGCGCACCTCTGTCGGTCCGCGACCTGGGAACGCTTGCACCACGCCCGCCACAGGAGCCGGGCTACGTCCGGAGCACGGATCCCAACTCGACATTTCTGCGGCTCGTCCAACGCCGAAGGCGAGCCTCGTAGCCCGGTCCCTCTGTGGCCGGGCGTCGCGCGACCTGGCATCCCACGCATCCTCAAAACAGCCCGAGAACCCGCGAATTCGGATCGTCCTCCGTCCATACGACGACCTCCCTTCGCCGGGTTGAGCGCGCCTCTGTCGGTCCGCGACCTAGGAACGCTTGCACCACGCCCGGTCACAGGAGCCGGGCTACGTCCGGAGCACGGATCCCAACTCGACATTTCTGCGGCTCGTCCAACGTCGAAGGCGAGCCTCGTAGCCCGGCCCCTCTGTGGCCGGGCGTCGCGCGACCTGGCATTCCACGCATCCTGAAAACAGCCCGAGAACCCGCGAATTCGGATCGTCCTCCGTCCATACGACGACCTCCCTTCGCCGGGTTGAGCGGACCTCTGTCGGTCCGCGACCTGGGAACGCTTGCACCACGCCCGGCCACAGGAGCCGGGCTACGTCCGGAGCGCGGATCCCAACTCGACATTTCTGCGGCTCGTCCAACGCCGGAGGCGAGCCTCGAAGCGTCCAGCCATCGTAGCCCGGCGTGGTACGCCCGAAGGGACTCGAACCCCCGACCTTTAGGTCCGCAACCTAACGCTCTATCCAACTGAGCTACGGGCGCGCGCCGATATGGAGCCGCCAAGCGGCTCGTGTTTCAAGTCTACACAATCGCCTGGCGACGGGCCCGGCCAGCTTCGCTGCGGCAAGCAGTTCTTCCGCTTGGCTGAAGGGCCGACTCGCGCGACTTCAGTGGGGAGCGATCTACGCGGTGCTTGCGTCGCCCCACGTTCGACCGTCGAATCAGGGTACCGGTCTCAGCAGCCGAGGGCGTAACTGAGCGCGGAACATACTCTCAGCATGACGTCGTCGCCGACCTGGCCCACAAGCGCCGTCAACGACAGTTGCGCGACGGTGTGGATTCCATCGCAGTTGATGACCGATGGACGGCTGAGACCAGCGGCGATGTGGTCGACCTCGACCTCCACGGCCAGCCCGCGAATGGAGGTTGTTACCTCCGCGACCGTCACGAGCTCGCGCACGTCGATGACCTCGGAACGGGTCAGTACGAGAACGGGACGCTTCTTGCGGCCAACATCCGCCAACCAAAGCTCGCCTCGCTTCAATCCTCTCCCCATGCCTCAGCTTCGGGCCAAAAGGGGTCCGCGTGTTCGGGATGCCGTTGGTACGCTTCCCTATCAGAGTGCGTGAGGGCGGCACGCACGGCTTCCGCCACCCCTTCCCGCGCCGCCGCTGAGATGTTTACCCCTAGCCGCCGGGCACGACGAGCCAGATCTTCTTCTAGTGTGAAGGTAGTTCGGATTGAAGCCATCAGGATATGATAGCAAGTTGCGCTTGCAAAGGGTGATGTCGCGACCTAATGACTTGACGAACATGTCTCGAGCTCGACCGCTGTAGGGGTCCCACCCGCCTCATACTCCGCCGAGCACTTTTGGTATTGGGAGAAGCCGAGTCACGGAGGTCGCGCGCCACCTGACGGAACAAGATAGGGGCAGATTTGAAACCTGTCAGGCATGCCGGAAGTGACAGGAGAGACGCGGACGAGTTTGAGCCTTACCTCTCATGGCGAACGCAGGAACGGTCCTTTGAGCCGAGTGTTTTACAAGGCCTTCGGCACGTTGCGCAGGATGTTCGATTGCCGCGCGACGTGTCGTTGTCTTAGCTTTCCTGACACCGCCAATCGGCCCCAGCCTATGTATACTCGGTTGAAATGAGGCGTGTGCCGAAGGGGATGCGGCCCGCCGCCCCAGCATCCGGAAGGCCTTCGCCGGAGCGGCATGCTTTCTGCTGACCGGTCTCATCCGGTGGATGGTTGTATCGCATTCGGCCGCTAAGAGCCGGCGTCTCGGGGTAGCCACCCCGCCGCCCGTGACAGCATGGTAACACCGACATGGAGCTGGTTACTCACTCGATGGAACCTGGAACCGAGCGTCGTCGTAGGGCTGGTGGTGATGGTGGCTGCCTATGGGGCGTTTTACCGTCGCGAGGCGAAGGTCCCGAAATCATCTCCCGCTCTTCACGCGCGGTCACGGTCACAGCCCTGGTTGTTCGGGCTGTCCATGGTGACGTTGGTGGCAGCGCTGCTGTCACCACTCGACTACATCAGCGACCAGTACCTCTTCAGCGCTCACATGGTTCAGCATCTGCTGCTGGCAACGGTTTGGCCCCCGCTGCTGCTGCTGGCACTGCCCGAACGTCTCGCCGTCTCGGCCTTCAAGCTGCCGCTGGCCGGCGCAGCGCTTCGCCGGCTGACGCACCCAGTCGTAGCGTTTGTGATCTTCAATGCCGATATCAGCATCTGGCACCTGCCGCCCTGGTACGATCTCACGCTGACCAACGAGGGCGTGCATATTTTGGAGCACCTGACCTTCATGGCGGCCGGCATTCTGGTCTGGTGGCCGGTTCTCAGCCCGTCTCGTGCGCAGCGTTTAAGCTACCCGGGTCAGCTGCTCTATCTGTTTGCCAACCTCTTTCCGACGATGGGGCTCGGCATCTTCTTCAGCTTCTTCCAGCATCCTCTGTACGCCCCATACGTGGCCGCTCCTCGCTTGTGGGGCATGTCGGCCCTTACCGATCAGCAGCTCGGAGGGCTGGTGATGTGGATGCCCGGCAACATACCCTATGCGGCGGCCATGGCGTTTATCCTCGTGGATTGGCTGGACAAGGGCGACCCCAAGGTGCTCACCGTTGCGCCGACAGCTGCCCGAGCCCCCGAGCCGTGAGCGACGGAGTCGCCGAGGTGAGCAAGTGAAGTGCCGTACCCGGCTGTGGCTTCTCATTTGTCTGCTCCTGATGGGAATCGCCGCTTTGGGCGCGGGTCCCTGGCAGCTGGCTGCCCTGGCTGCACGGGGCAAGAACAACGCCTCTCCGATCGGTTCGGGACCTCCCGCAAATGCCCTGGCATACCCGCTCCATCCGGCTTCCAAGCAGACCCTCGATATCTCCAACCTGTTCTGGTTCATCCTGGCCGAGTCGGCCGTCGTCTTCCTCTTCGTCATGCTGGCGCTGGCCTACAACTTCATCAAGTACAGCGCCAAGCCGGGTCAAAGGGAGGAGCCGGAGCAGATCTACGGCAACCGGCGGGTCGAGGTGGCGTGGACGCTCATACCGGCCCTGATCCTCGCCGTTGCCTTCGGCTTGACCGTCTTTGTGATGAACCAGGTCAACAATCCTGTGCATGCGGCCGGGAAAGTCATCAATATGGATGCCATCGGGCATCAATGGTGGTGGGAGTTCCGGTTTCCCGGGTATCACGTCGTGACGGCTAACGAGTTCCATATCCCGGTCAATACCACCGTCGCGGTCCACATCACCTCGGCCGACGTCATCCACAGCTTCTGGGCGCCAGGTCTGAGCCGGCAGATCGACGCCACCCCCAACATCGGCACCATCCTGTACATCAACGCCGACAAGCCCGGGACGTATCCGGGGGCATGCTACGAGTTCTGCGGCGCCGGACACGCCTGGATGCAGTTTCGGGTGGTTGTCAACACCCCGGCAAAGTTCGCAGCGTGGGTAAGGCACGAAGCCTCGCCTCCGGCCCAGCCAACGGCAGGCCCGGCACTCAACGGTGAGCAGGAATTCTTCTCACTGTCCTGTGGGAGCTGCCACACCATCAATGGCACCACGGCCAACGGAAAGGCGGCGCCCAATCTCACCCATGTCGCGAGCCGCTGGGGCATCGCCGGCGGTGTCCTGCCGATGTCGCCCCAAAATCTGGCGCGCTGGGTCAATAACCCCGACTCCTACAAGCCGGGCGTGAACATGCCCGCTTTCAACATCGGCAAAAGGAATCTCGACAACCTCGCAGCCTACCTATCCGCGCTCAAGTGAGGCTTCCAAGAATCCGTTGAAACCACGAGATGAGCTAGTCACCCAGCAGGAACATCGGGACATGGAGTCCTAACCTATGGCGACAATCACCCGCACCGAGGTCTATCCACGCCTGGCGCCTCTGCGCACGTCCGAAGGGCTCCTCGACTGGTTGAGGACCACGGACCACAAGCGCATCGGAATCCTCTATCTCGTGTTCTCGGGCGTCTTCTTCCTTATCGGAGGCGTCGAGGCCCTGGTTATGCGCTGGCAGCTGGCGGTACCCAACAACCACGTGGTCTCGTCTGAGGTATACAACCAGCTCTTCACGATGCATGGGGTGACCATGATCTTCTTCGTGGTCATGCCGCTGCTGATCGGCTTCGCCAACTACTTCGTCCCGCTGCAGATCGGCTACCGTGACATGGCTTTCCCACGCCTCAACGCCATGAGCGTGTGGCTGTTTCTCTTCAGCGGCATCCTGATGTACTTCGCCCTGCTCGAGGGCACGCTGCCCGACGTGGGCTGGTTCGCCTATGCGCCGCTGACAGAGCACCCGTTCGAACAGGGAGCAGGCTCGACCTTCTGGGCGGTGGGACTGATCGTGGCGGGCGCCGGCTCCATCGCCACTGCACTCAACCTCATCGTCACCATCGTGGCCCATCGGTGTCCGGGCATGACCCTGCGCAAGATGCCACTCTTCGTCTGGATGGTCCTCGTCAACCAGTTCCTCATCATTTGGGCCATGCCGTTCCTTACGGGAGCGGCCGTCATGCTTCTTTTCGACCGCTTCCTCAACACCCACTTCTTCCACGGCACGCAGGCGAACCCGATCCTCTACGAGCACCTCTTCTGGTCGTTCGGCCATCCGGAGGTGTACATCATGATCCTGCCCGCCTTCGGCATTGCCTCGGAGATCTTCCCCGTCTTCTCTCGTAAGCCGCTGTTCGGCTACACCTTTGTGGCGATGTCCGGTGTGGCCATCGGCTTCATCAGCTTCATCGTCTGGGCGCACCACATGTTCACGGTAGGCCTCGGGACCATCCCAGAGGCTTTCTTCGCGGCCACCAGTGCGGTCATCGCCATCCCCACCGGTGTTAAGGTTCTCAACTGGCTGGCCACCATGTTCCGGGGCGCCATCCACTGGACGACGGCCATGAAGTTTGCGGTGGCGTTCATCCCCATGTTCGTTATCGGCGGCATCAGCGGCGTGATGTTCGCGGTGGTGCCTATCGACTACATGACCACTGATACGTATTTCGTCGTGGCACACTTTCACTACGTGCTGTTCGGCGGTAGCCTCTTCCTCATCTATGCCGGCGTCTACTACTGGTTCCCTAAGATCACTGGCCGCATGCTGTCTGAGAAGCTGGGAAATTGGCACTTCTGGCTGACCTTCATCGGCTTCAACCTGACCTTCTTCCCCATGCACTTCCTGGTCGGCATGCCGCGCCGCGTTTACACCTACTCCGCGAACTCCGGCTGGGGGCCAATCAACGCCATCGCCTCCATAGGCAGCGTCATCATCGCCGTTTCGGTGATGGTCCTTCTATACAACATCTTTCTGAGCTTGAAGAAGGGCAAGATCGCTGGAGGCAATCCATGGAACGCCTGGACCCTCGAATGGGCGACCACGTCTCCTCCTGCCGAGTACAACTTCGCCACCATCCCTGAGGTTCGGAGTCGTAGACCGCTCTGGGACATTGCACATCCGGAGCAGCCCGACTGGATCCACGAGGACAATGTTACCGTCCCCGCGTCGGTGCCACCGTCGAGCGTAGCCCCGCCCATTGAGCAGGTCGCGCCGCGGAAGTTTACGCCGGCGCAGATGCTGATGCTGTTCTTCATCAGCTCGGAGTTCATCTTCTTCGTGACTCTGATGGTGATGTATACGGTTTACTCGCAGCACTTCACTTCGAAGCAGCTCAATGTACCGCTCACCGCCGTGTTCAGCGTCGCCCTGTGGGCCAGCAGCTTCACCATGATCATCGCCGAGCGCTGCCTTCGAAAGGACAAGCGGCGCGGGTACTATACCTGGCTGGTCATCACCATCCTCCTCGGCGCGATCTTCCTCGCCGGTCAGGCGCACGAGTACATCGGCCTCTACCAGGCCCACACCACCTTGAGCAGCAGCCTCTTCGGTACCACCTTCTTCACACTGACGGGATTCCACGGCTTCCACGTGCTGGTGGGACTGGTCCTCCTGTTGACAATGCTCTTCATGTCGAGGCACTGGAGCTCCAAACGTGACCTGCCGGTCACCGTGGTGTCCTACTACTGGCACTTTGTCGACTGGATCTGGTTACTGATCTTCTCGCTCGCGTACCTGCGCACGCTGATCCCCTATTGATGAGCCCCCGCCCCGAGACCCAAGACATCCTGGAGTGACGAGATGAGCGACCATGAGGCCGTGGGAACGACCACGGCAGTTCCGGACGAAGTTGCTGGCCACGCCCGGGAACCGGAGGCAGCGGCTGCGGGGAGCGGCATCCATTTGCCACCCACATCCCTCTGGCCGATCACGCTGGCGTTCGCAATCTCGGTCATGGCCTCGTCCCTCGTCCTCAACTTGTGGCCACTGATTCCCGGCCTGGTTCTGTTCGTCCTGGCACTGCGTGGATGGTCGAAGGAGCTGCTCGATGGGCATCACTAAGAAAATGCTGTCGACCAAGCTCAGCCGTGAGCTGTTTCTGACCGGCATCATCGTCGGCTACAGCGCCATAGCCGGGGTGGTCGTCGGGATTCCCATCGTGGGCTATTTCCTGACGCCCCTGATCAAACAATCGCCCCGGCTGTGGCGCGACGTCGGGCCGGTCAGCAAGTTCTCCATCGGCACGACTGTGGAGGTGAAGTACAGCGACCCCTCGGCATTGCCGTGGTCGGGTACCACCAGTAAAGCCGGGGCTTGGCTGCGGCGCAATTCGGCGAACTCCTTCACCGCCTACTCCATGTACTGCACGCACCTCGGATGCCCGGTCCACTGGATCCAGAGCGCGGATCTCTTCCTCTGTCCGTGTCACGGTAGCGCCTTCTACGGTGACGGTAAGGTGGCCGCGGGCCCGGCGGAGCTGCCGCTCGTGCATCTGCCGGTCCGAGTGCGAAACAACCGCGTCGAGATCCAAACCAAGCCCATACCGGTCATCGGCTAGGCCGCGGCGAGGAGTAAGTAGTGTCCCTCCTGGAACCACCCACACTGGCGCATTCGGAACACGACGCTCCGCCGCTTCAGCTTCCGGGTCCGATTGGGGTGGTCTATCGGTGGCTCGACGACCGCCTCGGCATCGACGCCGTAATCAAGCCGGTCTTGGTGCATCCGGTTCCACGGAGCACCAACTGGTTCAACGTCCTCGGGAGCGCCACGCTCACGGCCTTCATCTTCCAGGTGATCACCGGTGTCTTTCTGGCCTTGACCTACATCCCATCGCCCAATGGCGCCTACCAGAGTCTGCAATGGATCACCAACAAGGCGATCTTTGGACACCTGCTGCGCGGTATCCATTACTGGGGCGGCTCGGCAATGATCCTCCTGATCTTCGCCCATACCGCCCGAGTGTTCCTGACCGGCTCCTACAAGTACCCGCGCGAGCTCAACTGGCTTTTGGGAGTGGGGCTATTGTTCTGCACCATCCTCATGGGTTTCACCGGACAGCTCCTGGTGTGGAACCAGGACTCGTACTGGGCAATCGTGGTCGGCGCCGAGCAGGCGGCGCGCACCCCGATCATCGGCTCCCTGGTAGCACAGGTCTTGGTGGCCGGCCAGGTCGTCGGCGGAGCCACGCTGACCCACTTCTTCGCCATACATGTATTCATTGTGCCGGGGTTAATGTTCGGACTGATCGGCGGCCACCTGTATCTGGTCGTGTATCAGGGGATCTCCGAGTGGCCGGAGCCCTCCAGCGTCGTCGACCCCAAGACCTACAAGCAGAAGTACCACGAGATCCTCAAGGACGGTATCCCGTTCTTCCCCGACGCCATGGCGAAAGATGCCCTGTTCGCCCTCTTCGCGGGAGTGGTGGTTATCATCCTGGCCGTCGTCTTTGGGCCGGCGCCACTCGGCCACAAGGCCGATCCCACCAACTACGTCACCAATCCGAGACCCTTCTGGTTCCTTATCTGGTACTTCGCCCTTCTGGCAGAAATCCCGGCCGGAGTCGAGAACTTTGTGATCATCGGCTTCCCACTGGTAATCGTTCTCTGGATGATCGCGTTGCCGTTCTATGCCAATAAGGGCGAGCGGGCGCCATCAAAGCGGCCCTGGGCCGTGGCCTCGGTATTCATCGCCGTCCTGGCCACTGCCGCGCTTGTCTATGAGGGCTACCAGTCGCCATGGGCGCCGGTGTTCGACCCTCAGGGCAACCTGAAGCATGTGCCTGCGGCAGTCCTGCAGCGCCTGACGGGCCAGGCCCGGGACGGTGCGCTGGTATTTGAACAACGGGGCTGCATCGCCTGCCACTCGGTGGATGGCGTCGGCGGAATCCGTGGCCCGTCACTCGATGGCGTGTTGAGTCGCATGCCCGTCTGGCGGTTCAACATACAGGTGCTCGTTGGCGGGCGCGGAACCAGCTACCAGTACATGCCGGCATTCGGCAAGATTCTGAACACCACTGAGATGGATCAACTCGTCGCCTTCTTCAAGGCGCTTCCCAAGGCGGAGAAGCAGGCCTCGGTCAGCCACGCAGCGCTAAATCCGCCGGTGCGCGTAGTATCTAAGGTGAAGAACCACCACCGAGAATACTCCGTCGTGGTCCTCCCCAGGCACAGGCTACACGCAGCCTACCCGAAACGACCGGGTCATTGAGCACGGTTTCCGTCGGGAGGAGAGCCGGTCTCGCGACGCTAGACCGGGCCGCTGGATACGTCAACCTCGCCAAGCCGCACGTCACCATGCTCCTGCTGGCAGTGACGGTGACCACCATGATCATGGCGCGACAGGGGTGGCCCTCCCTCGGATTGGTCCTGGCGACGCTCGCCGGCGGCGCGCTGGCAGCGGCAAGCGCCAATTCCATTAATTGTTACGTCGACCGCGACATAGACGGGCTCATGGGGAGGACTCAGCGCCGGGCGGTGCCCTCGGGCCGCGTCGATCCGGTGGAAGCTTTGTGGCTCGGCCTAGGTTCCGCCGTGGCCTCCATGCTGATATTCGTGGCCTTCGTCAACGTGCTGGCCGGCCTCCTGGCGCTCAGCGGCATCCTGTTCTACGTCTTCGTCTACACGCTGTGGCTCAAGCGAAGCACGCCCCAGAACATCGTCATAGGCGGCGCCGCCGGAGCCGTGCCGGTGCTGGTGGGCTGGGCGGCGGTAACCCACACCCTGGCGGTGCCGGCCCTGATCCTCTTCGCCATCATCTTTCTCTGGACGCCCCCACACTTCTGGGCACTCTCACTGCTCATCAAGAAGGATTACGAGCGAGCCAATGTACCCATGCTTCCGATCGTAAAGGGGGATGGGGAGGCTCAGAAGCAGATATTGATCTACACACTCGTGCTGGTGCCCATCACCCTGCTGCTGTTCTTCGATCACACCCTCGGATTGGCCTATCTGGCCGGGGCGTTGGTGCTGGGCGCGCCGCTGATCTATCTGGCAGCCCGCCTTAGCCGCTCCGAGCCATCCACCCCAATTGCCGCGCATTGGGCCAATCGCCTGTTCTGGTACTCCAACTCCTATCTGGCGTTGCTCTTCGCAGCCATGGCGGTGGACAGCATCGTCCGCTAAATGAGCGCCACGGCGACCCAGGACTCTCGGTCTCTGTCTCCTCCCGGACCCTCGGGCAAGCTCATGGTCGAAGTCGAGGGGCTGGTTCGCAGGAGAGGACCCGTGGTCGCGGTCGCCGGTCTCACGTTCTCTGTGGCCGAGGGAGAGATCTTCGGACTGTTGGGACCGAACGGCGCCGGTAAGACCTCAACCATCGAGGTCCTGGAAGGACTGGAGAGCCCCGACGAAGGCCGGGTGCATGTACTGGGGCTTGACATCACAACCAGCTCCGCGCAGGTTAAGGAGCGGATCGGCGTTCAATTGCAGAGTACCGGGCTGCCTCGGTACCTAACGGTGGCCGAGACTGTTGATCTCTTTGCGTCCTTCTACCGAAGGGGACACGAGCGGCTGGACTGGGATCCCATCGAGCGGCTAGGCCTGCACGCACTCCGAAGCCGGGTCAACAGCCGGCTCTCGGGAGGAGAACGGCAGCGAGTGGCGCTCGCACTGGCACTCATCAATAACCCCCAGCTTCTCTTCCTTGACGAGCCCAGCAATGGCCTCGACCCTCACGGCCGCCGTGAGTTATGGGCCGTAATCAGGGAGTGGCAGTCCGGCGGGAGGACCGTCGTGCTCACCACCCACGACATGCATGAGGCCGAGGCACTCTGCGACCGCGTGGGAATTATGGACGCCGGCCAGATCGTCGCCCTCGGGACAGTGCCGGAGCTGATCAACGAGCAGGAGTCGGAGGAAGCGATCTGGGTGCAGGCCGGCCGAGCCGCCCTGCCCGCCGAGCTGGCGTCGACGCTTCCCGGTGTCGCGCGAGTGCTCGCGGAACGGGATGGCCTCCTCCTCTACAGCGACGACGCTGCGGCGACCACGGGAAGCCTGCTGGCACTCCGCGCCTCCGGTGAGCTGAGCTTCGACTCCGTGCAGGTCCGGAGAGCCTCCTTGGAGGACGTGTTCCTCAGCCGAACCGGAAGGCGGCTTGAGAGTTGACCGTCTTCGGCAAGGTCTTGGTGGCCTCGCTCAAGGAATTCGCACGGGATCGCACCAGCCTGAGCTTCACCATTGTTCTGCCTCTCCTGCTGGTGGTCTTCTTCGGTTTCGCCTACGGCGGGAGCGGCAGCACGTTTTCAGTGGGAATCGTGCACGGCGTTGGACGCGATACCGCCCCCCTGCTTAGTCAGCTTCGCTCCGATCACAACCTCAGGCTCGTCCGTGGTGGCCTGGCGAGTGAGATGGCAAACCTGCGCAGCGGTTCTGTCGACGCCGTCCTGGTGTTCACAGGTGCGGGGCGTGCTCCGCAGCTCTACTACGACGCGCGTAGCGGCGGCTCGGCCCTTGCGGCCCAAGGGCTGCGGTCGATCACCACCCGCAACGGATCCACCACTGTGCGGTCTATTCTTCTCAGGCCGGTGCAGGCTGTCTCACACAGTCGCCTCAACTTCGTCGTCGCCGGGATCCTGGCAACGGCCATCATGTGGCTCGGCATTTTCGCCGCCATCCCATTAGTGCAGCAGCGAGAGGAGCAGGTGCTGCGTCGCTTCGCCGCCACTCCGCTGTCTCGAGGGACGCTGGTAGGTGGCCAGGTCGCCAGCCGCCTCCTGATCGGACTTGGCCAGGCCGTCTTCATCCTGCTGGCGGCCAGGCTGTTCTTCGGGGTCCCGCTGGGCACCCGGGCCGGCTCCTCGCTCGTCGGTGGACTGGTCGTGGTGGCTGCTCTGGTGCTGCTGGGATCCTTGGCGTTCGTCGCCATCGGCTATGCCATCGCAGCATTGAGCTCGAATCAACACGGGGCTCACGCCTGGGCACAGCTCTTGAGTATGCCGATGCTGCTGCTCGCGGGGGTATTCTTTCCGCTGGGCGTCATGCCCGGTTTCCTACGCCCGCTGATCGCCTTGCTGCCGTTGACCTACCTTGCCGACGCCTTTCGGCAGACGGCTGTTCAAGGTCAGATCTATGCTCCGCTGTCGGTCGATCTGGCGGTCTTGGCGGCCTGGGTCGTGGTGCCGCTCGCTATTGCAGTGCGATATTTTAAGTGGCGGTGAAACACCCGTTGACACGTTTGAGGCTTTTAGCTTGAGACTCCCGTTTCGACTTCGGACCATCTCCCGGGTGGTGATTGGAGTGGTGATCGTCGCCAGTGTGCTGATCATCGCCTACTTTGCCACGATGCCACGGAAGGACCAGGCCGCTCCGCCCGCTGCGCTCGCGGGAACCGTGCTGAACGATAAGCCGGCCCCGGCCTTCCGGCTGCTCGATCAGAATGGGCATCCCGTGAATCCACGGGCGACGACCACCAGGGTGACCGTCGTGACCTTCTTCTATACTCACTGCCCTGACACCTGTCCCCTGACAGCACAGAAGCTGCGGCACGTCATCGAAGGGCTCGGAGCCCAGTCCCACCAGGTCACCGTGATTGCGGTGACCACCGATCCACTTCACGACACGCCTTCACTGGCGCGCCGATTTCTGGCCCTGCATGGGTTGCCTCAATGGCATTTCGTGCTCGGTACCATGGGGCAGCTCACCCCGGTCTGGGCTGCTTACCATGTCTATGCGGTCTCTCCCACACAGGTTCACGCCGGACCCGTACACACAGCAGGCATGTACCTTCTTGACCGGCGGGGCCGAGAGCGAGCCTACCTGGACGACAGCTTGCCGGGAGTTCAGATCGCCGCCGACATCCGGCTGCTCCTAGGCGATCGAAATGTCTCGACAGCCCCTCCGGTCGCACCCCATATCGGCGACGCGGCTCCCAACTTCACCCTGTCGACACCCGAGGGCTCGAGCTTGAGCCTGCACTCTCTTGCCGGCCGGCCCGCCCTGGTCAACTTTTGGGCCACCTGGTGCGGGCCCTGTAAGACCGAGATGCCGCTCCTAGAACGCACCTATCGGGAGTATCGGGGAAAATTCGAGGTCTTGGGCGTCGATCAGCAGGAGACGACTGCTTCCGTGGCCGCGTTCATTCGCGCTCATCACATCACCTATCCAATCGCCCTCGACCAAGGAGGAAACGTAGCCTACCGATACGAGATCATGGGAACACCCACCAGCTTTCTCTTGGACCGCCGCGGAGTCATACGCTACCTGACGGTTGGTCC